>Ga0206837_1022_pt1 | contig 28144 bp, 41 predicted proteins | sample Alteio_BWOrgCont_29_FD_152863 | JGI IMG/M metagenome (GOLD analysis project Ga0206837, IMG submission 152863) | Enriched cells from forest soil in Barre Woods Harvard Forest LTER site, Petersham, Massachusetts, United States -... | ecosystem: Environmental > Terrestrial > Soil > Temperate forest >...
TGATCGTACTCATAACAAATGAGCAATTGGGGCGCTCCATCCGTGATCTGCTTTACATGCACTGCGTATCGATCGCGCATTTTTTCCGGCAGGGCCACTAAAGCTGCCCTGTCATAAACCGCATCGACTAAGCCAAGCACCTTGCCGGACAAAGCAAATATATCACCAATAAATATGTCAATATTTGTTGCGCTGTAGTGGTCTACTCCCCCAACTTCTGAGATTTTGGCTTTTTCCCCAAGCTCCTTAAATAATTGTTCAATGGCTAATTTGCTCAATTCAGCTCCAGCCACACGATAACCATGGGAAAGCAGCCAATGAATATCAAGGGTTTTGCCGCACAGTGGTAAAAATACACGACTGCCTTTCACCAGAGAAAGTTTGTCAAAATATTTGACCAGCAACGGGTTGGTTTGACTTTCATGAAATGCAATATCATTTTTTTCCCACTTTTTATGCCAAAAAATTGTTTCCATAATTAGTGTCTGTCCCTATTTTTTCCTGGCCCCTTTTATCTGCACTTAAAGTGTCCGTCACCTTTATTTACCTTTATTTTACTACTGCTATTTTTTAAACAAACTGAATTTTAAGATGTTTCCCAAGAGCCCGGGCGGTTTTCTCCAAGGTTAACAGCGTAACTGATACATTATTAGGATCAAGTAACCGGTCTAACTGGATCCTGCTCTTGATCTTCATACGTTCAGTCATGATTTTCTTAGTAAGATGTTCCTTTTTCATGAGCTGTTGAACCTGAAAGGCAATAACTCTTTTAGTGGCGGCTGCCGTTGTTTCCTCAAGCATGCCCTCTTGCTTTAAGAATTCATCGAAATCGCTTCCCGTATGTTTATTTTTCATAAATCATCCTCTCTTAATTTCATTCTTACGTCTTTGTGCTAATTCTAAATCTTCAGCATGAACCTTCTGGCTTTTCTTAATGAACCCATGTAATAAAACAATTTGATCCTCGTGAACTGTGAATAGCACTCGAGAAATTTTGTTCCTTAATTTGGTTCTAACCTCCCAAAGATCCCGATCCAATTTTTCGACTACAGGCATTCCTATCGGCCAGCCGAATTGTACAGTCTTGATATCTTCACCAATCTGTTTCTTGTCGTTCTTATACAAAGAACGTAGCCACTCTCTAACAGGCTCGTGACCTGTTGCTGTCATATAAAAAACTACTTGTAATGGCTCAAATCTTTCCATCTCAAGTGTACCATTTTTGGTACTTTTGGCAAGGATTATTAATCAGAAGCGGCGGGGATGGTACGATCAGTGTGCTTCTTTTGTATTAATTTTGCACATTTATTTTATAAAGTCAAGCTGTTATTAATAGGGCGCTGTTCCTTATTATTCTACTACTCGGTTTTTTTCTTATAGATAACAATTTGCGGTTGCTTAGGAGTGTAAGCATTCTGTTTCTCCAACTGACTGGGCAACACTGTAAACCGAACAGATGCTCTCTCATCACCTTGCTCCAAATCATAAAGCACGACACGGTCTTCCGTTCGTACGCCAACTATCCTGTATACTTGACCATCATCCTTCAAAATAACCTTATCGCCGACATCGTGTTCAGCCATATTACTGCCTTCCTAATTTAGGCCCATCCCCTGTTTAGGCCCTTGCCCCCTTCACATTTCGATCGCCATCTTGAGACGACACCGATATATTTTTTCTGCTAAAACCTTAGTTCACGCTGGTACCGTTGGTTCCCAAAACAGAGGTCACGCGAAAAAATGATTCGAAAGAGAACGGTCAGGTTTTAATACGCAGAAAAAACATATCGGTATCGTCCACCAAATGTTATGTCTCAATAAAAGTGTCCGTCACCTTTATTTTTATTTAAGATTTTGGATCTCTCGATGAACATCCTCTAATGAATATACTGTTATCCTATAAGAATTTGGAATTGATTTTAGAGCTTCATTAAGGTGCTGTTTATCAATTGCACTATTTGTAATTATCCATATTTCAGCAGTTTTAAAAATACTTTCTGCCAATTCTCCCTGTTCATTTGTAGCTACTCCAATACCTACTTTTTGTGGAATTGAAGACCTTCTTCCATCGAGAATTTCTTGTAACATTTTTAAACGCCACAAAATAATCTCTAGCCTAAACGAAGTAAAATTTCCAAGATATGTATATTTCATCCCGGAAAAATCATTTAGCAAATTAAAACCTAGATAACGCCCTAAATTAAAAATAGTTTTTTCACCATCTGAAGCTATCTCCGACATTAAAGCTTTCTTAGCTAACAAAAATAAACTTAAAATTTGGTCCGGATTAACCGCTTCCATCGAATTTTGACTCGTTCCTTTAATTGCTTGATCTATGGCAAGAATTGCTTTTTGTTCAAAATTATTATTTGTATACTTTATTGTATCTAAGCCCGCCACATTAAAAGGCAATTTCTGAGATTCTCTTTGAAAAGGAATAACATATTTATTAAACCCCAACATCAAGCCATATTCCATATTAACGTTGGCATTAGGTATCTCTTTATTTTTATTTTCATCATTATTAATTAAAACAATACAAAATTGAGATGTAATAATTTTAGAACAAATTTTTCCACAAAAAGCATTCACAGCTGGAAGAAGGTTCCCCCCGGCTTCAACAGGTTGGATGCCTCGTTCATCAAGTAACTTTTTCAAAATGGTCATTTCTAACGTGCTTTCTCCGTATCCATAAGCTATAAAACACATTCTGGTAGAAGAAAATGCAAAATCACACCTAGGCTGCCCAATAATACAGTATTCATTCCTTCTTATCCTTTTATCCATTTAAATTCCTTTTTTAATCAATTTATCGTAATCTCGGTTAAATTACCCCCCCCTTGAAAAATTTAATATACCACTAAATAGAAAATTCGTCATTAAAATGTGGGTACGTACACGGATTAGGGGATCATTGGATGGCCGATACCGATATGTTTTTTCTGCGTATAAAAACCTGACCGTTCTCTTTCGACTTATCTTTTCGCGTGACCTCTGTTTTGGGAACTAACGGTACCAGCGTGAACTAAGGTTTTAGCAGAAAAAATATATCGGTGTCGGCCAAACATACGTGACTGGATTCCCGACAAAAACATTCGGGAATGACATGGGGATGGCTTGGAAGGTTACTACTCGTCTAAGAGTTTTTTATCATTTAAAAGAGGCGCTTTTTTTTGTTTCTCTGAAGCAAAGAAAACAAAAAGACCAAAAGCTGCAATTATAGAACAAGTTATTATAACCGCCATAACTAAACTCCTGGATGATGCGCTTTTTTCTTATTGTGCTCTGAAAGCGCAATCATGCCAAGGAAAAAAATAATAAGAAAAACACATGCGATAACAGGAACCATATTAAACTCCTTTTTTAACAGGCTGAACAAACCAACCCAAAATCATCAAGATGACAGCTATTATACAGATAATTAGACGAACAGGTAAGGGAAACTTTTCAAAGAAGTAACTGGCAAAGGCAACGGTCATGATATTCTTCCCCAAGTCTCCAAATAGCTTGGATATATACTTCTGGCGAGCGTCATCAAGATAAAACATGGAAACCCCTTTCGATTGGTCCATAGGGGAATGGAAATATATGTTTTTGAATTTAAAACGCGTTTGGGGGAAACGCAGCTATTAATATATGAAAATAACGGTAATTTGTCAATAAAAAAGCCCCGTCCCGGAGGACGGAGCTAATTAGATAAGATTCTTAAAGATCCTTCGCTGCGCTCAGGATGACAGTGGAATTTTACTCCGCGCCGATTTTGCGCTGGAACATCTTTTTGAAAAAGCCCTTGGACGCGGTTTTAGGCGTTGATTTTACATCAGCCTTGGAATGCGTAGTCGGCCCTGCTGGTGTCGCGCTTGGCGTTGCCACGGGTGTCGGCGTTACAGGCTTGGTTTCCGCATCAGAAACTACTTTGACATCGCCTGCTTTTGCTTTCTTCCCCCCTGTTGCTTTGGCTTCCTTGGGGACTTTAATACGCTTCTTATTGGTGATGATTTCCTTACTCTTTTCAGTTAATTCCAAAAATGCTAACGCGGCATTGTCGCCGGCGCGCTGAACATAAGGAATAATGCGCGTATATCCGCCGGTGCGGGCCTTAAAGCGCGGGGCTATTTGACTGAATAATTGAGACACTTCTTTATGATCACAGAGGATCGCGAAAGCACGGCGCCGTGCGGCCAGAGTGTCTTTCTTGCCCAAGGTGATAAGCTTTTCAATAAGCTTACGGGCTTCCTTGGCTTTGGCACGCGTGGTGCAAATGCGCTCTTGCAGAAATACGGATTTGGCCATATCGCGCAAGGTCGCTTTTCTTAAAGTTTGATTACGGCTTAAACGATTGCCGGATTTTCCGTGTCTCATGGTATTTCAACTCCCCCTAACCCCCTCTTTATAATAAAGAGGGGGAAACTTGAATATCACTTAACTCTTAGTTTTTTCGTATCGACCTTCATGCCCAAATTCAAGCCCATGGCCTTAAGAATATCCTGAATTTCTGTCAGCGATTTCTTGCCGAAATTGCGGAACTCTAACAGTTCCGGTTCCTGACGGCGGACCAAATCACCAATTGTTTTAATATTGGCATCTTTGAGGCAATTGGAAGAACGCACTGATAATTCCAGCTCGGAAATCGGCAGGCGCAGCTTGGTGTACAAGGCCTCTTCTTCAGCGGAAACTTCTTCTTCAGCTTCTTCCTCTTCGGGCAATTGGCCGTAAGCCACGAAGACATCCAAATGGCGCTGTAAAATATTGGCCCCGTAAAGTAAAGCTTCTTTGGGGTTGATGGCGCCATTAGTGAAAATCTCAACCAGCAAGCGGTCATAATCCGTGCGTTGTCCGACACGGGTATTTTCAACGGTAAAATTGACCTTGATGATCGGGGTAAAAATAGAATCCACAAAAATTGTACCTACCGCAGAGCCTTCTTTTTTATTCTGGTCTGCGGGCACATAACCACGGCCGCGGGAAACTTCCATTTCCATGTTAAAGGGAATGTCCTGGGTCAAGGTCAGTAGGTGATGCTCAGGATTTAAAATTTCTATAATTTCGTCGGAAATAATGTCCTTGGCCTTGATCTCGCCTTTTTTATTGGCTTTGATAAAGATCGTCTTGGGGGTTTTGGAATGGGAACGGACCACCAGGGCCTTGACATTAAGCACAATCTCCGTCACTGATTCCATAACGCCGGAAAGGGTGGAGAATTCATGCGACACGCCGTCGATGCGGATAGAGGTAATACCGCTGCCTTCAATGGATGACAAAAGGATACGGCGCAAAGAATTGCCCAGGGTCACGCCATAGCCGCGCTCAAAAGGCTCAGCCACGAATTTACCATAGATGTTCGTATAGCTGTTTTCTTCGCAATCTAAACGTTTTGGCATTTGAAAATCGCGCCATTTGACACCCATGATGTTCTCCTTGGAATTTTATGTCCCCGCCTGGCGGTCAAACCGGGCAGTCATACGAGTTAATAAGAATTACCTTGAATACAATTCAACAACGAGCTGTTCGTTGACCGTATACGTCACATCTTCACGCGCCGGAACGCGCACAATCTTGATGGCCAAATTCGCAGTATCTACTGTCATCCAGCCCGGGACCTTGCGTTCTTTAGTGGTTTCTGTATTAGCTTTAATAGTCGCTAAAGCTTTATCATCTGTTTTGATCTCAACAATATCATTGGGTTTGACTAAAAATGAGGCAATATTGACCCTGCGGCCATTGACCGACACATGATTGTGAGATACGATCTGCCGGCCGTCGGTACGCGACTTGGCAAAACCGGCATTAAAAAGAACTGTGTCCAAGCGGCGTTCCAGGAATTGTAAAAGAATATGCCCGGTAACACCTTTGGTGGCGGTTGCTTTCAGGAAATAATTACGGAACTGTGTTTCCAAAATGCCGTAAATACGTTTGATCTTTTGCTTTTCGCGTAACTGGACCCCGAAGTTGGAGAGCTTGGTTTTCTTGGTTATACCATGCTGGCCCGGAGCGTATTCACGGCGGGACACCGCGCATTTATGCGAGTAGCAGCGGGTACCCTTTAAAAAAAGTTTCTCGCCTTCGCGGCGGCAGAGACGGCAATCTGGACCTAAATCACGACCCATATTATTTAATATCCTTTCAATCCATTTTCTGGATTCCCGACAAAAACATTCGGGAATGACAGTGTTTTATACTCTGCGTTTCTTGCGTGAACGGCATCCGTTATGCGGGATCGGCGTCACGTCTCTAATGGAAGTCACATGTAAACCAGCTGCCACTAAAGCGCGGATCGCTGATTCTCGGCCTGAGCCCGGGCCTTTGACCAATACATCAACGCTCATTAAACCTAATTCCTTGGCCCGGCGTGCAGCGTCTGTCGCGGCTATCTGGGCGGCAAACGGGGTGGATTTCTTGGAACCATGAAAGCCCACTAAACCAGGAGAAGCCCAGCTGATCGTATTACCCTGCTTATCGGCAATGGTCACAATGGTATTGTTAAATGTCGCCTGGATCGTCGCTACCCCTGAAGTGATGCCCTTAAGGTTTTTCTTTTTCGTTTTAAGGGTCTTCTTGACAGCTTGTGTTTGGGCTGTTGGATCTTGCTTCTGTTGGTTCTGTTCCGGCGGTTTAGTGGCCATAATTTTTTATCCTACGCCTTCTTAGGTGGGCTGCTTTTAACGGGAGCGGCTTCTTTCTTAATGATATGTCCGACTACGGGTTTTTTACCTTTGCGCGTGCGGGCATTCGTCTTGGTCCGCTGGCCCCTGACCGGCAATCCTTTGCGATGGCGGATGCCGCGGTAGGTGCCGATCTCCATATGACGGCGCACATTCTCATTGATCTCGCGGCGCAAATCACCTTCGGTAACATAATTCTTCTGCACCAACCCTGTGATACGTGAAATTTCTTCTTCCGTCAAGTCCTTGGCGCGCTTGTCCCCGCTGATCTCTGCTTGCGCCAAAATTTGACGGGTCCTCGTGGGGCCGATGCCGTAAATATAAGGAAGGGCCGCTTCAATCCGTTTTTCTTTTGGTAAATCTATACCTAAAATTCTGGGCATCTGGCTTTAACCTTGTCTTTGTTTATGTTTGGGATTGGTGCATATGACACGCACCACCCTGTCGCGACGGACGATTTTACAATTGATGCAAATTCTTTTGACGGATGATTTAACCTTCACCTTCAACTCCCCTATCCCCTCTTTATAAAAAAGAGGGGAAACATTATTTCAATCTAAATGTGATGCGCCCACGGCTTAAATCGTAAGGCGATAATTCCAGTTTAACTTTATCCCCGGGCAAGATACGGATAAAATTCATCCTGATCTTTCCCGACACATGCGCTAATACCACATGCTTATTTTCCAAAGCCACTCGAAACATGGCATTCGGCAATGCTTCTGCGATCGTTCCTTCCACTTCTATAAGTTCTTCTTTCGCCATAAGTTATTTAGTCAATATTTCAGGCCCGTCGGCTGTGATCACAATGCAATGTTCAAAATGGGCTGACGGTTTGCCGTCTTCGGTCACCACGGACCAGCCATCAGTGAGAATTTTGGTCCGGTGCGTGCCCATGTTAACCATGGGTTCAATGGCAAACACCATACCCTCGGCAAGTACCGGGCCATGTCCGGGCTTTCCATAATTCGGGATTTCCGGATCTTCATGTAATTGACGGCCTATCCCGTGCCCGACAAAATCCCGGACCACGGAAAATCCGTGCATTTCAACGAAACGCTGGATCGCAGAAGAAATATCAGAGAGCCTGTTGCCGGCCTTGGCCTGGCCAATACCGCAAACCAGCGAAGCCTCGGTCACATCTAAAAGGCGCCTTGTTTCCGGCGAAATATTCCCGATCGGCACAGTGACGGCCGTATCGGAATAATAACCTTCGTAAATAATACCTATATCGACGCTGACAATGTCCCCGTCCTTGACAACGCGCCCGCCCGGAACACCGTGAACAACACCTTCGTTGACCGAAACACAGGTCACGCCGGGGAAACCGCGATACCCTTTAAAAGCCGAAACCACCTTATGCTGGTGGATCAATCCTTCAGCCTTTAAATCAATGTCCTTCGTCGACATACCGCTTGTTAAAGAGCCTTGCAACTGTACAACAATGGAACTAAGAATTTTACCAGCTTTTCTTAAAATGTCAACTTCATTTGGCTGCTTGATCCGAATGCCTTGAGAGGTCTTCATTTAAGCATTACACTCAGCGCTTGAGCTAAATCGGCCGTTTCTAAATTGCCATCCAGCTTTTTTAACTTACGCTGTTTAGCATAATAATCAATGATCGGTTGTGTGCTTGTCTGATAAACCTGCATACGCGCCTTGATCGTTTCTTCATTGTCATCCGTACGCTGATAAAGCTCACCGCCGCACAGATCGCAAACACCAGCCTTCAACGAAGGCTTATTTGTCACATGAAACAAGGCCCCGCATTTGCGGCACACCCGACGGCCGGTCAGGCGTTTTAAAATAAGGCCGCCATCTGCCTCCATGTTCAAAGCAAAATCCAATGGCGCTCCTGCTTTCGCCAGCAGCACATCCAAATCCTGGGCTTGCTTGACCGTGCGCGGAAACCCGTCGAGCATATAGCCTTTTTTCAAGTCTGCATCTTGCATGAAGCGCTGTTCAACCAATTTCGTCACCAGTTCATCTGAAACTAATGCGCCTTTGGCAATCAAACTTTTGATCTCGACCCCAAGCGGTGTGCCTTTTTTAATTTCCTCGCGCAGCATATCGCCTGTGGAAATGTGGGCCAAATGATACTTTTCCTTAAGCACTCCAGCCAAAGAACCCTTGCCCGCGCCCGGTGGCCCTAAAAGGACAACCTTCATCGCGTCACCACTCCGCCACTGCCTGTGCCCAGATTGCGGCCCCGTAAATGACCCGTTTTCATAAAGCCTTCATAATGGTGCATCTGCAAATGCGATTCAATCTGTTTCATGGTATCAAGCATGACACCGACGGTAATCAAAACACCGGTACCGCCGAAGAATGACGCCACCAGATACGGCACCTTAAAAGAAGCCATAATGGAATCCGGCATCACAGCGATCACGCAAATAAACAAAGAGCCGACCAGGGTAATGCGCGTCAGCACATAATCCAGATAATCCGCGGTCTCTTTGCCCGGGCGTATGCCCGGCACGAACCCGCCGTGCTTCTTTAAATTTTCCGCCACATCAGCCGGGTTAAAAACAATGGCCGTATAAAAATAACAGAAGAATATGATCAAAAACGCGTAAATCGCGTAATACGCGACGTGGCCGCGCTGGATCAGGCCGACAATATGCTGGAGAAAAGAATTTGCGGCGTGCGGCATAAAAGAAGAAATGGTCGCCGGAAACAGGATAATAGACTGCGCGAAAATGATGGCAATGATACCGGCCGTATCGACCTTCAGGGGGATAAACGTTCCCTGCCCCCCCACGGCCGTTGAAGCGGCCCCGGCCCGGCGCGCGTATTGCACCGGAATGCGGCGCTGGCCCTGGGAAATCAGGGTGACACCGATAATGACCGCGATCAAAAAGAACACCATAAAGACAATGGCAATGGGCTGTAATTGGCCGGCCCCGCTCTTGGGGTCCAATAAAAGTGTCAAATAATGATATGCGGTCGGCGCCCTGGACAAAATACCAGCGGTGATAACAAGGGACATCCCGTTACCGACACCTTTCTCCTGGATACGCTCGCCCAACCACATCAGGAAAATAGTGCCCGCGGTCAAGGTCACCACCGTCGTGAAACGGAAACCCCAACCCGGATTGGCCACGATCTGCATCCCGCCAAAGGTGCTGGGACTCTCAAGCCAAAGAGCAATAAAGAACGACTGAATCAAGGCCAGGCCCATAGTGCCGTAGCGGGTGTACTGGTTGATCTTCTTATAACCGGCCTGGCCCTCTTTGGAAATTTTCTCCAGGGCAGGGATCACCGCCGTCAAAAGCTGCATGATAATGGAGCTGGAAATATACGGCATCACACCCAGCGACAGCACCGTCATCTTGCCCAGCGCACCGCCGGAGAACATGTCCATGATGCCAACCACGTTGCCGCCGCCGTTGGCGTTGCTCATTTTTTGGAAAAACTCGTTTAAAGCCACACCATTGATGCCGGGGGTGGGGATATAACAGCCTAAGCGATAAACAGCGAGTATGCCAAGTGTAAAAAGAATTTTCTGGCGTAATTCGGGGACTTTAAAACAGTTGGAAAATCCTTTGATGAAATGGGAGAACATAAGGTGTTAAGACGAACTACCTTGAGCGTCCGGTACGAGGCCCAAAATCTCGGGACTACCTCCGGCCTTGGTGATCTTGTCAGCAGCTGACTTGGAAAAACGGTGCGCCTGCACCGTCAATTTCCTGGTAACATCCCCCACGCTCAAAATTTTGATGGGCTGCAGCAAGGACCTGATCAAATGATGGCTTTTTAAAAGCTCAGGGGTGATTGTCGTCCCTGTCTCAAAACGATTAAGGCTTTCGCAATTGACCACTTGATACTTGTCAGGCCATTTGCTGTTAAAACCAACCTTGGGTAAACGGCGCAGCAATGACATCTGGCCGCCTTCATACGCCAGGATGACACCGCGTCCGGAACGGCAATTCTGGCCGGTTTGGCCGCGCCCGGAACGTTTACCGTGGCCGGTGCCGCGCCCGCGTCCGACGATCTTTTTGCGTTTTCGTGACCCTTCAGGGCTTTGTAATTGGTGCGCTTGCATTGGATGCAACCTCGTTAGAAGTACCTGCCCCGCCTGCGGCGGGGTCTGTTGGCTTTCGAATACCTTTTAAACGTGACAACCCGTCAAAGGTGGCTTTGACCACATTGATGGGATTATTAGAACGGTGGCACTTGGTTAAAATATTGGTAATACCGGCACCGTCACAAACCGCGCGCACGGCACCTGACGCGATAACACCGGTCCCTTCGGAAGCCGGCTTTAATAATACAATAGCTGAACCGCATTGGCCGATGATTTCATGGGTGATTGTCGTACCGCGGCGGGCAATAACGATCATTTCCTTTTTAGCGGCGGCCAACGCTTTCTTGATGGCGGTGGCCACTTCACCCGCTTTACCCAAACCATAACCAGCCTTGCCCTTGCCGTCGCCGACAACGACTAACGCTGAAAACGCCAGGCGTGTACCGCCCTTGGTGGTCTTGGACACGCGATTGATGGAAACAACTTTTTCTATTAAACCGCTGTCAGTCAAACCGGCAGGTTTTTTAGTAAATGGTTTGCGCTCCCCGCCGCGCCTGCGGCCGCCACGGCCACCCGGGCCGCTTGGTGCGCCAGGCACTCCGGCAGCAGGTTGGCCAACAGCAGGCACTTCAGCAGCAACTTCAGCGACAACTTCTTCATGCACGGCCATGGTTTCCTGCTCGAGGATTTGTTCAGCCTGGGCCGGGGTTTTGACAGCTAAATCTTTTTCGTCGACTTTCTTGATTTCTTTCATAGAAAATTAAAACTCCAAACCTGATTTACGCGCAGCTTCGGCAAAGGCCTTGATACGCCCATGGTATAAATAGCCGCCTCTGTCAAACGCGACTTTCTTAATGCCCTTTTTGATGGCCTCCAGGGCCAAAGCTTCCCCTAAAATGCCGGCAGCGCTGACATTGCCGCCGGATTTTAATTTTGACTTCAAATCCTTGGCCAATGTCGACTTGGCCGCCAAAATCTTGCCGGCTGAATCGTCGACAATTTGGGCCTGCAGATTGTTTAAAGACCGGTGCAGGCACAGGCGCGGACGCTCGGCTGTGCCAATGACACCCTTGCGGATGCGTTCATGACGATATATCCGTTGTTGTTCCTTGATGTTTAACATGTTATTTTGTCACCTGTTTACCCTGTTTACGCCTGACAAATTCCCCGACGTAGCGGATACCTTTGCCCTTGTAAGGCTCCGGCGGTTTAAACCCGCGGATCTTAGCAGCCACCAAACCAACCAGGGCTTTGTCTACACCTTCGACGGAAATTTCCGTAGGTTTGGCTGCGGTCACCTTGACATCTTTGGGAAATTCATATTCTACCGGATGTGAAAATCCGATGTTTAACACTAACTTTTGTCCCTGCACCGCTGCACGAAAACCTACTCCCTGGATCTCTAAATCCCGTTTATGGCCATTACTGACACCAACGCACATGCTTTCAATCAACCGCTTGGTGGTGCCGTGATTGGACCTGGCCTGTTTGGTGTCTGCAATGCGGTTAACAAAAATTTTATTGTCTTTATTCTCTAAAACCACACTCGAGGGAATGGCCATGGACAATTTGCCCTTGGGGCCTTCCACGTTGACCGCGGCCGTATCAAAAGAAATTTTAACGTTCTTGAGTAATTCCACCGGTGTTTTTGCAAGTCTTGACATATGTCCTTTTTACCAAATATAACAGAGTACTTCCCCGCCGATTTTTAATTTTCGCGCTTCTCGGTCAGTGACGAGGCCCTTGGAGCTTGAAATCACAGCCGTGCCCAGGCCATTGAGTACCTTAGGGATACGGTTATTGTCCGTGTACACGCGCAAGCCCGGGCGGGAAACGCGCTTTATACCCAAAATCAACGGTTTAGTGTTTTCGTATTTTAGATAGACTTTAAGAATACCTTGCTTATTGTCTTTCAATGACCGGAAATCTTCAATGTATCCGTCTTTCTTAAAAATAGCCATCATGCGCTCCAGCAATTTAGAGGCTTTGAAATCAACGGTCTCTTTGCGCGCGCTGGAGGCGTTACGTATAATGGTTAATGTATCAGCGATCGGATCTGAAACAGACATTTTACCCTTTCTTTACCAACTGGCTTTTTTTACCCCTGGAATTTCACCCTTCCAGGAAAGTTCTCTAAAACAGATACGGCATATACCGAAACGGCGCATATACCCGCGTGGACGGCCGCACAATCCGCAGCGATTATGCTGGCGTACCGGAAACTTGGGGGTATACGTAGATTTATTGACTAACCCTTTTTTTGCCATAATCTCCCTTACTGTTTGCTAAAAGGCATCCCTAAAAGACGCAATACCTCGTAATTTTGTTCCTGATTACCACCCTCAAATACAAAAGATATGTCCATGCCCTGGATACGATGGTCACGGGCACCGGCATCGATCTCGGGAAAAATACCTTGGTCGGAAATACCCAAGGTGTAATTACCGCCTTTGTCAAAAGCTTTACGTGATGTGCCGTTAAAGTCACGGATACGCGGCAGCGAAACATTCACCAGCCGGTCTAAAAATTCGTACATACGGGCACGGCGTAAGGTCACCTTGGCCCCGATGGGTAAATTCTCGCGCAATTTAAAATTCGAAATCGCCTTCTTGGAACGGCGGATGGTCGGTTTCTGCCCGGTGATCGTCGCCAGGTTCTCGGCGGCACGGTCTAAAAGCTTGACATCCCCGACAGCCTCGCCCACACCCATGTTAACGACAATTTTAGACAAATGCGGGACAGCCATCGGGTTCTTGATGCTGAATTTTTCCTGCATTTGCGGGATGACTTCTTTTCTATATTTTTCTAATAAACGTGGAGCAGACATATTATATAGCCTCTTTACTTGCCAGCGCGATGCGTTCCTTGGTACCGTCTTTTAAGACCTTCACTGTAAACCGGGTCGGCTTATTGGACTTTTTGTCCACCAGCATCAAATTCGCCAAAGCCACCGGCTTTTCCAGCTCAACATACCCTCCTTGAGGATAGGTATCGGATTTCTTGACGGATTTCTTGACCACATTGATATTTTCGATCACCGCTTTGTTGACTTTGGGAAGCACACGGACGATCTTGCCGGTTTTACCCTTGTCACGGCCGGCCATCACCATCACGATATCGTCTCGTCGGATACGAAGCATGTCACACTACCTCAGGTGCTAATGATATTATTTTCATGTAATCCATATTGCGCAGTTCGCGCGCCACAGGACCAAAGACGCGCGTGCCTTTGGGATTGCCTGCATCATCGATAATGACCACCGCGTTTGAGTCGAAACGGACATATGTCCCGTCCTGGCGGCGGATGGATTTCTTTGTACGCACGATAATGCCCTTGGCCATGCTGCCTTTTTTAACCACGGCGTCCGGAGTGCTTTCTTTGACGTTGACACGGACAATGTCTCCGATTTTCGCCCACATTTTTCCCTTGGCTTTTAAAACGCCGATCAAGGAAGCTTTGCGCGCCCCGGTATTGTCCGCCACATCTAAAATTGTCTTTAATTGAATCATTTGGCCCCTACTATTTCACTAATGATCCAGCGCTTGTCTTTTGATAAAGGCCGCGTTTCCATGATAAGCACAACATCCCCGGTCTTTGCGGCATTGTTTTCATCGTGCGCCTTGTATTTAACAATATTTCGTACTTGCTTTTCATACTTGGCATGTTTATGGACTTTTTGGACCTGGACCACACGGGTCTTGTCCATTTTATCGCTGACAACTACCGCTGTTAGAAATCTTCGTCGATTAACTCTTGTTTCCATTAATTTTTCTTTCCTTGAAGGACTTTTTTCTGAGATAAGACAGTTAAAATACGGGCAATGTCGCGCCTTATATTACGGAAACTGGCCGGCTTCTCCACACGGCCCATCTGGCGATGAGATTCCATGTCAAACAGGTCTTTTTTGAGCTGTTTTTCCTTGGCAATCAAATCATCTTCAGTTAAATCGTTTAATTCTTTGACCTTCATCAAACACTCCCGCGAATGACAAATTTTGTCCGCACCGACAATTTAAAAGCAACTAACCGCAAAATCTGTTTGGCAAAATCCTGGGGAACGCCGCCTAATTCAAATACGATTTTCCCCCGTTTGACCACGGCTACCCAATGGTCCAAATCACCTTTACCTTTACCCATGCGGGTTTCCGCGGGCTTCTTGGTGATGGATTTGTGAGGGAAGGCGTTGATCCACAATTTTCCTGTACCGTGCAATTTACGGGCCACCACAACACGGGAAGCTTCCAGCTGGCGCGCCGGGATAAACCCGTTTTCGAGGGCCTTTAAACCGTATTCACCAAAATGCATCTGGGCACCGGTGGTGGCAACACCACGGGATTTCCCTTTTTGTGATTTACGGTATTTGACTCTTTTGGGCATTAATAACATATATGTCCTTTAATATTACCATTACACCACCCGGAGGTGTACTGGTTACACAGCTACTGCTGCCACTGGCACAGCCACTGGTGCCGGCGGTTGAATGACTGCTGCCGCCGCTGCCTTGGCTTCAATTTCTTCCTGGTCCTTGATCACATCACCTTTATAAATCCAAACCTTGACCCCGAGCAAACCATAGGTTGTCTTGGCTTCGGCAAAACCATAATCAATGTCCGCGCGCAAGGTCTGTAAAGGCACCTTGCCTTCGTGGTACTTTTCAGTACGGGCCATTTCAGCACCGCCCAAACGACCGGCGCAGCGGATCTTGATGCCTTTAGCCCCTGCTTGACGGGACTGTTCAATGGCACGTTTCATCGCTCGGCGGAAAGCCACGCGTTTTTCCAGCTGAAAAGCCACAGCCTGGGCCACGAGCTGGGCATCGACATTGGGATTCTTGATCTCTTGAATATCAATAACAATCTTGTCCATGTCCTTCTTGGTGATTTCTTTGAGTTCTGCACGCAAGCGGTCAATATCAGCACCACGGCGGCCGATGATAACACCAGGGCGCGCGGTGTGTATGCGCACCTTGACCTGTTCAGCCAAACGCTCGATGACAATCATGGAAACTGCGGCCTGTTCAAATTTTTCACGGATATAGGCACGGATCTTAAAGTCCTGTTTAATATTATCGGAAAACTCACGGCGCTGGGCAAACCAAAGGCTGCGCCAATTTTTAGTGTATCCAAGTCTTAAAGCTAAGGGATGAACTTTTTGACCCACAATGACTCCTTCTCTAAATATTACCTTCTATGTTGATTTCCAGATTGTGCCGTTACCTTAGTGTCCATATTAGAGATTCGGCCCTATTTGGTTTTAATGTCTAATTCCACGGTTAAATGCGTTGTCCGACGCAAGATCGGGGTGGCCCTGCCGAATGAGGCCGCGCGAAAACGTTTCCAGGCACCGCCATGATTTGCGGTAATTGCTTTAATAAACAACTGATTTTCGCTTAAACCTTTTTGCTTGGCATTGCTCACCGCTGAATCAAGCACTTTTTTGACCGCGGCGCTGGAGCCTTTGTTGATTTGTGCCAGCAAAGCCAGGCTGGTCGGTACATCCTTGCCGCGGATAGCATCGATGACCTGGCGCATTTTCATAGAAGACACTCTTATATATTTCCCACGGGCTATGGATATCATATTTTTTTACCTATTTCTTCTGCATCGCTTTCTTGGCTTTAACGCCGCCGTGCGCTTTAAAGGTACGGGTGGCGACAAAATCGCCCAATTTCATGCCCACCATGTTTTCCGTCACAAACACCGGCATATGCTTACGGCCGTCATGCACGGCAAACGTATAACCGACGAAGTTAGGGATGATCGTGGAACGGCGAGACCAGGTCTTGATCGGCTGGCGCTGGCCTGAAGCCACGACTTTATCAAACCTGCGCGTTAAGGATTCTTCGACATACGCGCCTTTTTTAAGAGAACGGCCCATATTATTTAGTCTTCCTTTTGGTTATTCTTCTTCTGACGATCATCTGATCAGAATATTTACGCCGGCTGCGGGTCTTGGCACCCTTGGTCGGTTTTCCCCACGGAGTGACCGGATGAGGGTTGCCTTGAGGCGCTTTACCTTCACCACCGCCGTGCGGGTGATCAACCGGGTTCATCACAACACCGCGCGATTGCGGACGGCGGCCCAACCAGCGGCTGCGCCCGGCTTTGCCGATCGAAACAGTTTCATTTTCCACATTGCTTAATTGCCCGATGGTGGCACGGCAATCAATAGAGACTTTACGCACTTCACTGGAAGGCAGGCGCAGATGGGCGATATTGCCTTCTTTAGCTACCAACTGCGCGGCTGTACCGGCAGAGCGTGCTAACTGGCCGCCATTGCCAGGCTTTAATTCAATATTGTGTATTGCTGAACCCAGCGGAATCTTGCGCAGGGGCAGGCAATTGCCTGCCAGCATATCAACGTCGGCACTATTGGTGCTGACAATCACATGGCCCACCCGTATATCAACAGGTGCCAAAATATAAGATTTGGTTTGATCACTTTTGTACTGGATCAACGCGATACGGCAGGTGCGGTTGGGATCATATTCAATGGCTAAAACTTCGGCGGGGTCATCGAGGCGTGTACGCTTGAAATCAATGACGCGGTACATGCGCTTGTGCCCTGCCCCGCGGTGACGTGAGGTGATCCGGCCATAGGAATTGCGTCCCCCGGAACTCTTTAAAGGCCTGAGTAAAGACTTTTCCGGTTTTCCCTTGGTCAGCTCGGCAAAATCCGGCAGCGCCGCGTGACGAACACCGTTTGTATATGGCCTGAAACGTTTGATTCCCATAATTATACGCCTTCTATTTTCTGCCCCTCTTTAAGAGAGACGATCGCTTTTTTCCAACCTGATGTATATCCGGCACGGGCGCGTACACGTTTAAGCTTGCCCGGCACATGGACGGTATTAACGGCATCAACCTTCACCTTATAAATCTCCTCGACCGCGCGCTTGACATCGACCTTGGTGGCCACTGTGGCCACACGAAAGAGGTACTTACCCTGAGCTTCCAAAGTAGTGCCTTTTTCAGACCGTACCAAAGCTTTGACAACATCGTAGCAGGTGACCATCTTCGTTTTTCCTTGGCTTATGGTCATCCCGGCGAAAGCCGGGATCTTATAAAAGATTCCGACTGGAGTTCACCCCGGAATGTTTTAATCCGGGGTCGGAATGACATTATTTTTTATTCAATTCTCTTTAATAAAGTTTTTAAAGCTTCTTTTGTCACTAATACATTTTTATTGCTCATAATATCCGAAGCGTTGGCATCTATGGCGCGCACCAGGGTCAAACGCGCGATATTACGTGAAGCCAACAGCGTTTTTTCATTGGTGCCGTCGAGAACTGCCAGGGTGCGGCCTTCAACTTTTAAGTTCTTCAGGATGGCTTCGAATTCCTTGGTCTTGCCCGAAAGTACTTCCAAATTATCAACACACAAAAGATTATTGCCTAAAAACTTGGCATTCAAGCTTTCACGCAAAGCTGCCAAACGCGTTTTTCTGGAAACACTATATCCAAAATCACGCGGCTTGGGGCCGAAGGTGATGCCACCTTTTTTCCACAACGGGGAACGGGACGATCCCTGACGGGAGCGGCCGGTACCCTTTTGGGCCCACGGTTTTTTACCGCCGCCAGAAACTTCTGAACGGGTCTTGGTGGAAGCGTTGCCCTGACGCTGATTGGCATTGTACATGACCACGGCCTGATGGATCACCGCATCATGCACATGCACGCCAAACTGTTCTTTGGGAAGTTCAACGCTTGCCGCTTTCTTGCCCTTTATATCAACCACATTTAATTCTGGCATAATATACTCTACTTTTTCCCTGCTGGTGCCGCTGTCTTGCCGGCAGAAGCCTTGCTCTGTTTCATCGGGTTTTTCTTCACCGATGATGCTATTGCCTTCTTTTCATCCAATGAACGGAAAGCCTTTTTCTTTGATCTATTTATGACCACAACACCATTCTTGTGGCCCGGAACTGCACCTTTAACAAGGATCAAATTTTGGTCTGCATCCACACGCATGACGCGTAAAGATTGCACCGTCACCGTGTCCATACCCATGTGACCGGGCATATGCTGGCCCTTATAAACACGGGAAGGATCTGAGCTGGAACCAATGGAACCAACCCGTCGGTGATGCATGGAACCGTGCGCCGCGGGGCCGCCGCTCCAATTCCAACGGACCATCCCGCCCTGAAAACCTTTACCGATGGAGGTCCCGGTCACATCCACGAAATCCCCGGCCTTAAAAAGATCTGCTTTGAGCAAATCACCTACCTTATAATCTTTATTGTCAGCCGATTCAAATTCCTTAACATGCCTCAAAGGAGTCTGGCCTATTTTTTTGAAAAATCCCAAAACCGGTTTATTCAACCGGGTTTCTTTGACCGGCTCATAGCCTAATACGACTTTGTGCCCGCCGCGCTTTGTGGCGGAATCTTTTAAACCTAAAACCGTGCAAGGGCCCGCTTCGACAACTGTCACAGGCGTGATATTGCCTTCTGTATCGAAAATCTGGGTCATGCCAATCTTTTTACCCATAATGCCGCGGATCATTTATAACTCCTGGATTAATTGGTGACGTCTACCAATTATTTTATTCAAATTATTTTTAATTGGTAGACGTCACCAATTAATCTATTGTTTAATCTCTACGTCAACCCCGGCCGGCAAATTTAATTTGCGCAAGGCTTCTACTGTTTTTGAGGTGGGGTTGACTAAATCTATAAGACGCTTATGCGTCGCTAATTGAAATTGTTCACGGGACTTCTTATCAATGACCGGTGAACGCAGGACCGTATACAGCTCTTTCTTCGTGGGTAACGGCACCGGACCCAAAACCTGGGCGCCTGTACGGATGGCCGTGTCCACGATCTCCTGAGTGCTTTGGTCAATCAACCGGTGATCAAACGCTTTTAATTTGATGCGTATTTTCTGCATTATTTGATGATCTCCGAAATAACACCTGCACCGACAGTGCGTCCGCCTTCGCGGATGGCGAAGCGTAATTCCTTGTCCATGGCCACTGGTGTGATAAGTTCAACTTCCAAAACCACATTGTCACCGGGCATGCACATCTCAACACCCGCCGGTAATTCGGCGGTCCCTGTCACGTCGGTGGTACGGAAATAAAATTGCGGACGGTAACCCTTGAAAAACGGGGTATGACGTCCGCCTTCTTCCTTGGTCAAAATGTAGACCGAGGCTTTAAATTTGGTATGGGGTTTAATGGAGCCGGGAAAAGCCAAAACCATGCCGCGCTCCATCGTGTCTTTGTCAGCACCGCGCAATAGAAGACCGACATTGTCTCCTGCCTGGCCTTCATCCAATTCCTTGCGGAACATTTCCACACCGGTGACAACTGTCTTGGAAACAGCCGGTCTCAAACCAACGACTTCCACTTCTTCGCCGACATGGACCTTGCCGCGTTCAATACGGCCGGTAGCCACTGTTCCGCGGCCGGAGATGGAAAACACGTCTTCCACAGCCATCGAGAAGGGTTTGTCTAACTCACGCACCGGGGTAGGAATAAAATCATCGACCGCTTTCATCAAATCAAGGATCGGCTTGGCTTTGCCTTCAAAATCTTTAGGATTATTCAAAGCATCCAAAGCGCTGCCCTTGATAATGGGGGTTTTTTCCCCGTCAAATTTATATTTGGTCAAAAGGTCTCTCACTTCCATCTCAACTAATTCCAGTAATTCCTTGTCCTGGACCTGGTCGCATTTGTTCATAAAAACAACGATCTTGGGGACGTTGACCTGACGGGCCAAAAGGATATGCTCGCGTGTTTGCGGCATCGGGCCGTCAGTGGCAGAAACCACCAGGATAGCCCCGTCCATCTGGGCGGCACCGGTGATCATGTTCTTGATATAATCCGCGTGGCCCGGACAGTCAATGTGGGCGTAATGGCGTTTTTCAGTTTCATATTCCAAATGCGAGATGTTAATTGTCACACCGCGCTCTTTTTCTTCCGGAGCATTATCGATAGTATCATAGGCACGCGCCTGGGCCAGGCCTTTATTGCTTAATACAGTGGTAATCGCCGCTGACAAGGTGGTCTTGCCATGGTCAACGTGACCGATGGTTCCGATGTTCAAATGCGGTTTATTACGATTAAATTTTTCTTTAGCCATGACCCTATCCTCCGTTTAATTGACATGAGCACATGAGTTACGGAACGTAACTCATTAGTGCGAATGTCACCCCGGAATGTTTTAATCCGGGGTCTTTATCAATATTAATTCATTAAGATTCCGGCTTTCGCCGGAATGACACTCTTTAATTATTTTTATCCATCAGCTGACTTTAGCAACGAAATCCTGACGGGAGCCGATAATTTTTTCGGCAATGCTGTTTGGAACCTGCGCGTAAAACGAAGGTTCCATAGAGAATGATGCGCGTCCCTGCGTGAGAGACCGCAGCGCATTCGCGTAGCCAAACATTTCAGCCAAGGGAACATCGACCAGGGCGGTCTTGAGCTTGCCCCGGTTGCCGGTTTCCTTGATCTGAGCACGGCGTTTCATCAAATCGCCGGTCACGTTTCCCCAATGATCATCTGAAACTTCAATTTCCAACTTCATGATCGGTTCCATGAACACGGAACCTGCCCTACGGAAAGCTTCCTTTATAGCACGTTTTGCCGCTAATTGGAAGGACATTTCGTCCGAATCCACATCATGGTACTTGCCGTCAACCAGGGTAGCGATAAAATCCGTTACCGGATAACCAGCAAGTATACCATTTTGCGCGCCAATTTCAATACCTTCTTTGCATGGCTTGATAAATTCACGGGGGATGGCCCCGCCCTTAATTTTGTCGACGAAGACATATCCGGTACCAGGTTCACCCGGCTCAACATCAATGACCACCTTGCCGAATTTTCCGCGGCCCCCGCTTTGAGAAACATATTCACCATGGACATCTGTGACTTTTTTGGTGATCGCTTCTTTATAAGCGACCTCAGGACGGCCGACGTTGCAGTCGAGATTATTCTCACGCTTCATACGGTCAACAATGATTTCCAAATGCAATTCACCCATCCCGGAGATGATGGTCTGGGAGGTTTCTGAATCAAATTTTACTCGCAGTGACGGGTCTTCATCCAGGAATTTACGCAACACCATACCCATCTTGTCCTGGTCTGCTTTTGTTTTTGGTTCAATGGCCAAAGACACCACAGCTTCTGGAGCTTTCAAACCTTCCATGACCACAGGTTTATCTTCCGCGCAAAGAGTGTCCCCGGACTTGCTTTCTTTTAAGCCCACCAGGGCCACAATTTCACCGGAGGAAGCGGACGAAACGTTTTCCTGCTTATTGGAATGCATGACAACCATTTTAGAAATTTTTTCCTTCTTGCCATTGGAGGAATTCAAATACGACTGGCCTTGGTAAAACCTGCCGGTGTAAACACGGGTAAAGAAAATTTTTCCTACATAAGGGTCTGAGGCGATCTTGAACACCAGCCCCATCGGGGATTCATTATCATCAACTTTCCGGATGATAATTTCGTCTTTATTATCAGGATTGAAACCCCGTTTAGGCGGAATGTCTAATGGGGAAGGTAAATAGTCAACAACAGCATCCAATAACATCTGCACGCCCCTGTTACGCTTGGAGGCGCCTGTTAAAACAGGGACAAATTTACAGGCAATGACAGAACGGCGGATGGATTTCATCAAAAGCTCCTTACTGGGATCTTTGCCATGTAAGTAAAAGTCCGCCATTTCATCATCAACTTCCGCGAGGCGTTCAACCAGGGTGTGACGATACTTAAGGGTCCGTTCTTTTAATTCTTCAGGCACCGGCAGACGTTCAAAATGAGAGCCATCTTCATCCAGGTACTTGATATATTGATCATTAATGACATCCACCAAGCCCTTAAAATTGTCTTCTGCCCCGTCATTGTAAACAATACCTGCGGCATTCGCGCCAAAACGGTCATGCATCTCTGTGATGACCCGGTCGAAATCAGCACCTAAACGATCTATCTTATTAATGAAAGCAATGCGGGGGACATTATATTTATCTGCCTGGCGATAAACAGTCTCGGTTTGCGGCTGGACACCGGAGCAGGCGCATAAAACAATTACGGCACCGTCCAGGACCTTCAGGGAACGCTCGACTTCAATGGTGAAATCCACGTGGCCCGGAGTATCAATGATATTAATGCGGTGATCGCGCCAGAAAGACGTGGTCGCGGCCGCGGTAATGGTTATGCCCCGCTCCTGCTCCTGGGGCATCCAGTCCATGGTGGTATTGCCGTCATCGATATCGCCCATCTTATGGATCGCACCGGTATAATACAAGATACGCTCAGTCGTTGTGGTTTTACCCGCGTCGATGTGGGCGATGATACCGATATTGCGAAACATGTTTAAGGGGACTGTATTAGCGGATGCCATAGAAGAATTCTCTTACCAACGCAGGTGGCTGAAGGCGCGGTTGGCCTCGGCCATCTTATGGGTTTCATCACGCTTTTTGATGGCAGGGCCTTCGGATTTATAAGCAGACACAAGCTCTTCGGCAAGTTTTATTTCCATCGGCTTGCCTTTTTTGTTGCGGGCATAATCGCGGATCCAGCGCATGGCCAAAGACGTGCCGCGCGCCGGTGTGACATCGGTCGGCACCTGGTAGGTCGCTCCACCCACACGGCGGCTTTTGACTTCCAGGCGTGGACGCACATTATCAACGGCCTTGTTTAATGCTTTAACACAACTTTCGTCCTGGGTCTTTTCCTTCAGGATATCCAGGGCGTTATAGATGATATTTTCAGCGACGGTCTTCTTGCCGTCCACCATTAAAATGGAGATGAAACGCGAAACCAGGTCGCTGTTATATTTAGGGTCACCGATGACTTTTCTTTTATCTGCCCTTCGTCTTCTCATTTACTCTTACCTCTTTTGGCCCCGTACTTGGAACGGGATTTTTTACGGTCCGCGACTCCTGATGTATCAAGTGTGCCGCGTACAATGTGATATCGCACGCCCGGCAGGTCTTTCACACGCCCGCCGCGCACCAGCACGATCGAGTGTTCCTGCAAATTGTGGCCTTCGCCAGGTATGTAGGACGTGACCTCAACCTTATTTGAAAGGCGCACGCGCGCGATTTTACGTAACGCCGAATTAGGTTTCTTGGGCGTCATGGTCTTGACCTGCAAACACACACCCCTGCGCTGCGGGCATGATGTCAAAGCCGGAGACTTGCTACGCTTTACTTTCAGCTGTCTGCGGTGTCTGATTAACTGTGATATCGTCGGCATATTTTACCATTTCTACCTGATTATATTCTTTCATTCCCGTTCCTGCCGGGATCAAATGCCCGACAATAACGTTCTCTTTAAGCCCGCGCAAGAGGTCAACTTTACCAGATGCTGCAGCCTCTGTCAAGACCCTTGTGGTTTCCTGGAAGCTCGCCGCGGAAATGAAACTCTCTGTTGTCAAAGAGACCTTGGTGATCCCCAGCAATAAAGGTGTGGCCTGGGCAGGCTTGCCCTTCTTCTTCAAGATGGCCTCATTGGCTTTTTTGAAGATGACGCGGTCAACCTGGTCGCCTACTAAAAACTCCGTATCGCCTGAATCATCGATGCGCACTTTTTTGAGCATCTGCGCGATGATGATTTCGATATGCTTGTCATTGATGCGCACACCCTGCAGGCGGTAAACTTCCTGGACTTCGTTGAGTAGATATTCCTGCAGCGCCTTGTCCCCGCAGACGCGTAAAATGTCCTGCGGAACAACCGGGCCGTCGGTCAACTGCTGGCCGGCAAAAACATGGTCGCCTTTGTAAACATTGGGATGCTTGCCGTGAGGGATCGTGTACTCCTTGGCCGTGCCTGTTGCAGACTTGACCACGATGGTACGCAGGCCCTTTTTATCTTCGCCGAATTCACAAATACCGTCGATCTCGGCAATGACCGCCGGGTCCTTGGGACGGCGCGCTTCAAAAAGCTCGGCCACGCGCGGCAAACCGCCGGTGATGTCGCGGGTCTTGGAAGCACCGCGCGGGATCTTGGCGATCAAGGCGCCCGCCGCTATATTGTCCTTGTCATTAACGAGGATGTGGGCGCCTGTCGGGATCGAATAGATCCCCACGATTTCGCCCTTGGTGTCGCTGATGATGATTTGAGGATGGAATTCCTGTTTATGCTCGACCACGACGCGCTCAACGACCCCGGTCACGGGATTTTCTTCGCGCTGATAGGTCGTCCCTTCGATCAAATCTTCGAAAGAAACCTTACCCTGGGCTTCGGTGATGATGGGGATGGTATAAGGGTCCCATGTGGCCACGACCGTCCCTTTGGTGACGGCCTCCCCGTCGGCAAAGGCCAATGCCGTGCCTTGCGGAAGGATATGGCGCTCAAACTCGCGGCCGTATTCGTTGTTGATGCTGATCGAACCGTTGCGGTTTAAAACAATGTATTCTTTGCCGCGGGCCACCACGCGCAGGGTATGGTATTTAAGCACACCATCCTGCTTGATCTTGATAAAGGACTGCTCAATGGTACGGGATGCTGTACCGCCGATGTGGAAGGTACGCATGGTCAGCTGTGTACCGGGCTCACCGATACTTTGGGCCGCGATGGTACCGACCGCCTCACCAATTTCAACGATGCGGTGAGTGGCTAAATTGCGTCCATAACATTTAACGCAAACGCCGATGCCGGCCTCGCAGGTCAGCACAGAACGGATACGCACTTTTTCAACACCTAACTGCTCAATCAAATCAGCTTTCTCATCGGTAATTTCTTCGCCGGCAGCCACGACCTGCTGGTCAGTGACCACGTCCAGGATATTGTCCAAAGCCACACGGCCGACGATACGCTCTTTGAGGGACACCACCAGCTCATCGCCTTCCGTGATGGTCGCGACCGTTATCCCGTTGACAGTGCCGCAGTCACCGATATTGACCACCATCTCCTGGGCCACGTCCACCAAACGCCGGGTCAAATAACCGGCGTCAGCGGTCTTTAGCGCTGTGTCCGCCAAACCTTTACGGGCACCATGGGTGGAGATGAAATATTCCAACACCGTCAAGCCTTCACGGAAAGAAGCGGTAATAGGGTTCTCAATGATCTCGCCTGACGGCTTGGCCATAAGGCCCCGCATGCCTGAAAGCTGGCGGATCTGCAATTTGGAACCACGGGCACCGGAATCTGCCATGATGTAAACCGGATTAAACTGGTCCATTTTCTTAAAGACCAGGTCTGACAAAATTTCCGTTGTATGGGTCCAGATATCAATGACTTTATTGTACCGCTCACGGCCGGTGATAATACCTTTGCGGTATTGATCATCCACCTTGGAAACTTCCTGCTTGGCATTGGCGATGATCTTGGGCTTGTCCTCAGGGATGGTCAAGTCCGACATGGCAATGGAAATACCTGCCTCGGTGGCCCTGATGAAGCCCAAGGTTTTCACATCATCCAATAATTTTACGGTACGGTGATGGCCAAAGCGTTTATAGCAATCAGCTATCACAAGGCCGATACGTTTTTTATCCAGGAGTTCGTTGACAAAGCCGTAATCTTGCGGCAACACTTCATTAAAAAATACACGGCCGACGGTAGTTTCTATGATCTTTGACGTTAACCCGGTGGCCGGCACTTCTTTTTTGGAACTGCCCTTGGCCTGAGGCTGGATGACCATTGAAGGCTTTTCCTGGCCCCAGACATCTGTCAACAAACGTAATTTAATGCGCGCGTGCAATTCTACATAGCTATCCGCGTACGCCACCTTGACTTCATCAATGGAGCCGAATAAGTGGCCTTCGCCTACGGCCCCCCCGCGCTCCTTGGTCAGGTAATAAAGGCCAAGAACAATGTCTTGAGTTGGGGAAACAATGGGACGCCCGTCCGCCGGAGAAAACAGATTGTTGACGGACAATAGCTGCAAACGGCATTCGATCTGGGCTTCCAGGGAAAGAGGTATATGCACAGCCATCTGGTCCCCGTCGAAGTCCGCGTTAAAAGCCGTACAAACGAGCGGGTGCAATTTAATGGCCTTGCCTTCGATCAATACCGGCTGAAAAGCCTGGATGGACAAACGGTGCAGGGTCGGGGCGCGGTTGAGCATCACCGGATGGTCCTGGATCACTTCATCCAGAATATCCCAGACCTCAATCTTGGCGCGCTCTACCATCCGTTTGGCGCCCTTGATCGTGTGTACAAAACCTTTTTCGCGTAATTTCCGGATGATAAAAGGTTCAAATAATTCCAGCGCCATTTTCTTCGGTAACCCGCACTGGTGTAATTTTAGTTCAGGGCCGACGACGATGACGGAACGGCCGGAATAATCAACGCGTTTACCTAAAAGGTTCATGCGGAAACGGCCTTGCTTGCCTTTAAGCATATCTGACAAGGACTTCAAAGGACGGTTGCCTGAGCCCAATACCGGACGGCCATGGCGGCCGTTATCCAACAGCGCATCCACGGCTTCCTGCAACATGCGTTTTTCATTGCGGATGATGATTTCCGGTGCGTTAAGATCAATCAATTTTTTAAGACGGTTATTGCGGTTGATCACCCGGCGGTATAAATCATTAAGATCAGAGGTGGCAAAGCGTCCCCCTTCGAGCGGGACCAGCGGACGCAGATCCGGTGGGATCACCGGCAGCACATCCAGGACCATCCATTCGGCACTGTTGCCCGAGGCCCTGAAATCTTCGGCGATCTTCAATGTCTTGGCTAATTTCTTGAAATTAGTCCCATTGGGATTGGCATCTGCGAGGTCTTTGCGCAATTTTTTGCACAAAGCCGCCATGTCGAGCTCTTTGAGCATTTCACGCACAGCATCCGCGCCAATGCGGGCCTTGAAAGCGCCGCCATACTTAAGAACAGCTTCCTGGTATTCATCCTCGGAGAAAAATTGCTTTTTCTTTAAAGGAGTTGTCCCCGGATCAATGACCACGTATTCTTCATAGTAAATCAATTTTTCCAAATCACGCAAGCCCACCTGCATCAGGGCGGCCAAACGGGACGGGACCGCTTTATAAAACCAGATATGCGTCACCGGACAGGCCAGGTCAATATGGCCCATGCGCTCGCGGCGCACCGAGGATCGGGTCACCAAAACACCGCAGCGGTCGCAGGTGATGCCTTTAAATTTAATGCCTTTATATTTTCCGCAATTGCATTCCCAGTCGCGCATGGGGCCGAAGATCTTCTCGCAAAAAAGCCCGTCCTTTTCCGGTTTCAGGGTGCGGTAGTTGAGCGTTTCCGCTTTTTTGACCGGGCCTTTGGACCAGGACATGATCACTTCAGGTGAAGCGATGCGGATCGTGATACGATCTTGTTTTGTCAAATCAGGTTTGCTCATTCTTTTTACTCCATTGTCATTCCCGCGAAAGCGGGAATCCATTTTAAATCATTGTCATTCTTATGTAGATCATCGGGTCCTGGCTCGTCGTGACGTTAACGTGCTCCTGATTGAAACGCGTACGTCACAGCCTTATAGAACGGTGGTTTCCCTTAACTAGAACTCGGAACCGTCACCGTCCGCTCGTTAAC
>Ga0206837_1023_pt1 | contig 27843 bp, 24 predicted proteins | sample Alteio_BWOrgCont_29_FD_152863 | JGI IMG/M metagenome (GOLD analysis project Ga0206837, IMG submission 152863) | Enriched cells from forest soil in Barre Woods Harvard Forest LTER site, Petersham, Massachusetts, United States -... | ecosystem: Environmental > Terrestrial > Soil > Temperate forest >...
AGAGTGCGGCGCCTTCCTCCCGCCTTGACGCCGCCATGAGCCGCCCGCCCCGCCTGAAAGTTTCTGCAAGGAGATTCGCATGTTCCAGCTCGACCTTGGCAGCACGTCGCGCTATTGCGATGGACTAAGTCGCCGAAGCTTTATCAAGCTGGGCGTTGCGGGGATGGCAAGCGTCGGCTTGCCCGGGCTCTTGCGAGCCCGCGACGTCTCCGCCCAATCGACGCGCGAGCGCAAAGACACCTCGGTCATTCTGATCTGGCTGGACGGCGGTCCGAGCCACATGGATCTTTATGATTTGAAGCCGGACGCTCCTGCCGAAAACCGGGGGATCTGGAAACCGATCCCGACGCGCGTGCCGGGTTTCGAGATCAGCGAGCTGTTTCCGAAGCAGGCGGCTGTCGCCGACAAGTTCTCCATCGTGCGTTCACTGCACCACGACACCGGCGACCATTTCATGGGCGCGCATTTGATGCTCACCAGCAAGGCCATGGGCGTCAGCGGCGCCAACACTGAAGGGAAGTTCCCCGGCATCGGCGCCATCGCCAGCCGCGAGCTGGGATCGCGCCGAAGCGGCGTCCCACCTTACGTGGCGATTCCGCATGCCGCCAGCGTTGGCATCAATCCCGGCTATTTCGGCGGTAATTTCCTCGGCATGCAGTTTAACCCCTTCCCGACCGGCGGCAATCCCGACGCCCCGAACTTTTCGGTCCAAAATCTTAACCTTGCCCGTGGCCTGAGCATGCCCCGCCTTGAGGATCGCCGCTCTCTCGTCAAGCACTTCGACGAGGTCAGCAAAAGCCTGGAAACCATGGCGGAAGTCCAGGCGATGGATCGCTTTTCCCAGGAAGCCTTCGACTTCGTCACCAGTCCGGTGACGCGCGAGGCGTTCCAGATTCACAAAGAAGAGCCACGCTTGCGCGACCAGTACGGCCGCAACGAATGGGGTCAAAGCGCGCTCCTGGCCCGTCGGCTAGTGGAGGCGGGCTCGACCTTCGTAACGGTGCACCTGGGCGGCTGGGATCATCACTGGAATCTGAAAGCGGGCATGGAAGCCAACCTGCCCAAGGTTGACGCCATGGTCGCCACGCTACTCCGCGACCTGCACGAACGCGGCCTGCTCGACAAGACGCTGGTGGTGATGTGCGGCGAATTTAGCCGTACACCGCGTATGAACAACGGCGGCAACGGCGGCGCCCCCATGAGCATGGGTACGCCGGGCCGCGATCACTGGGGCAATGCCATGTTCTGCCTCATGGGCGGCGGGGGAGTGCGCGGCGGGCAGATCGTCGGCTCCACGGACCGCCTGGGCTATCGACCGCATACGCGCCCGGTCACGCCCGCCAATATCCACGCCACCATGTACAAGGTGCTCGGCCTCGATCCCAAACTGCAAGTGCTCGATCGCGCCGGGCGGCCGATCTCCGTGCTCGAAGATCCCACCCCGATTCACGAGTTGCTCTGAGAGAGCGGCAGCCAATCGCAGTTATGCGGCGAGCGGATTTACCGGCTTTTGGAATTGTGTAGGATTCGCCGCCTCGTAGGCGCGCAGATCGACCAGGCAGGCTGGGGTCATATCCAGGCCCTGTTCAAACGATAGATACCAGCGGGCAGTGCGCGTCACGGCTTCGCGGACGCTCCAGCGCGGCCGCCAACCGAGTTCCCAGATCGCCTTGTCGACGGCCAGGCGCAAAAGACCGGCTTCGTGCGGGGCCTGGTTCGTGGATTTGTCCTGCCAATCCCCGCTGCCCCAGGCCGCCAAGAACAGCTTGACCAGCTCCGCTACCGGCAATTCTTCGCCGGGCAAAGGCCCGAAGTTCCAGGCCGAGCAGAGCCGGGGATCGCGCCCTTCCAACATGCGCGCCGCCAACAGAAGATAGCCGCTCAGCGGTTCCAGGACGTGTTGCCAGGGCCGCACGGAACGAGGGCTGCGCACGGGAACCGGCGCCCCTTCGCGCAGGTTGCGCACCATGTCGACGACGATGCGATCGCGCGACCAGTCGCCGCCGCCGATCACGTTTCCCGCCCGCGCCGAAGCCACCTGAATGCCGTGCTGATCGAGCTTCTCGGGATGGAAGAAGGAATTTCGGTACGAGGCAACCGCAATCTCAGCGGCGCCCTTGCTGGCGCTGTACGGGTCGTGGCCGCCCAGGGCATCGCATTCCCGATAGCCCCAGGTCTGCTCGCGGTTTTCGTAACACTTGTCCGAGGTGACGACGACCACGGCACAGGGCTTGCCCAGCGCGCGCACGGCTTCGAGAAGGTTGACGGTTCCTTGCACATTGACCGCGAAGGTTTCGGCCGGGGTGCGATAGCTCTCGCGCACCAGGGCCTGCGCGGCCAAATGAAAGACGACATCCGGCTGGCAAGCGCGCAGGCAATCCGCCAATCGGGAGTAGTCGCGCACGTCGGCTTCGTGATGCGCAGCCAGCCGGCCACGGATGCGCGCGGCTTCGAAATTGTTGGGCTCTGCCTCGGGCGCCAACGAATAGCCGGTCACGCTGGCGCCCATTTGGGATAACCAGAGCGAGAGCCACGATCCTTTGAAACCGGTATGACCCGTTACAAAGACCTTACGGCCGCGAAAGATGTCCGAAAGGCATTTCGACATATCGATGGACTCGCATCCTTGCCGGTGTCCAGCAACAGAACGGGGCGTGAAATTTATTGGTTCGCACAGTCGGGCATTCTAAAAAGTTACGACCGTAGGAACAACCGCAGTTTGGCAAACCGCCCTTGTCGATCGGCGCGCTTTCCTGCTACCTTCCTCGGGTTCGTGAACCCCAAATAAGGCAGGAAGCCGATGCGAATACTCATTTCCGCCGGTGAGCCAAGCGGCGACCTTCACGCAGCCAATCTGGTGCGCTCGCTGCGCCGGCTCGACCCGTCCCTCGACTGCGTCGGCCTGGGCGGCGAAAAAATGGCCGAGGCAGGCTGCAAGCTTATTTATCCTCTGTGCAAGCTGGCCGTCATGGGCTTCGGGCCCGTGCTGATGCAAGCGCACCGGTTCCTGGATGTGCTCGCGCGCACGGATCGCTACTTCCTGCGCCACCGGCCCGACGCCGTGGTCCTCGTCGACTTTCCGGGGTTCCACTGGTGGCTGGCCCGGCGGGCCCATCATCATGGCATCCCGGTTTTCTACTTCGTGCCGCCCCAAATCTGGGCCTGGGCGACCTGGCGCGTCAGCAAGATGCGCCGCTGGGTCGACCACGTGCTCTGCAGCCTCCCCTTCGAGGAAAGCTGGTATCGGCAACACCAGGTGCCCGCGCACTACGTGGGCCATCCCTACTTTGACGAGCTGCCGACCCAGAAGCTCGAGCCGGCCTTCTTGGCCGAGCAGCGGGCCCGGCCTGGCACGGTGATCGGCCTGCTGCCCGGCTCCCGCGGTCAGGAGTTGACGTACAATTTGCCGACGCTGCTGCGCACGGCCCGAAAGGTCCACACAGCGCACCCGGAAACCAGGTTTCTGGTCGCCTGCTTCAAACAGCATCACTTGGATAGGGTCCAGGAAGCTTTGCGTGGCGAGGGACTGCCGTACGTCGAAGCCCACACCGGCCGCACGCCCGAGATCATCGAGCTGGCTCATGCCTGCGTTGCCGTTTCGGGATCGGTTGGGCTCGAATTGCTCTACCGGGCCAAGCCGTCCGTGGTGGTGTACCGGGCCGCTCCGATTCCTCTGTTTCTCTCCCTCTTCCTGCGCAAGGCCCGCTTCATCAGCCTGGTCAATTTGCTTGCCGACGAAGAGATCTGCCCCGAATTCCTGAGTGACCGCTGTCAGGCCGACGAGATCAGCACGCAGGTGCTATCGTGGCTCGACAATCCATCGTCCTGGCAAACCGTCCAGACGCGGCTTACAGAGCTTCGCGATCAGGTCGCCCGCCCCGGCGCCTGCGAACGCGCCGCCCGCTACATACTCGAACACGCCTCGGCAGGGCAATCAGCTGACAAGTCCCACGCTGCCTGATGGTTACGTCAGATAAGGTTCAGCAGAATCTGCAATCAACTTTTGCCAGAACGCGCCAACTCCTTGCCAGTTTTTTGCCATCTGGCAAAAGTTAAATAAGACATAAGGCGTTACTAAAAGACAACTTGCGTCTCTTGTATTTAACTTTTGCCACTTTTGCCAACTTTGCCAAGGGGCCGAAGACCTCATTTTGATCTGTCGACTTTTATATTGACAAACGTACACTTAACATGTAGGAATCAGGGGGTAGGCTTCATGGCAGCGAGACCTCAGATCGACCTAATTGGATGATCACTCCTGGTTCGGGACCATCGCTGTGGAATGGAATCGGCTTTATCAGCAGGACTGCGTCGAAGGCCTGAACGCAATGGAGGCCGAATCGGTTGATCTGGCCTTCGCGGATCCACCATTCAATATCGGCTACGAATACGACGTTTACCATGATCGCCGCGAGGCGGACCGCTACCTTGACTGGACGCGCGCCTGGGGCAAAGCTGTTCAGCGCGTGCTCAAGCCCGACGGCACTTTCTGGCTAGCGATCGGCGACGACTATGCCGCGGAATTGAAACTGATCTTTCAGAATGACCTGGGTTTCACCTGTCGCAGCTGGGTGATCTGGTACTACACCTTCGGGGTCAACTGCACGAAAAAGTTCAGCCGCAGTCATACCCATCTGTTCCATTTCGTAAAGAATCCGAAGAAGTTCACCTTCAACAACAAGAGCATTCGCGTTCCGTCTGCTCGTCAGCTTGTTTACGCAGACAGTCGCGCTGTTGATGGCGGACGGCTTCCAGACGACACCTGGATTCTGCGTCCGCAGGACGTACCCGATGCCTTTCAGCCGGACGAGGACACTTGGTTCATTTCGCGAGTCTGCGGAACCTTCAAAGAAAGGGCCGGCTGGCACGGCTGCCAGATGCCCGAGCAGCTGCTCGGCCGCATCATTCAAGCCTGTTCCAATCCCGACAATCTCGTTATCGATCCGTTTGCGGGAAGCGGCACAACGCTGGTGGTGGCGAAAAAACTCGGACGGCGCTGGCTTGGCTTCGAGCTATCCCCCAATTACGTTGCTCGCACACAGGCCCGGCTCGATGCTGCCCAGGAAGGTCAACCTCTCGAAGGCCCGGCGGATTCCAAAACCAGCGCTCCTTCCACGTCGAAGGGAAAACGACTCCGAACTCCACGCCACAAGACAGGTACAGGCTGACAGAGCTCTTCCAAGTTGCTAAAAAGCGTGCAGACGCGGTTGGCGACAGGCGCTCCGGGGGAGTTCGCCTTTGCCGGAAACAGCCTGTAGCTCCTTTGACATCGCTTTGAGGCATGGATTATGCAAAGCATGCTGGTAACAGGGGGCTGCGGGTTCATAGGCAGTAACTTCGTTCGCCAGGTGCTGCGCTCGACGACTGACATCAACGTCGTCAACCTGGACGCCCTGACCTACGCCGGCAATCCCGCCAACCTGGAGGACCTGGCAAGCGATCCCCGCTATCGCTTCGTCCATGGCTCCATTTGCGACCCCGGCCTGGTGCGCGAGCTGGTGGGTAGCGTTCAGTCGATTGTCAATTTCGCGGCAGAAACTCACGTCGACCGCAGCATCCAGGACTCTTCGCCGTTCGTGCAAACCAACGTGGTAGGCACTCAGGTGCTGCTCGATGCTGCCCGAGAATTCGGGATCAAGCGTTACCTGCAAGTCTCCACCGACGAGGTCTACGGCAGCCTGGGGCCGACCGACGCATTTCGCGAGACCACGCCGCTGGCCCCCAACAGTCCCTATTCCGCCAGCAAGGCCTCGGCCGACTTGCTCGTCCGAAGTTACGTTCACACATTCGGCCTCCCCGCGATCATCTCACGCTGCTCGAACAACTACGGTCCCTATCAGTTTCCCGAAAAACTGGTCCCGTTATTCATCGCACGTCTCATGCGCAATGAAACCGTGCCGGTCTACGGCGACGGCCTGCAGATTCGCGACTGGCTGCACGTCCGCGATCATTGCTCCGCCCTTCTGCGCATTTGGCAAGATGGGCGTCCGGGCGAGGTCTACAACATCGGCGGCCGCACCGAGAAAACGAACCTGGAGCTGACGCAGACGCTCCTGCGCCTGCTCGACAAGCCTGCCACGCTGATTCAATACGTGAAAGATCGCCCCGGGCACGATCGCCGCTATGCCATCGACTGCACCAAGATCGAGAGCGAATTGCACTGGTCTCCCCAGGTGCCCTTCGAGGAAGGATTACGAGAGACGATCAAGTGGTACAAAGATCATGCCCAGTGGATTGCCTCGATCCAAACGGGCGAATATCGGAAATACCTGGTACGACAATACGGCGAACTTGGTCCGAAGCCGTGAGCCGGCGGGCAGCCCGCATGGCCTCGGCGATTCAAGATGAAAGGATGCATCATGGGAGCCGCTCCATTCCAAACCGGCGACATCGCGGGAGTGATCTGGCGGCCGCTGCGCCGCTTCGAAGATCCGCGCGGCTGGCTCTGCGAAATGTTTCGCCACGACGAGTTGCCGACCGAGTTCCATCCCGTCATGGGATACATCTCCATGACCTTGCCCGGCGTGGCCCGCGGCCCGCACGAGCACAAGGATCAGGCCGACCTGTTTTGTTTCATCGGGCCTTCGAGTTTCCAGGTTTACCTGTGGGATAACCGCCCCGATTCACCCACCCACTGGCGTCGCCAGGTCGAGATTGTGGGCGAGAATCGCCCCATGGCGCTGGTCGTACCCGTCGGCGTAGCGCATGCCTACAAGAACGTCGGCGCCGGGTCGGGCATCGTCTTTAACTACCCGAACCAGCTCTATCGCGGGGTAGGCCGGCGCGCGCCCGTGGATGAGATTCGCCACGAAGACGACCCGCAGACGCCGTTTGTTTTAAATTGATTCGAGGATTTTCTCGTCACTTACGCTTCCGGCTCGGACGGAGCCGCGATTTCACCACGCTAATTCCGCGGCGTTGAAGACGGGACCTTCCAGGCAGACCCGGCGGTAATCCCAGCCGTCTGCTGTTTTGATCGGCGCCACACAGCTGAAACAGATGCCGACGCCACATGCCATCGGCGTTTCGAGAGAGAGATGGCACGGGACCTTGCGCTCGGCAGCAAGTTTCGCCAACGCTTTCATCATCGGTTCCGGGCCGCAGCCAACCAGGTGATCGGGCATTTCGGCTGCCGAAAGCATTTGCGTCACATAACCCCAGAAGCCCTGGCTGCCGTCGTCCGTCGCCACGTGGACGGCAACGTCGGCAGCGCGAAAGTCTTCGACGCCGGCCTGAAACTCCGCGGAGCGAACCCCGTAAAAAAGCGTCGTGCGCTCGGCTGCCCGACAAGCCGGTCGGCCCGCGTAGCCTCGACTGCCCAGCAATTCGCGTGCATAGGCCAGGAAAGGCGTTTGCCCAATGCCACCTGCCACCAGGCCGACGTGCGCAACGCCCTGCAGGTTCGGGAAGCCGTTGCCTAGCGGGCCCCAAACGTCGACACGGTCGCTTGCGCGAAGCTCTGCGAGGCGCCTAGTGGCTTTTCCGAGCACAAGATAAACGACATCCAGTCCCCAGGGCTGGCCCCCGGAGTCCAGGACGGTGTCGTAGAGCGCAAAAGGCCGGCCCAGGAGGGGATCCGACGTGCCGGTTAGACGCACCATCAGGAACTGGCCTGGCCGAATGGCCTGCGCCAGCGCCGGCGCCTCCAGCCGAATCCGGAAGGTGTCGCGGGCCAGGCGAATGTTTTCATGAACGGGAACGGCAGCATGGACGAAGGAACTCATGGCTCGGCTCGCTCGGATTCCGCGAATGCGGTGCGGCGCAGCTCCTCGACTTCCGCATGGGTCAGCCGCCTGGCCTTTCCCGTGGGCAGGGTGGCCAGCACGAGCGGGCCCAGAGTAATGCGGCGCAGGCGCAACACCTTGTGCTCGAGCTTCGCGAGCATCCGGCGAATTTCGCGATTCTTCCCCTCGTTCAAGACAATGCGCAGCCAAGTGTTCCCCTTCTCGCGCTTTTCGCGCTTGATGCGCTTGGCTTTGACGTGGCCCTCGCTTAGCCAGACGCCTTTGAGGAGGAGCTTCAAATCGTCCGGAGTGGGATCGCCCGCCACGAGCACCAGGTAGGTCTTTTCGACTCCAAAGCGGGGGTGGGTGAGCCGGTTGGCGAGATCGCCGTCGTTCGTCAGTAGCAGCAGCCCTTCGCTCGCTTCATCCAGCCGGCCGACCGTGTAAACGCGTTGCGCGACCTGCGGAACAAGATCGATGGCACGGCCGCGGCGGGCGGGATCGTAATTGGTGCAGAGGTAGCCGCGGGGCTTATTGACGACCCAGTAGACCAGCTTTTCCGGACGGATTGGCTGCCCGTCAACGCTGATCTTGTGCTCGCCTGGATCGACGCGCGTGCCCAGCTCGCGAATGACCTGGCCATCGATCGCCACGCGCCCGCCCTGGATCAGCGTTTCCACGTGCCGGCGCGAACCGATGCCTGCATGCGCCAGAAACTTGTTCAATCGTTCCATGCCGGTCATCTTATTCGGTAGAGGGACTTTGCCTCAAAATCCGAAATTCGAAGCACGAAATTCGGTAGTGTATCCGCTTCATAGCATGAAACCTGGGGTGGCACGCCCTAAGGTACTCCGAAGGGCGTGGAGCAACAGGCAATCACGCCCTTCGCATCCATGCTCAGGGCGTGCCACCCAAATTCTTCCATCGCGCTTCTTCAAACTGAGGCAAATCCCGAAACCCGAACTAAAGCCCGGGCTCCGACTTTGTTGTTGCTGTCAGTTGCGCGAGCCTGTTTTGAACATCCGCCAATGCGGTCTTCAACTCGGCTATCGCCCCTTCGGCTTGTTCGAGCCGTTTTTCGAGCCCGGGCCGGTCCTCTCTCACGGCAGTGCCCGCCGGCTCTTCTTCGTGCGTATCGGTTGTCCCCAATCTGGCGCGTAAACGATCTAGCTCGCCTGGGAGTAGAAAGCCGTGGGTGAGGAGGGTTCCACGCCTGCCTTCCGGGGTCACGTAAACGATCAGCTTCCGGTCGCGGAGCGGCTTGAGAGCATTTCGAAGCGCATCGAGATCCTCGATGGGCTCCATCCGGCTTGTCCTGGTCCTCAATTCACCCTCGGTTTGAGTGCCGCGCAGCAGCAACTCCGCGAGGATCGCCAGTTCCACTTTCTCGACCCGCCAGGCCTCGTACAGGTTATGACGCCATTTGTCGACGCGGCCGCTGCCGGTGATGCGAATGACCAGAAGCGCCTTTTGGAGAGCCTCAAGGGCCTCCTCGACTTGTCCTTCATCGAGACTCAGAACCGGATCGCGGTTGCTCTTCTGATTGCTGCCCGCGAGCAGGCCGTTTAGCGTCATGGGGTACGCGTCGGGCGTCGTCTTGGCTTTCTCAACCAGGACGCCAAGTACCCGGCGCGCGACCGGATCCAGTTTGGGCCATTCCGGCTCGGGAGCCACAATCGGGTCAGGCAGCTCAGACATCAATCCTTCTCCCGCTGACAAAGTCTCGTGGAATGGGCGAATTCTACGCTGCCATGCTAACGATAACGCGTAAGGCAGGAAAGCCCGGCGGTTGGCGGCAACTGCGCGGGAGTGGGCTGTTTTTGGGGTTCGCGCGAACCTCGTTGCGATTGACAGCATCTGGCTCTCGACTAGAATCTGGGGTCCAACGTGATGCACCTCTTTGCCAACCCCGAATCAAGGTTGAATGGCGTGGCCGATAGCACCGATACCTTCGAGGCCAACCGCAGCGAAAAGCTGCAGCGAATCCAGGCTCTTGGCATCGATCCCTGGGGAAGCAGATTCGACGGCAGACAGCCGATCGAGGCCGTGCGCGCCTTGCCGCCCGACGCGCAGCCCCCCGCACGGGCCCGCATCGCCGGCCGCATTGTCCAGCGCCGCGGCATGGGCAAGGTCTTCTTCCTCGATCTGAAGGATTCGACCGGACGCCTGCAAATCTATGTCGGCCAGAAGCAGGTGGGCGAGGCCGGCTGGGCCCTCGCACAGGAGCTCGACCTGGGCGACTTGCTGGGGGCCGAAGGCCACCTGGGCAAGACCCGCACCGGCGAGCTGACGCTCTTCGTCGACACCCTCTCTTTCTTGGGCAAGTCGCTCCTGCCCCATCCCGACAAGTGGAGCGGGATGCAGGACACCGAATATCGCCTGCGCCATCGCTACCTCGATCTGATTTACAATCCGGAGACCATGGTTCGGGCCGAGCAGCGCATTCGCATCGTGCGCGCGATTCGCAGGTACCTCGACGATCAAGGCTACTCCGAGGTCGAAACGCCCACGCTCCACGCCATCGCGGGCGGGGCGGCGGCACGGCCTTTCGTCACGCACCACAACACGCTCGACCTCGATCTTTTCCTCCGCATCGCCCTGGAGCTGCACTTGAAGCGACTGCTCGTCGGCGGCATGGAAAAGGTGTACGAGATCGGCCGCGTTTTCCGCAACGAGGGGATCAGCCCCAAGCACAATCCCGAGTTCACCATGCTCGAGCTGTACGAGGCGTACGGCGACTATCAGAGCATGATGGACATTACCGAGGGGCTGGTCGGCGCCTGCGTGGCGGTCCTGGGCGGAGGAATGCAGCGGCCATTTGGCGACAAGGTCGTGGACTATACTGCGCCCTGGCGTCGTGCCAGCTATGCCGAGTTGTTCCTGGAGCACGTAGGTGTGGCCATGGAGGACCAGGCCGCGGTCAGCGCAGCCGCCGAGCGCATGGGCGTGACCGTGGCAGGCAAGCATCCCGACGTGCTCATCCATCATCTCTTCGAAGAAAAGGTGGAAGAACGTCTGACGGGCCCGGTTTTCGTTTACGATTACCCCGCTTCGCTCTGTCCTTTGACCAAGCGGAAGCGTTCGAACCCGGCCCTGGCCGAGCGCTTTGAGCTTTACGTTCAGGGCATGGAGTTGGCCAACGCCTACACCGAGCTAAACGATCCTCTCACGCAAGAGGCGACCTTTCGCCAACAGCTTGCTGGTCTAGCGGAAGACGACTCCATGGCGCGCATGGACGAGGATTTTCTGCGCGCGCAAAGATACGGGATGCCTCCGGCCGGCGGCCTGGGCATCGGCATCGACCGCCTGGTCATGTTGCTCACGAATACGGCTTCGATCCGCGATGTGATTTTGTTCCCCCTGCTGCGGCCCGAGAATTAACTGCCCACAAGGCGAAAAGGACGCGCCATGTACAAGTTTCTGCTCTGCTGGCGATACCTGCTTACCCGGTACCTGGCGCTGGCCTGCATCATCAGCGTCATGCTCGGCGTCGCCACACTCATTGTCGTCAACAGCGTCATGGCCGGATTCAGCACGAAGCTGAAAAATCGGCTCCACGGCCTGCTTTCCGACGTGATCGTCGAATCGTTCATGCACGATGGCTTTTCCGACCCGCAGGAAAAAATCGACCGGATTCGCAAATCGCGCATCGGCAAGGACATCCAGGCGATGACCCCCGTCATCGAGATCCTGGGGCTGGTTCAAATAGCATATCGTGGCGAATGGATGCAGCCGCGTCCCGTTCGGCTGATCGGGGTCGATCCGATCGAGCGCGCCAAACTTGGCGGGTTTGCCGAATACCTGACCGATCCCCAGAATCGCGCGAATCCCGACTTCCGGCCCAATGTCGAGGCAAAGTCGCGCCACGATCTGGTCTATCCCGAGATTCGTCTCCCATCGACGTTGCTTTTGCCCGGGATAGGTGAAAAAGAGCCTCCGGTCTTCCCAGGCGATGAGAAGGAAAAGCCGCGCGAGCTGGCGGGGGCCTTTGTCGGATACGCCATCGGCAACATGCGCTCGCGCACCGCCACCGCCGAGACCAAGAACAAGGACATTGCGATTTTGCAAAGAGGCGATGAGGTTATTTTGAGCACCGTCAGTGGTGGCGGACAGCGCCTGGTTCCCGTTTACAGCAACATCATCGTTTCCGATTTCTTCCGTTCGGAAATGAGCGAATACGACGCCAATTACATCTTCGTACCCTTCGACTGGCTGCAAAAACTGCGAACGATGGACAACCGGGCCACAGCGGTGCAGATCCGTCTCAAGGACTTCAATCGAGCTCCCGAAGTCGTGGCCGAATTGCGCAAGCTTTTCCCGGCCGAGGCCGGCTATCAGGTGGAAACCTGGGAAGACAAGCAAGGAGCGCTACTGTCGGCCATTGCCATCGAAAAAGGCATTCTGAATGTGCTGCTGTTCCTGATCGTCGGCGTGGCGGGCTTCGGCATCTTGTCGATCTTCGCCATGATCGTGGTCGAGAAAACCCGCGACATTGGCGTTCTCAAGGCGCTCGGGGCCTCCAAGATGGGCGTCATGAATATTTTCCTTGGCTACGGCCTCTTGCTCGGGCTGGTCGGCGCCGGGCTGGGCACAGCTCTCGGACTTACCTTGACGAGCTACATCAATGAAATCGAGCACGTGCTGGGCCGCCTGACCGGACACGAGCTATTCGATCGCTCGGTCTACTATTTCGATTCGATTCCCACGGACGTTCAGGCCTGGACCGTAATTCTGGTCAACGTGGGCGCCGTGCTGATCGCCGTCGTTTTCAGTGTGTTGCCGGCGCTGCGGGCCGCGTCGCTGCACCCGGTCCGGGCGCTGCGTTACGAATAGGATTGGGGCGAGCGCGAAGCCGCAAGCGGCCAGGTGCGCGTCCTTTTTTCGGATGGATAACAAGGGAGATTGGTCATGCATGATGCTGCCGGGCCGCTGCTGTCAGCGGTCGACATCCACAAAACATATCGCAGAGACGCAGTGAACGTTCCGGTGCTGCGCGGTGTCAATCTGGAAGTCTACGAGGGAGAGTTCCTGTGCGTGCTGGGCGCATCGGGCTCCGGCAAGAGCACCATGCTCCATCTCCTGGGCACGATCGATCAGCCGGACAAGGGGATCATCACGCTAAGCGGAGAACGGATCGACAACCTGCCGACCAAGCGTTGCGACAAGCTGAGAAACGAAACCTTTGGCTTTGTTTTTCAGTTTTATCACTTGCTGCCTGAGCTGAACACGCTCGAAAACGTCCTGGTGCCTTTGATGATTGCCAACGGCATCTTCGGCTGGCTGGGACAGCGCGACACCTTGAGGCGCCGTGCTGAAGAAGCTCTGGACCGCGTGGGGCTAAGCCATCGTCTCAAGCACAAGCCGCGTGAGTTGTCGGGGGGAGAGATGCAGCGGGCGGCCATTGCCCGGGCGCTCATCAACAAGCCGCGCATCCTGCTCGCGGACGAGCCGACGGGCAACCTCGACGTGGAGACAGGCAAGGATATCATGCGAATTCTCCGCGGCTTGAACGACTCCGAAAACTTGACTATCATCATGGTGACTCACAATCTCGATCTCGTTGCCGACACCGATCGCGTCGTTCGCCTCGTGGCCGGACAAGTCGAGGGATCGATTCCCGCCCCCGCATATGGGTACTGAATCATGTCTCCCAAAATCTACATCGCCGGCAAACTCTTTGACAAAGCGGACGCCAAGATCAGCGTCTACGACCACGGCCTGCTCTACGGCGACGGGGTTTTCGAGGGCATGCGCATCTATGAAGGAAGAGTTTTTCGGGTCCGCCAGCACCTGGAACGGCTCTACGATAGTGCCAAGTCCATTCGCCTGGAAATTCCCTTAACGTTCGAACAAATGCTGGACGCCGTGCGCAGCACCGTCGATGCCAATCAGAAGAAAAACGGCTACATCCGCCTGGTCGTGACCCGCGGCGCGGGCTACCTGGGACTCGACCCGCGCAAGGCGAGCAATCCGCAAGTGATCATCATCGTCGACGACGTCACCATCTACCCGCAGGAACTTTACGAAAACGGGCTGGAGATCGTTTCGGTCAGCACCATCCGGAACCATCCCAATGCCCTGAACCCGCGCATCAAATCGCTGAACTATCTCAACAACATTCTCGCGCAGATGGAATGCGTGCAAGCCGGCTGCGTCGAGGCCTTGATGCTGAACCACAAGGGAGAAGTGGCTGAGTGCACGGCCGACAATATCTTCGTGGTCCACAAGGGGGTGGTGAAGACCCCTCCCACCGACGCCGGCATTCTGGAAGGGATCACGCGCGGCGCGGTGATCGAGCTGGGGCGCAAAGCAAACATCACGGTTCTGGAAACCGCGCTGACGCGCTTCGACGTCTACAGCGCTGACGAATGTTTTCTAACCGGGACGGCAGCCGAGGTGGTTCCGGTGGTCAAAGTGGACGGCAGATCGATCGGCAGCGGCAAGCCGGGGCCGGTGACCAAGCAGTTGCGTGAGCGGTTCCATCAGTTCGCCCGCTCTCCCGAAGCCGAGCGTTAGACGCCACGAAGGGACAGGGCCGGGGAAGCCGGAAAAGTCCCCCTGTGCGCAGCCACATGTGTGGACTGAAGTCCACACTACCGACTGCTCAATCTGTTCCTTATATTGGTCTACTTCTTCGAGCCAGGATCGTTCACCGGTAGCGGCATGCCTGACTGAGATTCATTCAGCTCGACGTGCAGGGCCGCGGCCATGTCGGCGGCGTTCTGATCATTCACCTGGTCAGGTGTGACCGTCTTCTTCGCCGACGTATTCAACAAAGCCGTCAACTGGATATCTGCCGCGGCCGTCGGCGCCGGGGCCGTCTTGGGCGGCGACATGCAGCTCGTCAGAGTGAAGGCAAATAAGAGGACGAATCCATACCTCTTCATGGCAGATCTCCCTTGGCGGCGGCCACCTGACTAGAAGAACTTTTCTTGTCGAGCAGTTTGTTTTGATCGCTTTGAGAATTCTTGGCTGCGAGCGTCTTCGTGTCGGCTTCGGCAATTCGATCCAGCATTTCCGTGTGCTGGACGTACGTGGAGCGGGCGCGTTCTTCGAGGGTCTCGATCTGGCGAATCAGCTCCTGGTTGTTGTTGCGCACCGCGATTTCCATCAGCTTGTCGCACACGGCAAGCCTGCGGACGAAGTCGGCGTCTTCGCGAGCGCGAATCGTCTGCGCCATTTCGGCTATCGACGGCTTGGCCGGTTGGACGGACTTCTTGGCGACATCGGTTTTCTTGGGAGCCGGCGCCGGCGTATTCCAGTCCTTGCAAGGACCAACCCAGCCTCTCGGGACGGTTGGCTGGGCGGGCGGCTGGTCGTCGTCCGCGCTTGCGCAGGCCACTCCCAGCCCCAGAGCCAACGCTGCCGCTAGCCCCACAACACTTTGTTTGCGCATGGCGATCTCCCTAACGGGAATTCCTGGTCGCCTTGGCTTTTACGCCGCGACCGAGGTCCCTGCGAGCGCGATCTATGCTTAATGAGGGAGGCGGCTATGCCAAAAATAATTTTCCCTGTCCAGAGCAATTCTCGGCCGGACAACGCCGAACCCCCCATTTTGCCGCTTGCCTTGGCCGCCAGGTCGATTACGATGGGGCACAGCATTCTGTGGAATTCTTTACGGGAGATGGACAATGCTTTCGCGGATGAGGGAATCGCTGGCGCTTGCTTTGGTGCTTCTGGCCTGGACGGCGGCGCAAGCCGAGAAGCCTCGCGCTATCGTGATCGACGGCAAGTTCGATGACTGGGCCGGGGTCAAAAGTTACACCGACCCTGCTTTCAACACTCACGTTACCAGCTGCTCCTTGAAAGACGACAAACCCGAGATCGTCGACCACGCCGACGCCGACCTGCTCGAATACAAATTCGCCCACGACAAGGACAACCTCTACGCCTATTTCCGGGCCCGGGGCGTTATCGGCCGAACGCAGGTCGAAGGACCCGGCACTCCGGCAGGCAGATACTATGCAATCGTGACCATCGACGTGGATAACGACGTCAAGACGGGCTACTGGCTGCATGAAGGCGGCTTCTATCCAACCAGCGGCGGCTACGACGTGAATGCCGAGATCGAATATTTCGGCGGCCGGGTGAACACGGGCCACTACATCAATCACGAGTGCCTGAACCAGGTCGAGCTGGACCAGGCATTCCTCGATCAGTCCTCGGGAAAATTCAGGCCCGGCAATCGCGGACCCTACCCTGCCGGCTTCGTGCGCATGGGTCCGGGCACCTACAAGTATTACACGGAGTGGGTCTACCACCCTAACGACACGATCACCTTCGTGCGCGACAAGGGCCCGCAAACCCTGGGCATCGTGGAAGGGGCGTTGTCGCCCGACGGTCACGAGATGGAAATGCGCATTCCCCGCAAAGGTTTCATGAAAGACAAGCAGGGCCACCCGATCGTGAAGCTGGGGGCCACCATGAACATCTCCTTTTCGCTCGAGGCCAGCGGCGAGCTGGCCAAGGACAAGCGCTGGGCATCGAACACCGCGGAGCCCATCAAGGGCTATGTTCTCGAACCGTAACCCGGTGGCTTCGACGCGCCGCTACGCCTGGGCGGTCGTCTTGATGCTCTGGTTTATCTCGGTTTTCAATTACGCGGATCGTCAGGCATTGTCTGCCGTGCTGCCTTTGCTCGAGGACAAGGAAACGGGCATGGGCCTTTCCTTGACCGAGCAAGGGCAGCTCGGCTCGGCGTTTGCCTGGGTCTATGGCCTGGCAGCGCCCTTTGCGGGCATGGTCGTGGATCGCATCGCGCGCAAGACTGCTATCCTGGGCGGACTGCAGGTCTGGAGCATCATCTGCGTGGCCACGGCCTTTTCAAGGAAATTCCGCCAACTGTATTGGTTCCGAGCGCTCGAAGGCCTTGGCGAAACGTTCTACTACCCCGCCTCGACTTCTCTCATCAGCGATTATCACGCAAAGGCCACCCGGTCCCGCGCCCTGGGGTTCCACCAAACCAGCGTCTACGTGGGCACCATTGCCGGTAGTTACTTCGCCGGCCTGATCGGCATGCACTACGGCTGGCGCTGGTCGTTTGTCGTTTTTGGAATCCTGGGCAGTCTTCTGGGGATCGTGCTGTTCTTCTTCTTGAAAGAGGCGCCGCGCGGCGCGTCGGAGACTTCGGAAGAGGCAGTTCTCTCCAAGGATCTGTCGCTCGCCCAGGCCTTCCCCATCGTCGTGAAGAATCCCGTTGTCCTCCTCCTCATGCTGGCATTTGTATGCGCCAACTTCGTGGCCATGGTCTTGCTGACATGGATGCCGAGCTATCTTTTCAAGAACTTTAATTTGAAGCTGGACGTGGCGGGCCTGGGCGCCACCTTGTTCGCCAGCAGCGCGAGCATGATTAGTTGTCCCCTGGGGGGCTGGCTGGCCGACAGACTGAGGATGCGCACGGCGCGAGGACGGATTCTGGTCCAGGCCTTTGGCGTTTTCGCCGGCGCGCCCTTCGTTTTCCTGTGCGGCCAAACGCAATCCTTCGCCTGGCTTGTCGTCGCCCTGATCGGGTGGGGATTCTTCAAAGGCATGTATGACGCGAACATCTTTGCGTCGCTGTTCGACGTGGTGCCCCCCAACGCCCGGGGAACACTTGCGGGGCTCATGAATATGTTTGGCTGGCTCTGTGGCGGGGCCGTCGCGCCCGTCGTCGTCGGCATATTGGCCGAATCTCGCGGCCTGGGACCGGTCATCAGCGCCGCGGCATTCGTCTATCTCGCCGCGGGCTGCTTGCTGCTCGTCGGCAGCCGGTTGCTGCTATCGACCCACAAGATGCCTGCTCGCCCGCTCGGCTGAAAAGCGGAATGCCGGTTCTTGTCGTCATTTCCGCTTCAACTGGCCTATTCGTACCCACCCACTTCATTCAACGATTGGTTTTGCTTGACAACATCCTTTTTTGACAACGCCTCATATGTGACATATTTTTGATCAGACGGTTTTTTTCCTCTAACCCAGGTATTCTTCCCATGACGACCGCGACCTATTCCGCCAGGGACCAAAAGGCCTCTCATGCCGCCCAGCAAACCGAGACGGAACGTCGCGACTGGGTCCGTTTCCCCAGCGATCTGGATGCCATCTGCTGGTTTCCGAACGATGGCAACAAGGACCCCTGGGGAGCAGTCGTTCGCGACATTTCCGGCGGCGGCGTCGGCATTATTTGCCGCGAAAATCCGGCAATGGGCACGACCATGAGGATCAAGCTCCATAGCCACTACGTCAACCTGTCGAACTCGTTGGATGTCAAAGTGGTCGGTGTCAAGGCTCTGAACGCGACCGAGTACCTGATCGGTTGCCAGTTCCTGCGGAATCTGGACGAAAACGAGCGCCGTCATCTGCTATAAGATCGACCTCTCCGAAACGCCGGCCGGCGCTTAAAAGCGCTGCAAAAAAACCGTCGCGTTATCATCGAGATCTCATTATCCGTCTGCTAGATTTGACGTACCGGCATGGAGAGGGCCTTTCCAAAGGCTTGGCCCCTTCGAGCTGGCTTGCGTCATTTTGTCGTTGCGGCTATGTTGCCGCTCCTGCAAAAAACGCTGACCGAACTCGGGCCGACGTCGGGATTGCCCACCCTGCCTAAATCCCGGCCTTTCCGAGTCGAACTACTAATTGAGAATACGGCAGCTTAAGAAGGAGATAAGCAATGCGCAATCGCATTATGTTCCCCTGCGCATCATGTGAAATGCAACTGCGAGCCCCCCTGCACCTGGCCGGCCGAGCCTGCTCGTGCCCCGCCTGCGGCGAACGCGTCGTGGTGCCCTTTCGGCCCCCCGCCGAGGAGCCTCCCGTGCTCGTAATGGACGACGGCTACGGCCGAGCGCAGGGCCGCATCCGCTGAAATCCAGAAGACGACATCCCAGGCCCGAGATCCGCCCAGATCTCGGGCCTGCTTGTTTCGCTCCGCAGAGTTTTTAGCCGGACGTCCCCCATCTCCCGTTCACCCTTTCACCTTGTCACCCAGTCACCTTGTCTTCCCCTCCCCCTCTTCTTCCCGCCCCATTTCACTCGTGCCATCCCAGGGAACCTCCGCCGGTCCAATTCGTCTGGAGCGAATTGGTCAGCCTGGGTAAACTGCTGACGCGAGCTACACCCCCGTAAAATGGATCGTGGCGGAGGAATGAGTGAATGAATCATGCAACGCCTGACTTCAACATCTTGGTGGAACGGCTGAGCCGTTTGGAACGACAAAATCGCCTATTCAAGGGAATTGGCTGCGCCCTGGCACTGATGCTGCTGGTTGGCTTGGTGGCCGCAGCCCAGGAACGGGGACAAGCTCGCACCGTCGAGGCGGAGCGCTTCCTTCTCAAGGACGGCCGGGGCAAGGTGCGCGCCGAGCTGGGCATGGACAAGAACGGCGTACACCTCCTGCTCCACGACGAGAACGAAAAGGTGCGCCTCGACGCCGCCGTCTTTCAGGCAGGTCCGGGCATGGCCCTGCTGGACGAGGCTGGCGCGGTCCGGTACTCGGTCAGCATCAACAACAAAGGTCCGGTCCTGTCTCTCGCGGACGAAAATCAGAAGCCACGGGCCGTCCTGCGCGTTTTCAAGGAAGGTCCCGGGCTGGCTTTCCTTGACGAGAAAGATGCAGACCGCACCGTCCTCTCCTATACCACCAAGAACGGCGCATCCCTGGACATGTTCGACGCCGACAAGCAGCAAGTGATGGCCCTGCGCGCCAAGAGCGGCCTCAATGGCCTGGCACTTTTCGATGAGTCGGGGCGGCCCCGCGCGGCCCTGATCGATGGCAAGAGCGGTCCCAAGATCGAACTTCTCGATGAAAACGAGCAGCCACTCTTTCGCAAGCCTTGATGAGCTGCGCCCCGTTTGTAACTGCTGGCGATACCCCCCTTCGTTATGTTAAGGTAAAGGTGGATGGCCAAGGCCTTGGCGGAGCCGGGCGGGCGATCCCGGCAGACGATTAGCTCATGGACGGGCGCATTGGACCAAGAGGTAGGTTCATGCCGGCGCCCTCAACGGCTTCGGAATTGATTGCTCTCATGCTTCAGAGCCGGGTCGTCGATCCGGTCCGGCTCAAGGGTGGCCTGCCGGTTCTCCCGGACGATCCCAAGGCGGCCGCGGAAGTTCTCATCCGCGAAGGCTGGCTGACCTATTTTCACGCCGAGCAGCTGCTCAAAGGCAAATGGCGCGGGTTCAGCATCGGTAAGTATCAGATCCTGGAACGGCTGGGGTCCGGCGGCATGGGAGCCGTCTACCTCGCCGACCATACGATGCTTGGAAGGCGCGTCGCGATCAAGGTTCTGCCCCTTCACCTGGCAAAGGAAGGCTGGTTTCTCGACCGCTTTTATCGGGAAGCCCAGGCCGTTGCCGCCCTGGACCACCCCAACATCGTTCGCGCCCACGACGTCGACTGCGACGGGGAATTTCACTTCCTGGTCATGGAGTATGTCGACGGCGCCAACCTACAGCAAATAGTCCACGATCGCGGGCCGTTTAGCGTTCTGCGTGCCGCCCACTATGTGCGTCAGGCATGCCGGGGCCTGGAACACGCGCGCCAGGTGGGTCTGGTGCACCGAGATATCAAGCCAAGCAACTTTTTGCTCGATCGCCAGGGCGTCATCAAGATTCTGGACATGGGTCTGGCTTGCTTCCAGGACAGTCAGCGAACGAAATCGACCAAGCCCAGCGAACGCGTCATGGTGGGAACGGACGATTACCTTGCCCCCGAGCAGATCGTGGACAGCGACGCGGTGGACATCCGGGCCGACATCTACGGCCTGGGCGCTACCATGTTCTTCCTTTTGTCGGGTCAGCCGCCGTTTCCTGAAGCGCCTTCGCCCTCCCTCAAGCTCATTTGGCACATGATGCAAAGTCCGCGTTCCATCGAGGCATTCCGCGACGACGTGCCCGAGGGCCTGAAAGGACTTCTGGAACGAATGATGGCCAAGAACCCTTGGGACAGGCCCCAAACTCCCGCGGAGGTGGAAGCAGCCCTTGTGCCCTTCACGAACGAGCCCATCGGTCCGCCACCCCTTGAGGAGATGCCCGAGTTAAGCCCGGCGCTGCGCGTTGGCAGGGGTCCCGGCGCGACCCTGCCGGGTGGTTCAACCAGCAAGCGCTCCTGGGTTCTTGGCTCCTACACCCCCGAGAGCGCTTTGAAACCGACGCCGACCCCCTCGCAACAACCGACCGACGCTCGTCCCAGCACGACGGCAAGGCCGCCGGAAGAGACGTCGGCTTCGCGCCCACCCCGCAATTAATCCGCTCGGGCATAAGTTCTCGACAAGAACAGATGTCCCTGGAGTTCCCAACACGGGCACTCGCTTGCCGCGCCGCCGCCTGAAAAGCGCCAGTTTTCACGGGCCGCATGAAGTTTCAACTGCCCGATGAATGCAAGAGCATGCTGCGACAATAATGTCGAGATGAATTTGCCCACCCTCGAAATCGAAGCTAGTTTTGTGATGTCTGACCCTTTTGGGGAGAAGGGAAAGACATCCGGGCCGTGAACAGTGAGGGGATTGTTCACGGCCCTTTTTCTTTTCCTGCTTCCTGCCAACTCCACGCCAATCAACCTTCTCCTGCGTTCTCACCGGCTCGTTCGAGGAACTCGACACGATTGCCAAAGGGATCGCGAAATTCGAATCGGTTCCAGCCAGGGATCGGAATCCCTTGCATCGCCGCGATGCCTCGCCCTGCAAGTTTCTCCTTCCACCGACTTAGATTCTCGACTTCGTAAGCGATGTGCGCCTTGGTAGCGCTACGATCCACGCCCTCTTCCACGCCAATGTGCACCGGACGGTCTCCCGCCATGACCCACAAGCCGCCTCGCCCCAGAAGACTGGCCGGCTTGGCGATCTCGGGGAACCCCAGGAACTCGCAATAGAACTCCCTGGCGTCGGCTTCCTTACCACGCGGAACCGTCAACTGCACGTGATGAATGCCGCGAATCATGCGCACGTTCTCCCCAGCATGGTTTGAAGCATGAAGTCGGCCTGTTGAGGAGGTGGTTTTCCCTCCCTTCTGCCCAAGTATCCTAAAGATATGAGTAAAACCGTGCCGATTTTAGCGGTGGTATCTGCGCGCCTGGGCGCGGAGAGGCTTGCCAAGGCAGAAGCTTCAAAATCATGCAAATCTTGAACCCTGCAGTGCGTCGCGACTTGGAAGCCGGGCGGAAACTCTGCCTGAATCTGGGCAGCGGACCCAAATCCTTGCCAGGATTCTACAGCGTCGATCGTATTGTGCTGCCGAACGTGGATATCGTGGCGAATCTGGAAGAGCCGCTTTCGGAGCTTCCCGACAATTGCGTGCAGGCGATTTATAGCCGGCACACCCTGGAGCATGTCGCGCGTTTACTGGAATTACTCGGCGAGTTGCACCGGATCATTCAGCCCGAAGGCGTCCTCAAGCTGATCGTTCCCCATTTCTCCAATCCATACGGCTATTCGGACCCGACCCACGTCCGCTTCTTTGGACTCTATTCGTTTTTCTACCTGGCCGAAGTGCAGGACCAGCCGCGGCACAAGGTCCCCAATTTCTACTTGCCGTCGCGCTTTCGCATCGACGAGATTCGCTTTAACCTCATGCGGACATCGGTTCTGGACAAGGTCATCCGGGCCGTGCTGCAACCGCTCGTCAACCGCAACGTCGAGTGGCAGGACTGGTACGAGCGCCGGCTCTGCCGCATCTGCCCTGCCGACGACATGCACTTCCTCTTACGGCCCGTGAAACCCACGCCAGCCGCAACCCGCTGCGCCTGAGCAACCTGCCTCCGATTCGCCAAATCTGAGTGGGCCCAGCAGGATTCGAACCTGCAACCAAGGGATTATGAGTCCCCTGCTCTGCCGTTGAGCTATGGGCCCTGAAAACACGCCGCAGTCTGCATTCGACGCATTTTAGCGAGGTTGCGAGGAATGAAACATCCCGCCCCGTGGTATTGGGTGATTCGCCAAAGCCCCCATCGACGCCTGCGGCTTGCTTTTCTCGACTTCAGAGGTTCCCACGGCTTGGCCTTCATCTCCAGGTCCACTGCCTTCGTCCGCATTTCTTCGTTGATTCTTGCAATTCTTCCTTTTATCCTTCAGTAACTGGAACAGTCAGGCTGCCGTCCTCGCAGGACACCGCCAGCGAAGTCTTCGCTATCTGCAGCTGTCATGCCTCAATCAGAAGGAATCGCCATGCGCGAGTCGCCCCTCCACAGGATGATGCTCAGATTTTTGCCAAACGCTGAACCAGATTGGCGACGGCGTGGGCCGGTTGGGCCAGGGTGGCTGCAGACATCGCGGCGCTTTATTCCACGGCTGGAATTGCTCGAGGATCGAACGGTCCTTTCTCCACTCCAGCTTATTTCTCCGGTCAACGCCTTGCTGCCTGCGTCCGCCGGCGCCGGCAACGCTGCCACCCCTGAGATCAGCGCAAACGGGCAGTACATCGTTTATTCGAGCACGGCTCCCAACCTGGTTACTGGCCAGAGCAATACCGCCGTTGTTAGCAATATCTACCTTTACGACCAGAGCACGCAAACCACGGTGCTGGTGAGCCACGTCGCCGGCCAAAATACCCTGGGCGCCGATGGCAACTCGACACATCCATGGATCAGTGGCGATGGTCATTTCATTGCCTACGAAAGCACGGCGTCCGATTTGGTGCAGGGTCTGAGCGGCACACCCGGGGTCGCAGACGTGTACCTGTACAACAGCTCGACCGGCGTCAATACGCTGATCAGCCATCGCTTCAATTCGACGACGACATCCGCTGACTCCACGTCGGAGACGGACGTTACTACGGGTTTCGGCTTCACCGACAATTCGGGCCAGTTTCTCCTCTTCTATAGTTATGCAACCGACCTAGTGGCGAACCTGCAAGGCCCTCTCGACGGGAATCTCTATCTCGCCAACACGACGACCGGAGCCGTCACGCTGGTCAGCCACGCTGCCGCTTCTTCCTCCACTGTCGCAAATGACGACGCCGAGACCGCCGATATCACCCCCGATGGCGACTTCATTGTTTACATGTCTCTCGCCACGAATGTTGTTTCCGGAGAGACTGGCCCCGGCGGCAATATCTTCCTGTACAACACGCAAACAGGCGCAGCCCAGCTCATCAGCGGCGTCGCCGGTGGTTTCGGCAATTCCTCCACCGAGGGGGCTGGAGACTGTTTTGATCCTTTGATCAGTGCCGATGGTCACACCATCATTTACTTTAGCTTTGCCGAAGATCTGATCGCTGGACAGGGGGCCAGCAACAACTCCTTCGATGTCTATAGTGTCTACAGTTTCAACACCGAGACCGACGAGACGACTCTGGTCAGCTCTGCTCTCGGCTCACCAACCACAACCAGCAACGACGATGCGCTGGTTGCCGCAGTGAGCAACGACGGCAGCACGATTGCTTTTGTCAGCAAGGCCACGAACCTGACGCCCGGTCAGGGCGCCACTCATACCCCGAATGTATTTGTCTATGATACATCCTCTGGCTCGTTGACACTGGCGAGCCATACGAATACTTCCGCCAGTCTGGCGGCTGGAGATGTGACCGTCAACGTAAGCCCTAATGACATCTCTTCGGGTTTTGGCGACCTGTCCATTAGCGACAATGGCCAGTTTGTCGCCTACCAGAGCACCGCGGCCAATATCGCCGTGAACCAGCCGGCAAACCAGGGCGTCGACAATGTCTTCCTGTACAACAGCCTGACAAATGCGAACACTTTCGTAAGCCACGTAAATGGCTCGCCCACCATTTCGGGCAACCAGGATTCCGACACTTCGGCCCTCAGTGTCGACGGCAGCACTATCGCCTTTCTGAGCTCAGCCACGAACCTCGTGCCTGGCGCCACCATCGATACTGCTGGGGAGGATGTTTTCGTTTCCAGCACCGGCGGCACAGGCCCTGCCCTGGTGAGTAAGAGTGCCTTTAGCGCCAACGCGACCAGCCTTGTGTATGGCAGCAGCAGTGACGGCAATTACGTGGTGTTCATTAGCAACGAGCCAAATGTAGTGCCTGGCGAAGTCGACAACAATGATGGTTACAATGTCTACCTCGTGAATCGCAGCACCAACACAACGACCCTCGTCAATCACATTCCTGGGGCATTAACCGCTACGGGGGACTTCGGGATACCGGACACCAACGACGTAGAAGTAAGCCCGCCCGTCATTAGCGCCAACGGCGACTTCGTCGCCTTCGAGAGCCGGGCCGACGATTTGGTCGGCGCCCCGTCGGCCGGCACTCCCGGAACGGACAATGTTTATCTCTACAATCGCCTGACCGGTAAGATCACGCTCCTGAGCCACGCCGTGGGCTCCCCTGCCGCATCGGGCAATGAAGATTCCTTCTATCCCCAAATCAATGCCGACGGCAGCTTTGTCTCGTTCATTAGCCTTGCTACCAACCTGGTCCAGGGCTTTTCATTGCCGCCGGCCGGTTTTCTTATCGAAAACCTCTATGAGTATAACTCATCCGCTGGCACAAATACCCTGGTAAGCCACGATGGAAATAATGCCCTCGCCTCTTCCACCGCGGACGTCCAGGACCAGAGCATCAGCGATGACGGGAACTTCATTGCTTACACCGACGAGGCTACCAATCTATTGCCGACCGGTACGGCTTCGCAGTCCGATGTCTATCTGTACAATCGATCAACGAACACCAACGCATTGATTGACCACATTCCGGGTAACGATGCGAGCCAAGGGAACGACGCCTCATTTGACGAACAGATTAGCGCGGATGGCGATTTTGTTGTTTTTGTAAGCTTTGCGACGGATCTCGTATCTCCAAATCTTCCTGCCACTGGGTTCTGCAATGTGTTTTTGTACGATCGGCTAACCGACGTCATTTCGTTGGTAAGCGGCCAAGATGGTTCCCCTTCGATAGGCGGCAATGGCTTTTCTGTGAACCCCGCGATCGACGAGGACGGAGGCTATGTCGTCTTCCGGAGCGACGCCACCAACCTGGTTCAGGGACAAAACGGACCGACGGGAAGCAACATTTTTCTTTATAACGGCACCGTCTCTCCTTCGACCTTGACGCTTGTTAGCGCCGCACAGGGAACCACTACCACGACTGCCAGTGGTGACTCGACCGATCCCGCCATCGACGGCGACGGCAGCCTGGTCGCGTTTCTCAGCACAGCCACCAACCTCGTGGCGGGCCAGTCAGGCGGCGGCGTGCAAAATGTGTTCGGCAGTGTCACCGCCAGCAATCGATTGTTCCTGGCTAGCGGCGTGAACGGGTCCCCGACGCAGGCGTCGCCGTTTCCGGCATTCCTGCCGATCATTAGCCGTGATCCCATTATCCTGTTCAGCGTGGCGGGCGCACTGCAGTCAGGCGTCACGGGCTACGAAAACGTGTATGCCAACACCTTTGTCAGTCTGAGTCTTTCGCTCGTTTCCATCCAGAGCCTGAGCCCGGTCAATACCCAGGTAGGGAGTTTTCTCGTTACCTCCGTTTTCTCCGGTCAATTGGCATTGCCGAGTCTGACGCTCCCGGCGGGAGGAGCCGCGGGCAATGCCGATTTTAGCATCGGCCCCATTGTTCCCAGTGGTAGCGGCGCCAGCACAGAACTGGTAACCGCCGTCATCTTTAATCTTGACGCGAGTGCAGCATATCCTCTCGAGATCGCTCTCGATTTGAATATTGAAGGGTTAGCGCCTTTCATGATACCGGTAACGCTGAATGCTTCCACGCAGCCGGTGCCCGCGGTGCAAATCACTACCTGGCCAACGAACGAAGCGGTGGTTGTCGGCAACAACATCACCTTCACTGCCGCTGCCAGCGGCACGCCCACACCGACCGTGCAGTGGGAAGTGAGAGCGGCCGGAGCAACCACGTTCACACCTGTAGCAGGGCAGACTTCGCCTACGCTGACTCTCAGCTCGGTGCCGCAATCCGATAGCGGCAACCAGTACGAGGCCGTCTTCACCAGCGGTTCCAATCAGGCCACGACCAACATCGTCACCTTGACCGTCAGCCAGGTTCCCTTGGCGAGCGTCAGCGGCTTCGTCTATAGCGACTACAACCTCAATGGCGCTCTGGACACCGGCGAGCGCGGATTGGCCGGTCAGACCGTGTTCCTGGACCTGAACGGTAACGGGATTTTCGAACCTGGCGAACCCTCGACCACAACCAGCAGCACCGGAGCTTATAGCCTTACGAACCTGCTGCCTGGCAAGTATGTCGTCCGCCAGGCTCTGTTAGGCGGCGTGCTGCTTACCGAGCCGGCTGGCAATAGTTACTCGGTTACCGTGGCGAGCGGGACAACGCTAAGTAACGAGAATCTCGGCGATGTTCTTACCAGCATCACCGTTCCCCTGACCACGCCTGCAACCAGCCCGTTCCCTGCTCAGGGAAATGCCAACGCGGACTTTGTCGAGGCAGTCTACCGCGCGATCCTGGACCGCAATGCGGACTCCGCCGGTCTTGCCGGATGGGTCGGAGAACTGAATAACGGCACCCCGCGCTTACAAGTCGTGGAGGCTATCCGCAATTCTCCCGAGCACTTCACTCAGGAGGTCAATGACTTTTATTTGACGTTGCTGGGGCGTGCGGCCGACCCGGCGGGTCTGGCTGCCTGGGTAGCGCTCCTGGAGAAGGGCATGCGCGAGGAGCAAGTGGCCTTCGACTTCCTCGATTCGCCGGAATTCCTGAGCAAAGGCGACAAGAACTTTGTCGACTCGATGTATGAGTCGCTGTTAGGACGCGCCTTCGATCCAGCCGGCGAACAGAGCTGGCTCAACGCGTTGGGAGATAATGCCGCGGGTACGCCGACTCATGCGGCAACCGAGACCCACGCGCAAGTAATCGACGGCTTCCTGTACTCCACAGAATCGCTTCAACGGTTGGTGCAAGGTTATTACCAAGTCTTCTTACAGCGGCCGGCGGATACGGCAGGGTTGAACACCTGGGTGCAAGATCTGTCCCAACAGGGCTTGCCGTTCGTCACCATCGGCGAAGAGTTCATCGCCTCCGCCGAGTTCTTCAACAAAGCCGCCGCCAACGGCTGAGAATCGCCCCTGAAAGAACAGGCGTCAATCGTCGTCCCCCCCACCACCATCTCCATCGCCGTCGCCGCCGTCGCCCATGTCCGCGTCGAAGCCGCCATCGCCCACGTCGGCGTCGCAGCCGTCGCAATCGCCGTCGTTGTCATCGTCGTCGTTGCTCTGTT
>Ga0206837_1024_pt1 | contig 27600 bp, 22 predicted proteins | sample Alteio_BWOrgCont_29_FD_152863 | JGI IMG/M metagenome (GOLD analysis project Ga0206837, IMG submission 152863) | Enriched cells from forest soil in Barre Woods Harvard Forest LTER site, Petersham, Massachusetts, United States -... | ecosystem: Environmental > Terrestrial > Soil > Temperate forest >...
ACGCTCAAGGGTTGGTACACCGCGACGTAAAGCCGGCCAACATTCTGCTGGAAGACGGCGTGGAGCGCGTGAGGCTGACCGACTTCGGCCTGGCCCGCGCCGCCGCCGACGCGGCCATGACGCGGAGCGGTGTGGTCGCGGGCACCCCGCATTACATGGCTCCCGAGCAGGCGCGCGGCGAGATGACCGACCCGCGCGCCGACCTGTTCGGCCTGGGCAGCACGTTGTACGCGATGTGCGCCGGCTTTCCTCCCTTCCGGGCCGAAACGCCCCTGGCCGTGCTCAAGCGCGTCTGCGACGACGAGCCGCGCTCGCTCCGCGAGATCAACCCGGAGGTTCCCATGTGGCTCGATGCGATCGTGGCCCGGCTCATGGCCAAGGACCCGAACCAGCGCTTCCAGACCGCGACCGAAGTCTCCGACCTCTTGCAGCGCTGCCTGGCTCACGTGCAACAACCGGCTACCGTTCCGCTTCCCGCCGACGCTGGCCTGAATCCACCAGGGTCTAGCTGGGCGCGGAAACGCCGACTCCGCCAGGGCTTGGTGTTACTGGGATGCCTGGTTCTGCTGGTCGGTTTACTCGCCCTGGCGCCGTGGAAAACGGCCAAAGGCCCAGGACCGGAAAACACCAGCCCGCCAGAGGCGGGCCATGAAGCGCCAGTCGGCTCTTTGGCCGAGGAGCGGGCCTGGGCCGCGGGAGATGACATCACCAGAGAAATCGAGCAAGCGCGCGGGCGAGCCCTGGCGATCGAGGCAGAGCTGCATCCGAGTGAACCGCCCGACCGCGATTTGCTCTCGAAATTGGTCCGCGAATTGAACGAACAATCTACTCATCTCGAGCACGAGATTACTTCTGGACGCAATGTGCCATCCAGTAACCCGACCGTTAACACGATTCCCAACCCCAGTAACAGGAGATGATCATGAACGTGAAGCGTGCTTTCTTTCTCCCCGCTGTCTTGGGCCTGACTTTCTTGGGCGCCGCTCAAGCCCAGGATCAAAGTTCCCCACGACCGGATGCTTTCAGCCCGGCACCGCCGACATCGCCGGTAGCGCCACAAAATGGCCCAAGAGGTGAGGGAGGCGGCTTCGGCGGCGGACGCCTGTTCGGTGGCGGCGGCCAGTTTGGCGGCGGGGGCTTCGGAGGCGGCGGCATGGGCTCGTCCACCAGTTCATCCAGTTCCTTCTTCACAGGCATGCGCGATCCAATGTCCGCCGAGATCGACCGGGCCGTGGATCAACTTGGGAAGGCAAAGAGCGATGCCGAGAAAGAGAAAATGAAGGCCGAGTTGAGTCAGAAGTTAGAGAAACAATTCGACCAGCGGCAGAAGAGGCACGAAGCCGATATCGAGGCGCTGGAGACCCAGATCAAAAAGCTCAAAGAGCTCGTCAAGACGCGCAACGATAACCGAAAGGAGATTGTCTCCCGGCGACTCGAACAGCTCGTGCGCGATTCGCAAGGGCTGGGGTGGTAAGCTGAGGTTCGCGCCTTGGCGCAAATAACTCCTCGACTTCATGCGCTCAGGAGCCCAGGGACTGCTGTCCCTGGGCTTTTCCTTTTCAATGCTCACAGCTTCCACGGCTCGCGCGGGACCCGGGATACCAGGGCGTTGGCTTCGTCGTCGCTGACGAATTGCTCCTTTACCGGGTCCCAGGTCAATGGTCTGCGAATCTGGTAGCCGATGTTGCCCAGGTGACAGATCGTGGCCGAGCGATGGCCGGTCTCAGCCGGGCAGATTGTTTCCTTGCGGCTGCGAATGCATTCCAGCCAGTTTTTGTGCTGGTTGGTGGACGGATATGCCCGGAAGCCCTTTTCCGGGAGCGTCTGCTTGAGAATCTCGTCGGGCAGCGTGTGGAATTCGTTGCGGCTCACCAGGACTGTGCCCTCAGTCCCTTCGAAGACACAATCGGCTCTTGGTCCCTTAAAGACGTCGTGGATCATGACCACGCCATTGGCGTAGGTAAAGCGCAGTCCTTTTTTGCTCTTCTCGTCGGCAGGCGGCTCGATGCGCACCGGGCCGCTCCGGTCCATGTCCAGGGCCCACTGAGCGATGTCGAAGTGATGGGCGCCGAAATCCGCGATGGCGCCGTTGCCATATTCTCGATACAAACGCCAGTTGGGGAAATGCTTGTGAACTCCCCTGGGGCAGAGCACCTCATTGTAGCCCCGTAGCGGGGCAGGGCCGCACCAGAAGTTCCAGTCGGTGCCGTCGGGAATCGGCTGTTCCGGCAAATCGCAAGGTATGGCAGGATCGCCCACGCCGACGCGAATCGTGTGCAGTTTGCCGATGCGGCCGTTCCGGACCAGCTCGACCGCCTTGCGGAAACGGCCGTCGAATTCGCTGCGCTGCTGGCTGCCCGTCTGGAAGATGACGTTGTTCTTCTTGACCGCGTTTACGATCTTGCGTCCCTCGGCAATATCGTGGGTGAGCGGCTTCTCGCAGTAAATGTCCTTGCCTGCCTCGGCGGCCTGAACGCAGATGATGGCGTGCCAGTGATCGGGCGTCGCGATCACGACCGCATCCACGTCCTTGTTTTGCAGGAGCTCACGGAAATCGCCATACGCCTTGCACCCCTTGAACTCGCTCTTCTTGGCCTTGCCGTAATAGTCCTCGACCATTTTCTGCTTGTTGTCTTTGCGCTCGCGAACAACGTCGCAGACTGCCACGACCTGAACTTCCGGAGAGCGCAGGAAACCGCCGACGTGCCCGCCGCCCATCGTGCCGACGCCGATGAATCCCAGCTGAATGCGCTCGTTGGCGGGGCGCCGGGCTTCCCCGGACCAGCCGCGAGTTAGAAGCAGCGGGCCGGCCAACGATGCACCCGCTGCGGACCGAAGAAACGAGCGACGAGAATGAAGGCGCCGGGACGACATGGGATATCCTCGGAGGAAGGCGGGGGGAAGTAGACGGCAGACAGTAGCCAGTAGTCAGAAATCAGAAGTCAGTGGTCAGAGGTCAGTAGTCAGAAGTCAGTAGACAATAGAAAGGCATCAGAGGGAAGAAGAAAGTAGCAAGTAGAAACGCAGATTGGTGACCGGCTCACGTCGGCAGCACGCCTTGCGGTTCGACTTGATGCTTCTGGTTCAGGGAGGGGCTCAAAGACTCGGGGGGCTAACGCCCCCCGATTGTGTAGCTGCATTCGTATTTCTTCTGACTTCTGACTTCCGACTTCTCTCTACTTCTCCCCCGCTTCCACTTCCATGGACCCCTTGAGCAGTTCGCCGGAGCGGATGATGTAGAAGAGCAGGGGGTGGAGCTTCTCTTGATCGGCGAAGGTGAGGACGTAGACGACGTTGTCGAGCGAGATCGTTTCCCAGTCGCTCAGGCCAACCAGGATGTCGCCCTTGTGGACGCCAACCTTGCCGGCAGCCCCGGTCTTGAGCACGTCCGTCACCATCATGCCGCCGCGCAGGGTGCGCGTCGGATCGACGCGGCCGACGCTGTCGGCATTGACCGGGGTCAGGCGCAGGCCCATTTTTTTCCAGACCACTTCGGTGGTCGGCGCGGCTGGGTGCTCGAGCGTGCGCATGACCAGTTCCAGGCGCTTTTCGCTCCCTTTGCGGCGAACGGTGCAGCCTACGGTCTCGCCCGAATGCTTGTCGAGCAAAGCGCGTTCCAGCTCCAGGTTGCAGCGGATGGGTTGATCGTTCACCTTGACGAGCACGTCGCCCGCTTCCAGGCCGGCCTTGTGGGCGGCGCTGCCGGGCTCGATCCGCTCGACCAGCAAGGCACGGCTCGGGGTGTCGTCGTTGGCAATGGGCAGCAGGTTAGGCGCGCCGTTGGCCCTGGGGACCTCGTGGAGCGCGACGACCTGGCTTGAGGAATCGCCTACTTGATCGCGGCACGACAGGCCCAGCTCAAGTCCGGTGCGCTTGTGCAACATTTCCGCCGTGACGCGCAGCATGGTGTCGACGGGGATGGCGAAGCCGATGCCCTGGGCGCCGGCCCGGATGGCCACGTTCACGCCGACCAGTTCGCCGTGGATATTCAGAAGCGGTCCGCCGGAGTTGCCCGGATTGATGGCAGCATTCGTTTGAATCAAGGCCTTGTAGGATACTTCCTTGTTCAAGGAGACGTCGCGGCCGTTGAAGCTGATGATGCCGGTGGTGGCCGTATGCTCGTAGCCGTAGGCGTTGCCGATGGCGATGACCGTCTCTCCCACCATAAGATCGCTGGAGGTGCCGATGGTGATGGTCGACAAGGGCTGGGGCGCGTCGATCTTGAGCAGGGCGAGGTCGGTCTCGGCATCCCGGGCCAGCACCTTGCCGTTGTAGGTGGAGCCATCGCTCAGGCGGACGCGAATCACGTCGACATTGTCGATGACGTGGCGGTTGGTCACCACGTAGCCACGCGGATCGATGATGATTCCCGTGCCCATGCCGTTGACACGGCTTTGCGGAGTGGCGCCGAACGCCTCTTCGGTGTTGGGTTGCGTGCTGCGTTCGCTGTGGATGTTAACGATGGCAGCGCGGGCGCGCTCGCAGACCTCGACCGTGGCAGTCCGGCGCTCGCTGCGCGGGCCGGCAAAGACGGGGGCCCCGAGTCCAAGGACGCTGCCGAGGAGGACGGCGGCGGCGAGACGGCGCTGGGCTCTCATGGTGAATCCATCCAGTGAGAAAGAAGCGGGATGCCATTCCGGCTGTTGTTCAGGTCTAACTTCGGCCCATACCCTGCCTCGTCTCCATTTTGCCGCCGCTCCGGGACCGGCATCTCCCGCCATGGTAGTCGGAGAAGCCTGCAGTGCCCGGAATGCCCGATGCGCCAGGCGTGCCGGTCGTAACGACTCTGATCTTTGTACGGTCACCCCCTTCCCATCCCGCAAGGTCCATAGAATGATGCAAGTTTGCCTGGATTCACATTCCCGGGGTCCCGCCATGACTGCCACCAACCGGAAACAAATGCTGGAAGAGCTGCTGGCCCAGGATCCGGGCGATCCGTTTCTCCATTACGGGCTGGCCATGGAGCTGGTCTCCGAGGGGAACGACGCGGCGGCAGTAACTCGTTTCGAACGCATGTTCGTCGACACGCCCGATTATGTGCCCGCCTATTTGCAGGCAGGGCAGGCTCTCGTCCGGCTCGGCCGTGCCCCGGAAGCGCGTCAGGTTTTCGAGCGCGGCGTAGCCCTGGCCCGGCGCAAGGGGGACGCCCACGCCGCCGACGAAATGCAAGGGTTTCTCGAAGGTTTGGAATGAGGTCAGAGCCGGAAGCGTGAGCGACCGGACCATTACGGAGGGGTTGATCGTGTTTCCCAGGCGCTTCCTATATGTATGTGGTGGGCTGCTTTGCTGGGTCTTGCTGGTCCGGCCCTTGGCCGCTGCCGATCTGGCGATGCCGGAAAAAGAGGTCGGCGAAGTCGTGGCCCGAGCCATCGATCGCAAGGATTGTCCTGGCGCGGTCGTTCTGGCCCTGCAAGGCGACAAGGTTCTTTTCAAGAGGGCTTACGGCGCGCGTTCGCTCCAGCCGATCCAAACTTCCATGACGCCCGACGTCATCTTTGACATGGCGTCGCTCACCAAGCCGATCGCGACGGCCACGTCGATCATGATTTTGCTCGACGAAGGCAAGCTCCAGGTCGCCGATCCTGTGGTGAAGTACTGGCCCGAGTTCGGCAAGAACGGCAAAGACAAAATTACCATCGAGCAACTGCTCCTTCACGTATCCGGGTTGATTCCCGATAACCCGGTCAGGGATTTCGCTGATGGCAAGGCCCGCGCCATGGAGCGCATGTGCGACCTCGAGCTGAAATCGAAGCCGGGTGAGCGTTTTGCTTATAGCGACGTGGGCTTCATGGTTTTGGGTGAGCTGGTCGAGCGCATATCCGGCCAACCGCTCAATGTCTTCGCAGCTGAACGGATCTTCAAGCCGCTGGGTATGAAGGATTCCGGCTTTTTGCCTTTGGCGGGCCCGTCCCCCAAGCCCGTTGAGCGGATCGCCCCGACCGCCAAGCGCACCGATAGCGACGACGTGTGGATCGTGGGAGAAGTCCACGATCCGCGCTCCTATGCGCTCGGCGGCGTCGCCGGCCACGCCGGCCTCTTCTCCACGGCCGACGACCTGGCTCGCTATGCGCGCATGATTTGCAACGGCGGCGAGCTGGACGGCAAGCGCATTCTTAGCGCCGAAACCGTCCGCCTGATGGCGACGCCGAGAACCGTGCCGTTCGCCAAGGGTCCCGATGGCATGAAGACCGACGGCCTGCGCGCCTATGGCTGGGACGTCGACACAAACTACTCGTCCAATCGGGGCTCGGTCTTTCCGGTTGGCACAACCTTCGGGCATACCGGTTTCACCGGCACTTCGATCTGGATCGACCCTGCGTCCAAGAGCGCCGTGATTTTCTTGAGCAATCGCGTTCATCCTCAAGGCTTGCCCGTCATCAATCGGCTGCGGGGCCAGGTCGCCACGCTGCTCGCCAGCGCGCTGCTGGGCGTCGCCCCGCCTGCCGGCGCCATGGCCGCGCCAGGCACTGGCCCCACAGTCGTTCCGGGCATCGACATTCTGGAGCGCGAGAAATTCGAACGGCTACGAGGCAAAAAGATCGGGCTCGTGACCAATCACTCCGGCGTCGATCGGGACGGCAAGGCGACCATCGATCTCCTAAACAAAGCGCCCGACGTCAAGCTGGTGGCCTTGTTCAGTCCGGAGCACGGGATTCGCGGAGCTGTGGACGCACGGGTCAACGATTCGAAGGACGAGAAGACCGGGCTGCCGATCTTTAGCCTGTACGGCAAAAGGCGCAAGCCCGATGCAGAGACCCTCAAGGGCATCGACACACTCGTTTACGATATCCAGGATGCGGGGGTCCGCTATTACACGTACAGTTCCACCCTGGGCGGCGTGCTCGAAGCCGCGGCCGAGAGCACCAAAAATGGCCAGCCGATCAAGGTTTTCGTCCTCGATCGGCCGAATCCGATCGGCGGCGTCGCCGTCGAGGGACCGGCTCTGACCGAAAAGGAATCGTTCGTGGGCTTTCACAAGACCATGCCGATTCGGCACGGTCTGACGCTCGGCGAGATGGCCCTGTTCTTCAACAAGGAGCGCAACATCAACGCGGACCTGGAAGTGGTCCGCATGGAGGGATGGAAACGCGGCGAATTGTACGATCAGACCGGCTTGACCTGGATCAATCCGTCCCCCAATCTGCGCACGCTCGAGCAAGCGCTCCTTTATCCCGGCATCGGCATCCTGGAATATACGAACCTGAGCGTCGGCCGGGGCACGGACCGGCCTTTCGAATGGATCGGCGCCCCCTGGATCGACGGCCGCAAGCTCGCCGACGCAATGAGGAAACAGGATCTGCCCGGTGTGCGCTTCGTGCCGGTGCGCCTGACACCCGCTTCCAGCGTGCATGCTGGAAAACTCTGCGGCGGCGTGCAGATCTTCGTGGACGACTGGTCGCGGCTCGAGCCGGTGCGGGTCGGCGTGGCCCTCGCCGAAGAGCTGCACAAGCTCTACCCCGAAGACTGGAAGATGGAACGCTATCTGGGCCTGCTGGGAAACAAGTCTGCTTTCGATGGAATCAAGGCCGGCAAACCCTGGCGCCAGGTCGAACACGACTGGATGCCCGGCGTCGAAGCCTACCTGCAGAAGCGCAAGCCGTATCTGATTTATCCGGAGTGAGGGAGGGCCTGCCCAGCAGAATTGTGCTGTGTCACGCGGGGTTCGGTGGATTCGTAGTGTGGACTTTAGTCCACACGTGTGGGCTAAAGCCCACACCACAAACTCCTCTATCGATGCGTGAATGTGCCCTACTACATGGCAGCGCGGCGTCAGCAAGTTGGACGAGACAGCCGGCCAAAGGTGCCGCTCCTTTGTTAAGCCAGGCAAGCTGGCAAGACCGTAGTGGTTTTGCTTGGTTTTCCTGAAGCAACGAACAGCCGGTTTACACCGGCCGCTCGCCTCGTCAAAGTCCGCAAGGTCCGCTTCTTTTCCCGTCCAATTCATTTCCGCCTGTCCCTGCCTGTCACCTGCTCTTCCGGATTTACCGATAGTAGGGAAGGAGCCTAATCGACGGAAAATGCCCAGGAGTCCGGCGACACGGTCTCCCGGAAGGTTCAGAAGAGTGCCTGAGACAAGGAGAGTTTCATGAATCGCAAGGTAGCGGCAGGTCTCATGGCCGGTCTCTTATTTGGCACGGCCTGGTCGGCATGGAGCGCCGAGCCCGATGGAGCGGTATCGCCTCCTCCCGGAGTGCTGCCGACGCTTCCCGAAAACCCAGGCGCGACAGCGGGCCAGGCCCACATAGCCGTACCAGACCAGCCAGGCGCTCCGGCGCCCATGCCGACGGCCCCGCTCGTGACGCCCTCGTCCACGATTTTCGTTGCGAGTCCCAACTCAACTCCCTGCACGTCCGGCTGCGACGTGTTCTTTCCGAACTTGATCGGGGGACTGCAATTCGGGTCGAGCCTGTCGCTTTTTCCCGGCGCTTTGCTGCGGGTTCCCCTCTACTCGCGAACCTCCTACTCCATCGGCGACGATGAAAACCCGCGTCCCCAGGATCGCATTTACTTCGAGTTCAACTACTTCAACGACGCGACCACGCCGACCACGCGCATCGATCTCTCCCGGGAAACCTTCGGCATCGAAAAAACGTTCCTGGACGGCAACGCGTCGATAGGCGTTCGCGTTCCCTTTTTTGACACCTCCAGCGATTTCAGCCTCGACGACAGCGACGACGTCGGCGACCTGACGTTCATCTTCAAGTATGCCTTCATCAACAATCGCGCCAACGGCACCGTCTTATCGGGCGGCCTGGCGGTCACGGCGCCGACCGGACCGGCCATCCCCACGCTGACCGGGAAAGTCCGCGACACCTTGATTCAGCCATTCATTGGCGGGTCGCTGCCCTTGGGCGACAAGTTCTATGTGGAGAACATGTCCTCGATCGTGGTGCCCACCGATCAGCGCGATACGACCTTCTTCGAAACCACCATCGCTCTGGGTTATTTTCTCTATCGCTGCGATCCGGCAAGCCATTGCGTGCGCTCGATCGTTCCCACGTTCGAAGTGCAGGTGGCCACGCCGCTCGACAACCGGGATCCCACGATGTCGCTCTACTATCCCGACCTGGTAAGCATGACGGCCGGCGTCCATCTGGGCCTGTTCCGGCAATCGACGCTTACCGTCGGGGCCATGACCCCCATCACCGGTCCGAAGCCATACGACGTGGGCGCCGTGGCCCAATTTGACATGCGATTTTGAGAAGTGCCGTGATCATAAAGGCCCCGAGAACTCCGCAAGTTCTCGGGGCCTTGTCGCTTTGTCAGGGTTAACCGGTCGCTTACGCTCGCGGCTCGGACAGTCACCCTGTCAGCTCACCTGCGTGCCCGGTTCGACGAAGACGCGGATGCGGCGTGGCGCCACGAAGACCAGATCGCCTTTCTTGAGTTCCAGCTCGGCGTAGCGGTGGGGAGTGATGTCGACGTTGACCTCGGCCTCGTTGCTGGCGAGCTGGAGCTGCACACGTACGTAGGAGCCCAGCGGGTTGATGTGGACGATGCGGGCCTGCAGGCTCGCGGTCCCCTCCGCCTCCGTGGCGATATCCAGCTCGTGCGGCCGAACGTAGACTTGGGCCGGGCTCGAGGGTAGGTCGGCGCTTTCCGGATACGAGACCTCCGCCTCGCCCAGGAAGGCCTTGCCGTCGTGGATGCGGCCATGGAAAACGTTTACGTTGCCGAGGAAATCCATGACAAACGGGTTGGCTGGATGATCGAAGATTTCCTGTGGCGTGCCGATCTGTTCGACGCGCCCGTGATTCATCACGACCACCCGGTCGGCCACTTCGAAAGCTTCCTCTTGATCGTGCGTCACGAAAATGCTGGTCACGTGCAAGTCGTCGTGTAGACGGCGCAGCCAGCGGCGCAGCTCCTGCCGCACCTTGGCGTCGAGAGCGCCAAAGGGCTCATCGAGAAGAAGCACGCGCGGCTGGGCTGCCAGGGCCCTGGCCAGCGCCACACGTTGCCTTTGTCCGCCGGATAGCTGGGCCGGGAAGCGCTCGCCCAGACCGTCGAGGCGAACCAGGGCCAGGAGCTCGTCGACGCGCTTCGTGACCTCGTCGTCCTTCCAGCCGCGCACGCGCAGGGCAAAGGCCACATTCTCGAAGACATTCAGATGCCGAAACAGGGCGTAATGTTGAAAGACGAACCCTACGTTGCGGTCGCGCGCGGAACGATTGGTGACGTCGTCGGCGTGGGACAAGACCGTACCGCCGTCGGGATATTCCAGGCCGGCAATGATCCGCAGCAGCGTTGTCTTGCCGCAGCCCGACGGTCCCAGAAGGGCGATCAGCGATCCTTCGGGCACTTCCAGGGTGACGTTATCCAGTGCCAGGAAGCGGCCGAAACGCTTGGTGACATTTTTGATCGATATGCTCATGCCGCACCTCGGGAAGTTCCAGAGTGGGAGGAAACGGTATGCCGGGTTCTCTTTTCGACCACGACTTTAAGAACCAGGGTCACGAGGGCCAGAAGCGTGAGCACCGACGCCACCGCGAAAGCGGCCGGCGTATTGTACTCCTGAAAGAGCTTTTCCACGCGCAAAGGCATGGTGTCGGTTTGCCCGGCGATATGGCCCGAGACGACATAAACCGCGCCGAACTCACCCATGGCGCGCGCGTTACAGAGGATGACGCCGTAAATCACGCCCCACTGGATGTTGGGAAGCGTGACGCGCCAGAACATTTGCCAGCCGGTTGCTCCCAGGCTCAGCGCCGCGAGATCCTCCTCAGGCCCGATGGCCTCGAGCACGGGAATGAGCTCCCGGGCCACGAACGGCACCGTCACGAAAGCGGTCGCCAGCAACAGGGCAGGCGGGGCGAAGAGAACTTGATAGCCATGGTCGCGCAGCCAGATTCCCAGTGTTCCCTGCCCGCCAAACAAGAGAACAAACACCAGGCCAGCCACGACGGGCGACACCGAAAAAGGCAAATCGATCAGCGTCGTGAGCGCCAGTCTTCCGGGAAAGCGAAAGCGGGCGATCACCCACGCTGCCGCCAGCCCGAAGACGACGTTCAGGGCGACAGCGACCGGCGCCACCATCAGCGTCAAAAAGATCGCATGCCGGGTGTCCGGATCGAGCACGAGGTTGCGTAAATAGGTCGCCACGCCAGGCGCCAGGGCCTGATAAAACACGTTGACCACCGGTACGATTACCAGCAGACTCAGCGTGGCCAGGGCCAGGAAGGTCAGTGTCCAGCGCACCAGCCAGTGATCGGCATGCGCTTTCCGAATCCGGGCATAGTCAGGGCCCTCTAATAACGTTTCAGCCTGCATTGCGCTTGCTCCAGCGTTCCAACGCGTTGATGGCGACCAGGGCAAAAAACGAGAATCCCAGAAGCACCACGGCAATCGCGGTTGCCTCGCCGTAGGCAAAGTCTTCCAGGCGGTGCACGATCAAGACCGGGGCGATTTCGGTGCGGAACGGTATGTTGCCCGCGATAAAGACAACCGCACCATACTCTCCCACCGCACGCGCGAACGCCAGGGCGAAGCCCGTCAAGACGGCCGGCAAGAGTGTCGGAAACAGCACCCTGGTGAACGTCTGCCAGCGCGTGGCGCCCAGGATGGCGGCTGCTTCCTCCACGTCGGCATCAAGACTTTCGAGCACGGGCTGCACGGTCCGCACGACGAAGGGAAAGCCCGTGAACGTCAGAACCAGGACGATCCCGAGTCGGGTATAGGCAGCCTCGATTCCCAGGGGAACCAGGAATTGGCCCAGCCAGCCATCGGGCACATACAGGTTTGCGAAAACCAGGCCCGCGACGGCAGTGGGAAGCGCGAATGGGAGGTCAATCAGGGCGTCAAAAAAGCGCTTACCGGGGAAATCGTAGCGCGCGAGCACCCAGGCAACGTTCAGCCCCAAAAACACATTGACCAGCGACGCGATCAGAGCCGCCCCAAAGGTCAACGCATAAGCGGCGCGGGCCCTGTCGGTCCAGACCACGGCCCAGAAATCATGCAGCGACAAGGTGGATGCCTTCAAGAAGCAGGCGGCGAGCGGGGCCAGCACCAGCAGACTGAGATACGTGACGCTGTATCCCAGACAGAGGGAAAAACCCGGCATCGCTCGTTGGGTTGTGCTGGCCATGTCGTTCCCAAAAAAACTCGAAATTCGAAGCTCGAATCTCGAAATAAAAACCAATGAATCGCTCTTTTTGTGCTGCCTCTCATTCGAATTTCGTGCTTCGAATTTCGGATTTATTTAGTGCCTGGAGATCTCGTTCTGAATCTGGTCGAAGATGGCGCCCTTGGCGAAGAACTTTTCCTGGGCCCCGTCCCAGCCGGGGGCCGCCGCCGTCACCTCAAACAAGTCGATTCTCGGCAGATGATCGAGATGCTCAAGCAGAACGGCCTCATTGATCGGCCTGTAAGAATGCTTGGCGATGATTTTCTGAGCTTCTTCCGTGTAGAGGAATCTCAGGTAGGCCTCGGCCGTGGCGCGCGTGCCGTGCCGCTGGACGTTGGTGTCCACCCAGGCGACGTAGGGCTCGGCCCGGATGCTCATCGAAGGGTAGATCAACTCCATCGCGCCATGCGCCTCGGCCACTTCCAGGTGCGCTTCGTTCTCCCAGGTCAAATGAACGTCGCCGAGATTCTCTTGGCCGAAGGTCATGGTCGCCTGACGGGCCCCCGATTTGAGAACCGGCACATGCCTGTAGAGCTCGGTCACAAAGGCGCGGGCATCGTCCTCGCTCGTGCCCCGTTGCGGAATGGCGCCCTTTCGTACCGCTCCCCACGCAGCCAGAAAACTCAGTTTGCCGTTGCCCGAAAGCTTGGGATCGGGAGTGATGATTGCCACACCAGGCTTAATCAGATCGGGCCAGTCGTGGATGTTGCGCGGATTGCCGCGGCGCACCACGAAGACCAGGGTTGAGTAGTAAGGGAGCGAATGATTCGGCAAGCGGTTGTCCCAACCGTTCGCGATAAGGCCCGCCTTGCATATCGCGTCGGTGTCGGACCGCAGTGCCAGCGTTACGACGTCGGCAGCGAGCCCGTTGATCACGGCATTCGCCTGGCTGGTCGAACTCCCGTGCGACTGGTTGATCGTGATAGATATGCCATGGTCGGCCCAGTAGCGGCTAATGAACCTTTGGTTCAAATCCCGCCAGAGTTCCCGGGTGGGGTCATAGGAAACATTGAGAAGCTCGGTCTCCTGGTTTGCCGGAATCCGCCCGCTATTCACAATCCAGGCCGCCGCTGCCAGGACATAAAGCGCGGTCAGGGTCAAAACCACACGGATGAGCATGTTGGAAAAGCTTTCCGGTTGCGTGGATCAGGCTTGCGCAGCGTGGCACACAAGAAACATCATTATGTTTATCATCTTTGTGATTATCGGTTCCTAGTCGCGTCTTGTCCAGGGGATAAGGGAAAAAATGGTCCAGGCACTGATACCGCAGCGGAATGTCCCGATAGAAGAGGGTCCAGCGCATCCGGCCGTTAACGCTGCTAACTACAATCGTTAGCGCAGAAGACCTGAAATCGCTGCTCTTGACGCGCCAGCGCGAACTCCCGTTTGAGAGTCTATCGCCGTAAAGCAAATCGCAATAGCTCTTTGCGCTCTCGTATCGCAAATCCTTTTGCAATGGGTAAGCCCGTGGCATGCCGCTTGCTTATTAAGTCACTCCGTTAAGACGGAGAATTGACAAGCGAGTCTGAAATGCGTCGCACTTCCCTTAAGCGACGCTCGGTTGAAGGCTCCCCGCCTTCTTGGCTCGATCTTGTCTGACTCCTTCCATCCCCTCAACGCCATCCCCAAGTTTACTTTTCCTCGAGCGTTTTCCGGCGTCTACTCCCGTCGAGTTTTCGCCTTCGTTTTCCCACGGCTTGGTGTCATGGGATTCAATAGGTCCATTTTGTCCTTATGAGCAAGAAAGGAGCGTTTCAATCGCGTAATTGGACCGGGCAAGCAGTGAGGTGAGGGCCTTGCGGCTTGCTTCGTGGCAACCTTACTCTAACCACTCTAACTTTCGTTTTCCAAACTACGGCGAGAAAGGTCACGCATCATGGTTTCTTTCATCAACCACCTCGGGGTCAAATCTGTGAAGCTGGCGGGCCTGGCCCTGGTTCTGACGGCCAGCGCGGGTTTCGCTCACGCTCAGTCGGGCAGCACCTCCACCTCCGGCGGCGCGGTTCCTGAGATCGATGCCAACTCGATGGCGGGGGCCTTGACGCTCCTGTGCGGCGGCGTCTTGATGCTCACCGACAAGATTCGTTGGAAGTAAACTCCTTTTCGCGGCAACAAGCACCCCGGCGGCGACTGCTCTTGGCGAGCCATCGTTGCCGGGGTTCATGATTTTGCCTTAGGCTCAAAGTGTCCGAGAAAACAGCGCTCTCTCGATGGCAATCCGCCACGGCAGCAACATTTGGCCTTCCTGGCGCTCCGCAAGGGCACTTAGTAACGGCGGGGTATACGGCCCGATGAATTTGACTGAGCTCTTTTGGCGACATAAATTTCAGCAGCGGCCGTTTCCCTGTTGCCGGGTACGCGGCTGAGCCTGCGCGCGGACTTGGCCCGGCTCCTTCATCCATGGCCCCGGCCAGCCTACCGATAGCATTTCGGAGAAATGCCCCATGTCTTGCGAACTAGCACCAGCCCGCTCGGCTCATCCCGTTCGCTCGCTTACCTGGGTGCGCTGGGCCTGTCTGAGCGCTTTGCTCTTTGGCGAGGTCATGTTCCTGACGGTTCGCTTCGACACCGGGACCATCTACCACATTCAGGGCTGGTGGGCAGACTTGATGGGGCAGTCCTGGATCATTCCCCAGGTCTGCATCGCGGTAACCGCAGCCTTGCTCCTCTTTGGCGGCAGCCGGCTGCGCGAAGAGTTTCGAAGCGTGGCGGCCCAGCCCACGCCGCTCGGCCAGATGTGGCCTTTGCTTGCAGGGCATTTGACGGTTTACCTGGCCTTCACTTCGGTAACCGGCGTTCTTCTGGGTGGCAATATCGAGAATTATGCCCATCCCGAATGGTGGGCCGTGCTCTGGCTGATAATGGCGGCGGCAACCGGCATCACCTGGTTTGCGATGATTTTGGCGCCGCGCTTGTGGTTGACCCTGATCAAGCACGCCTGGATTCCGCTTCTGGTTGGGCTAGGTCTCGGCTTGGCCGCGTGGGGCGCCGGCCGGGTCACGAAGGAACTTTGGCGGCCGCTGAGTGAAACCACGCTTCGGCTCGATTACTTTCTCCTGCGTCTGGTTGTTCCCGACGTAAGGTACGATCCTTCTCAATGTCTGTTGGGCACGGATCGCTTCTATGTAACGGTGGCCCCGGCCTGTTCCGGATATGAAGGCATCGGCTTAATTTGGGTCTTCCTGGGCGGCTTCCTCTGGTTCTTCCGCCACACGTTGCGTTTCCCGCAAGCATTCCTGCTTTTCCCTTTGGGCACCCTCGTCATTTACCTGGCCAACGTCTTGCGCATTTTTGGCCTCATCTTGCTCGGATCTTATGGTTCCGAGGAGATCGCCCTGGGCGGCTTTCATTCGCAAGCGGGATGGTTGGCGTTGAACGGCGTGGCACTCGGCATGGTCGGCTTCGCAGGCAGGTCCGCGTTTTTCAGCAAGACGGTGGCCGGGGAATGGTCCGGCAATGCATCGGCCGCCTACCTGGCGCCATTTCTGGCCCTGGTTTTGGTAAACATGCTGACGTTGATCGTGACGCATGGCGGCTTCGATTATTACTATGCGCTTCGGATTTTTGCCGTTGCTGCCGTCCTCCTCTGCTACCGCAAGGTTTACCAGGTGTTGTCGTGGCGCTGTTCCTGGGAGGCGCTAGCCGCCGGGGTTGGCGTATTCGCTCTCTGGATGGGGCTGGAATGGGTGGCCCTGGACCCCACCGCCCAGGCCGCTTCGAATGACCACTTCGCCGCAGGGCTTTTTGGCATGGGCGCGTCGTGGGCTCGCATCTGGTTGCTTTTCCGGGTCTTGGGCTCCGTGATTGCGGTCCCCATTGCTGAGGAACTGGCGTTTCGCGGTTACCTGAGTCGCCGGTTGATCGCCACCGATTTCGAGCAGGTTCCCATGGGTCAATTCACCTGGTTTTCCTTCCTGCTCAGCTCACTTGTTTTCGGCATGCTGCACGGGCGTTTGCTCGCCGGCGTGCTGGCGGGAATGGTTTTTGCTCTCGTCGTCTGCCGGACCAAGCGTTTATCGGATGCGATCTGGGCCCATGCGATCACGAATGGCCTGATCGCCGTTTATGTGCTGACAACGTCGACCTGGACGTTGTGGTGAGCGAATCTTCCGTTCGCCTTTCCAATTGCGACCCTGGCCTGACCTGGCAGCGCGCCGGACAGGCGGTATAATCCCTTGGTCGCAAAGCCTTACCGCTGAGACACCATCGAGCATTCTGCGTGGTAAGCTTGCGCGACCGCGATGCCTGCGTCCGCAGGGCGTGGCTGAGCATTCGGAGAGGTGACCGAGCGGCCGAAGGTGCAGCACTGGAAATGCTGTGTGGGGGTAACTCCACCGCGGGTTCGAATCCCGCCCTCTCCGCGTTTTATCTTCTTTAAAATTCAAGATTTACGACAACGGCAAGCCGACAGTGCTGCATCTTGGGCGCAGGATAGAGGTACAGCACTTGCGGGTTAACAGCATGTGATTCCCGCCATTGCCAGACTCAATACCCAGCCTGGGCAATGGTCGCTGGCGAGCAGCCCGCTGTGCCAAGGAACTCCCTGAATTCAGTGTTAATGTGCTCGTCGCAGCGGTTTACCAGGAACTCAATATCCTGGATGACCTTCTTCACCGTGCCGCCCTTGTCGAGCGGCTGCGGTGACATGCGCGGACGATCGCAATTGTGGATGCAGTCGTGTCGCCGCTGAAAGACCGTGCGGAACCGCTCTTTCAACTGGTTGATTGCGGCCTCTCGCGCCTTGCGCTTGTCCTGCGGGGACTTCGCCAGATAGTCCGCCTGCAATATGCCAAAGAGCCGGATCCTTGCGTCCGACCGGGACATCCAGGTGTCGAGCTGGTCGCGGAAGAATCTTTGTCCCGGGCGGAAGAATTTGTTGAAGAGATCTTGGACGGCCTTCAGGCTGGTGACATTCTCTCGCTCCATCATTTTCCGTGCGGCCATCCGCCACCGCCAGTTCTCGTTGTCATATTCTTCGAGGATGGCGCGAAGCGGGAACTTCACCTCGTAGACCCACTCCGGGAGCGTGATCGTCTGTTGCCGGCTCTTCGAACTCGCCGTTGCGGCAATGATATCCGTGTAGGCGTCGCAGAAATAGGCGTCAAGCGCTCCGACCGCGAACATCCAAGCGCTCCGGAGCAAGTCGGCGCGGAGCATCTTGTCGGCGAGGGGTGCGTGCCCGAGCGAGTCCGCATGGGTTAAGATGGCTCCGGCCCGCGCGATGTCATCCTTGAAGTGCTGAAGGGCAGTTGCGGGCAAGTTTGCGCTCCGCGAAGACGCCTCATTGATCAGAGCCGGTTATCAATCCGCCTCGGCGTAGCCGAGTGCTTCCTCGTTGTAGTGAATCTTCTCGTCTTCCTCGTCGTACCAGACATTCCGGTTTCCAGGAAACACGACATTCCAGAGGTCGACGATTTCCTCCGGCTCCAGCCCGTTTCGGATGTGCTGTGCTATCCCTCCCGCGGACGGCGAAGCGGCCGCTGGCTTTTCTGGGAAAAGCTCGGCGTAAATTTCCGCGAGAATGGTCGGCTTTGCCTGCTCGACCGCCTTCGCCAAGCGATTCATAGCCTCGTTGGTTGATAATGCCGGCATATCTTACCTCCTCGCCGATGGTCTTTTGGCAGTATTATTTAAGATCATTCTAGCTTTGGCTATTCACCCCGCCAATCCGAACTCGAATAGTAGCTAGGAGCAAACTGAGGTGGCCCTCCTCTGCATACGAACTGCGCGTTCTTCCGTCGTGAGGACCTGCACATTCATTCTTTTAGGGACGCCTCATCCTACGATGTAACGGACAGCGGCTTTGGCCCCTCCACTACCTTCTTTCTTAGGTTGCGCACGACGTCCCCCAAGCCTCTCATTGCGAATCCTTCCGATGCAGCGATTAAAATCGCAGCCACTTGGTTGGCTTCGGGGAGGGCGCAAGCTGCCTGGATCGCCGCGACGGTGAGATCAGGAGTTCGAAAAGTGAACCGGCATTCTTGGGCTGCTCGTTGCCAGAACGATTGAACATAAGGCAAGAGAATCAAGCGATGAACCGTTTCTCTTGGAGCAAACCATTTTAGCAGGACTTCAATGCAAGCCAATTGGCAATGAATTGCCTCTTCTGTACTGGCATGCCAGGTCGCCAGAATCGTGCCCAGCACTCTCAAGGCGAGTCCCCTCTCATCTTGTCTCTTCATCTTCTTTGTCTGCTCGAGGATTTGTCCCGAGTTCGCCTGTTCAACGCTCATCATCTCAAAGAATTCAGCCGTTGTGCGCCACAGATCTTGATCTCCCCAGTCGTCCTCCGAAAGTTGACGACAAATGGCGGCGACTCGAAGTCCCGCAGAAATTGCCCCGGCGGGATCCCTCAGGGACATCCGGACGATCCAGAACGCGGTGGGAATCATGACGGCAACCACGGAAAAAGCGTCTCCTTGCCGACGTTTTTCCGGCGACAGCTTCTTGAACTCGGCTGTATGATCGACGCCGAGTCCTCCAAAGTTTTCCGGCCCACTTGTCCGAGGTAACACCATCCCCCGGCCGGCGAAAACGCCCGCCTCGATGGCGTCTTCGAAGCGCCCTCTTGTTAGCAGATCCGCTATGGCGTCCTTCTTGCAGATCACTTGAATGAACAGGGCTTTCGACTGGCGCGCTTCTTCCGAAGCCCGTTGCATCCAGTAGGCAGAATCTTCGTCAGCGCGAGCCCTCGACGCGTACTCCGCCATCACCCAAAACAAAGATGCTTCGGCACCCGGTTTGTAGAACGCTTCCCGCTCTGGCAGGTATTCCTTCATCAGGAAACGGCGCCCAGGCACTATCCACTTTTCACCCTCTATCGTCCGATCGGGCGCGGTGCCATAGGTTGCAAGCTGGCTCAGGTAGCCAGTTACATGCCCATAGAGAGCGAATTGGTCTCTCCATATGTCATCTTTGGAAGCAATGCTGAAGAACTGGCGCATGGCCTCGGACCAAGCCGGGAATACCGCTATTGCCCCCTCTTGCCCACCTTGCGAATCAAAGGAAGCAAGCGCGTATTCACCCAAGGCACGGGCAGCTGCTACCCCAGGGGCCGTTGTCGAACTCCTGGCCAACTCCCGTGCTTGCTCGATGTATCGCAGGTCTTGAGCCGGAACACACAAGTTCGCGGCGAGCAGACAGCGAAGTCGTTCGTGGTCGTCTTGACCGGTAGCTACCGACAGAGCGGCATCCAGAAGCGGGAGGGCAAGTTCAGGTTGATGCTGCTCTGCATAGATCCGCCCCCAGCTGCCACGCACCTTAGCTTGAACGGCGGGCTCGTTTGGCCATCGCGCCAGCGTCGGATTCGCGATGTCAGCGAGGCCATCCAGATGCTTTCTGTCTCCCTGAATATCCAGTATGAGCGCCGTGATAGCGGCCTCCAGGCGCGGTTGATTCAATCCTTGTGCGCGCGTCAGAGCATCTCGAAGAGAGTGCAGGACTCCATCCCAGTCTTGCTGGCTCTTGGACTTGACCCACTCGGTTCTGTACAGCCCATGCGGAACCAGCCAGACGCCTTCTCTGGCCAGCTTTGTTCGCCAAAATGTTGCCCGATAGGCCTCCGGCAACGATTCGACCGTATCGAGCCACTGATTGAGGAGTGACGGCGTGTTCAACTCCGTCACCATCATCCATAGCAGATCCGGAATACGGATCGTATCAAGCACGATCTCTTTCCCGCTGGGGCCATGCACTTTCCTTAACGCCACTGCCCGCCGAATATAGGTGAGTACGCGAGCCGGCTGGCGGCTTCGGAAGCTGCCCAAGGTCTGGATCGCGAGGGCAACCATTCCCCATCCATCTTTTTCCGTCGCTGCTCCCAGCAATCGATCGATGTCACAGAGAATAAAACGAGTGTCGAGATTGAATTTGGGAAAGGCCGCCACTTGGTAAGCTCGCACCATAAGCTTGGAGCCGACGCTAAGTTCTGCCGGAAGGGCTGTCTGGCGCCATCTGTCAAGCAATGCAACGACGTGTTCCGTTCTCTTCTTCTTCATGGCAGCGACGAGCAGCAGCACATAGAGCGTAACCGCTCGATCGAATTCACGCGCCAGCAGGTTGTACTCAATTGCGCGATTCACTTCGTAAGGACCCAATACCCGGTTCCGGGTAATTCCCTCGCCTAATTCCCGATAGCAACGGCAGCAAACATCGTTCGCCAGTTCTGTCTGGCCGAGCGGCTTCACCAAGGGGGAAACCGCGAACCTAATGTCATTGTCCCTTTGAATCCACGCTCCTAGCAGTTCCGTGAATTGCTCGAGCGGGCGATCGACCCGAGGCTCGACATCCGCGAGTGCTTTTACCTGGGCCTGCTCGAACGATCCGATTGGCAGCGTGAGTCGGTACAGCAGTTCCCGGGCGAAGTCGCCCAGAGTTCGGGTCAGACGACCGATTACCTCCGGCATCACGCGGTGAGCGTGATCGCCCCGGAGGAGAGCCTCGATCTCCGCATCTTGGTACTGCCATGCACGCCCAGCCAAGAACTCGGCCGTCGCGGTCAGCAATACCGGATGTCCGCCCGCGAGAGAATTCAAGAAGCCAACGCGCCTGTCCACCAGAAAGGAAGATGCTGCACCATAGGATCGGAATATGTTCGCCGCTTCCTCGTTTGTGAAGGGGGGAGCAGGCCAGTCGTGAAATCGCAAATCTCCAAGCTGATTATGGAAGCGAGACGGTAGATCAAACTGACTGGTCGACAAGATCCGAACGCCCGCGGCAGACGCCGCGCTCCCAAATTGAGTCAATTGTTCGGTGAAGCCGTCATTCCCCGCCATGCGCGGAAGGTCGTCGAGCACTAGGAGGGATTCGGTGCCGATAACCCCGAACGCCTCCGAGTACCAATTTGAATGCCCCGGTGGCTGGCTCCATCCCGCAAGCGCAACGAGTGCGGAATCAAGCCGCTCAGCCGCCGCGCTTATCGTTTCGCAATCGCGGAATCGAATCCAACCCCGGCAACGGTCGTTCCCAGCGGCGACCTGGATCGCCAATTGGCTCTTGCCGATATCTGGACCTCCCCGAATCGAGATCCAGGTGTGCTTGCTCAACAGTTGCCCTAACTCTCCAACAAGGTGGGAACGAGAACAAAGACGGGAGACTGGCTGCGGCGTTGACAGATCGGGCATGGGAACCGCAAGCTCGATTCTCCCGCCTGAGGACTGGCCCAAAACCAGCATATCGACTTGCGAACCGATAGCCGAAACTTCAGCTTCTACCTGATCGAGTCGGTCGGAGTGCCCGGTAACAATCGCGCGCAGTTGAAGGAGGGTCTCCCGCTCTGCATCCGGCAACATCGGCTGGGCCAGTAGGCGCGATCGCTCCAGAACCGTTAGACGCTTGATTCCTGGCTTCGCCAGTAGCCGCGTAATGTGCATGAACAGGCAGTTGCAGATGGCATGAGATTCAGCCTGGTCTTTGGCGAAGCCCGACGCTATCGCCTGTTCAACGATTCGAGCTGGAAGTTGGTCTCCATCCAGCTGGCCGGTGCTCCACTCAAAGCGCTCGATATACGTCTGGAATTCTTGGGCACTAGTCGATCTTAGATAGGTCCTCCATGCGGACCATACGGAGAGTGGAAAACCATTGGGCTTAGCTGTGTTCAGCAGGAATTTCTGGAGCAGATCGACTGCCGAGTTTAATTCGCCGGCATCGAGCTGATGGGTCCGGACCTGCTCCCACAGCGCAATCCCAGCGATATCCGGAAAAGGACTCAGCTGTTCGCGACCGGCAACGGCATTGGTCAAGAAGCAGAAACTCAGCTGGCTGCCCGCATTGTTGGCGCGATGGTCGTGAAAATTCGCCAATGCCTCTTGCGCAGCTGGCGTTCGGAGCGTGATCGTCGTTTCTCGGTGCTTAATTTGTTCGAGGAGACGTGATTCCGATCCTACAGTCCCATCAGCTGGGAGCATTTGCCGCACGAGGTCGATATCCTCTCCTTGTTCCAGCTCCAAGCTTTCGTCTTCTCCAAGATTCAGCCAGCGTAGAACGGTCCTGTCAATTTGAAAGACGTAGCCGCGAATTGACGCATGAGCATCGCGATCTCGCGGTGGCCGGAACACGGGAAACGCCCCCCAGTCAAGAACGGCACGTATGTACATTACTAGCAGAATAGGTAATCGCCAGCCGAACGAAGATGTCAGGGATAAATACGATATGGTGGTCGGGCGGCGGCCAGGGGGGCGGGTTCAATGGGCCGGCACCACCGGCAATCGAGAGATAAGATTTCGAGCAGGCCGAAGCTAGACAGGCGACGGACTGTCCGCATTAACGGCGTAGTTGGCGGATAGTTGTAGCTGCGCGGGAGGAGTTCAGTGCACCGCTCAACTCGGAAATGCGACAGCATCCTTTCGCTCTAGCCCCGGTGGTTAACAGGAGTGCTGCACTTCTGCCGCACTAAAAGCTAACAGGAAAGTTAACAAAAAACAAAATCGCCAAAGTTAACAGACCGTTGCAACATAAGTTGTTGAACTGCAAGGCATTATGATGGCATGGAGCAGGTGCCGAGAATGCCTTATCCACCACTGGAAATGCTGTGTGGGGGTAACTCCACCGCGGGTTCGAATCCCGCCCTCTCCGCTTCTATTCGTGTCCTATCATGGACAGCGAATCGACTCTGGCCTGGTCCGGACAAGGAATTGACCCATTGTCCGGACCAAAAATGACCGCAACTCTCAGATTTACTTCGCCTTAGGAAAGGCACTTTTCAGTCCGGCCATCCGGACCTGGTGTCTCAGGGGCGCGGCAGTGTCCGAATTCTCTCATTCGAGGCTTGATTTTTCATTTTTCCGGCCGAGCGCAATTCCCCCGCGCCCGGGTCGGACTCGGCAGTTTCAGACGCGGCCCTCTGCCAGCTGGCAGCGAGCTTTCTTGCTTGAGGCTTGCGACGTAAGGAACGACAAGAATGGCTCCATGCCGTGGCCGGTCTTGGCGGAGACTTCGAATACTTGCATGCCGGGCCGGACGGCTTCGATGCTCGTCAGGGCGCTGGCCCGGTCGAAGCCGCACGCCTCGGCCAGGTCGATCTTGCTGACGATCGCCACGTCGGCCGTGTTGAAAATCGTCGGATACTTGAGGGGCTTGTCCTCGCCCTCGGTGACCGAGAAGAGCACCAGCCGAAGGTTCTCGCCCAGATCGTAGCTGGCGGGACAAACCAGGTTCCCGACGTTTTCCAAAAAAAGAAAATCGAACTCGGACAAGTCCCAGCCGTCGATGGCAGCGCGAACCATGTCGGCTTCGAGATGGCACACGGTACCGGTGGTGATTTGCCGAACCGGCGCCTGGCTGCGGGCCAGTCGCCGGGCGTCGTTATCGGTGGCGAGATCGCCGACCAGGGCCCCCACCCGGCAACGCGGGCGCAACTCCGTCAGCATGCGTTCCAGGAACGCCGTCTTTCCCGAGCCTGGGCTGGAGACCAGGCTGACGACGTAGACCCCCGCTTCCTGAAAGCGCTCGCGCAGCGCGCGGGCAACAAGGTCGTTCTGCTTCAGGACCTTTTGCCTTACTTCAACCAGACGCGTTGGGGACGCCATCAAGAACCTCCAGAGCCACGATGTCGAGTTCCCGGCCGCTGACAATTTCGGTTATCGGCGTGCCGCACGCGACGCAGCAGATTTCGGTGATCGACGCGATCAGCCGGTTCGCCTTGCATGATGGGCAGTAACCAGCCAGGGGCGTCTCCTCCACCACCAGGTCGCAATTTTCCCAGTCGGTTCCTTCCGTCGCCAGCTCGTAAGCCGAGTAAAGGGCATCCTCGACGACGCCGGCCAAGGGCCCGAGCCGCAGGTGAATGGCGGTCACATCTTCCAGGTGTAGTTCACGAGCTTTTTCACCCGCGGCTTCGAGAAGGCTCATGACGATCGATAGCTCATGCATGACCGGATTCCTCACGCGCTAGATGACTCCAGGGTGGCGGCAGCCCCGGCGGCGCCCCATTCCTGACGGAAATCGGCAATCATCTCGTCAATGACCGCCACGGCCCGATCGACCGCGGCCGCCACCGGCGGACTCATCTCCATGGAGAAGTCGCTGGCATCGGGCGGGTGCGGCTCGCATCCCACCAGAAGGATGCGCCCGCGCGGAGCGCCCAGGGAGGCCGCGAGACGCAACATCTTCACAGGGTCCATGCCATGCGCATCGATCAGGTCGGGGTGGGCGTCCACTTCTTCCTTGGAGTCGATCTTCGGCTCGATCACGAACAGGGTCCCGGGCGCCTCGCCACGCGGGCAGGCATCTACCAGGATCACGACTTCGAAACCTTCGAGCAAGGAATAAGCCAGGTCGAGGCCGCGAATGCCGAAATCGTGAACCCGAACGTCGGGCACCTGTGGGCGCTGCCACATGCGCTCCGCCACCGCGACGCCAAAGGCGTCGTCGCCTGAAAAAATGTTGCCGATACCCGCCACCAAGATTCGCCGATGGGTCATGTTGCACCGCCTCTTCTGGTTGTCGTTTCTATTTCGTAAGTTTCGCGCCCCCTCACCCTGCCCTCTCCCCCCGAGTACAGGGGGAGAGGATGAAAACCTAGCTTGCTCGGGGAGGCATGCGCTTGTCGTCCGGAGCAACCACTTCGACTTCATCTAGCCCGAAAAAGAACCGATGGCCTGGCTTGCCTTGTTCGCCAAAGTCCTTGCCGGGATCCTCATCCACCGTCACCGCCAGGTGGATTCTGTTTTCGTAATCCTGTTCGATGGCGACCACGGTCGCCGTCTTCCCGGCCAAAGCCAGATCGAACACGTCGGCCCGACCCCGCGGCCGAAGATAGACGCGGTCGCCGGGCCGCAGCTCGATCCCCGCGGACAGAATGCGTTCCAGCCCGCGCCGTTCTTCGAGCGGGTCCCTGCCAGGCGTCGTGGTGTCATTCATGGGTTTGTGCCTTCGCCAGGGGTTCAAGGCCACGAAAGGTTCCGTGTAGATCGAGAAGCTGCTGACGGGCCAGCGACGCCGTGCGCTCCAGCAAGGCCCGGGCGCGCTCGTCGGTGGCGCACATCGCGCGCTTCTCGTCCTCGGTCATGGTCATGATCCGTAAGGTCAGAATCTCGTCGATTTCGGTGGCGTCGAACAGATCGCCCGGGCTCTCCGGTGCAATCTGCGGATAGTCGTACAGGATGATCGGCGACGACAACATCGTGTCGGTATCCCCGACCTCGCCGACCAGAGCAGGCCAGGCGCCGATATTCTTGCAAGCCTCTGCATGCGCGCGCCAGCGCTCCGGAGGATCCGTGAGCGAGAGGAATTGCCCCCCTTCGATCCCGAGAATGACATGCGTCGAGGCCAGCGAGCGCAGCACCGCCTGCGGGCGCGGCTGATTGGCGGCGTCGGCGAACGGCGTGGCATTGACCGCGCGCACGGTTATCCGGAATAAATCGCCGTCGCCATGAGCAGTGAGACGCTCGGCGGAGGTCTCCACCGCGCCCTGGAGGCCTTCCCGATCCCGGACCAGGACCCCGGCAATGTGGCCTGCCTCATCCTGTAAAGGTTCCAGTTCCTGAGCAGGCGGCGAGGCAAATTCGGTTCGTCGAAGGTGCGCTGCCAGCCGCTCGACATCGAGCCGGCCGACGGCGACCTTGCGCTCGACTGCCTCTTCCCAGGTCTGATAAAGCTTCCCGGCGACCTCGAGAGACTGCACTTCCCGAAAATTCACGTCTTCGATCGGAGTCGACGCGTTCACCGGAGGCTCTACTTGACCCACGGTGCGGGCGACGATTTGCAAGAACCGGGCCGTTACGTCGAGTTGCGCTTTGGGCGGCGCCAGCGCGAGGCATTGCGTCTGCATGACGGAGCCGTCCGACCCGGCGTGCGCCTCGCTCCAGGCCGGGGGGTAGAGTCCGCCAAACGTCCAGCGTTGCCGATTCTTCACCGAAGGACGATACGGGTACAGAAGGTAACCCTCGTAAAGAACCGCACGCGCGATTTCTTCGACCTTGTCTAGCTTCATGACGGCACCGGTTGTTCCGCTCGGGCGAGCAGCTCTTCCAACGTCTGTTCCCAGGTCGGCACGCCATTTCGGACTTTATAGCGGTACAGCTTGTCGAAAACGTCCTTCCGCAGACACATCCACGCGCTATTGGGATAGTACATATCCATCATGTCTTTCCAGACCGAGACCGGCAAAAGGAAGTTGGCTTCCTTTTCCCAGGAAATTTGCGTCACTTGCAGCGCGCCGTCCGCGGACTCATAGAACACCGTGCCGCTGAAAAGAAAGCACAGAGGCACTTGGCCGTCGTCGAGTGCATAGAAGTACTTCGTCGAGGCGACGTTGAAATCGTAAGTGCAGGGCACCACCAGATCGACGCGCGTGCTCCCTGCGAAAGGCGGCGTCATGACGGTGGCATGGGTCCAGAGCATACTGCGCAGCGTCTGACCCCAGCGCGCGGGCTCGCCGAACAAATCCAAAAGGCCCTCGCGCTCATGTTCCGCATAGCGCCGCTTGGTCGGCTCAATCCGAATTTGGCAACGCAGCGCGATGGCATGGATCGTGGTTGCGGCAGCGCCCGCGCGAATGTCGATCGTGAATAGCAGCGCGGGGGCGGCGGCATGGCGCTGCGGCTTTGCCTCACATACTTGGAAATTAAGGTCAGGCATCCGCACGACCTCCACTGGCCCGGGCCCGTTCTTGCAGCTCCTCGAAAAACCGGCCAATCTCCTGCCAGACGCGCGGCGAACCCGAGAATCCGCGCCAGTGGGTGCGGATCAAGCCGACCAGCTTGTAGCATTCATCGATCGGCGCCCGATAATAGGCGCGCGCTGTGCCGACGCGATAAACGAGCAGCGCTTCCACGTCGGGCTGAAAGCTGTCCAGGATCGGGTTGGCGCGGACCAAATCGCGCCACGCTTCCAGGGATAAGAGCGACTCCGTGGCGCCCGCCGGACTGGGATAAAACGCCATCACGCGCCGGGCCTGGCTGCTGGTAAAGAAGAAGACCAGGTCAATGGGCACGTGCAAAGCCTGCCAGAGCTCGTCGCTCATCCGGAAATTATCCAGGATCGTGACCTCGTGGGGCACCCTGCGGTAGCGTCCGTCCTGCCGGCCGGAAAGAAGAATCGTGCACTCGTTGCAAGCACAAAGCAGCTTGCGGTTCGCGGGCTCGACAAGGTGCTCGTGATGATCCTCCAGGGCCTTGCCGCACAAGTCGCAGCGATGGCCTTCGGCTTTTCGGCCTACGAATTGTCGTAATGCCGAGAAGGGCGGAAGCTGAGGTGGTTGCACAGTGTCCATGGCGCGGTCTCTTTGCTTGGAACCTTCAACCTAGACGTGCAACAACGGCAAAGCCTTGCGTCCGTTCCCATTGACACCGGAAAACGGGACAGCCGGGACCGGAACGTGGTCGACAACGCCCTCGACTTCGATGCCTGCCAGATCGGGGGCAAGCGCCAGAATTGCTTCCTCGATGGCGTTCTTGAGAGTTTGCGCCGACGACGGGCAACCGTGGCAGCTGCCTTGCAGCCGCAGGCGGATTACCCCTCCGTCGAGATTCAAAAGC
>Ga0206837_1025_pt1 | contig 27496 bp, 30 predicted proteins | sample Alteio_BWOrgCont_29_FD_152863 | JGI IMG/M metagenome (GOLD analysis project Ga0206837, IMG submission 152863) | Enriched cells from forest soil in Barre Woods Harvard Forest LTER site, Petersham, Massachusetts, United States -... | ecosystem: Environmental > Terrestrial > Soil > Temperate forest >...
GGTAACGTCCTCACAAAAAAAAGCCGGCGTGAGCGAATACCCTGAGGTGTTCGCTCACGCCGGCTTACTCATCGACAAGCCCCCCGGCACGGCCGGGTTGCCCTTCAGCTAGTCATCCGACGACTTCAATTCAGGTCTTGATCGGAGCCGCCCGAAAGGTCAGAAAGGCTCCGCTAACCACTCATTATGGTACGCTTCGGAGCATGGAATGCAAGTGGATGCCTGTTCCGCAGCGCGCCCCGCTTAGGCAGCTCTTTTACAGCGACTGCAGCGCTTCCACGGAAGTCCCGAAAGCATGCGAATCCAACGCCAGCAACTCGGCTGGCGTGCTCGGTATGAAACAATCCCACGATCGTTGGGAGGAGAACGGTGAAGGAACCGAGGTGTCAACCTTCTTTTGGCAAGGCAACTTGGGCGCCATCCGGGCCAGCCTTTGCCGCGGAAAGACCAGATTGCGCCGCACGGCCTCTTCGATGTTCGGTGGTAGCGGCCGTGCCAGGAGGGCGTTGCAGGCATCCAGACTCTCCTGGTCCTGGTTCATGTAATAAGTGGAAATGCTGTGCTCGAAGAGCAGTAGGTGGTCGTAGACATCGGGCGAAATGAACAGGCCCATTGGTTCGGCGGGGCGGGCCAGGGCCTGCTTGCTGAGCGCATAGGACGCCTGGTGGAGGCCGCGCTCATTGAGCCAGCGCGCGGCTTCGTGGACCGGCTCCCAGCGGTGCGGGCAACGCTGCCAGGCCTCGAGAAGAATGCTCAGGCCGTCGCCTTCCACCAGGCGAAGCACGCCCAAGCGAAAGAGCGAATAATAGGCCTCGTCCGCGTAGCCGGCCATTGCCGAGCGCTCGCGGTAGCGGTCCATCGCCTTCCGCCGCCATTCACCGGATCTGGGGTCATGGGGCCTGCTTATCGCCAGGTCGTCGTACGAGCGTGCCAGGTAGAACACGTTGCGTGTATTGGCCGGGTCCTTGGTCAGTTCTTCCTCCAGGACGGCGGCGTCCCACTCCCAGCGCGGCTGCCAGCCGGGGGGCCGGTGGCCGCCGTCCACGTGATCGCGGATGAAAAGCGCGTCCAGCGGCTCCGGCGCCGCGGCCTGCTCGCATACCAGGTACTCGTGCACGACGCCCTCGTAGCGCCAGGGCAACGTCGACCGAATCAACAACGGCTTGCGATACTCCAGAGACGGGGCGCGGAGAAGAAGGCTGTAAGCATCGGCAGTCAATTTCGGCAGGCGCCCTTCCACGGTGTAATCCGCATCGAGCAGCAGCAGGTAATCGGCCGTCGGCGCCGCCAGGCGCAGGAGCTCGGTGCGGTTGTGGGCAAAGTTTATCCAGGGCTTCTGGTGGACGTGAATGGGCGCCGGAAAATCCAGGCTGCGGATCACGTCGATTGTGTCATCCGTGGAGCCGGTGTCAATGATCACCACCGCCTGCACCATGCCGCGCAGCGACTCCAGGCACCGGCGAATGACCAGGGACTCGTTCTTGACGATCAGACACGCCGCGACTGTCATTGGGAGTGCGCCTCGCTTGGAAACAAATCGAATACTCCCGAGGTCTCCAAAGACCTCGGCTTTTCTCGGATGGTTACATACCAGCTATTCGCCACTAACGCGCTGTCCGTCCGATTTTAGGTGAGTTTTTCAATGAAGAGAGAAGCGTTTACGTTAGCTTCTGTTCCTCCAATGTCGCTTGCAAGACCGACCGCTGCGGAAGAAGCGAAATTCTCCAAGGTGAGAACATCGCCAGCCGAAACCTTGAGTATGACCTGCCCGGTGTTTTGCTGAGTACCGGCTCCCGAACCGTAGATCGATCCTGCGACCTGGACGCCATTGTCAAAAAGTGCGAATTGGTTGGGTTGTGTACCCGACACGGAGAATTGAACCAGGATAGTGCCCGCACTCAAGACGCCGACGTCAGCGCTTCCAGGAGCGTGGGTAAACCCAGCTGTAATCGGACCATTTGAATCAAAAGGAACCGTAGCTCCTATTGGGATCGTTTCAGGAGTCAGGTTGTAAATGTAGGCGTAGTCGGCAATCCCTCCGCTTGCTCCTGTTGTACCAGTCGCTCCGGTGGCCCCTGTGGCCCCGGTTGGCCCTGTGGCCCCCGTTGCTCCCGTCGGTCCTGTCGCGCCGGTCGGCCCCGTGGCTCCCGTCGCGCCGGTCGGCCCGGTGGCTCCCGTCACCCCCGTGGCTCCCGTGGCTCCGGTAGCGCCTGTCGCCCCCGTGGCGCCTGTCGCCCCCGTGGCTCCCCTGGCTCCGGTGGCGCCTGTCGCCCCCGTCGCCCCCGTTGCCCCTTGAATTCCCTGGGGGCCCACTGGTCCTATCGGGCCGGTGGCGCCCATTGCTCCCGCTGGGCCGGTGGCGCCCATTGCTCCCGCCGGGCCGGTGGGGCCAACCGGACCAGCGGCCGGGAACAGGAGGCCGACCGGAATCTCGGTGACGATGAGGGCCGGCGTCACGCGGTCCTCGAGGGACTCCAAGGCCGGCCGGAAGCTGGGCTTGCGTGGCCTAACGCGCGAGGCCGTGGCTTTGTTGGCGAGGCGATTTAGCAATCTATACAGAGAAAGATTCATGGGTCGCATCTCCGTTCGCGCGTCACGATCTCGGCGGGAATGGGCACGAGAGCATGTCACGACTTGCCAGGAACTCCAAGAGCAGAGAGCAAACGGTGAGTTCCCTCTCGTTAGTAGCGAAATTCCAGACCGAAGCTGACGCCCTGAGCCCAGAAGTCCGTGGACTTGAGGACGACCGCTGGACTTGCTGGACCCGTCCCGGGACTGTAGCGGGTGTCGGTCGGGATCTGCGTGCCGCTCAGGCCCGTATCGATCTGATCTCCAGGACGGACCACCGAACTCCAGTAGATGAAGGAGTAGCCGACGAAGGCCCGCAGGTTTTTGCAGATCTGGCAGCCGACGTTGATGCCGACTTCGGGGACCACCGCAAAACGATCGCGGCTAAAATCGCCGCTGTTGCTTCCGGAGGCCAGGAACCCGGCAGGGACCACCGTTGTCCCGGTCGGAGACGCGATCGCCGTCGTGCCGTGAATGTCAACGACCTCGTGCGAATCGCCCAGTGCCACCGTGCCCAGGACATCGACAAACAGTCGTCGCCAGCAAAACTCGGCCTTGGCGCCAACTTGTGGACCATAGAAGTAATTGTGGGTGTCGAACTGGTCGGCAATGCTGATCGTGCTCCCACCAAAGAGCGGTGCCCCCGCGGGCAGGGCCGGGTTCACGGCACTGCTTTCGGTGATGCCGATGCCCTCGTCCAGTTGGAGGTAACGAAAGCCGCCCAAAAAACTCACCCAATAGTTGCAGCCGCAGCAGCTTTTGGAAAAAAGGTTGTGCTTCGCCATATCCCCGCAACCGCAAGCTGGGCCGGGACACGCGTTGCAACAAGGCGTGCAACAGGGGACGCAAACCAGGTTGATATCCCCCCCCTGGAACATGCTGGTGGTGGACAGGTGAATTTGCCCGCTGGCGATGCCGGGGAAGGCCACCAACTCTGCATTCTGGATGCCACTGATCACATCGAAGAAGGGGCGGGCAATCAGAGGAGAGCCCAGGGCGCCGCTGGAGGCATCGTCGAAGTTCAAGGAGCGCGACCCGAGGAAGAAATAGCTAGCCTCGATTCCCATCGTGTGGCAGTTATTGAACCAAAAGCCGGCGCCGAACCGGCCCCCTTCCCGCTCCTGGTCATCCAAGTTGGAGCCGCCGAACAGCATGGCTGTGCCCGGCTGCCCGAGCACACCAGGCAAAGCAGTAGCGCCTGTTACGCCGGTCGTGACCAGGGGAGGGATCGACTCGCCTTTGACCCACCACAGTAAATACTCGGCACTCATCCAGAAACAGCTTGGAGGACCGCAGACCCAGTCCGCACTGGTGAGCGCCCCACCGGGGCCGGGCCCTGGCATGCCATTGAGCGGACCTCCCGTGCCCGGGGCTGATCCCGCGCCAAGGGGCGAAGGCGGGGGCAGGAGCGTCGATGACGGCGGCGGCTGGAGTGCAGGTGACGGCGGGGGCTGGACGGTCGGTGGTTGCAAAGGCAGGACCGCCGGTGGCGCCTGGGCAACGGCTGCCAGTGGTGATGAGTCAAGGACTGCCGCTTGTGCCGGGGACTGGACTGCCGAAGGCAATGTTGGCAGGACCGCCGGTGGCGACTGGTCAACGACTTGCAGTACTTGCGAGTCAACAACTTCGGGTAGCTTGTAGGGATGGTACTGTCCTGGGGCAAGGCCAGGGATCGCCGCCAGGGCGAGGATAGCCGTGAACAATCGCTTTCGCATGGTCCCATTCCCCTAAAGACCAGGGCGAGATTAGTACCCCAGGCTCGCCTTCCTCCCTACCCTGCGCAACTTCTGCGGAGGGTGTTCAAGAACCGCTTCTTCCGGTTGTAAGGGTTATCGGGATTGATTGGTTGAAAGATGAGACGAAGACATGAAGGCAGCTGGATTTGGCTAAACTTGCTTACGTGGTCCGCCGACCGGGCTCTACACGGCAGCTCATCAGTCTGGTTGAAGCCGCGGCGCCTGGCATGCGGCTCCGCCACAACCAGCGTCGGTTTTCTTATCCCATCATCTCTTGGCCGGTGAACGCCGGGCGGGCCAGCAGTCCCCTCAGGGCGCGCACGTCCGCCGGCTTGACCAGGTGGGCGTCGAACCCTGCTTCGCGGGATCGGCGGCGATCGTCCTCCCCGCCGTAGCCCGTCAAGGCGACGAGCAGCGCCTGCTTCAGGCCGAGGTCGTGACGCAGGCGTCGGGCCACTTCCAGGCCGTCCATCCCAGGCATGCCGATGTCGAGCAGCACCACGTCGGGCGGCCACGCCCGGGCCAGATCCAGCGCCGCGGGGCCGTCATAGGCCGTGCGCACCTCCTGGTCGGCAAGGCGGAGCAGGAGTGCCAGGCTGTCGGCGGCGTCCTGGTTGTTATCGACGATAAGGACATTCCGGACGGGTATCTTGCGGGGCCTGTGCGCCTCGGCCTCCCCGTCCGCAAGGGAAGGGGCGTCATCCAGAAGTGCCAGGCGGACGACGAACTCGCTGCCGTGGCCCAGGCCATCGCTAAACGCCGCGACGCTGCCGCCGTGCATCTCTACCAGCTTGCGCACCAGGGTGAGGCCGATGCCCAGCCCACCCTCCGAACGGCTGACCGAGCCTTGCACCTGGGCGAACATCTCGAAGATATTCGGCAGCATCTCCGCCGCGATGCCGGCGCCGGTGTCCCGGACCCGTATAACCGCTTCGCGGCCGCTTGATTCCACAGTCAGGTCAATGCGACCGCCCTCTTCGGTATACTTGGCGGCGTTGTTCAACATGTTGGACAACACCTGGGCCAGCCTGGTCAGGTCTCCTTCTACTCGCACGGGTTGCTGGGGAAGCGAGACTTTCAAATAGTGGTCGTGGGCGTCAATAAGGGGACGGCTGATCTCGACGGCGCGGGCTACCACGGCCGAAAGGTCCACCGGCTCCATCTGGAGGTCGATCTTGCCCCGATTGAAGCGGGAAACGTCCAGCAGGTCATTCACCAGCCGGGTCAACTGCTGAACTTGACGCTCGACCACATCGCGCGCCCAGCGCAGGTCGGGGTCGCTCGTCCCCTTCAGCCGCATGACTTCAACGGCGTTGCGCAGGGGGGCCAGGGGGTTGCGCAATTCGTGGGCCAGCATCGCCAGGAACTCGTCCTTGCGGCGGTCGGCTTCCCGCACCGCTTCCTCGGCGCGCCTACGGTCGCTGATGTCGCGGATGTTGCACTGGATGACCTGATGGCCTTCCACCGGGTAAGAGTTGCTGACGAACTCTACATAGGCGTGCCGGCCGTCCTTGGTCTCGAGCGGTAAATCCTCGTAGCGGATGTACCCTTTCTCTTGCAACAGGCGGAAAGCGACTCGGTTGGCCTCGATGTCTTGGAATAACCCGATTTCCCAGAGTTCCTTGCCCCGCAGCTCGTCGGCAGAATAGCCTAACAGCTCGCTGAGGAACGGATTCGAATCGATGATCTTGCCGGTAGCGGCGTCGAGGATCAAGATGGCATCCTGGGCCGTCTCAAAGAGGCGGCGGTAACGAGTTTCGGACGCCACCAGGGCGCGCCCCGCCTGGACCTGACCCCCGGCGTTCGTGTTGAGGGCTGCGGTGCAGACCGGAGTGGCGCGCAATGGCATTGCGGCCTGCTCGGGTAAGGAAGCGACCGCTGATCCGTCATCGGCTTGAACGCGCGCTTGCATTTCACTCCCACCCTGAATCGAGTCAAAAAATCAACCCCTGCGGCGCTGGCTGACCTGCGAGCAAACGGGCGCTATCGTCGCGACACCAAAACAAGAAGAGCAATAGGTGGACCGATGGCAAGCGCCAGCAAGCCGATGCCCGCGATAAACGGCCGTCGTTGCGGAACCGCTTCCGCAGGCGCCTTGGCGCCCGCGCGGCCTAATTCGTAGCCACAATTCCGGCATACATGGTCGCCCTCAAGCCATAGACGCATGGACTTCGTAAAGGGCGCCTGGACGAGTGAGACCGGTTCTTTGCAGTCAGGGCAGGTCCTGCGGTATTCCATCACCAATACGATCTGCCAAGCAACGAAAACGGAGAACGTAAAGAGAGGTCCCCAAACGTGCATGTCGAGCTCCTTCGGCTGCCTGCCGAATTGCCATTCATCTTCCGCTGATGAATGTTGGATCGGTCAACGAACCTCCATGCGACATTAGCCTCCTCTTGGTCTCCGCGTCCGCGTGGTTACGCGCTGACAACGGCGGCCTGGCGGCCCTCACCTACGGACGCATCACCTCCCGCGTGTGTGACTTGCAGGCTCCTTCAAAGCGAACCTGTTCATCGAGCTCGAGGCCGCATCACGCAATTGGCGCCGGCCGGCCCTCTTGGGTGATTTCAGGCGGGAAGTCCCCATGCATTCGCTTCCACACCTCCGAACGAAAGATGGGAACCGTATCGTCGGCCTCGAAGCCCAGTCGTACCTTTCCCCCGGTAATCTCGAGCACCGTGACTTTGAGCAGGCGCTCGAAACCTATCGACCCTCCGACCACAACCGATTCCTGTTGCTTCCTGGTCAAGACCAACATGGCAAACCCTCCGTTTTCGTAATTGTTCGCCCGATCCACCTGCGCTCCACCGATCCCCTGGTACGCTAAAGTTGAGCAAGAGCACCTTCACCTCGAACCCGCTCGTTGTCTCGACCCCCGCAGTCGATTTCCCTCCCTGGCGGGTGCTTCATCCGATCTTCTGTTGCAGTTACTTGGAAAACCTCGCGCGACGAGGAATCCTCGCTGGCTCGATTCCTCTGGGATAAGCACGAGAACTCTTCGATCGCTTGAGTCAACGCTTCCCAAAGATCCAGTTTCAGGTGGAGCCATTGTTCGCCCACCCCGTGCCGTAGTGCCACCTGGTAGGCGGCCTCGGTGAGTTCCGCCGCAAGGTTCCCCAAAAACGTGTCTCGTTCCCCGACAACAAAGAGGTCGACATTCATGGATGAATCTCCCAGGTGGTGAATGAGACGAGCACTGCGACAGCGGGCCAAAACCGGCCCGCCAACGTTCTGCCTGCTTACGCAGCTGCCGCCGAAGGCGCAAAAAAAGCCGGCGTGGTCAAATACCCCGAGGTATTCGACCACGCCGGCTTACTCTTCTAACTGGCCTCCCGGCACTGCCGGGTTACCCTTTAGCTAGTCTTCCGACGAATTCGAATCATGCACCCGACGAAACCCGCATTCAGACCGATAATCGTTGCAGCCTGCCAAGGCTCCATCCCGATAAGGTCCCGTCTGGTGGCATTAAGTGGGTCTAGTATACGATGGGTGTTCAAGATAGCAAGCGCAATGTGGCGGCAAGATAACAAACCTCTGCCGAACGTCAGCCGCGGCAGTCGAGGCCAATTGGTGTAAATCCGCGATTGTTCGGCCCGCGCTCGCCTCAGGCATGCACCCGCAGGTCGAAGGCCCAGGTTAGCCATAGCGACAGCCCGAGGGCCAGCTGCATACCGATCCGAAGCGACGTCTGCCACATGCCGCCAATGATGATCCAGTTGGCGTCCACGAGCACTTTCTCCACTTTCGACCCCACGATCTTTCGCGGATTGACCAGCCCGAGAGTGGCAACGCGCAGGGCAGGCCCTATCCATGACTCCAGCCAGGATTCAGCCCGGTCCAGTTTCTCTTCCAGGGCGGCGCGGTCGAAGTGTTTCATCCTGTAAATGGCCTGACAGTCCAGTAGAAGCAGCAGCCCACCCGAGAGGACGACGGCCCCCATGGGAAGCCAGCGCGCCCCCAAATCCTCAAATGTCACCTTGGCAGGGGCCCAAACTAAATGGATGGCCAGGGAATTCCCCAGCATGAGCGCGAATGCCGCCCCCATCGCTAACAGCATCGGCCAGCCCAGCAAGATGGTCCTGTGCTTCTTGACCAACTCCAATAACTTCGGCCAGCGGCTCGGACAGGCGAAAACCAGGCCAACGATTGCCTGATATGTGCGGAAGCGCAATCCCGTACCCACGACAAAAGCCAGGATCAGATAGTAGTTGAACGCATCAAGCAAGTTGAGTGCGTCGAACCAGACGAGCCAGCGCATGGATTCTTGCGACTCCAGGGAGGGCATCCGCCAGGTTTCAGTTGGCGAAACATGGTCTCAGACGGAAGGAGCGGGGCCTTTTGGCTCGAGCGATTTGGTAAAATCGTCTAGCTCCTTGTCCGATTCGGCTTTGTCGTGGACGTACTTCTCGTGAAGTTTCCCCGCCAGCTGCTCGCGCTTGCCATCGATTCGCTCGCGCTTGCCGGCAATCTCCGTCAGAACGTTATTGGTCAGTTTACCCCATCGATGTTTCACGCGGCCTTTAAGCTGTCTCCATCTGGCGTGGATCTGATCCAAATTCATGATGAACCTTTCCTGGTTAACTAAACGAGTTGCTGTTTGCTCCTCGATTGGGTCGACATAAGCGCCAGGCTCTGGAAGGCGGATAGAGCGGGACGTGATGCAGTGTCACATCATCCCCAAATCCACCCGGACATAAGCGCCAGGCACATGAAACAGATGAAGCCGAGCAACCCACAATTGATGATGGCCCGCCGGTGCCAAGCCTTCTCCTGCTGAAACTGCATTCTGGCGGCGACTGTAATGGTGTCATCCATGGCGAGCGCCGCCAAGGCCCCTCTCGCCCTTTCGTATTCCTTGTTGGCGCCTTGGAAGGATGCTTCTTCGGCCAAGGCAGCAGCCGCCAATTGCAAAACGAGCATTTCTCGGTCTACTTTAAGCGTCTTGGTTGAAATCATGGCAACCTCGGCCTGGCATGTCCGCTCGCCCAACGCAGCAATGGGGACCCAAAAGAAACCCGCGGACATCAACCGTTCGTGTAAAACTCGCCGGTGCTCTCGAACCCGATGCGAACGGTATCGATGTCCTGACCTAAATTGACCCAGCCCGCGAGGCCGGGATCGGACGGCCGGTGCAAGAGTGAGTCGTAGTAACCCTCGAACTGATTTTGACGGAATTCGGCGGTGGCCAGGAAATCAGCAGCTATTCCCTGCGTGCTCACGGTCGCCATGAGATTGACCCATGCTTGCACATCGGCGGCGGAGCCTGTGCGGTACAGCAACACCTGAAAGAGCGCTTGCACGAAGCGCTGTTGCGCCGTTCCGGAAGCGATCAGCGTTTGCGCACGGTTGTAGAACTCGGCGCTGCCGAGGAGGATGCTGAGCACGTGCTCTTCGGTTTCGCCTTGTTGCAACAGATTCACCAAGCCCACTTCCTCGGCATGAGCCGCCGAACGGCCCAGGTAAGTCACATACCAGCTGCGAACCATGTCGTCCTGTCCCTCAAAGCTGTGCTGGATGCCGGTGGCGATCAAGGCCTGGCCCGCCGCCTGCGTGGTGCCAGGGGTACTGAAGGTTGCCGCCCAGCCATCCAGCTCGGCCTTGCTGCCGACGCGATCGAGAATGTCCAGGTAGAGCGCCTGCACAAAACGCTCGTTGGCCGTCAGACCGGCGAATGCCGTGCTGCGGTCGGACGTGTCGATGCCCTGGTCTGCGTTGACCGTTACGGGATTGGTCAGATTGATGGTCGCAATTTTTGAATAGGTCAATTGCCTGCTGCTGCTTACCGTAAGCCCGCCCGGGAAGGAGCCCATGGGCGCCGACTGGGAGTTGTAATTGAGCACGTTGATCGCGCTGCCTCCCTGGACGTTGACCGAGGGGACGACCGCGGCGGTGACGGTAAACTGATCGACGGCATTTCCGCCAATCGCAACAACTTCGGTAATCATGCTGAATGTAAAGGTGGTTGTCGCGTCGCGGACCAGGCTCGTGGGAGTTATGACGTACTGGTGGGCATTGGAGCTATCTCCAAAGTCGGTGACCGTCAGGGTCTTGCTGGGACCAGCAGCGCCGCCGTCCATGTGCATGCCGTCGGGCAGGACAGCGCCGTTCTCAAAATCGACAACGACGCTGGTGACGCCCGCTCCGCCCTGAACTTCAACCGGAACGGAACCGTCCTGAAGAGTGCCCTGGATCAGGGCAGAGCCGAGGCCGCCGGCGGTGCCGACGTCCAGCGTAACCGTGCTCGTGGTGCTTTTGACGACGCTGGAGACAGCGACGTCAATGCTGGTCCCGGCTTCGAGATCAATGGGACCGTTGTCCGAGGAAACTCTGGACGAGGAAGCAAGATTAATGCTGGTCCCGGCTATCGCCGTCAGGCTGCCTGAGGTCGTGGTGATCGTGGAGGAGCTTGCCAGGTCGATGCTGGTCAGCGCGTGGAGAGACAAGGGGTTGCCGGCGCCGCTGATCGTGGCCGAGGAGCCCAAATTAATGCTCGTCCCGGCCATGCCGGTCAAGCTGCCGGTCGCAGCGCCGATGGTGGCGGAAGTGCCGAGGTTCATGCTGGAGCCGGCCGTCACGATCAAGGCGCCGTCGGCCGCACTGATGGTGGAGGAGGTGCCCAGGTTCATGCTGCCCCCGGCCGTTGCCGTCACGTTGGCCGTAGCGTCGCTGATCGTGGCTGAGCCGCCGAGGTCGATATCGGTCCCGGCCGTCACGATGACGTTGCCGAGCGTGGCACTGCAGGTGGCGCTCGTATCAAGGTTAATGCTGGTCCCGGCCTGGAGGGTCAGATTGCCCGCGGTATCGCTGATGGCGATGCTGGCGTCGACAGTCAGACTGGCGGCGTTTGGTCCGGGCAACCCACTATCGACCACTACGTTGCCGCCGCCAAGGGCAAGAGCCATGTCCGCGACGTTCAAGAACGCACCAGGAGCGTTGGCGGCGAAAGTGGTCGTACCGCCGCTGCTCGTGGTCGTAACCCCTGACGTGATCGCTCCCGTTCCGATTGTCAAGTCAAAGCCCGCGGATGTCGGCACCAGTCGTTCTTCCAGGCCTTCCACAGTTGGCCGCGAGCGGAATTGCGGTTTTCGTGGGCGGGATTTCTTGGCGCCCCGTCTTTGCAATAGCCTCATGGAAACGTCGGAAAGCCAATTCTGCCAATTGTGCGTAATCATCTTGCAACCGTTCTAAGTATGGGGAGTAACAGATCGATCATCTTCCTGTTGACACCTTTGCGAAACGTGCTTTTCGTTATGGTGTAAAGGCATCAACAGAGGGGCATTACACTCGACACATGCACGTTCTTCCCTTGATGGTCATCCCTTCAGCGCGCTCGAAAATTCGTGCAGTTCTTTTTCAGCTTGCTCTTTGCCGTACCCGTACTTGTTCTGAAGTAAGCCGGCGAGCTGCTCACGTTTTCCGGAGATCGTTGTCAGATCGTCGTCGGTCAACTTGCCCCACTTCTCCTTTACCTTGCCTTGAAATTGTTTCCAGTTTCCTGCGATTTGATCCCAATTCATGATCTAACTCCTGTTTGAAGACATCAGACAACCGGCGTTGGTGGATCAGCTTTTGGGCTCGGTGGTGGGCGGCCCGCCCGCATTCGCTCCCACACCTCCGAACGATGGACCGGGACATTTTCACCGACCTCGAAACCCAGCCTCACCCTACTGCCCGTGATCTCGAGCACGATGACTTTGAGCAGGGGCTCGAAGCCGATGGCCCCTCCGACCACAACCGATTCCTGTTGCTTCCTCGTCAAAACCAACATAGTTGAACCTCCCTTTTCTAACTGGTCCGTCCGGTCCCGACCCACTCCCACGCCAATCGGCCTTAAACCTTCCGGGCTGCTGTCCCAGCCCAGAGGGCTCATATGAAAAGGCCCGCGGACTTCATCCGTTCGTGTAACAATCACTCGTACTCTCGAACTGGATACGCACGAAATCCATGGCATTTAGGGGCAAAATGCCCTTTTGACAGCCGCCACGATCTTCGCGAACGCCGAGCAAAACAAAAAAAGCCGGCGTGGCCGAACACCCTCAGGTATTCGATCACGCCGGCATACTCGTTAACGGGCCCCCCGGCATAGCCGGGTTGCCCCTTATCTAGTCATCCGACTTCTACAACGGAGCCAATCAGAAGCTCAATCAAGACCCCGCTACTATCTTCACTATATGGCGCGAGACCTGGACTTCAAGGTGACTGCAATCCGGCAGTCGCGAACCTATTTCTCAGAGCGAAGCGAAAACACGGGCCGCGGACGGAGACCACCCGCTTGAAAGTCCCAAAAAACTGTCACTGTGGTCGCACGCGCCCAGGGCCACCGCGGCTTAGCCGTTCGTATAAAACTCGCTGCTGCTCTCGAACGCGATGCGGACCGATTCCATGTCAAGGTTCGAAGTCACCCACGCCTGGAGGCTTACAGGATCCGACGGCCGGTGCAAGAGGACGTCGTAGTATCCCTCGAACGAGTCAGTACGGAATTCCATCGAGCCGAGGAATGACGCGGCCACGGCTGTTTGGCCGTTCGTCGAGAAGAGATTCGAGAAAACCGAAATATCGTAACTGGAAGCGGCGCGGTTAAGCAGATCCCGGAAGAGAGTTTCTACGTAGCGCTGCTGTGGTGTGCCGGTATCGAACAGGGATTGGGAAATTTTGAAGAATTCGGCACTGCCGAGGAATTGACTAAGCACCTGCTCCTCGGTTTGTCCGCTTTGGAGCATATTGACCCAACCAGTCTCCTCGCCCGCCGCCGAGCGGTTGAGAAACGTCGTGTACCAGGAATCGACCAGGAGGTCAGACGCTTCGGTACTGTGCTCGATGCCAGTGGCGATGAGCGTCTGTGCATCGGCCTGCGTTTCGCCCGACACGTTGAAGGTAGCGGCCCAGTAATCCAGCTCGGCCTTGGAGCCGGCCCGGCCAAGAACGTCCAGGTAGAGGGCCTGCACGAAGTGCTCGTTGGCAGTCAGCCCGGTGAACGCCGTCGAACGGTCGGCAGTGTCGGGCGCGTTGATCGCATTGATGGTAGAGGCTTCTACGAAGGATATCGTCGTAATGTCTGTGTAAGTGGCTGCCGACAGACCGTGGAATGAAAGGCCGCCGGGAAAAGTTCCGACGTGGCCTGTCGTGCTGATATTTAATGTATTTTGGCCGGGGCCGCCATTTATTGCAATTGTCGGCGGAGTCCCCTGTCCGTTCCCCCCAAGGTACACTGGCGTTATGTTGAAGGTATTGTCGAGATTTCCCCCCACTACCGAAACAGTCGTGACGTAGGACAAGTCGATGGCAGGGTCGCTGTCCCGGGTGATGCTACCGTAATTAATGGCATAAGTATGGGCTGAAGCACCGTTTTGGTCACTGACGGTCAGGTTGTTGATAATCCCGCCGGTGCCCAGGTAGCTGAGCCCGCTGGGCAGCGAAGCACCGTTTGCATAATCGAGAAGCAGCGTGGTCGTGCCGTTTGGCGCGTTACCTCCCGCAAAAACCGGCGCGTTGAGTCCTTCAATAGTTCCTTGAATGAGCGCGGATCCAACGCCGGTGTCCTGGCCCACATTCAGCGTTACATTTGCAGTCGTGCTGTTGAGAACGGCGCCGCTTGACACAGCGATGCCGTGCCCCGCATCGATGGTCAGAGCTCCGGCCGTATCCGTAATGTTCAGATTACCGAGGATAACCATGTCGCTCGGCCCCGACAAATCGGTTTCGACAACGACCGGTCCGGTCGTCAAGGCAGTGGCCATGTCGGCTACGTTCAAAAAGGCGTTGTCGGCGTTGGCAGTGAAGGTCGTTGTGGATCCGCTCGTTGTGATGGCAACTCCTGCGGTCGCCATCGAGCCGCTGCCCACCGTCAGATTGAAGGCAGGCACCACACGGTCTTCCAGGCTCTCGAGGCACGGCCGGAAACCGGGCAACATGCTCCGGCGCGCGCGTCGAGTTTTGTTCTTCCGGCCAATTTCAGAGAGTCTAAACCACTTGTGCCAGCCAGGATTTTTCATGCGGGGAGCTTCTTTCTTGCTTGCGAACCAGTTCGATTCAAACTTACCAGGCAATGCAGTCCATGGCGTTTCGGGGCAAAATGCCCTTTTGACAGCCGCCATGAGCTTCGCAAACGGGGACCAAAACGAAAAAAGCCGGCGTGGCCGAACACCCTGAGGTATTCGATCACGCCGGCATACTCGTTAACGGGCCCCCCGGCATTGCCGGGTTGCCCTTTATCTAGTCATCCGTTCACTTAGTACTTTCACTGTATGCCCAGGAGCAGGAAAAGCAAACGGACGGCAAACTAATTAGCGTCGGGGCCGACCTTGGAGATAGGTTGGCGCAACGAACCGCAGCTTGATTGCCAGAATGTAAGAAGGGATCTATTGTCGCCCTTTTGTACCAGAGCGAGTCATTCCATTGGACAGCGATTCGTATCCTGACAGGACGTCGAATAATTCCTCATCGATGGAGGTCTGGCGCAGGCGGCGAAACGTCTGATTCAGGTTGAGCACCAGCTCGTCGATGTTCTTCTCGGCTCGTTGCATGGCGGCCAGGCGGCTGGCATTTTCGCTGGCCAGCGATTCGGCGCAGGCCTTATAGACCGACACAAAAAGATACTCCCGGACCAGTGCCCGCAGCGTCTGCTCCGGGCAACCGATGACTTCGGGCAGGTTTTTGGTTGGCCAGGGTAAACGGGCCAGTCCGAGTCCCCATTTCTTATCAAGGGGCAGCAGGTGTTGACTGACGGGCTCATAATCCGCCCCGAACCTGGGACAGTTGTGAAAGAGGTAGAGCGGATCGATCTCGCCCTTGCCCCGATGCGCTTCGCTTTCAACGAGAATCTGTCCGATGAGCGGAGCGATCGAGTTAACACTCGTGGGAACGGCGAAGTGGCCCACCGGCGTCAGACCGGCATCCGAAAGCCGGGCATGAATGCGCTCGCCGACGGCCCAGACTTTCTTGTCGCCGGGCAGGGCAGCCAACGTTTTGACGACAAAATCGGCCAGCGCGTCATTGAATTGGCCGACGAGTCCTTGGTCCGAGCCAAAGACGATGGCGCTTACCGTCTTTGCAGCCGTGCCTGGCTGCCACGCTTGCTCTGTTGCCGCGTCTCCCCGATTCCGCATGCAGACAGCCAGGCCTAGCTCCACCGTGCGATAATAGTCCGCCAGGGCCAGCACCGACTTCTCATATTGTCCGATGCTCGCAGCAGCCAGCGCTTTCATCGAACGGACCACGGATTCCAGATTATCCGCTTCGCCGATCTTGCGGCGCAAACTCGCCAGGGTATCGCTCATGGCTTCATCCTGGGCTCAGATAAAGGTTCTGCCTGGAAAGGCGCGAGCGCTTTGCCGACAACTTGCAGAATCGCCTTGCGGTCTTCGTCGCATAACTTTTCGTTCGAGGAAAATCGCTGCCGGACCTCGGCCGGAATGCCAGATGCCGCCTTTCTCAGAGCTTGCCCGGCATCCCGCACCTTGTCAATCGGCACACTGTCGAGCCCCCCGCTGGTCAACGCCACGAGGATGACGATCTGTTCGGGCACGGATGCCGGTTCGAGCTCTGTCTGTTTGAGAACGGCCCGGATGCGCTGGCCATGGTCGATAATCTTGCGCGTGTGGTCATCGAGTCGGGTCCCAAACTTGGCGAAGGCTTCCAGCTCGGCGAACTGGGCATACGCAAGTTTGAGGTCGCCCGCCACGGCTCGGTAGGCAGGCCATTGCGCCTGGCCGCCGACGCGCGAAACGGACTTGCCTACGTCGACAGCGGGAAGAATGCCCAGCTCGAACAGCGTCGGCGAGAGGTAAATTTGGCCGTCCGTTATGGAGATGAGATTCGTCGGGATGTACGCAGAGATATCTTCCGCTTCGGTCTCGATAATGGGCAGCGCGGTGAGCGAGCCGCCGTGCAAATCGTCGCCAAGGTGAGTGGCACGCTCCAGCAATCTCGAGTGAATGTAAAAGATGTCGCCCGGAAAAGCTTCGCGGCCTGGCGGACGGCGCAGCAGCAAAGAAAGCTCCCGATAGGCGCGGGCGTGCTGGGTCAGGTCGTCATAAACGATGATCACGTCCCGTCCCGCCTCCATGAAATGTTCCGCAATGCTGGTAGCGGCGTAGGGGGCTATGTAGGCAAGCCCGGGCGGATCGTTGCCTTCGGTCACAACCACGACCGTGTATTCCATGGCGCCTTGTTCGCGCAGGTTGGCAATAACCTTGGCGACGGCAGACGCGCGCTGGCCGATGGCGCAATAGACGCACAGCACGTTTTGGCCACGCTGGTTCAGAATGGTGTCGATGGCGAGGGCGGACTTGCCCGTTTGCCGGTCGCCAAGGATTAGCTCGCGCTGGCCGCGGCCGATCGGAATAAGTGCATCGATGACGATGAGGCCGGTCTGTAGAGGCACGGTAACGGGAGCCCGGTCCATAATGGGTGGCGCCGGTCGTTCGATCGGTAAACGCGCGCTGGAAATGACTGGCCCTTTGCCGTCAAGCGGCCCGCCCAGCGGGTCGATGACGCGACCTATCAGTCCACTTCCGACCGGCACGTCCATCACCCGACCCGTGCGCTCGACCTCCGCGCCAGCGTGCAAATGCTCACATTCGCCCAGGAGCACGACACCGATTTCGTCCTCATCGACGTTGAACGCGATACCGTACAAATCGCCAGGAAATCTCACCAGTTCGTCAAAGCCCACACCCGGAAGGCCCGAAACCTTGGCGATGCCGATGGAGACGCTCGTGATAGTACCCATTTCACGCGGCGTCAATTGTGCCGTGAAAGTTGCCAGCGCCCGGTCGATCCCCGCGAACGCTTGGTCAAAGACAGTGTGTAGGCTATCAGGCATGCGGTTCAATGGTCCGTCCCTGGGGTTGTGGTTTCGCCGGTTTCGGCCGGCCGTTGGCCTGGCCATTTGCGATCGTCGTATCGCCGGCGGCATCTTCGTGCAGGAGTTCACCGGCACTCTTTTCCAGGGTCGCGAGATAATTCGCGATGCTCCAGGCGATCTTCTGTCCGTTGGCGGAAAGTTCGATGCCGCTAACCACTTCCGGGGCGGTCTCGAAGTGGATCGGAATATCAGCCGAAAAGGTTTCGTTGAGCGCTTTTTGTATCGCCGCCTGCTGGACCGGCGGCAAATCGAAGGCGCTGCGCACGCGCGCCGGTTGAGTCGAGCTCTTGAGGGCGGCCGCCAACTGCTCTTTAGCCGCGGCAGTTAGCCCACGCAGGCGGTCAACAAACACTTCGACCATGCGTTCCTCGATACTCGTGCCGGCGAGATCCGCCAGCGTCTTCCGCGTAATGGCGAAGACTTCCTTCTGGGTCCAGCGGTTGATTTCTTGAGTGAGGTTGCGCTGTTCGTTTCGCAATGCTTCCTGGCGCTTGGCACGCAGCGCGTCGGCATCCTTGCGGGCCTCGTCGAGCAGCCGCAGACGTTCGGCGCCGGCTTCGTCCGTGGCGCGTTTCAAGAGCGCTGCACGCTCCTGGTCGAAGGCCTCGTTTTTGTGCTGAAAGTCGTCGCGCTCCTTTTGCGCTTCGGCCTTCTTCACATTCGCCTCCGCAAGCTGGTTGGCGATCCCTTTCTCCCGTTCGTCGATGGCGTTGAGGATGGGTTTGTACAGGAAACGCTTCAACAACCACACCAGGATGAGGAAGTTAATTGCTTGAGCGACGACCGTGAACCAGTTGATCAGCATGGCTCACTTTCCCGTGGCTTGAGTGATGACGTGGTTCCAGAATGGGTTGGCGAAGATCAGGATCATCGAAATCACCAGGCAGTAGATGGCAATGGATTCGATCATGGCCAGGCCCACGAACAAGGTTCGTGTGATGGTAGTGGCGGCATCGGGCTGCTGCGCCAGCGAGTTCAGGGCCGTCGAGACCGCCCGCCCTTCGCCGAGCGCTGGCGCGATACTCCCCAGTGCGATCGTGACCCCGGCGGTAATGATCGAAACGATCGCGATAACTGTCATGCTGTCCATACGTGTCCTTTCTTTGGTGGTGGTCTTGTCTCATGCCGCGCGGGGTCGCGTGGCCGCCGCGATGTAAACGGCGGCGAGGATGCTGAAAATGTAAGCCTGCACCATGCCGGTCAGCAGACCGAGCAGGTCCATGAAGATCGGGAAGATGAGGGGCACAATCGTCAGCAAGATGCCGACAATTAGCGCCCCGCTCATGATGTTGCCGAACAGACGGATGGCCAGGGCAAACGTGCGCGAGAACTCGCTGATGATGTTAAACGGCAGCATGATGAAGGTGGGCTTCAGGTAGGACTCGAGGTAACCCCCAAATCCCTGCTCCTCGATGCCGAAGAGCACCACGGCGACAAACACGGAGAGCGCCAGTGCCGACGTCGTCGAAAGCGAACCGGTTAGTGGTTCGTACCCGGGAATGATCGTGCAGAGGTTGGACATCGCGATAAATAGAAACAACGTGCCAATATAACCGAGATACTTCTCCGGATGCTGCAGGCCCACCTCGCTGATCTGTTGCTTGATAGTCGTGACTACGATTTCAAGGAAACCTTGCCAGCGTGAAATATCCCCTTCGGTCTTGAGCTTGCGCGTGATCAGCATCGCCCCAACGGCCATACCGAGCATCAACGCCCAGGTCGTGACGATCGTGCAATTGAGCTCGACAAATCCAAAGTGCCAAAAGACCAGCTCATCGGAACTAAGGCGCAACGTTGATCTCCTCTTCCAGGTGAGCTTGCTGTTCAGCCGGCGCTCGTGCGAGCCGCGTGACGACGAGGATGCGCGCGCCAAGGAATCCAATCAGGCACGCCAGTAGCCGCGACCAGTGCCCCTGCGCAACCAAATAGAATCCAGCCAGGGTCAAGCCGGTTCGCAGCACGAGGCTGCCGAGGAACCAGAGCGCCGGCCTTTCGGACGCGACCCCCTTCTGGACGGTCCACCAGAGGCCGCCGAAAAATACGACACCAAGCAAGACGCCGAGCGATAGCGCCAGGACAAGAGCCAGAATGTCACTCATCCGAATCCACCTGTTCGTCCCGTAACGCTTTCTCTTCTCGCGATACCCAGTGCCATGCGTTCGAACAACCGATGATCAGGCCAATCAGCATGAGCATAAGCGTCCAGGAATACCTTGAGGGATAGTGCTGGTCCAACCAGACGCCGAGTGCAACACCTAGCAGGGTCGGCACCGTCACCGACCATCCAATAAGCCCCGACATTCCAAAGCCGAACCAGATGCTTTGAGTGGCTCTGCGCTGGGCTCTCAGCTTGCGCGCCGCCTGTCCGCCCACCAGCCGGCTGAAGGCCGTCCCGTCCTTCGAGATATTCGCCCGGCGCTCCTCATCCATGTTGAAGTTCCATGAAGCGGCGGACAAAGCTGCTTTCCATCTTCGCCAACACCGAGCGAACGCTTTTCTCCTGCGCGTCCACGTTGAGAAACTCCCGCTTCACCGCCTCGTGGAGTTTGTCGAGATCTGTCCCACCAAATGCGTTGCGCACCGAGATCAGTACTTCCATGCCCGTCTTGACCAGAACTCCTTGATCGACGGCCAGATAGACCTCGCCTTCCCCCTCGGCTTCATAGGTCAGAATCCCCGGCGCCAGCGCCGCGGCGCAGTCGAGTCGGTGCGGCAAGAGTCCAAAGGAACCTTGGAGCGTCGGGGCCACAATTCGTTTCACACCCTTCTTCTCGACATATACCTGGAAGGGGACGAGAACTTTAAGATGAATGGGCACTCGCTCCTTGTGGTACGGCAGGTCCAGGTTTCGCCGCCGCCTGTGGCGCAGCGGCCTTCGCTTTCTCCTTGGCCTCGTCGATCGACCCGATCATGTAAAAGGCGCTCTCCGGAAAGTCCTTGAACTCGTCTTTTAGAATGCGCTCGCAGCCGTCGAGCGCGTCTTTCAGGCTGACGTTTTTGCCGCTGATACCGCTGAACTGCTCGGTTGCGAAAAACGGCTGGGTCAGAAATCGCTCCAGCCTGCGGGCGCGGCCGACGACGTTCCGGTCCTCGGGCGCTAGTTGTTCCATCCCGAGCATGGCGATGATGTCCTTGAGCTCTTCGTAATGCGCCAGCGTCTTGCGGATTTCCTGCGCCAAAAGGTAATGCCGTTCACCGATGATGGTCGGTGTAGCCATTTTGGAGCTGGATTGCAGAAGATCGACGGCTGGGTACAGACCCTCGCTGGCCCGCTTGCGCGAAAGAACGATCGATGCGGACAGGTGCGAGAACGTGTGCACAGCCGCCGGGTCGGTCAGGTCGTCTGCCGGCACATAGACCGCCTGAATGGACGTGATGGCCCCCGTGTCGGTATTGGCGATACGCTCTTCCAGTCCCGATAGCTCGGTGCCCATCGTCGGTTGATAGCCCAGACGCGAGGGCATCTGCCCCAGCAGTCCGGACACTTCCATGCCCGCCTGGATGAAACGAAAGATGTTATCGATAAGCAGCAGCACGTCGCGATGCTCATCGTCCCGGAAATACTCGGCCATCGTGAGTGCCGCCAGCCCCACGCGAAACCGGGCGCCCGGAGGCTCGTTCATTTGGCCGAACATCATGACCATATGCGGGAGTACGCCGGCTTCTTTCATGTCGTGGTAAAGCTCTTGCCCTTCACGACAGCGTTCGCCGATACCGCAAAACATGCTCACGCCCTGTCGCTGACCACTACCTTGATGGCAGACCATGTTGTGAATCATTTCGGTGAGCAGCACCGTCTTGCCCACGCCCGCGCCCCCGAACAACCCCGCTTTGCCGCCGCGCTCAAGGGGCATCAGTACGTCGATAACCTTGATGCCCGTTTCGAAGATTTCGGATTTGGTGGAACGGCTGATCAACGGCGGCGGGTTGCGATGGATGGTGCGCCACTCGACATCGGCCGGCGCAGGCTGGCGGTCGATGACATTGCCGAAAACGTCGAACATGCGCGAAAGAATACCTTTGCCGACCGGCACCCTCAATGGCCCGCCCGTGTCTTCCACCGTCGTGCCGCGTGCAAGTCCCTGCGTGGGATGCAGGGCAATCCCGCGCACATGATGTTCATCGACCTGCATCAGCACCTCGACGTCGATTCGGGCTTCCTTCCCCGTGCGCAGCAACGAATAAATAGGCGGCAACCTGTTATCGAAGCGTACATCGACCACGCTTCCGCGCACCGACGTGACGACGCCATAATTGCTCATCATGCGATCCCGAGCCTCTTGAATACCGGCCCCTTGGCCGCATCCACGACAAATGCGAAGCCAACCGTCGCGGCAAGCGTGCCGGCAACAACGAAAAACGGCAATGGCGTCATCAGGATCCCAGAGATGGCCAACGTCGAGGCGATCAGGATATCGACGACCGATGACCCAGCGAGCCAGCAACTGGGGCGAGACGACCAGAGCCGTTGGCGTTCGCGATTGGCATAGGTAGTCGCCTGGTTGCCGAACACGATGACGATGAAGGCCAGAGTTCGCAGCGCTCCGATTTCGAATTCCATGCGGAATTGCCCGATCGCCAAAACGACGCTGCAAAAGACGAGTTCAGCAAGTCCCATAAAGACGCCCGCGATCGTCAATCTGCCGACTCGCCAGGCGTTGGGCAACGGCGAAGACCGCACGTTGTCCGTGGTCAGCGACATTCCCAGGAAATCCCCGGTGATCATGACGATGACCATCAGCAGCGGAGTCAGGATCGCGTGCCCGGTCATGATCAGGCCGACTGCCAGGAAAAGCACCTGAACGACTTTCTTGTTAACGGAGTTGAGCGTATACGTCTGGATGCGCTGGAACGTCACCCGTCCCACCTTGACCGAGGCGACAATGCCGCCAAGTCCCGGCTCGGTCAGCACAATGCCCGCCGCCGACTTGGCGACATCGGTTGCCGTCGACACCGCGATCCCCATCTGTGCCTGGCGGAGTGCCGGCGCGTCATTGGCGCCATCGCCGCACATGCCGACCATGTGACCGTCGCTTTGAAACGCCTTGACGAGCTGGTACTTGCCCTCTGGCATGACGCCGGCAAATACCGCAAAATCTTTCGGGCGCACATGGTCCTGAATCGGCCCCGGTGGACACACCGCCCCCTCGAGCCCGACCGCGCGCGCTACAATTGCAGCCGTTGCCGGCGCGTCGCCGGTTACCATTACGGTGCGTACGCCCAACGTGCGTAGCTGGGTAATGAGCGCTGCCGAGTCTGACCGAGGCGGATCGCTGAGCGCAATAAGTCCCGCCAATTGCAGCGCCGACGGCGGACCGACAGCGACGGCCAGAACTCTGAAGCCTTGCCCTTCCAGCTCGTTTGCCGCCGGGAAAGCCGTTGGCGACTGTTGAGTGAGACCGACGACGACGTCAAAGGCCCCCTTCACGATGCGCACACCGTTGCCGTTCGAGTCCACCGCCGTTGCCTCGGACATCTTCGTCGCCGGATCGAACGGCACGAAAGTCTTCGGTTTAGGCAGATCGGAGGAGTTTTTATAGGCGGCGGCAGAACGGATGGCGGCATCAACGGGATCCTGCCCGCCGTCCGAGCTGGCCAGCGCCGCCAAGCCCAGGACGTGAGCCTCGTCGAAGCAGGGCAGGGGATAGACTGTCGTGACCGTCAGCTCATTGCGCGTTAGGGTGCCCGTTTTGTCCGCGCACAGGACATCGATGGAGGCCGCCTCGTCCACGGCGGACAGGCGCGTCGGCAAAACTCCCTGGCGCGCCAGAGACCGTGCACCGACCGCAGCAGCCAGGGTAAACGTGGCCGGCAGCGCCACCGGAATGGAGGCAAGCACCGCCGTGAGCACGAGAGAAATCATGTCGGCTAGCGGCATGGCGTGAACCCAGGCATATGCCACCAGGATGACGATAAGGCTGCCGTTGAACATGGCGAGATTGGTCACGACACGCAGCACAGCCTTCTGCTGGGAACTTACGACACGAGCATTGAGAACTAGCTCCGCGGTACGACCGAACTTCGTACGTGTTCCGGTCGCTGTCACTTCGGCTACCGCTTCGCCGCGCCGTACCAGGGCCCCCGCATACGTTTGGAAGTTCGGGCCAGCTTCGATCGGGATTGATTCGCCCGTGAGCATGGACTGATCAAGCAGAATCGATCCTTCAACCAGGCGCACGTCGGCGGCAACCACCGCGCCGAGCAACAGCTTCACGATGTCCCCAGGGACCAGGTCGGCAGCGGGTAAACTCGTCCACAGGCCATTGCGCCGGGCCGTCGCCGTCAGCGCGAGCCGCGACTTCAGCGCTGTAAGAGTCGCCTGGGCGCGCCCTTCCTGGAAGAAGCCGATCGCGGCGTTGAACACCAGAAGACTTCCGATAATCGCCGCTTCGACATATTTGCCGAGCGCAAGTTGGAGCACAATCGCGGCTTCGAGCATCCAGGGAACGGGCGCCCAGAATTTCTCCAGTGCCACGCGAAGTGGATTGAGAGTCGTATCAGGAACCGCGTTGGGGCCGCACTGCTTCAGTCGGCGAGCGGCCTCCTCGCTCCTGAGTCCTGCATCGGATTTTAGGGGCTCATGCGCCGATCCCGCGGCCAATTCCCTCCCAATTGAAGACGTCAAACTTGGAGCTTGAGCGTCCGGTTTATCGGTAACCGTTTGCATCGCGATTATCCTTCGAGGCGCCGACCGGTTTCACGCGAGGACGCCCCTGACAATCGTGACGCGCAACCTCGGGAATGTACCGGCAATCACCTGGGCCAAGGCCAGGTCAGAGGCCTCGACCCATGCTCCGGTTGAGAAGCCTGGCAGGTAGATCGGGTCGGCGACTTGGTCGTTGCCGAACACCTGACTACGAACCCCTTCCGGTGTTTCGCTTGAATTCCCCACCGGGAAGGGATTCCTCCAATTGCCTCAAGGACAGCCGTTATCATTCTCCAGCGTTTCATTGCTTTCTCCCTTTCACAACCTCGGCCATCGCTCTTTTTTTACCAAAAAGTTGGGCAAGCATTTTCTTGGTTAATCCTCCTCGGACTCCGCGAGGTCGAAAATCCGCACACAGCGCGCGATTTAGAATCCGGCCATGCACCTTCTGCCGCAGTGGTGCACGATTTCGAGAGTGTCCTGTCAATTCCCTTGCGGCAAACGGATCGGCTGTCTCACCAGGTCGCACACAACGCTGACAATCTCATCCAAGCTAAATGTTTTGCCGAAAAGATGGCGGGCGCCCTTCTTCAACAAGTCGGCCGCCTCATAGTCGCCCGCATCGCCGGTCATGAAACAAACAGGTATGTCAGCGTCCAGCTTTCGAATTCCGTCGAGAGTGTGCGGACCGTCGAGGCCGGGCATGCGGACGTCGAGGAGAATGACCGCGATCTCGTCGCTGTGATCGCAGTAATAGTCGAGAGCTTCCTTGCCGTTGGCCGCGGTCCACACGTGGAAGCCCTGGCATTGCAGATATCTCTGCAAAATATCCCGGATTGCCGGCTCGTCATCGACGACGAGAATGCCACGGCGTTGGCGGTCGCTGGACGGCTGCTTTGGCCCATCCGACGAAAAAACCACTTGTCGGGTCTGCAAAGCCCCGGTGGCATTCGACTGATCCATTCGATTGGTCCCTGCATTACGAGGGTGCCGCGCAAACGAAAAAAAGCCGGCGCGGCCGAACACCCTGAGGTGTTCGGCCGCGCCGGCTTACTCATCTAACCGGCCCCCCGACAATGCCGAGTTGCCCTTTAGTTAGTCTTCCGACAATATCAACCGAAGTCACTTTGCGGTCCCGGTCGAAAGGCCGACCAGGCTCCGCAACATTTTTTAATATACCCGTCTATACCGCGAATGCAAGCAAATTGCCGCACGAAAAGAGCATTAACAGTCCCTTCAGGCGGACCGGCATCGGCGATTTCTGTCATGCCGCGCAGGCCGCGTCCTTGCGCCGGCATCGGGCCAGCGCGGTGTAGAACCGCGCTTGGCGGCTCGACTTACGTTCTTGATTACGACAATTTGGCAGGATGAAGCTGCCATGAACGCCTTTCGACTTGGGCTGCCTCATTGCGCGCGCCGGTACGCACTTTCACTTTTACCACCGGCAAGTCGGGCGAGAATCACAGTTCTTGATTATCCAACGATTATCACGCCGCGCCCTGGCCGCGCCGAAGGGCCATGACCGCGCCACCCACGATGGCGGCAACACCGCCAAGAATATACCACATCGTTTGATTGCTAAAGTAACCCGTCAACCCTTCGACTACACGCTCGCTTACGGACTGGGAGGCGTTGTATCCACACACCAACAACATTACACCGACCGCCAAGACAACTAGCCCGAGGATTCGGAATATGCTCATGCTGAACTCCTAGATTCTATTTGCCTTGGTAAAAGCCGGGACGCATTGACAAGGTCAGGGTAGTGCAATGCACACACCTTACGTTTCGCTGCAGGATTACGTAAAGCGCCGAGCAGAAGCACATTGCTTCTGTTACCTTTGCTCTAGAGGTTGCCCGGCGATGGCGGGTTCCCCTGTTGTGCTTTGCGGGCGCACTTGATGCACTGCCGTGCAAATGGGATGCTCTGAAGTCGATCGCTCGCGATCTCCTGGCCGCACTTTTCGCAACAACCGAAGGTCCCGGCGTCGATGCGCTCCATGGCGGCGTTAATCTCCTCCAGCCGCGCGCGCTCGTTCTCGACCAAACCAATTGTCGTTTCCTCGCAGTAATTATTGGACCCGAGTTCCGCCCGGTCATCGACGGGAATGTTGGATAGGTTGCCAACGGCCTTTCCGTCGGCCCTGTGAAACGCCTCGCCCTCCAGGGTGGCGACATCGCCTTTCAAGCGCCGCTCCAGTTTCAACAACGGATTCCGAAAAGCTTCCATTTCCTTTTTTGTCATCTGATGCCTCACTAAAGAGAATTCAATGGTTGGGGGGGTGTCCCCTCAGCGCGCTACCGGCCCGTTCTCGCCCAACCGGGTCGGAAATACGCCGACTGCGGCGGCCTTCTCGGCTTGGGCCAGATCCTTCATTCCCAGGGATGCGTTCTCGCCTTTGCCATTCGTCTGCGCGGCGGAACTCACTCCGTCGCCGCCGTGCTTCAGGAACGGCGCCAACAATTCGATCGGCAACGGGAAGATAATGGTGGAATTCTTATCGGCGGCAACTTCCGCGAGTGCTTGAAGATAGCGCATTTGCATCGCCATGGGGTACGGCGTCATAATCTCAGCAGCCTCCCGGAGTCTGGTCGAGGCCTGAAACTCCCCCTCCGCGTTGATAACCTTTGCCCGCCGTGCGCGTTCGGCCTCCGCCTGGGCGGCCATCGAGCGCTTCATCGGGTCGGGGAGGTCCACATCCTTGACTTCCACGACAGAGACTTTAATCCCCCACGGCTCCGTGTGCCCATCGATGATCTCTTGCAAGCGGTGGTTCACTTTGTCCCGCTCCGTCAGGAGTTCATCCAGTTCCGCCTGACCCAGCGTGCTACGCAAGGTTGTCAAGGCGACCTGCGACGTAGCGTACATATAGTTCTCCACCTGTAACACGGCCTTCATGGGATCGACAACCCGGTAGTAAAGCACGGCATCGACCTTGACCGACACGTTGTCCCGGGTGATGACGTCTTGCGGCTCGATTACCTTGGTTACAGTCCGCAAGTCGATGCGCGTCATGCGATCCACCGGCCCAAATACCATGATCAGCCCCGGTCCCTTGGGCTTGGGCATTACCCGGCCCAAGCGAAAGATCACACCGCGTTCGTATTCCGTCAAAACGCGGATACAAGTAAACAGGTACAAGGCGACTACTGCCAGAGCCATCCCCAGACCGTAGGCGCCATACATCATCCACATAGTTGAAACCTTTCAGAGCGGTTGGCTGGCAAAGCCGTTCGCCCGCCCAAATCTTTGTCTCGCGCCAATGTATTGTTGCCTAGCAACTTCTGTACCGCGACCCCGTAGGAGACCGTCAAGTTGTGCTCCTACGCCCTCTTCCCAACCTGACCCAGGCGTTCGATGTCAGCAGCCACCTAATGCACCTCAATCTCATTTGCCAGAATGGGTAATTTGGCAAACTCCATTACCGAATGTTGGGCTAGTTGCTTGGCGTAGTAGGTCCGCGACATCCCCTGGAGAATAACGCCATTGTTTTGACAGACCACACGAAGTTGGCGAACTCGCGAGCCCAACCTGGCCTGAATTTGGGTTTCAAGCAGCGTTTCCGTATCCGAGGTTTTGTCGTCTGCGGGTGTCATCAAGCTTTCTACCTGCCTATTTGTGTGGAGAAACCTTCCGCACTTACTCAAACCCGTAGGCCGGCCGCTGGCCGGCCCACGATG
>Ga0206837_1026_pt1 | contig 26716 bp, 24 predicted proteins | sample Alteio_BWOrgCont_29_FD_152863 | JGI IMG/M metagenome (GOLD analysis project Ga0206837, IMG submission 152863) | Enriched cells from forest soil in Barre Woods Harvard Forest LTER site, Petersham, Massachusetts, United States -... | ecosystem: Environmental > Terrestrial > Soil > Temperate forest >...
GCAATACCGATAAAGTAGCTAAATCTTTCGGTAAGGCTGAGGGATTATTGATTTCGAAACTGGATGTTACAAGTCCATCGGATGCGGCAGCTTCCGTTAAGGCTGCTGTCGACCATTTTGGAACTATCGACGTGCTTGTGAACAATGCTGCTAACTTTTATGCAGGTTACTTCGAGGAGTTGACACCAGAGCAGATTGAACTGCAGTTGGCAGCGAGTCTCATCGGCCCAATGAATGTAACTCGTGCTGTCCTGCCAGTTATGCGCAAGCAGCATTCAGGAAAGATAATTTGTATTTCGTCGGCTGCGGGTCTTGTCGGCTTTGAGTTTGGCACTGCCTATGCTGCGTCGAAGTTTGGTCTCGAGGGTTGGATGGATTCTCTGCGCCCTGAGGTTGCGCCTTTCGGTATTCATATTACCAGCATCAATCCTGGCTTCTTTCGCACTGAACTTCTTACACAAGAATCGACGACTTTTGCTCAGCATCCCGTTGAAGACTACAATGATCGTAGAGCTCAGCAATTAGAGTGGTGGAAGGCGCAAAATGGTAAGCAGTCTGGTGACCCAATTAAACTCGCTCAGGCACTGATTACGATTGCAAATCTAAAGGAGCCGCCGCATCGTTTTCTTGCTGGTGCCGACATGATTGATATGGCTGAGAAGAAGGTTGTTGAGCTTCAACAGCAAATTAACGATTATCGTGACTTATCAAGCTCTCTTGCATATAAAGAAGCATAGCTGCTTTATACAGCTGTAGTATTGGGGCGATGACCGACTGGAGTGAGACCTCGAGCCCTCGCGTGGGAATTTTGTCTTCATGCCGTCTTTTAGTCTATTTATTTTAATAGGCTGCAGACGGCATTTTTATTTTATTGAACGGGGATAGTGTAGTAAAATTTTTTAATCATATTCTAATCTTTGTTTAATTATCTTTTGGTATTATTTTAAGGTAGTGAATGTTAATTGATAAGTAAATAGGAGGTGCAATATGCTGGACACAAAAACCATGACTGTACTGATGAATGAACAGCAATGGGAGAAGTTAGGAGTGCGACAGGATGGGGCGTCATTATTTACGACTATTAGTTTAGTTGAAGGAGAAGTTTTAGGTTTTATAGAAGGGAAAAAAGAAATTACATTGACGGATATCGTGAATGAACTCGGGTTACCGGAACCTATTGTTATGATGGGTGTCGGCGGTTTAATTATAGAAGGGTTGGTAGCTGCAAAACGGCACAATCAATTTGTATTATTATCAGAAAAAGATTGAAACAATTGTTGGTCTTATGTTTTTTGTCCGGAATCCATTAAAATGAGGCCGTCAGAGAGATCTGGCGGCTTCATTGTTTCTATCATGAATGATTTTGGTGAATTCGTTTGTGATTATTCCTGCATTGTTTCTTGCGCTGATAAACCGCATAATTTAAGATGTAGTATCAGGAGTTACGAAATACACGGCAAAAAATTTTGACAGCGTTTCAAATTAAGGGAGGTTAAAATGAGGCGATGGGGCATATTGGTTGTATTTCTTTATGGTTTGATACTTACGGTATTATTTTTTCCTTTAATTATGCTTTCCGAACTTCATTTCCATCCGGGAGATGAGGGAATCTTTATAGGTTTACCATCTAATCCGGCGCAGTGGACTGATCTGATTTCGAGAACATGGTCAAGTTATTGCGGATTAATAAATTCTATATATTGGTGGATTTGTTTAGGGGTTGCCATCATTGCACAGGCAGCGCTTTTAACAGTTCCCGTAGAAAGGGCTGCCCAAAGACCCTCAACGAGAAGGTCTGTTATTCCGTTAATAATAACCGCTTCTTTTACGATGGCTATTTTAATAATAGGTTTTGTTATTTCAATGAGTGAGGTTATTTCTCAAGAGAATACTTACTTTTATCTTCAAGATTCTGTACCACTGTTAGTCCGGTTATTACCTTTGGTTATTTTTTTATTAGTTTGGCTTTTTTGGGCTTTTATTTTTTTCAAATTAAATAAAAAAACAGATACCAATTCACTTATTCAACATTTATGCGGATTGTTTTTAAAGGGGAGCATTTTAGAATTGTTAGTTGCCGTTCCTGCTTATATTTATGTAAAGCAAAGGGACAATTGTTGTGCCGGCTTAATGACTTTTGTAGGCATTGCTTTTGGGGTTGCCGTCATGCTTTTTTCTTTTGGGCCCGGGATTTATTTTTTATTCGTCAATTACTGCAAAAAAATATCAAAGAAATAAACAGGTGAGGCCGGTTTGATGAGCATTAAAAATTTGCTTATTATGGGGGCTATTGTTTTTCTAGGATGGAAGACCTATTGCCATCCTTCGTTCCCTTTATACCGCCCGGTGAGCCGTTTAGTTAAAGCCCAGCAGAAAAATCTGGCGGGCTTTTTTGCGTTTGATTAAGCAAAGAAAATATTTATTTTAGAAATAAGAAACTTTTTCGGTCTTGTTATTGTCTAATCAATGATCTTTGTAAATTCAAAATTGCAATTTGTCCCGCTTTAAAGTAGAATGCTGTTCAAAATCAACATGAGGGGAGATTGCGTGGACACACGGGCGACTTGCCTTAATTGCATGGATGGACGGGTACAACTGCCTGTTTTACACTGGATCAAAGAAAATTATCATGTGGATTTTGTAGATGTGATCACCGAAGCCGGCATGGACAATGTTTTATCCAACCAGGAAGATATCAGAGAAGTACTGCGCAGTATCACCATTTCTGTTAATGTCAATAAATCCACCAGGCTGTTTGTGGTCGGCCATTACGACTGCCGGGGCAATCCGGTTGAGGAAGATATTCATCGTCAGGAAATCAGCAGTGCTGTCAAACGCCTAAAAGGCCATTGGCCCGGCCATGAGATCATTGGCCTTTGGGTCAATAGAACCTGGGTTGTAGAAGTTGTTTCAGGGTAAATATTAAATAAGGAGGCCTTATGAATTTTGCCTTAATCATCGGCTTTTTTGTTTTACTGGGCCCCCAAACGCTATGGGCCAGAGGAGTGCCGGTTGATCACATTGACAGTGATGTTTCTAATACTATTTCCGCTGATGATTTGCAAAAAATTCCCTTGACCAAGCGCAATTTTGATTTAATTTTTAATTTGCCAGCTTCATTACCGGATAACCGTTTTGCCCAGGCGGATATCAGCGGTGCCCAGGCTAATCTGAAAAGCAATCTAAATTATTTCTCTAGCCCGTCTTTTCAACAACCCGCTAATTTAGACAGTGCCATCAAAGATTATTTATCCCATGCACCGCAAGATACCCAGCAAATGATCAGCAAGCTGGATTACTTTAAAAGCAATCCGCGTGATTTTTTTGGGGGATATCAATTTTCAGGGATGGCCAATCCAAGATCATGGAGTATCTATCCTCAGGAAATGCCAAAATATCCGGCATTTACCCGTCAAGAGCAAACTTGGGCCAATAGCAATATTCCCTTCGGACGTTTAGGCCTATCTAAAGAAAACAAAGGGTGGAGTTACGGGCTGTCGACATATAGCAATAATAATTGGCAATGGACGCCCAGTTTTAAATTAGGGGAATCCTTAGGCATTAATGGGCCCATTATTGCCTATGGGAAAACACCTCAGGGCCCAGGGCTTTCCATCTATGCTGCGAATGGAGATTTTGTGGGAGACATCACCAAAACAAAATTAAATTATGACCCTTACGTGACTTCAAAATATTTGCTGAAAGCCAATTATCATAACTCCTTTGGCCCGTCGTTTTCTTATGACCGAACTATCCCGATTTTTGACTTCCAGCCCAAGAGTGTCATTATTTTGCCCTACGGCCGTGGTTTTGGAGACAACTTTCAAACAGCTTACATTTTAAATAACCGTCTTTTATATTCCAGCAATTCCTTTGAAGATGATGATGATTGCGATGATGACGAATACTATTATTATCATGAAGAAGAATGTGATGATGATTATGACAATTGTGTTCCTCCGTATAGATCTGAAAGGATTTACCCAAGGTCTATTTTAAGTAATTCAAATAATTCCGCAGACCAGAAAGATCCCAATGATCCCTTATTTCCAAATCCGAAGCCTAAAAAGAAAACCGGCGGGGGATCACTTATGTCAGGCCTTTTTAGCCTCATTGCACCGACGGGTCCGGTAATGATCCAGGATACTTCCAGCCCAGAGGGCGTCAATGTCATAGACCAGTATAGTTTGCCCCAGATCGGTTTTACGAACAAATCAGATCCCAATTCGGCATGGAATGCGCTGGATTCCAAAGGCCCTAATGTTTTGGTGGCGGTCATTGATACGGGGCTGGACTTGACTCATCCGGATGGCCCGGAATTTATTTGGCAAAACCCTGCGGATGGCACGCATGGCTGGAATTTTTTAGAGGACAACACAGACCTGAAAGATGAGCGCGGCCACGGCACGATGGTTGCAGGCATTATCGCGGCCAAAACCAATAACGGCATCGGGATGGCCGGGATTAATGCAGGTGCAGTCATCATGCCTCTGAAGGTTGCAGATAAGAAGGGTAATACCAATAGCCTGAATATATACAGGGCCATTCATTATGCGGTTGATCACGGGGCCAAGATCATTAATATCAGTTTAGGCGCCCTCGGGGTTTCCAAACTTGAAGATTTGGCCATTAATTATGCCCGGTCCCACAACGTTCTGGTTGTTATTGCCAGCGGTAATACCAGGGATGATATCAGCACCTATGGGCCATCCTCGTCGGGCTCAGCTATGGCGGTGGGCGCGCTTAATTATGACGGGACACTCGCCACCGTGTCTAATTGGGGAGCGAATAATTCCCTGATGGCGCCCGGGGAGCAGATCTTTTCACTTCATTCAAAGGATGCGCCTTGGGATGGGCCTGCCGGACAAAGGGAACGGCTTTATACCAAGGAATCAGGCACATCTTTTTCAGCTCCCATGGTGGCTGCGGCCGCATCATTACTGCTGGTCAAGGACCCTAATCTCACAGCTGATCAGCTGGAAAGCCTATTATTGTCGAGTGCAAAACCGTTGGATAAAAATCGCTGGACCGGTTTGACCGGTGCCGGGCTTTTGGATGCAGCCAAAGCTTTAAGGGCAGATCCTCAAGACAGTTTTATTGTCAAGATCACCGGGATAAAAAAGGCCTTAAAGGACAAGTCTTTGGACCATGTAGATGTTTATGCCACGGTCAGAGGGGCCGTGGATTATTTTACCGTGGGAGTAGGCAGAGGAAAATACGCACATGACTTTAAAACTGTAATAGGTATTTCTGCCCAGCAGGCCAACGATGATTTGGTGGCACATATACCAAACAGCCAGTTGCGCGGCAGCAATGACTGGGTATTGCAGGTGCATGCTGTGGACCAATCCGGCAAGGAATATGAGGCCCATACATCTTTAACATTAAAGTGAGGATTAAGTATGCTCAATAAAATGATGATACTTTTAGTGGTTTTGACGATGGGATTAATTCCCGTGGCTGCGGCTTCAACGCTCAACGCTGACCCCAAGAACTCGAGTGTGCTTTTTAATATCAACCATGGCTTGGGGTATACGATCGGTTATTTTGAAAATTTTTCCGCATCGGTTGAAACAGACGCAGATAAAATCATATCTGCCAAGGCGGTCATCAATATAGACAGCCTCAACACCCATAGCGCCTGGCGCGATGAAGGGCTGCGATCGCAATTATTTTTTGATGCCGCCAAATTCCCGCAAGCTACTTTTGAAAGTTCAAAAGTTGAAGGCGATCAAATGACAGGAAGTCTGACTATTAAAGGGATAAGCAAACCGATCACCTTGACCGTAGGTTTAAATGAGGGGGTCTTTACGGCCCAGGGAAGCTTTAACCGCAATGATTTCGGAATTACTTATAATCGTGAATTAAAACATCATGAAAAAGCCATCGGAGATAAGGTTGATTTGATGGTGGAATTAAAAGGTGTGTAAAATTGGGTTGACCTATTTGATTAAGAATATTACTATAAGAGTCATTCTGTTTTAATTTTTGAAGAGAGGATATATCATGAAAAGATCTGTGGTGAGTTTAGGATTAATCGGCATGCTTTTTTTAGTTTCCAATTGTATTTTTGCACAGGATGCCCCGCCGGATAACGCAGCGCCTGCTGACACACAGACAAATACTGATGCCGCGACTCCACCTACTGACCAAACTAATGCTGATACAACAACAGCGCCTGCAGACACACAGGCAACAACCGATACAACAACTCCGCCTGCAGACCAGGCCAAAACAGATGCGGCGACAGACCAAACAAACTATGCGACTTCGAATGAACAGGGAATCTTGCCTGCAGACACGCAGGCAACTACCGATACACCGCCACCACAACCTGCAGACCAGATGAATACTGATACGACAACAGCGCCCGCAGATACGCAGGCAACAACCGATACAACAACTCCGCCAGCAGATCAAGGAAATACTGACCAAACGACCACACCCGCTGCAGACCAAGGAACAGGGAATATTACTGATGCGACAACAATGCCTGATACACAGGCAACAACTGATACGACAGCCGCGCCAGCAGATCAAGGAAATACTGACCAAACGACCACACCCGCTGCAGACCAAGGAACAGGGAATATTACTGATGCGACAACAGTGCCTGATACACAGGCAACAACTGATACGACAGCCGCGCCAGCAGATCAAGGAAATACTGACCAAACGACCACACCCGCTGCAGACCAAGGAACAGGGAATATTACTGATGCGACAACAGTGCCTGATACACAGGCAACAACTGATACGACAGCCGCGCCAGCAGATCAAGGAAATACTGACCAAACGACCACACCCGCTGCAGACCAAGGAACAGGGAATATTACTGATGCGACATCCATGCCTGCTGACACACAGGCTAATACTGATAATGCTACTTAGCAATGAAATATGCTGCATTTGTATTCGCAGGCGTTTTATTTTTGAGTATCTCTGTTTATGCGCAAACAGCAGAGGAATATTTGAGCGATGGGAATGATGATTTCAAGTTAGGAAATTTTGATCAGGCCATTGTTGAGTTTACCAAGGCCATCGATATTGATCCTAATCTGGCAAAGGCCTATAACAACCGCGGTGTTGCTTATGCCCAGGAAGGCAGTTTGCCGCGGGCCATTGCTGATTTTACCATGGCCATTGCCAATAACCTTAAAGACTCGGAGGCCTACAACAACCGTGGCCGTGCCTATGCGAGCACAGGCAATTTGACGCAAGCAATTTTTGATTACACCAAGGCCATCGAAAATAATGCTTTCTATGTAAAGGCCTATAACAATAGGGAGATTGCTTATTACAAGTTGAAAGAATACAAAGCCTGGTCAGATGTACATACAGTAGAAGCCATAGGAGGTACTATTGATCCAAATTTTATTAAGGAACTAAAGGCGGCATCAGGCAAATACCAATAAAGGCCTGCCGCTCTCTGCGGCATGCACGTTATCAAATATGCAATAGAATAAACAGGAGATTAAAAATGAAAAAATATTTTTATTCATTGACCGTGATTGTTTTTATAGCTACCATTTCAGGTTGTAATCCTTATAACAATGAGGGTGAAGGTGCGGCAACCGGAGGCGCGCTTGGTGCACTCGCCGGAGGCATTATTGGCCATCAAAGCCATGCCACCGGGGCGGGTATGTTAATCGGAGGCGCGGTGGGTGCGGTCACCGGTGCAGCCGTAGGTTCAACAATCCAGAAACCAGAACCGCCGCCGGAACAGGTCTATGTAGCTCAACCGGCTCAAGTCGTCCCGTCAACAACTTATTCCGGTGACACGGTCACTGTCAATGTTCCCAACAGCAACGGGGGATATACGGCGGTCGTGCTTAGAAGATCAGGAAACGGTTATGTAGGGCCGCAAGGGGAGTATTATGATCAAGTTCCTGCTGTTGCGCAGTTACAGGTCATGTATGGCAGATAGTCAGGCGTGTTTGTCCCCATCCTCAATATAAATCTAGTCAAAGGAGTCAATCAATGATGAATTTAAAGAAATTTTTAAGGGATAACTTTTCAATGGGAGTGATTGTATTTTTATTTTTACTGATTTATGGGCCTCATGGCGCGTACGCGCAAGCACCTACCTTGCTTACTTCAGGCCCGGACCAAATGCCTGTACCCATGACGCTTTGGCAGACATTAAAGGCCGGAGGGGGAGTCATGGTTGTTATTGGACTTCTCTCTGTTTTGGCCCTTGCCATTATTATTTATGATATCATGATGCTTAATGTGAAAAAGTTGGCACCGAGAGAACTCTTTGATGCTGTAATGCGCAAGCTTGAAAGCAGGGATTTCGGGGCGGCAAAGACCCTGTGCCGCAAAGAAAATAATACAATCATTTCTAAAATCGTCCTGGCTGGCCTTGAGCGCAGAAATCCCGTGGATGATACCGCCCGCGAAGCGATGGAAAGCACGGCCCGGGTTGAGTTGACCAATCTTTGGCAAAATATCAATTATCTCTCAGATATCGTCGCTGTTGCACCTCTTTTAGGGCTGCTCGGGACAGTTTTGGGTATGATCCAGGCTTTTCATGCGGTACCTTTACAGTCGGCCAGCATCAAGACAACTCTTTTGGCCGCGGGTATCTCAAAGGCCATGGTGACCACGGCTTCAGGGCTGGTGGTGGCTATCCCGGCCTTGATCGCGTATTCCTATTTTCGAGGCCAGGTCCAACAGGTCACCAATATGATTGAAATTTACAGCACGGACATCATTAAAGCGATCCAAAACAGATAGGGAGAAATCATGGCTAAATTTGACGTTTCTGAATTTTACAGGCAACGGCCGGTGATCCAATTGGCCCCATTGGTGGACATAGCGTTTTGGGCCTTGATGTTTTTTATGATCATTGCTGTTTTTAACCAGATGGAAGTCCAGGTGAATTTGACACTTCCCAAATCCAAAACAGCTGTCCAGTCCGCGCAAAGTGCCGGCAAGATAGTCATCAATATCACCAAAGAGGGACGCTTTATCGTTAACCAGAAGGTGTATACCAGCAACACGCTGGCCGTCATGTTGGCCAAAGTTTCGAAATTATTTCCAAATCAGCAAGTCATAATCCGGGCTGATGAGCTGACCTTCCATAAATATGTGATCCAGGCGCTGGATGCCTGCGGCCATTCTAATCTTTCTGATATCTCTTTTTCAACGCTAAGTGAAGAGAACAAGTAAATGAATTTAAGAATCATGATACTTTGCGTTTTAACATTTTCAATACCTGCTAATGCGCAGGTATCGATCAAGGAAGCCGAGCAGTTGGATTTTGCCCAAGGCCTGCTTTCGCGCGGCATGTATGACATGGCCATATCACAGTACCAGAAGTTTATTTCCGACTATCCGCATAGCCCGTCTTTGCAGGAAGCTTATTTGTCATTAGGGGAAGGTTATTTTTTGTCCCAGGATTTTAACAAGGCCGTTGATATCTTTAATCAATTTAAGCAGCTTTATCCAAATTCGGACCAACTGCCGGTGAGTGTACTGCGTTTGGGCCAGATTAACATCCAGCAGAAAAAATACGATGAGGCCCTCAAAGACTTAACATCCATCGATGCCCAAAAACAGTTAAAGGGGCCGATGCTTCAATCTTTTGATTATTATACGGCCCAGGCTTATTTGGGCAAATCAGATACTACGGACGCCATTGCCTTTTTTCAAAAAGCAGCACAAGTTGAGGGGGCGTCCAGCTACACGGCTTATGCATTTAAAGAGTTAGGTAAAATTTATACACAAAACGGGCAGTACCCCCAAGCCCTGGATGCGTATTCAAAAGCCATAGAGTCAGCACAGGAGGAGCCTCTTAAGGGAGAATTAACTTACAGGAGTGCTGAGGTTGCGTTTTTATCAGGTCAATATACGGAAGCTATCAAAGGATTCGGGCAGGTCATTGACCAGTACTCCAGCCTGGGATTTACTCAAGATGCCCTGGCGAATATGCTTTTAGCCTATTTTAATTTAGGACAGTTTGACCAGTTACTTAATGAGTATCAAAAGAACGCCAAAGAGATCAAGGATGATGACGCCTATTTTGCGATCCATTTCACGGCCGTGTTGGCCTATATTGAGTTGAAAGACAATGATAAGGCCAATGTGCTTTTGGACCGTATGCTTGCCTTCCCATCATTAAAACCTCAAGACAGGGCAAAAATTTTTATCAAGAAAGCAGATATCTTGATTAAAGAGAAGAAGTACAAAGACGGTATGGCATTATTGGATGCTTATTCTTCTGAAAATACCGATAATGTGGATGAAGCATTATTTTTGAAAGCCCAGGGTTATTTTGGCCTTGGGGATTTTGATCGTGCATTTAATTCTTTTGAGAATGTTTATCTGAATTTCCCCAAGTCGCGCTTCTCAAAGGCAGCGCTTTTAGGACAGGCCCATGCCCGCCAGGAGATGGGAAGGTTCAAAGAGTCCGAAGGCTTATTTTTGAAATATTATGATAGTCAGGACAATCTCGATTTAAAAAGCGAAGCTTTGTACGATGCCATTATGATTGCTGTTAAAGGAGGGGATGTCAGCGGGGTCATCAGCGCATCTAATGAATATTTAAAAGTATTCCCGAATGGAGAGAAATTCAGCGATGTTTTATTTGTCCTGGCTGATCATTATGACAAAAATAACCAGCCCCAGGAGGCGGTCAATTTATTGAGCGGGTATTTGGCAAAGACCCCGTCACCTCCAAGGCCGAATACTATTTATTTTTTATTAGGTTTTAACCAGCAGATTTTAGGCAACAGCGACCAGGCGTTGGCGGCTTATGCTCAAGTTGATCAACAAAAAGAAAAAGGTGTATTTTATCCCGGCGCCCTTAAAAATATGGCGATCATTTATCTTAACCAGAAAAAGGACGACCAAGCCAAGACCTATTTTGACCGTTTGATCAGCCAGGCGGGCCCCAATGACCTGCAGATAAAGACCTATATTTGGGTTTGCAACGAATATTTAAAAGAGCAGAAATTTGATGATGTCCTGCGTATCGCTGCCCAGGCGGAAAAACATTTTTCAGGCTCTGATCTCCAGGAAATATATTATTATGAGGCCGAAGCCTTGCGGGGGCTTGGGCGTTGCGATGAGGCCAAAAAGGATTACGATTTAGTGACATCTTCAGCCCAAAAGAACTTGTATACCGGAAGCGCCCATGTCGGCTATGGTTTATGTTTAGAGAAGGCCAATAAATTTGATGAGGCCAAAGCGGAGTTTCAAAAATCTTTAGATGAAAATGCTGATGATTATACGATCACGGCCCATGCCAGGTTTGAGATGGCCAATATTGAAGCTTCCCAAGGTAATTATGACGGTGCGCTTAAGCTATATCTTTTGGTGGCCACCATTTATGATGATGATTATTTTTGTTCCGAGAGTTTGTTGCGGGCCGCTAAAATTTCCGAGGACCTTAAACGCAAAGAAGATGCTTTACGGATGTATTCAGAAATCCTGGATAAATATAAAAATACAAATGCTGCTATTGAGGCCAAAGCAAGGGTACCTCTTTTAAAATGACCACCAAAGCCAGAAAACGGATACTGACCGCCCTTTTGTTCTCGCTGCTGATCCATCTCGGATTTTTGGCATGGAGTTATTTTGCCAAAATCCTTCCGGCCATTCCTTTTCCTGAGAGGCCTGAAACCGTATTTCATGTCAAGATTGACCGGGAAGAGCATTTAGGCCATGAAAACCCGAAATTTGATACAGAGTCTTCCCGCAAATCTCAAAAGCCGGACAGTGCATTTACTGAAAAAGCGACCATGCCTTCCGTGGAATCCGAAGAATTAATCAAGAATAAAATCGAGTCATCCATCCAAAAAGATAAACAAGCGCTTATCCCAACATCAGTCCAGGAAAACCAGGTCCTTAAAAAGGCTGATCTTAATGACGTCGTCATGACTAAAAAAGTCCGCCGTTCAATACGGGAGAACCTGGTGGCCTTAGGAGAAGTGCCGAATGAAGCATTTGCCTCCGGAGCACCGGTGCTCAATTCAGGCGAGGACATTTCCAAGAATTTCCTGGATAAAAGCGCCATACCAGCCAATACTTCCCTGGCCGCACCCTTGCAAGCCGCTAATACTCAAAATGAATTCCAGGTGATGAAAAAGACATCTTCAGGCATAGAGCATGAAGCCAAAGCCATGGATTTGGGCACAGCGCTGACTTTTCAGCTTTATAAATATCAAGACCCTCTTTCAGGTCAGAAATATTTTAAACTTGCCGTAAAGGTGAGGGATGCGACAGTGAATTTTCCGGTCATCCCCAAAGAGATCATTTTTTTGGTGGATGCTTCAGGCAGTATCGGGATGAAACGTTTGACCCAGTTTGAAGAAGGCTTGATATACAGTTTAAAACACCTTAACCCTGATGACCGTTTTAATATCTTTGTTTTTAAAGATAAAAGCATTCCTTTTAGCACGACATCCCTGAAGCCCAATCATGAAAATATAAAAAACGCCCTTGAATTTCTCCAGGGATTGAAGTCATGGTCAACCACCGACATTTATGATGCGCTGCGTACAAGCATTAATTTAAATAACCCTTTTGTCCCCTCTTACAGGGTGTTTATGAGTGACGGTTTTCCCACGACAGGTATTCTCGATGCCAGGCGGGTGATCAATGAAATTTCCAGGATCAATGATAATAAGGTGAGTATTTTTACCTTTGGCGGGGGAGCGTCTGTTGACCCGTATATGCTGGATTTCATAGCGTTTAAAAACCGCGGCTGGTCGAGGGTGGCTGACCGTGAATATTTTATGGGAAGAGAATTTTCCAGATTGTATGACGAGATCAAAGACCCGCTTCTTTTAAATGTGCGTTATTATGTCAGCGGCCTTGAGACACAAGAAATCTTCCCGCAAACCATGCCTGATTTTTTTAAAGGTTCCCAATTTGTCGTTTATGGCAGATTCACGGATGAAGACAGGTTCGCACTTCAAATCCGGGGGGACATGGTGCAGGATAAAAAAGAATTCATTGTGAGCGCCTCTCTTAAGGACGCCACCGCCGGCGATAAACAGATAGCCCGGGATTGGGCGTTTCATAAAGTTTACTATTTGATAAGCGAGTTAAAATATAATGAAAACAATCAGGAGGTGCTTGATGAAATCGGTGCTTTGTGTGCTCAATTCCATATTGTCACCCCTTATTCCATCAGCTATCACAGGCCCCATCCTAAGCCTATGGCTAAACCTTTCACTAAACCTATGGCACTGGTCACAGAACATAATGGAGGTAATTTAATTTTAAAAAAATAATGAATTATGGGAACTTTTCTCCTTTTTTGTAATCTAATTTAAAAAGTATCAAAGTTTTTTAAATAAAGGTCTAATTTGTCCCAAAAAGAGGACGTATCTAAAGTATATTATCCCTTCCTAGATAGTTTTCGGGCCATTGCTATCATCATGATATTGGCCCACCACATCCGCCGTGCCTTTACCCTTGATTATTTGTTTGTAAGCGATGCACCCATTCTTAAATGGATTTATTATAAATCCTATGAAGTTTTTGGAATAAATTTGACAGCCTTTTATAAGGGCATCCAGTATGTGATAAGCCAGTTAAAGGGTATTTTGGGTGTGGAAATTTTTTTGGTGATCAGCGGTTTTTTGATCACAGGGATCCTTTTACGGGAAGAAATTCACACTGGCAATGTCATGCATTTCTATGAGCGGCGTTTTTTCAGGATTTACCCCTGTTATTGCCTTATGGTACTGGTAAGCGTAGCTATTTATGTGTTGCAAGGCCATGAGGGGATTACTAATGCCATGCTGACCGCGGGTTATCATCTATTATTCCTGCAGAATTATTTTACTATTCATCCTCTTTTGACACATACGTGGACCCTGGTGGTGTTTGAACAATTTTATTTCTTCTGCCCGTTGGTTATTTTAGCTGTGAATGGGGCCTTTGCGCAGGGGCACCAGAGGCGTAAGGTAATGATCGGTCTTTGTCTTTTATTTATCATTTTATCTTTGGCGGTTAGGACATATTGCTTAAAAACAGGGCAACCCCTGATTGCATGGCCTTTGTCTTCACCAACGCCTTATTGGACAATCACAACTAATCTCGGGCCTATTTCTTTTGGCTGTCTTTTAGCTTTATTAGAGCCCTATTGGTCCCAGTGGAAGAAAAACAAATTATGGGGCACGGTTTTTTGGCTTGGGGGAATAGCATTATTTTATAATATATATTTTGATGCTGATTGGAGTTGGTATTGGGGGGAATGGTATGAGTACGTGTATGGGTTTTTGGCTGTTGGCCTGCTGTTCTTTGGGGCATATCACGGGGTTTCCTTATTTGCCCGGCTTAAAAGTTTTCAATGGATAGGGCGCTGCTCGTTTGGGATTTATCTGTGGCATAATTTAGTTTTGGAATTTTGGAAAATATGGATCGGTACTTTTCCCCCGGAAATAATTATTTTAGGGGCTTTTGCCACATCCGTATGGGTAGGGGCGTTAAGCACCAATACTATTGAGCGTTATTTTTTAAACTTGCGGGATAAATCAGTCCCCGAAATTTAATTTATCTATTCTTTCTAAAATGGAGTATAGTAATTAAATGGAAAATATTTCCTGACTTTTATGGCTGAATCGTTGATGAAAAATAGATTGAAAGAAAATCCGGAAAAGAAATTATCTTTCAAAGATGCGTTGTTGTCTTTGAAACAATCCAATGACCGGTTTTTGAAGATATATCTTTGCAGCCCCGCAGCCATGGGTATCAGCACGATTAAGGAAGGCCGCTTTATCGATGTGAATAACCGCTACCTGAAGTTTTTTGGATACACCCGTGAAGAGGTGATCGGGCGCACATCAAATGATCTTAATATTTGGGTGGACAGAAATAAAAGGACCAAAGCAATACAGCACATGCTTAAATATGGCACGGTCCAGAATTGGGAAGGAAAATTCAGGCTAAAATCAGGTGTAATCAAGGAACTCATTTTTTCTATGGATCAGATAAACTTTTTAGATGAAAAAAAGTCGTGTATATTGTTTATGTTTCAAGACATCTCAGAACTTAAGAATGCGCAAGAAGCCCTGAAGATTTCTCAAAAAATTTTAAAGGAACAAAAAATAGTCCTGGAACAGAAAAACTCGGCCCTCAAAGAAATTATATCTTATATTGAGGTGGAAAAGGACAAGACCAAAGAGTACATTGTTTCCAATATTGACTTAGTGATGCCTCTTTTTGAAAAGCTCAAAATAAAGGGGAATTCCCATTATATGCTGGATTTGATTAAAAAAGGGTTAGAAGACCTCTCGTCAACTTTTGGCTGTAAAATTTCACAAGGATCTTTAAAACTGACCAGCCGGGAAATTGAGATTTGCAACATGATCAAAGCCGGCCTTGCCACCAAAGAGATTGCCCAAGCACTTTCCATCACGTCCCAGACAATCGAAAAACACCGCAAAAATATCCGCAAAAAAATGGGGATTTCCAACACCTCTGCCAATTTAGTCACCCACCTTAAGACGATTTAACCTTCCTTAATAGGGTACTTTGTATACCTGTTTCATGCCTATTTAAATCCCGTTGTATTTTTATCGAATACTTTGTATAAAAGTCTAGGTATTCGATTAAATCAATGATAACAAAATTTGAAAAAGAAGTTTTAATCCGAACGCCGGAAGCTGTCAAGGCAAGGCTTCACGTTGAGGTTGCGGCTCGCTTGCCTAAAAAATATTATCCCTTCCTGGACGGTTTTAGGGCAATCGCCCTCATTATGATTTTATGCCATCACATCAGCCGGGCCTTTGGATTAGATTATATATTCTTTGGAAATCCCGCGATTTTAAAATGGATTTACCTGAAATCCTATGAGATGTGGAGTATCAATTTAAGCAGATTTTATTTTGGGATACTATATGTTATTGGTCAATTGAAGGGTATTCTGGGGGTGGAAATATTCTTTCTGATAAGCGGCTTTTTGATTACCGGGATCCTGTTACGAAAGGAGCTTCAGGAGGATTCTGTAGCCCATTTCTATCAGAGGCGTTTCTTCAGGATTTACCCCTGTTATGCGCTTATGGTGCTGGTAAGCGTTGCTGTCTATGTATTGCAAGGGCATGAAGGGATTGACAGCGCTGTTCTTACCGCATGTTATCATCTATTGTTTCTGCAGAATTATTTCCCGCTCCATCCTTTATTGTCACATACTTGGTCCTTAGTCGTGCTGGAACAATTTTATTTTTTCTGTCCTTTGATTATTCTTGCTGTGAACTGGACAATTCCTGTACTTCAGACCAGGCGAAAGGTGTTGATCGGCATATGCCTTTTCATGATGTTGATAGCAATATTGATACGGGCATATTATTTAAAAACAGGCCAGCCGATTTTGACATGGCCTTTGAAATCTAATATCCCTTATTGGACGGTCACGTATAATCTAGGGCCTATTTGTTTTGGATGTTTATTGGCTTTATTGGAACCCTATTGGTCCGGCTGGAAGAAGAATAAATTATGGGGGTTGGCCCTTTGGGGAATAGGAGCTTTTATATTTTATCAGTTATTCTTCAAGATAGATTGGAGCTACTATTGGGGGAAATGGTATTTGTATGATTTAGGGTACATATCTGTGGGCTTATTATTTTTTGCGGCCTATCACGGAGTATCTTTAATGGCCCGGCTTAAATGCTTTCAATGGCTGGGCAAGCATTCGTATGGCATTTATATTTGGCACTTTCTGGTAGTAGAGTTTTGGAAGCTTTGGTCCGGTATTATTACTATAGAGCTCATTATTTTAGGCTGTTTTACGTCATGCATAGCGGTTGGGGTATTAAGCACTAACACCATTGAGCGTTACTTTTTGTCCTTGAGAAATAAGTAAGTCACCCGCCTTAAGGCAATATTATCTTCCTTGATATAGGGTACTTTGTATACCCATTCCATGCCCATTTAAGTCCTGTTGTATTATTTATTAATACTATTATATTGAAATAATATTAAAGTCTTAAGAACGTAATCTGTTTTATGGAGAAATTATGATAAAAGAGAAAATACTGATCGTTGATGATAATGAAAGAGATGTAAAATTGCTGAAAGATTATCTTATGATCAATGATTATTTTGTTGTTACAGCTAAAAATGGGGCAGATGCATTCAATCAAATACAGGCCGAAAAGCCTGATTTAGTAATTCTGGATATTAACATGCCTGATATGAGCGGCTGGAGAACTTGTGACAAAATAAAAAAAGACCCTCTCAACATGCATGTTCCGGTTTTAATGTGTAGTTCTTACATTCAGGACGATGGCAATTTTGGCATATACAAAACAGGGGATGGTTACATTCAGAAACCTGTTAATTTGGGTAATTTATTAATTAAGATCCAGGAACTTTTGAGTAAAAAATGATGAAAATACTCCACTTAATTATACCTTTGTACATCTTGTTTAGCCTTGTGCCTGCAGCTCATGCTGGGCAAAAAAAGCTAAAAATATTTGTGGTGAGCAGTTATCACAAAGAATATTTGTGGGAACAGGAAGCTAATGAGGGGTTTTGTGCAGGGATGCTGGATTTTAAATTTTTAGACAGCAGGGAACAGGCTGATGAATACACACTTAATGATCAAGTAGAAACAGACAAGATCATTATTAAGAAGTCATGGTTGGATTCCAAACGAAAAAGCTCAAGATCAGAAATAGAAAAATCTGCTTTAGCAATTTTAAGCCGTATTAATGCCTTTGGCCCGGACTTGATTGTTTTGGGTGATGATAATGCATCGAATTTTGTCGGCTCCCAATATATTGATTCGGCCATACCTGTTGTGTTTAGGGGAATAGTCGGGACTCCCGTGAAATATGGTTTAGCTGATTCCATTGAGCATCCAGGCCACAATGTAACCGGTGTTTTAAAGTTAGGGTACCCAAAAGAGACCATTAAATATTTTTTAAAGCTGGTTCCCTCTGCAAGAACTTTCGCAATTCTTGCAGATGGTTCTGAAACGAGCAGGGCCAAGGTCAAAGAAATCATTCAATTTGAAGAAACAGGTAAATCGCCCTTGAAACTGGTGGAAACAGTAATGACAAATTCGTACACAGATTGGCAGAACGCAGCTTTAAGGCTTCAGGGCAAAGTGGATGCTTTTTTTATTATTAACCATAACACCATTAAGGGTGACGATGGCCGTACGCTGGACCCCTTTAAAGTGATTGCGTGGTATTTGCAAAATATTAAAAAACCTGAAATGACCTGGGAAAAACAATTTGTTCAGGAAGGTTTACTAATGACGGTTGATGACTCTGCATTTAAGCAAGGGTATGAAGTTGTCAGGATGGCGGATATGGTCATCCATCAAAAGAAAAATCCTGAAGGTATCCCTTGTATTTTACCTTCCAGAGGCAAAATCATGGTCAACCGACAAAGGGCGAAAATGCTGGGGTTCGATTTATCCGGTAAGGAATTTATAGAAGAATATGAAGATAAATCCCTGGCATTAGAGAAATATCCGCAATAAAAATTATGAAAAGTCAGACTATCCATGAAAAAATGGGCTTAAGTTTATTTCAAAGGCTTTTTATTTCTTATTTAAGCATAGGAATTTTTATTTTTTTTATTTTAGGGTTCATGTACCTGTTGCACGAATTAGAAGATAATCTGAGGGAATCAAAGTCAGAGCTTAAAAATGAACTCGAATATACCGTTAACTATTTTGACAAAACCTATATGAAAGAAATTCAGGGGGATTTAAATTTTATCGACAGGTCCTACTCATTCAATACTTTTTTAAGTTCTCCCAACGAAGAAATTCCTTTCACAAGGACTTTAGCGGAACAGTTGTTCTTAAATTTTATGCATTCATCAAACGGCATGTATTTATCAATAAGATATATTAATGCTAAGGGCCAAGAACAAGTGGTCACAACAGGCACAAAAAGAGTTAGAAGTTATAAAACATTGGGAAATGTCCGTGGAAACCCATTGTATGGGTATTTAAACCTGCTTTTTAAGAGACTAAAATCAGCAAATATGGGATCAATTTTAGTTGAAGGACCGTTTAAATATAATAATAGTTTTACTTTCCTGATAGGGATGCCCAAGAGTGATCCGGAAATAGGAGGATTAGCAGGTGTAGTCATTCTACATTGTAATTTAGCAAATTATTTTGATTATTTGAAAGGTTATACTTTTGACAGGGGCCATAAAGTAGAAATTCTAAGCATTGATAATAAATTATTATTTGTTCCCGGGGATAAAGGCAGCGTTTTAGTCAAAAAAAGCAATATTTCTGATTCTTATTCCATCGAGCATATAGAACAGGTGGGGTCGGATAATAAGTTGTTTTTTAAGATCAAGCTGAATATTAATTATGATGCCTTAGTAAAACATACGAAAGATGCCTTCAAGAACGCTTTTTTATGGCTTTTCTTTATTATTTTTCCTGTTTTAGCGCTAATTGCATTTTTTATATCCCGATATTTTTCTAAACCATTAGTTGCCCTTACCGATTATGTTGATCGTTTTGCCAAAGGAGACCTTTCTGTAAGGGCAAAAATTAAAGCGTCCGGAGAACTGGGGATTTTGGTCAAGAGTTTTAACAACATGGCGCAAGATTTTCAGAAAGTCACTGTCTCAAGAGATGAATTGTTGGACGAAATAAAAAAACGTAAAAAAGTTGAAAGTGAATTACAGGAAAGTGAAAAGCGCTTCATGTCTGTAATGGACGCTTCTCCTGACCCTGTTTTATTGGCCGCGGACGGGAAATATTGTGAGTGTAATCAAGCTGCCGTTCGAATGTTCGGATATTCCAGCCGGCAAGATATCCTGATGTCTCATCCTTCAAAATTCTCTCCAGCTATTCAGCCCGATGGGAGAGATTCATTTGAAAAGGCCAATGAGATGATGAAGATTGTTAATGAAAGAGGGTTTCACCGGTTTGAATGGGTACATCACAAGGCTGATGGGGAGGATTTACCAAGCGAAGTGTCACTAACTCTCATCACTTTAAAAGGCAAGAATATGATCTATGGCGTTGTGCGCGACATTAGCTTGATTAAGCAGAATGAATTGGCTCTTAAGTCTTCTCAGGCACAGCTTCTCCAATCAGAAAAGTTAGCTTCCATCGGCCAACTGGCCGCAGGGATAGCCCATGAGATCAATAATCCTATTGGCTTTATCAGCAATAATATGGAAATCCTGCAAGAGTATATCGGGAAATATACCAAGATTTTGGGAATCGTTGAGAACATCAAACTGCAAATTTCTGACGGGGACATAGAAAAAGCCAAGGCAGGGGTGGACAAACTAACGGAATTAGAAGACGAAGTCGATTTGGACTTCATAAAAAATGATATCAACAAGTTATTGGAGCAATCCGGGCAAGGGCTTGAGAGAGTACGAAAGATTGTGCTTGACCTGAGCATCTTTACCAGGAAAGAGAACGCGGAAAATATGGATTTAATCAAAATCGAAGAGGTGATGGACAGTATTTTAAGCATTGTAAGTAACGAACTGAAATACAAGGCTGAACTCATTAAAGAATACGGCGATATCCCATTGATTCGGGGAAATGCCCAACAATTAGGCCAGGTCTTTATTAATTTGTTAGTCAATGCCGGGCAAGCGATAGAAGAAAAAGGAAAGATAATTATAAAGACTTATCAGCAAGATGGTTATGTTTGTATAGATGTGAGCGATACCGGTAAAGGGATCCAGGAAGAGAATTTAAAGAAGATATTTGACCCATTTTTTACGACCAAACCGGTGGGAAAGGGTACGGGATTGGGATTGACAGTCAGTCACGAAATCATAAAGAAGCATGGCGGAGAGATCCGTGTAAAATCGAAAATAGGAGAAGGCACCACATTTACGGTGATGTTGCCTTTGAGTAATCATGCCTAAAGAAATTCAAGTCTTATTCATAGATGATGAAGAAAGCATTATTGATGGGGTGAAGCGTTTATTCATGCCAGAAGCCTATGGAATATTTGCTACTACGAGCATGGGTAAAGCGAGGGAGGCTTTGGGTAAAGAAAAAATAAAAGTCGTGGTCAGTGACTACCGCATGCCGGAAATTTCAGGGATAAAATTTTTGAGGGAGGTCATGGGAAAATATCCGGATGTGGTCAAGGTCCTTTTTACGGGCTATACCGATTTTTCAGCTGCGGAAGAAGCCATCAATGTGGGGAAGGTTTACCGATTTATCAGTAAACCATGGAAGACCAAAGAGTTATTGTCGACCATACGTCAGTGCATCGAGCATTATGATTTGATGATGAAGGCCAGAAGCCATGATGAGGAACTCGAATCTGCCAATAAAAAATTAAAAGCGATGTATGAAATGCAGAAAGAATTCACCTCAACGGTTTCCCATGAGCTGCGCACTCCCCTGGCATCGATCAAAACAGCCATTGATTTGGTCAATAAGGGTATTGTAGGGGAAATAAATAAAGAACAGGAAGAAGTCTTAGGCCGGGCCCAAAATAATGTGGACCGTTTGAAACGCTTGATCGATGACATTTTAGATTTAACTAAAATGGAAAGCGGTAAATTACAGCTGAATTTTATGATGAATGATATTCATCAGGTGATCGGGGAAGTTGCTAAAGCCCAGAAAGATGTCGCGAAAAGCCGCGGGCTATTTATAAAGACAGAATTGGACGCTCTAGTTCCCAAAATCCTTTTTGACAGCGACCGTATTATTCAGGTTTTAAATAATTTATTGGGGAATGCGATTAAATTTACAAAACAGGGCGGGGTCATTATAACCACACAGGACAAATCCAAAGAGAACCATATTGTTGTGAGCATCAAAGATACAGGTAAAGGCATTGCTGAAAAAGATCTTTCAAAACTGTTCCAGAAATTCCAGCAAATTGAGTCTGTTGAAACTAATGAAGAAGGGGGCACGGGATTAGGATTAGTCATTTGTAAAGAAATTATATCCCGGCATGGGGGAAAAATTTGGGTTGAATCAAAGCCAGGAGAGGGGTCAACATTTAAATTCATACTCCCCCTGCAAGAACGGAGATTGCCCTCATGAGCGGCCCAAAGACGATATTACTGATCGATGATGAAATTGATATGCAGCAATTGACCAAGATCACGTTAAAAGCAAGAGGGTATATTGTTGAAACGGCGAACAATGGCCTTGAAGGTTTGAGCAAATTAGAGACGCTCAAGCCGGATTTAATTATTTTGGACATGAATATGCCCAAGCTCGGGGGCTTGGGGTTCTATCAAAAGATTTGTAATGGCCAGGGCCATCCTTTATATCCGGTTTTGGTGCTTACGGCCCGGGCTAATTTGGAGCAGCTTCTTGTGCAGATGAACATAGATGGATTTATAGCCAAACCGTTTGAGATTGATGAGTTGCTTCGTAAGGTTGATGCGATTATCGAAAAAAAAGTCAAAACATGATAGTAAATATGAATTTTGGAACGGGAGGTTTATGAAGGATGTTTTTTCCATTGTATTTTTTATATTCAATTTATGCTTTAACTCATTTTTTGCTAATGCCCAAGGGCAAGCAATCAGCACACAGCATACAAATATCGCCAAGATCTCCATTGATTACAATGAAGCTAATTTGGTTTCTGTCCTTCAAGCCCTGGCCTATTCTTTTAATTTGAATTTGGTTTTAACGAAAGATGTTAAAGGTAAGGTTTCTGCGCATTTGCAGAACATCACCATTGATGAAGCCTTAAATGCGATTTTAAGGGTGAATGGTTACAGGTTTGTCCGCAAGGGCGATATCATTTATGTCGTGCGTGCTAATGATATGGAAACAATGGTTGAACCGTTTCATTTAAGTTTCCTGATAGCTTCCGAGGCAAAACAGTTATTAAGTAAAACCATCTCTAAACAGGGTGATATTCAAATCAACGCAGCCACCAACAGTTTAGTGGTTGTTGATGTCCCGGAAAATATTGAAAAAATAAAACAGGTCCTCGCCCAAATCGATGTTGCCCCGATCCAGGTATTAATTGAAGCCAAGATCGTAGACATTGAGTCAAAAGATTTTGAGAACCTGGGCACCACTATCAACACCACTTTTGATTCTAAAGGGGCAGCAGGGGGAATTTTATCCAATCCAGCTCAAAGCGTGGTCCTTGCCACCAATTTGGGCGGCCCTTCGAGCAATTTAACGGGAAATCAAATACATATAACGCCAAAGTTTAAGAGTTTGTCCCTTGATGTTCAACTTGATGCTTTGATCCAGAAAAACAGGGCCCATGTCCTGGCTTCACCTTCTATTGCCACTTTGAACGGCAAAGAAGCCAAGATTATTATTGGCGAACGTTTTCCTTACCTTCAGACAACGCAAACAACAGTGGGCAATGTACAAACTTCTACCCAATTTGTTGATGTGGGGACAACGTTAAGAGTAACTCCCATGGTATCCCCGGACGGTTGGATAACGATGAAAGTCCATCCGGAGGTTTCATCGGTGACCGCATCCCTGACTGCCGGCCCCCGCATTTCCACCCGTGAGGCAGATGCAACAATCCGCGTCAGGGACAATGAAACCATTATCATTGGCGGTCTGATCAACAAAATAGATGACCGCACCAAATCCGGCGTCCCATTTTTACGTTCCATCCCCATTCTAGGATGGCTGTTCTCTAATCGCAGTTCAGACAGGGAAGATACCGAACTTACGGTTTTTATCACACCTCATATTGTCCGCGCTTCCAATGTGATGGGAGATAGTCAGTCAATAAGTGAAAATTCTTTTACCCCTGATTATGTTAATAAGGGTGATAAGTATACACAAGATAATTTGTTTGTTTACATACAAGGCCTTCAAAAAGATATCGGCAATGACAGGCCTGATCAGTCCGATCTGTTTAAATATAGTGAAATGGTCCAGGCTTATCAATTGATCTATAGGCAATTCCCTGATTCTCCCAAGGCTGATTTTTGCGTTTATAAGATTGCCGGGATCTATAGCCGTGTTTTTCATAAAACCGACGCAGCAACCGAGGCTTTAAAAGAGTTGCTGGAAAAATACCCTAATAGTTCTTATCGACATGAAGCCCAACAGATGCTTAAAGAGATACAAAAATAGGTAAATTATGGTTAAAAAGATTGCCAAAAATATTGCAGCGTTACTTTTGGAAAAAGGGGTCATTTCACAAACACAGTGGGAACAGGCCAAGTTAGAAGAAGGAAGCGGGACTGAAGGTATCCATAAATCTTTGGTACGCCTCGGGTATGTTACAGAAGAGACAATGGCTGATTTTATTTCTGACCAAATGGATATTCCCCGTATAGCATTGGGTGATTTGGTTGTTGACCCCAAAATCATTGATTTGATCCCCCAAAACCTGGCGCAGAAATACCATGTTATCCCGGTTTTTAAAACCGGCAGCAGTGTCACCTGTGCGATGGCGGATGTCTTTAATATTTATGCGTTAGATGAAATTGCATTAAAGACAGGTTTACAAATTGAGACGGCTATCACGACCGAGAAAGAAATCAAGAAAGCTTTAACCATATATTATTCAATGCAGGACCATTTGGGCCAAAAAAGCCTTCAAGATGCCGCGGAAATGGATGAAGGGGCACCTGTCATCAAATTTGTCAATCAGATGATCACCAAGGCTGTCGCATTAAGCGCTTCGGACATTCATATTGAGCCGGAAGAAAATACCGTCAATGTCCGCTACCGCATTGACGGTATTTTATATATACAGCCTTCTTTGCCGAAGGACTTTCAATTAGCAGTCAACTCCCGTATTAAAATCATGGCGAACCTTAATATTTCTGAATCACGCCGGCCCCAGGATGGCCGTTTTAAAATGACCGTTGAAGACATTCAAATAGATATCCGCCTTTCCTGCTTGCCCACCGTTCATGGGGAGAATCTGGTCCTGCGGGTATTGAATACCAGTAATATTCTTTTAGGCCTTGAGCAGATCGGTTTTCAAGGGGCGAACCTTGATAACTATAAATCCTTACTTCTTAAACCAAACGGCATCATTTTAGTTACCGGTCCCACAGGGAGCGGAAAGACAACTACGCTGTATTCTTCCATAAGCACTATTAATAATACGGAAAAATCGATTTATACAACCGAAGATCCCGTTGAATACCGCTTGGCTGGAATCCGCCAAACACAGGTTGATCCCCAGATAGGGCTGACTTTTGCTTGCGGGTTAAGGGCCATTCTTCGCCAGGACCCGAATATCATCATGGTGGGTGAGATCCGTGATGCCGAAACCGCCCAAATCGCTATTCAGGCGGCGTTGACAGGGCATTTGGTCATGGCCACGTTACACACGAACAGTGCCGCAGGGGCGATTTCTCGCTTACTTGATATCGGTGTTGAGCCCTTTTTGTTAGCTTCATCAATCATTGGGGTCATTGGCCAGCGCCTGGTCCGTTTAACATGCGTTGATTGTAAAGGCAAGGGCTGTGATCATTGTATCCATACCGGATACAAAGGACGCAGGGGGATTTATGAATTGATGGTCCCGAATGAAAGTGTTCGGACGCTGGTCATGCAAAAAGCATCCATGGAAGAAATTCATCATGCGGCCATACAGGCGGGAATGAAAAATTTAAGGTCAAATGGGTTGGATTTGGTTGCCGCGGGATTAACGACTAAAGAAGAAATATTCAGGGTCACGCAATAGGGGGTTTTTAATATATGCCGGTATTTTCATATAAAGCCCGTAATGGTTCTGGCGCATCAGTGAACGGTGTTTTGGAAGCTTTTTCCGAAGACGATCTGCTTAAAAAGCTGCAGGCTTTGGATTATATGCCGGTCCGCGTCGCCCTGGAACAACAGGAGCAAGAAAAAATATTATTGAAAACATTGTTTCCCCAAAGAGTAAAGAACCAGGACATCGTCATGCTCAATATGAGGCTTGCCTGTATGGCTGACGCGGGAATTCCGCTATTGAACAGCATACGGATCATTGCCGGGCAAGTTGAGGTCCCTTATCTTAAGAATGTTCTTTTAGATATTTCTCAGAAAGTGTTTGAAGGATCTTCCTTGTCCGAAGCATTAGCAAACCACCCTCAAGTATTCTCTGAAATGTACGTCAGTATGGTCAAGGTAGGGGAAGTCAGCGGGACGCTTCCTCTTGTCCTTAACAGGCTGGCTGTTTATATGGAAAAAGAAGAGAGTTTGAAGCAGAAGATCCAGGGGGCATTGTTTTATCCAATGATATTACTTTGCGCCGGATGCCTCGTTATTATTTTAATTGTTACCTTTGTCATTCCACAGTTTGTCACCATATTCATTGCCTCCAGCGTTCCTCTGCCTTTGCCGACAATGGTCCTTTATCAATTTGGGATATTTTGTAAGCAATTCTGGCTTTTAATAATCCCGTCCATATTTGCCGCTGTTTTTTTGATGAAGAAATTTTTAATGACAACTCAAGGAAAAGATTATTTTGACCGTACCATCCTTAAAATCCCGTATATTGGCCGATTAATGAAGGAAGTTTTCATAACGAGGTTTTGCAGGGCATTAGGGATATTAATGGAGGGGGGTGTTCCTATCATAATATCACTGGATGTTGTCAAGGATGTCATCGGTAATAATGTCTATAAGCACATCATTTTGCGGGTCAGACAGAGTGTACAGGAAGGTGAAAAGATCTCACATCAGCTCAAAGGTTCAAATTGTTTCCCTAATGATGTGGTTTCTATGATCGCCACAGGTGAAGAAACAGGTAAATTAGCTCCCATGCTTTATAAAGTGGCGGATTTTTATGAGTTGGTGGTTGGTAATACTATAAAAAAATTGACATTGTTGATCGAGCCTTTTTTC
>Ga0206837_1008_pt2 | contig 25932 bp, 29 predicted proteins | sample Alteio_BWOrgCont_29_FD_152863 | JGI IMG/M metagenome (GOLD analysis project Ga0206837, IMG submission 152863) | Enriched cells from forest soil in Barre Woods Harvard Forest LTER site, Petersham, Massachusetts, United States -... | ecosystem: Environmental > Terrestrial > Soil > Temperate forest >...
ACTAAAGTAGAGTTTTATAACGGGTCAACCTTGATAAACACATCTACCGTTCCTGAAATAGGCTCAACCAATACCTATGATTTTCTTTGGTACAATTTAGCACCCGGAAACTACAGTCTGACAGCCAAAGCGTATGGTAGTAATAACAATGTGGGGACCTCAGCACCTGTTTCATTTACAGTTAATGGCTTGCCCATCGTAAGTTTAACTGCTAACAGCTATGCAGCCACTGCGCCAGCAAGCTTTACTTTGACGGCAAGCGCGGCTGAGCCCTATGGGACGATAAGTCAGGTAGAGTTTTTCAATGGATCAACCTTGTTGGGAACAACTACCACCAGTCCCTACACATACAATTGGAATAATGTGCCGGCAGGCACTTATAATCTGACAGCCCAGGCCTTTGATAATGATAAAAATACGGTGACATCAACACCGATTACCATTGTGGTCAATGGGGCAGGATTGCCAGCAGTGACTATAACATCTCCCAGTAACAATACTTCTTACACATTACCAGCCACTATTACTCTGACAGCCAGCGCTTCTTCTGCTAATGCGACTATCAGTAAAGTCGCATTTTATAGTGGGGCAACATTATTAGGGACAGCGACTAGCAGTCCATATACTTATACGTGGAGTAATATGGCTACAGGGACCTACAGTATAACAGCGGTTGCAACCGACAGTACCGGAGCGACGAGTACTTCTACGGCAGTATCGATTACGATAAATCCCCATATTGCGCCAACGGTAAGCATAACATCTCCCGGCAACAATGTTTCTTACACGGCACCAGCCAACATTACCCTGACAGCCACTGCTAGCGCTACTAATGCAACAATCAGTAAAGTTTCATTTTACAATGGGACTACATTATTAGGAACAGCAACCAGCAGCCCATATACCTATATCTGGACTAATGTAAGCGCAGGGGGCTACAGTTTAACGGCTATTGCGACTGACAGTACCGGAGCGACAGGCACTTCTTCGGCTGTATCAATCACAGTTAATTCCAATGCTGCGCCAACGGTGATTTTAAATACCTATATTTATTCTTACACGGCCCCTGCGATTGTTTATATGACAGCAACCGCTTCAGAGATCGGTGGTACCATCACTAAAGTAGAGTTTTATAACGGGTCAACCTTGATAAACACATCTACCGTTCCTGAAATAGGCTCAACCAATACCTATGATTTTCTTTGGTACAATTTAGCACCCGGAAACTACAGTCTGACAGCCAAAGCGTATGGTAGTAATAACAATGTGGGGACCTCAGCACCTGTTTCATTTACAGTTAATGACTTGCCCATCGTAAGTTTAACAGCTAACAGCTATGCAGCCTCTGCGCCAGCAAGCTTTACTTTGACGGCAAGCGCGGCTGAGCCCTATGGGACGATAAGCCAGGTAGAGTTTTACAATGGATCAACCTTGTTGGGAACAACTACCACCAGTCCCTACACATACAATTGGAATAATGTACCGGCAGGCACTTATAATCTGACAGCCCAGGCTTTTGATAATGATAAAAATACGGTGACATCAACACCGATTACTATAGCGGTTAATTCCTAAAGAAACCGCGGTACATTTAGGTTTAAACAATGTAGAGTATATTTATTGGAAGATTTATTATGTCCGGGCTTGTCGAAAGTTTACGTGATATATTTTACGTTTTATTATCGTTAAAGAAGATACGTTTTTAAACTTTTGAGAAATTAATTTTAAGAAAAATTTATTATTTTTTTTAGATATGATGTAACCATATTATCTTCAATAGGTTATACAAAATTATTATATCTAGAACAATTTGATTAGCTTTATATGTATGTTATCCTTTTATATGTAGCGTTTTTCTGGATTTATGTACTGGATGTCATTATTCCTTTCGTTAATTTTTTCAATATTAAGCTTCCCAAATGGGTGAGCCACGTTAGTTTAAACAGGGCGGAATACTATGCATTCGGAAGAAAATAATAAACGCATCGGAAACCCTTTTGTAACCATTTCTTATGAAGTGGGGGCTTACGGCGTAAGTGTCATTGAGAGTTTATGTCAATATCTACAGGAAAATGAAAATCGTAAGGGGAACATATGGAAGGTATTTGATAGGAATAAGGATGGGAATATGGCGGATGATTTAAATTTGCCCAAAACAGCTTTGTCAAATTTTTCTGATTCTACTGCTCCGGAAATCGAAGGTAAGATAGAATTAATGGTTGATTCGAATATTTTGCCATTTACAATGATCTACAAAATAAAACAAAAAATTCTTAGCGAGGCTGAATTGGGGTATGTCATTATCATTGGCAGAGGGGGCAATATCATCACATCCCAACTTTCCAAAGGAGTGCATATACGAATAATAGGTTCATTTGAAAATCGTGTTCGAAATTTAATGAAATCTTTTGAGATTGAAGAAAAAAAAGCAAGGGAATTTATTATCGACGAGAACCTTAGGCGTGTTAATTATTTTCATAAATATTTTAATAAAAATATCAATGAATCTTTACTCTATGATTTGGTCATTAATACAGACAGGCTTTCAGCTCAAGATATTGTTAAAGAAATAGGGAATTTAGTACTTAAACGCGCAAAATGCTAGAAGAATACAATGAGTTTATGAATTGATGGTTCTCTCCTTCTTCGCCAGATATTTGATAGAAAATCTTCAATGGATTAATCAAAAAAGGAGTTTATGAATAGCGCGGATTTAAAGGTGCCGGATTTATCCACGGTGCATTTAATTTTTAATCTCAACGGCCATTTGGCTCTTATGCTGGGCCTTATTGTTTGTGTTTTTGGTTCATTCTTCGGGATGTTCCAGTATGGGCAAATCAAAAGAATGCCTGTGCATAAGAGCATGAAAGATGTTTCCGAACTTATTTACACGACATGCAAGACGTACCTGATCCAACAGGGCAAATTCCTCCTTATTCTTGAAGTTCTTATTGGGCTAGTCATGGTGGCTTATTTTGGCTGGTTACGCCATTATGATACCGGCAGGGTCATCCTCATTTTAATTTGCAGTTTGATCGGTATTGCCGGAAGTTATGGGGTGGCCTGGTTTGGCATGCGTATTAACACCTTGGCCAATTCCAGGTCAGCTTTTGCCAGTCTTCGCGGTCGTCCTTTTCCTGTCTACAGCATTCCATTGCGGGCCGGCATGAGCATCGGGATGCTTCTAATCAGCGTCGAGATTTTTGTCATGCTATGCATCCTTCTTTTTATCAGCCCTGATTATGCCGGACCATGTTTCATCGGGTTTGCTATCGGAGAATCATTAGGGGCATCTGTCCTGCGGATCGCAGGCGGAATTTTTACCAAGATAGCTGACATAGGTTCTGATTTAATGAAAATCGCTTTGAATATCAAGGAAGACGATGCTCGTAATCCCGGTGTCATCGCCGATTGTGTGGGGGACAATGCCGGGGACTCGGTGGGGCCGACAGCGGATGGTTTCGAAACATACGGCGTGACGGGAGTGGCCCTTATTTCATTTATTCTCCTGGGGGTCAAAGACCCGTTAAACCAGGCCCAGCTTTTGGTATGGATTTTTTCCATTGGTTTGATAATGCTTATCGCCAGCGCTCTATCATATGAAATCAATCATTTTATTGCCGAGACAAAGTATGCACAACGTACCCAGATGAAATTTGAGGACCCTTTAACTTCCTTGATATGGATCACATCCCTTATATCGGTGGCATTGACTTATTTAGCTTCGTATATTTTGATCCCGAATTTAGGGGATGGGACCATTTGGTGGAAATTGGCCAGTATCATTAGTTGCGGGACCTTGGCCGGTGCTTTGATCCCCGAAGTTGTCAAGAAATTCACCTCGATGGATTCGGCCTTTGTCAAAAATATTTATCAGTGTTCTAAAAAGGGAGGGGCCTCGCTCAATATTTTAGCAGGCCTGGTGGCGGGCAATTTTAGCGCCTTCTGGATAGGATTGGTCATTGTGGTACTAATGGCCACGGCTTATTTTCTAAGCTTATTAGGCATGGGCCATCTTATGCTCGCACCCGCCGTGTTTGCTTTTGGCCTGGTGGCTTTTGGGTTTTTAGGGATGGGGCCCGTGACTATTGCCGTTGATTCCTATGGCCCTGTTTCCGATAATGCGCAATCGATTTATGAACTCTCGCTGATTGAATCTATTCCTGGCATCAAGGAAGAGATTAAACAAGACTTTGGATTTAAGCCGGATTTTGAAAATGCTAAGGAATACCTGGAAGCCAACGACGGGGCAGGAAATACCTTTAAAGCTACAGCAAAACCTGTCCTTATCGGTACAGCGGTGGTAGGGGCAACAACCATGATCTTTTCCATCATCATGGTCCTCACCAAAGGGCTTACCGTCCACCTGGAAAACCTTTCGTTATTATATCCGCCGTTTTTTTTGGGGCTTTTAAGCGGTGGGGCCGTGATTTATTGGTTTACCGGAGCTTCCATTCAAGCAGTGACAGCAGGCGCCTATCACACGGTCCATTACATCAAAGAACACATTAAGCTTGACGGAGAGAGGGCTTTAACGGCTGACAGCACCAAGGTCGTTGAAATTTGTACGAGATTTGCCCAAGAAGGAATGATCAACCTTTTTCTCACCATTCTTTTTTTGACTTTGTCCTTTGCTTGCCTGGACCCGTTTTATTTTATCGGATACCTTATATCAATTGCTATTTTCGGTCTTTATCAGGCAATTTTTATGGCCAATGCCGGCGGGGCCTGGGACAACGCTAAAAAGCTTGTCGAGGTCACTTATAAGGAAAAAGGCACAGAGGTCCATGCCGCAACTGTTGTCGGCGACACCGTAGGGGACCCTTTTAAAGACACTTCTGCGGTTTCTTTAAACCCGACGATCAAATTCACGACCCTGTTTGGCCTTTTGGCCATCGAAATTTCCCTTGAATTAAACCGGGGATTTGACACGGCACTGGCCATTATCTTTTTTGCCATTGCCCTGATATTTTTGTACCGGTCGTTTTATAAAATGCGCATTGCTGCAGACTCATAGAATGAGATCAGCATGGATTAAAACTGCTTTTGCGGTTTCTGCTTTATGGTGGGTCTACTTGTTTTTTACCACCCAATTCATCGTCGTATTCGATTCCATTGGCTATGAAGAATCAGGCAAAATGATCGCGCACCAGGGTTGGGCTGAATTCCTGCGGCATGGGCCGCAACGCGAGCCGATGTTTCCCGGGCTTGTGGCATTGTCCATGCAATTGGGTGATTGGTGGGGGATTTCTTATCATTATCCTTTGAAAATGATAGGCCTTTTGTTCTTGTCGCTGACAATGTTCCTTTCTTATCGTCTGATGAGCATGCTGTCAGTGCGCCCTTTCATTGCTGCCTTGGCCATTCTTTATATGGGAATTTCACCGGTGATGACAAATTCCAGCATGCGTTCATGGTCAGAATTCGCCGCGTATCCGTGGGTGGTATTGGCTGTGATATGGACGATAAGGGCTTGGAAATTGTTAGATAATTTATCGGATGAACGCCGGTCAAATATCAGGATCATAGGCCATGCCGGGATCTTAGCTTTCATGTTTTTAGGTGTAATGTCGGTCAAGGCTGTTGCTGAAGGGGTTTTACTATTGTATTTATGGCCTTTTTATTGGCAGTTTGTTTCTCAGTGGCGATCCGGAAATATTATCAAGGCCAGGCAAGTGGCGGTATTTTGCCTGACGGTTTTGATCGTTTTTGAAGGGGTGGTGGGCGCTTATAAATGGTGTAATTATCATTATAACGGTCATTTTACTTTTACAAATCGCGGGGATTGGGCCTTTTATGGCAATACAGCGCGCCGCATGCAGCCTTTGACGCTTGAAAAATTAGGGGCAGCGGTAGCGTATGTCCCGGGCATGGGAATATGCAATTCAGTATATAGCCCAAAAGATTGTTATTATTGGTCTCCCGATTATTCAGATGTTATCATCTCAAATAAGTTCGGTGATTTAAACAAGCAGGGGATTAAGGATGGTTCTGCCTCCAAATATTTTATTCTTAACTCCGTTAAAATGATTTTTTCAAATTCCTTGCAAGCTGTTCTTTTGATGATCATTGAAGCCCATAAAATGTTTTTTTGGGAGTCTTCCCTGGCTTTTGTGGTTTATCCGGAATGGATGGATAAAAGCGTATATTCGACAATGGTTTTGTATAGTTTGCGGGTGCTCTTTGCTTTTTTGTCCTGGCTTGCCTGTTTGTCAGCCCTAAAAGAGGCGCGGAAAAATCCAGGTTTGTTTTGGGTCATTAATTTTGTTTTTTGGTATATGGCGGTGTATTCATTATTTTTTATCCTTGACCGCTATTCATTCCCGCTGGTGTCTTTATATTTGGTATTGATATCTTTTTTGATAAATAAAATAGTGAGTTTTACAACCCGATGATTCCTGTTTATAAAAAATATTCTTTATTGGCATTATTTTTTTTCTTGGGCGTAACACAGTTAATCTGGTTTTGGATGGCCCCGGAGAATTTTAAATCGGTTTGGAAAAACAATCTTCTAGTGGCACATATCATCAAACAGCATAACTTAATCGAAGAAAAATCTAAAATCCTCACCATAAGTTATTATTATCCCGGCCTTTCCTATTTTGCGCATTTTATCATCGGCGATGAACGGCCTGATAAAGGCCGGATAGGGGGATCTTTCCATACCTATTATCAAATGGCAGTTGACCTGATGCCTAATATTGATGCCGCTCATTTTTTATTGGGATTTTGCGAATACTATATGGGGAATCCTGATGAAGCCCGCTTACAATTTGAAAAATCCGTGGATTTAAATCCGTATTATTTTTGGTCTTATTACAATTTAGGGGTCATTTATTTCAAGCAGGGTGATTTTTTACAAAGTGCTGTCATATTGAACAAAACTTTTACTTTAAAAAATGAGATAACATTGGGAATTTTGCACCAGGACCCTTTTTATCAGCAGATTTGGCATTATTTAGATGATCCCGGGCAAATATTGGAAAGTGACTTGAGTGATGGAAAAAATGATGCCGCGCTTTTATTGGCGGATTGTTTTGTAAAGGCAGGGGCAAGGCCCCAAGCGCTTCAAATTATTCAACACGTCGGACAAGGCAGCATTCGGCACAAGGAAATATGGGACCGTCTCAAAAAAATAGCTGTAAGCAGGCAATCAATAACCGATGACATTGACCGTTTAATACAGGAGCAGATACCGGTCAGGTTATTTTAATGTGATCATTTCTTATCTTGATTTAATAATGTGGGATACGGGGGTCAATTTCCTCAGACCACGCCTGAATACCTCCCTTAACATTGGCAATTTGAGAATAGCCTTTGGATTTCAAAAATTCTACGGCCATGGCACTGCGGCCGCCTGCCTTGCAAAAACAGTACACTGGTTTGTCTTTGGGGATGTCCTCAAAATTTTCTTCCAAAATACTTAAGGGTTTAAGGTGAGCGCCTTCGATCCGGGCGATGTCCCATTCATCCTCTTCGCGCACGTCAAGTAAGTAAAGGGTCGGTTCTTTATCACGTAATTTTTTTAATTCTCGTACGGTAATTTCCTGCATGAGTTTGTCCTTTGTTGGGGTCTGCGTTTGGCAATGCCACGTGTATTCCTTCAAAGTTTTAATCGTCGGATGGTCCCCGCAGAGTGGGCATTCAGGGTCTTTTTTGATTTTGACCTCGCGCCAGCGCGCGGAAAGTGCGTCAAATATCAGAAGACGTCCGAGCAAAGGTTCTCCGATTTGGCAGATCCATTTAATGGCTTCGTTGGCTTGCATTAAACCGATGATCCCCGGCACCACGCCAATCACACCAGCCTCGGCGCAAGAGGGCATTTCATCTGCAGGAGGAAGTTCACGGAAAAAACATCTGTAGCAAGGGCCGCCGGGCCCAAAGATGCTGCATTGCCCTTCAAATTGATGTACCCCGCCAAAGATAAAAGTCTTATTTAAAAAGAAACAAGCATCATTGATTAAATACCGCGAAGGGAGATTGTCTGTGCCGTCGATAATCAAGTCATAATCGGCCAAAATGGATGGGGCGTTATCGGCACTCAATCTTTGTTTGTAGGTGGCAATATTAATTTCCGGATTGATTTTTTTAAGTTTTTCTTGCGCGGAAACTACTTTAGGTTTATCAATATCAGAGGTGTAGTGAAGGACCTGCCTGTGAAGATTGGACAAAGAAACCGTATCAGGATCAACAAGGCCGATGGTCCCCACACCGGCCGCTGCCAAATAAATGGCAGGGGAAGAGCCCAAGCCGCCGGCCCCGATCATCAAAATACGGGATTTTTTTAGCCGCATTTGGCCCTCAAGTCCAATCATCGGCAGGATGGTCTGACGGGCATAACGTATTTTTTCTTCCGGAGAAAAATTGTAAAGTGTTTTATTCATAGATAAGATATATTTTACTTCTAAAATCGGAAATTCATAGTGTATAATTTAAACCATATAATTTTACGGCGGGTGGCTCGGGATTAGCTAGGACCCGCCGGGATAGATTAAACAGGAGGTAGCGATGAGCAAGGTGAGGGTCTTGGTGGGCACGCGTAAGGGTGGGTTTATTCTCACGTCGGACGGAAAACGCAAACAGTGGGACATCAACGGGCCGCATTTTGGCGGCTGGGAAATTTACCATATGAAAGCCTCGCCTGTAGATCCCAATCGGCTCTACGCGTCGCAATCCAGCGGCTGGTTCGGCCAGGTGGTTGAGCGTTCGAATGACGGGGGCAAAACCTGGGAGGCGGCAGGCAATGAGTTTAAATATGATGGTGTCCCGGGCACCCACCAGTGGTATGACGGAACGCCGCACCCTTGGGAGTTTAAGCGCGTCTGGCATCTTGAACCATCCTTGACTGACCCTGACACTGTTTTCGCAGGTGTTGAAGACGCTGCTTTGTTCAAAACAACAGATGGTGCCAAAACATGGCATGAACTTTCCGGCCTGCGTAAACATGGTACAGGCGCCAAATGGTCGCCGGGTGCCGGCGGCATGTGTTTGCATACAATCCTTTTAGATCCCAATAATCCCAGACGAATTTATATCGCTATCTCGGCGGCAGGAGCTTTCAAAAGTGATGATGACGGCAAGACCTGGCGGCCAATCAACAAGGGTCTCAGGTCCGAGCAAATTCCTGACCCTACCGCGGAAGTTGGTCATTGCGTCCATCGGATCGCCATGCACCCATCGCGTCCAAATGTGCTTTTCATGCAGAAGCACTGGGATGTTATGCGAAGCGACAATGCCGGCGAATCCTGGAAGGAGATTAGCGGTAACCTGCCCACTGATTTTGGATTTCCTATCGAAGTCCATTCTCATGAACCGGAAACCATCTACGTCGTGCCCATCAAAAGCGACTCTGAACACTATCCGCCGGACGGTAAACTGCGTGTCTTTCGCAGCCGCAAAGGCGGAATGGAATGGGAAGCATTAACCAATGGTTTGCCCCAGCGCGACTGCTATGTCAATGTGCTAAGAAACACGATGGCTGTTGATTCACTCGATAAGTGCGGCGTGTATTTTGGGACAACAGGAGGCCAGGTGTATGCCTCGGCTGATGACGGGGACAGCTGGAATCCCATTGCTTCAAACCTTCCTTCAGTACTTTCTGTAGAGGTCCAGACCCTGTCATGATCCGAGTGGTTCTCCCGGCACATTTAAGGACGCTGGCAAAACTCGAAGGTGAGATCACACTTGAGGTCCCAGCTCCGGTGACGCAGCGTTCCTTAATTGATTTTCTGGAGTCACGCTTTCCCGTACTTCGCGGCACGATCCGCGATCATGTAAGCCAAAAACGTCGTCCATTCTTACGGTATTATGCCTGCGAGGAAGACCTTTCTCATCAGTCACCTGATGCTCCGCTGCCTCAAGCAGTCGTGTCAGGACAAGAGCCATTTTTGATTATAGGGTCAGTCGCCGGCGGGTAAGTTTATTATTTAATCCAAAATAGAGTTTCTATAATCAAGATATTCCTGCTCTATCCTGTTTAAGGATATCGCATAACTTTTAGAGGGGTCACTGATTTTTTTGCCCATGATCAAGCCTAACAAAGAACCTTCTTCATTTAAAATTGGGCCGCCGCTGTCTCCCGCCTTAAGAGGTATATTCATTTCCAGCATTTCCACATTATTTGAAGACATCCCTTTGAATACCTTGATGACTTGACCGCCCAGCACCCTTTGGGGATTAAAACCAGCGTTGGCGATAGCAATGACCTTGATGCCTGTCTGGATTTGGGAAGGGTCTGCCAAAGAAATCGCTCTGAGCGGGAAGGGAACATTCACTTTTATTAAACATAAATCCGCCTGACTGTTGCGCAGCACGTAGGCTTCAACTATTCTGCCGGCATAAAGCGCCACATAGATATGCCGGGCATTGCCGATAACGTGTCTATTGGTGGCGATGATTCCGTCATAATCTATGATAATACCTTGTCCGTAACGCTCTTCGGAACCTATGGCGGTCTTACCGTTTGCCGTATGCAAAGCCGGCGCATCAACAGCTTTAATGTTCACCAGGGTTTCTTCCATGTTTATCCCGTAGTTACTGTCTGAAGGCCTTGGTTGTGACACCAGGACTTCGGGATCCGGGGCAACACCTGTAGAGAAGGTTTGGGCCAAACAAGGCATTATGCCAAGGGCCCAAAACATGCCAAGGGCTATTATGTATAGAACTGCTCTTTTTAGACCTAAGTTTGCCATATATACCGCCTCAGGGAAGTATATATGGTAAATTCAGGAAAGAAGGCCTGCGGGGACAAGGAGGGGAAAGCGTTTCCTTAAAATTCTCTAATACCTTGAACTAAAGCAGGTTAAAGCAAATTTTAAAATCAAAATAGTCAATAAATAGCCTCAGTAAGCTTGACAGTACAGGCTAACATGGTATATTAAACGTCTATGACGAATCACGCCATTTTATTGATTTCCTGCCAGGACCAAAAAGGTATTACCGCTGCTGTCACGAATTTTATATTCCAAAATCATGGGAATATCATTCACGCTGACCAGCATATTGATGAACAGAGCAATACGTTTTTTATGCGCATTGAATGGTCCCTGGACGGTTTCAAAATAAAACGCGAGGATATTCAGCCGGCGTTTTCCGTTGTCGCCAAGCCGTTTAATATGACGTGGAAACTTTCGTTTTCCGATCAAAAAATACGGGTTGCCATTTTTGTCGGAAAACACCTGCATTGCCTCTATGACCTTTTATACCGCCACAGGACCGGACAGCTTTTTTACGATATTGCTGCTGTTTTGAGCAATCATTCTGATGCAAGGCTGGTTGCGGGTGAATTCCGCGTTAAATTTTCTGAATTCCAGGTTGAATCTCAAAACAAAACCGCCCAGGAAAAAAGACAGCTGGAACTTTTGCAAAGCGAGAAAGTAGAACTTGTCATCCTGGCCCGATATCATCAAATATTGACGAAACAATTCGTTGACCGGTACCCTTCGCAGATCATAAATATCCATCATTCATTTTTGCCCGCGTTTGCCGGAGGTAACCCGTATTTGCAGGCCTTTCAAAAAGGCGTCAAGGTCATCGGGGCCACCAGCCATTACGTGACCGAAGGTTTGGACGAAGGCCCCATCATCGCACAGGACACGGTGGCTGTCAGCCACCGCGATTCCCTGGCGGACATGAAGAGAAAAGGGGAAGACCTGGAAAAGGCGGTTTTAAGCCGCGCCGTGCGTATGTATTTGGAGCGCAAAATCCTTTGTTACGGCAATAAAACAGTTGTTTTTGATTAGGAGGTCCGCCATGCAGCAGATCAAAGCCTATGGAGTTTCAAACGCCGCCCAAGCTTTGGGGCCTTTACAAATTTCCCGTCGGGATACTGGCGCCGATGATGTGGCCATAGACATCGCCTATTGCGGTGTCTGCCATTCCGATATCCATCAAGCCCGAAATGAATGGGGAAATTCCCTGTATCCTATGGTCCCGGGGCATGAAATAACGGGTAAGGTCACTGCCGTCGGAGCAAAGGTGAAACGATTTAAAGTCGGGGACAAGGTGGGCGTTGGATGCTTGGTTGATTCTTGCCGCGAATGTCCTGATTGCAAAGAGCATTTAGAGCAGTTTTGTACAAGGCCCATCTTCACCTACAATTGCCTCGAAAAAGACAATAAAACCTTGGTCCAAGGCGGCTATTCCACCAAGATCGTCGTGCACCAGGATTTTGTTCTCCGTATTCCTGATAATCTTCCCCTTGATAAGGCAGCACCGCTTCTGTGCGCCGGTATAACCACCTATTCGCCATTGCATCATTGGAATGCCAGTCCTGGAAAAAAGGTGGCTATCATTGGATTAGGCGGATTGGGCCATATGGCCGTTAAAATCGCCCATGCCTTGAAGGCCCAGGTCACGCTTTTAAGCAGAAGTCTGGACAAAAAGGACGATGCCATGCGTCTGGGTGCTGATCAGGTGCACGCCACCAGTGATCCCAAGACTTTTGAAAAATTGTCCCGTTATTTTGACTTAATCATTAATACCGTGTCCGTTAAATTAGATTGGGGAGCGTATTTAGGATTACTCAAACGCGATGGCGCCATGGTTCTTCTGGGCGCGCCCAGCGATGCGCCCCAGCTTTCCGCCTTTCCTTTGATCATGGGCCGCCGGAGTTTGGCCGGCTCCTTAATAGGTGGCCTTAAGGAAACCCAGGAAATGCTGGATTTTTGCGGCAAGCATAACATCACTTCCGATATTGAATTAATACCAATCAACAAGATCAATGAAGCCTATGAACGGGTCATCAAGGCAGATGTGAAGTACCGCTTTGTCATTGATATTGCCTCTCTGAAATGAAAAATCTGGGTCGCGGGTTTATTTTTGGGTTTTTGCTTTTATTCGTTACCGGTGTTTTTGCCCACGCGGAAATCCAGGCAGGTGATTTTGCTCCGGGGCAATTAGAAGCGCATTTTTTGAAACACGGGTATCAGTTTGGAGAGATCACCCAGGAGCAATATTTACAGGATGCCCAAGCGCTTTTAGATGCCGCTCCGGGAAAAGATGTTATAGAAAAAATTAGGCCAAATGGCGACGTCGAACATTTCAGGGCGAGTACCGGCGAATTTGCCGTGATGACTAAAAGGGGCCGGATCCGCACCTATTTTAAAACGGACTATGCATACTGGATGAGACAGCAATGAATAAAAAACATATCTGTCCTGTATGCGGGTTTGATGGATTGAAGGAAGCGGCTTTTAGCCCAAGCCATGAGCCGTCTTATGAAATCTGCCCGCGCTGTGGTTTTGAATTTGGGTTTGATGGGGGTAATGATACTGCAATATTCACAGAATTTCGTGAACGCTGGATCAAAAATGGACGTAAAAAAATACTATGATTCATAAGTGTTTAGCATGTGTTTTTTTTATGTTTTTGGCCTTGAGTAGCTTTGTATTCGCCCAAGATGAGAATGTCCAAACAGCGGTGGATTACAAGGTCCACAAGATGCAAACAGTGTTAAAATTAACGGACAGTCAGGCAGATGCCATCAGGCCGATCGTCAAAGATTATTTAATCAAACGTGCTGAGATTTTACAGGATGCAGCCGGCCAAGGCATTGTAGACCATGTTGCTGTAAAAGACACCTTGAACAGTTTAAAAGAGAAGGAATATCAACAACTTAGCAAAATTTTAAGTGAAGATCAGATGAAGAAATGGATTGACAAGGAAAATTTAATGGCCACACTCAATCCGGATAGCGTTGAAAGCACGGTTGATGATGGGGTAGGTTTAACGCCAAGCGGGGCAGATTTTAAGTTTTGAAATGGGAGGCGTAATAACGAAAAAAACTTCTCATTTTGGCCTAAATTATGCTATAGTAACCCCCTACTATGGACAAACGGCGTGTGGTCATTACCGGTTTGGGTGTGGTTTCTTGCAACGGTATTGGAAAAGACAATTTTTGGCAGGCTAATGTGCAAGGGCGCTCAGGCATAGGTAAGATCACCCGTTTTGACTCGGAAGCTTTTGAAACGCATATAGCTGGTGAGGTCAAGGATTTTGATCCTAACCAATTTATGCCCATGGAGGTCGCCAAAAAGGTTGACAGGTTTGTGCATTTTGGCTTGGCCTGTTCCCAGATGGCCATTAAAGACAGCGGATTGGATTTAGAAGCCCAGGACAAGCATAGAATAGGGGTTATCATCGGTTCCGGTTTGGGAGGGATGATGTTCCACGAAGAGCAAATGGTGGCGATTTTTGAAAAAGGTGTGAATCGCATCAATCCTTCTTCAGTACCGCGGATTTCTCCTAACGCGGTGTCCAGCCACATTGCCATTCGGTATGGCTTACTGGGGCCCAATATGGTCATCTCAACGGCCTGTGCCTCTGCGAGCCATGCTATCGGAGAAGCCTTCCGTAAAATTCAATGGGGCGATATGGATATATGCGTGACCGGAGGGGTTGAAGCGCCTGTTACACGTTTAAATTTCGGGGCTTATTGCGCGTTACGGGTGTTATCTAAAAAAAATGATGTCCCTGAGGCTGCTTCACGGCCCTTTGACCTGCAGCGTGACGGTTTTGTTTTAAGTGAAGGCGGCGGCGGGATTATTTTAGAAGAATTAAACCATGCCATGAAGAGAAACGCACCGATATACGCTGAAGTGACCGGTTATGCCAGTAATTCAGGCGCGCGCCATATGGTCATGCCTGATGTGAGCGGTGAAGACGCGGCCCGGGTCATGTCAGACGCTTTGAAGGATGCGGGCATTGATCGTTCAAAAGTTGATTATATCAATGCCCATGCAACTTCAACGGTACAAAATGACCGCGCGGAGACCAAGGCCATTAAAAATGTATTTGGAGAGCAAGCTTATAAAATCCCCGTCTCTTCAACAAAATCCATGACCGGCCACAGCCTCGGAGCTGCGGGAGCTATTGAAGCGGTGGTTTGTTCTTTAGCCATTAAGAATGAATTCATTCCACCGACCATCAATTATAAGTATAAAGACCCGGAATGTGATTTGGATTATGTGCCACTCGAAGGACGCCGTGCCCCATTGAATAATGTTTTGTCCAATTCATTCGGATTCGGTAATTGCAATGCCTGTCTTATTTTTTCAAATTTTAACGGAGAGTAAAATCCATGACGTATGACCAGGTCGAAGCGACAGTTAAAGCTGTTTTAGCCAAGCAATTAACGATGGAAGCAGGGCGTATTCATCTGGATTCGCGTTTGGTCGAAGATTTGGGGATTGATTCTTTTGGATCAGTGGAAGTTGCTTTTGAATTGGAAGAGAAATTTGACCTGAAAATCCCGGATGCGGCCCTTTATGAGGCCAAAACTGTCAAGAATATCGTGGATTATATCGCTTCTCAAAAGCAAGGAAAGTAAAAACTATGGCTGTCGCCTTTTCACTCAGTTTAAAGAATCTATTTAAATCGGCCCCTAAGACAGATTTGCCTGATAATGGGTTTGAATTGCCCGGCCAAAATGGAGACGCCATTATTCTAATTCACGGCATGACGGGCACGCCCCATGAAATGAGGTTTTTGGCCAATTATTTAAACCGCCAGGGTTATGCTGTTTATTGCCCGCGTTTGGCCAATCACGGAGCACCTATCCAGATTTTGAAGATGAGCAAATGGCAGGATTTTTATCAAACGGTCCGTCAATGTTATCTTCAGGTCCGCGGCCAGTATAAACATGTTTATGCCGGGGGCCTTTCCATGGGGGCTTTGTTGGCTTTGCTTTTGGCGGATGAATTTAAAAATGAGATAGCCGGTGTCAGCTGTCTTTCGCCCACGCTTTTTTATGACGGCTGGAATTCTCCCTGGTACCGGTGCCTTTTGCCCCTGGCGTATAATACTCCTTTGAAATATTTTTTTTATTTCAAGGAAGAACCTCCTTATGGCATCAAGAATGAAGCGGTCCGCCGCCGCATACATGAATTTTACAGCAGGGCTGATCTGCATAATATGGAACAGGTGAATCAATACGGATATCCTTTTTTCCCTTTAACCTTGTTATATCAGCTGGAAAAACTGGTAAAACATTTAAGCGGCCGTTTGCAGGGGATCTCTACACCTGTCCAACTCATACAGGCCAAGCATGATGATATGAGCAGTGAGCGAAATTCTGAATTTATTTACAACAGGGTAAAGTCTAACCGCAAAGAATTGGTGCTTTTGCATAATTCTTACCATATCATCACTGCTGACCAGGAACGCAATGCGGTGGCCATGCATATGCAGCGGTTTTTTTCAGGACAACCTAATCTCGTTTAGTACATATAATATATGCCATTTATTAACCGTATTAATCAATTAGAATCAAAATTCCAGGCCAAATCACCCATTGTCCTGTCCAATTGCCGTGTTTTTTTTGATTTTGACAATACCATGACCACCTCCGATGTGCTGGATGACGTCATCCGCCGTTTTTCCATCAATGATCAATGGGTGGATTTGGAAAAGGCATGGAATGAGGAAAAAATCGGCACCAAGGAATGCCTGGAAGGGCAGTTAAGGAATGTGCGGGTCACTAAAAGCGCTTTGCACAAGTTTCTAAAAAAAGTAGAGCTCGATCCTCATTTCCACCAGCTTTTGGCTTTGCTTGTCCGCGAGGGCATCAAACCGGTCATTTTGAGCGATAATTTTACCTATATCATTGAGTGGATTTTAAACAACCATGGTATCAAAGACTTGAAAGTTTACGGCAATGCCCTGCGTTTCTACCGCGATCATATTATCCCGTCTTTTCCATATGATAATCCTTTTTGTCTTTCCTGCGCTCATTGCAAGAAAATCCATTTAACTAAGGACAAGACGGAAAATAAATTGATTGTGTACGTCGGGGACGGCCGTTCGGATTTTTGCCCAGCGCGTGTTTCAGATATTGTTTTTGCCAAGGACAATTTATTGCGTTTTATGACCAAGGAAGGACTGCCGAATATCACTTATAATGACCTGGGGGATGTGCATCATTATTTTCAGGAGCTGTTGACCTATGGCCGAAAGAACCATTGAACAAGGTAATACTCAAATGACGGATGAGCAATTGCTGTCTTTGGAGGCAAAATACTGCTCCTGGGGCGATACTGTCCATTATGCCAAGCATTTGAATATTTTTCGCAGATCTGAAGGGATGTACTTGTATGATACCCAGGGAGTGGAATATGTGGATTTGCAGATGTGGTATTCCGCGGCCAATTTCGGGTATAAGAATGAACGTATTGCGGATGCGCTTAAACGGCAGATCGATACCCTGCCGCAACTGACCTGCCAGTATTTGCATGAAGAGAAAATCAGATTAGCGGCTAAAATTGCCCAGGACATCGAAAAGAAATTTGGCGTTAAAGGCCGGGTGCATTTTAACGTAGGAGGAGCACAAGCCATCGAAGATGCCATAAAGGTGGTGCGCAATCATACGGGAAAGATACCTATGTTTGCCTTTATGGGAGGTTACCACGGCCGTACTTTAGCGGCATCGGCCATTACTTCCAGTTACCGTTACAGGGAGCATTTCGGTCATTTTTCCGACCGGGCCCATTTTGTCCCGTATCCTTACCGTTTTCGCTGCACCGCCGCTGCCAAGAAAGAAGACTGCTGTGACCTTTCCTGCTTAAAGCCTTTCCAGAAATTATTTGAATCTGAATATTATTCCGTGCTCAGCCCAAAAAATAATAATTGCGAATACGGGGCCTTTTTTGTCGAACCGCTACAGGCCACCGGCGGCTATATTGACCCGCCGCAGAATTATTTTAAGGAGCTAAAGAAAACCCTTGATAAACATCATGTGTTATTTGTCGCGGATGAAGTCCAGATGGGTTTTTACCGTACGGGCAAGTTATGGTCCATCGAGCATTTTGAGGTGGTGCCGGACATCATTGTTTTTGGCAAATCCCTGACCAATGGCCTCAATCCCTTATCCGGAATATGGGCCAAGGAAGAGCTTATCTCACCGGAAGTTTTTGGGCCGGGCATGACCCATTCGACATTTTCTTCCAATCCGCTGGGGACAGCTTGCGGCCTTGCGGTGATGGAATTAATCGAAGAATCAAATTTTGATGTCACCGTTCCCCAAAAGGGAGCGTACTTTTTAAAGAAACTCAAAGCCCTGCAGAAAAAGTACCCCTATATCGGAGAGGTGGGCGGCCTTGGGCTCGCGTTGCGTATTGAAATGTGCCAGAAGGACGGGTTTACGCCCAACCGTGCGTTGACGGATACGATCATGAATATTGGGTTAAAAGGGGAACTTAAGGCCGGCGGCAAAAAGCGCGGACTTGTGCTGGACGTCGGAGGATATTATAAAAACGTCTTTACCCTGGCCCCTTCGCTGTATATTACCGAAGAAGAGATCGATTTGTCAGTGATGCTTTTTGAGGAAGCCCTGCAGAAGGCTTTAGTAGTTTAAAATTGGACTAAAATAAAGATATGGAAGAAAAAAGAAAGAATATAAGGGTAAGAGCAAATTTTGTGGCGTTATTTAAACCTCAATATACCCGTTTGGCCCGTGGTTCGCGCATTAAAGATGTTTCAGAAACGGGCGTATGTGTCCCGGCAAAAAATCATTTTCCGGTTGATACTTTACTGGAAGTGGTAATCCGTTCGGAAGATTTAAAAGAACCGATTCAAATTTTGGCGCGAGTTGTAAGAATTGTTGAATGCCATAATGGCAATTATCCATTTGAAGTAGGCGTAGTATTTTTAGATCTCCCTTTGTCAAATAAGAACAAACTCAAAGAATATATTCGACATGCCATAGCCCTTGAGGGGAAATAGTACGTTGATTGGCTCGTTTGGCCTGTCCATGGGTCAGCTGAACGCGGTTAAAATAATCCCCAGCGTGATAAGCAGGGTCCCGATCAATTTGGGGGTATTGATTTTTTCATTCAGGAAAAAATGCGCGGCGAAAAGCGCAAAGATATATTGAATGCTTCCCAGTAAATAGACGAAACTTAATTCACCCGCGCTTAAGGCAGCAAGCCAAAAAATTAATCCCGCCAGCATCGCCATCGCACCCATCCAAAGCGCCGGATATCGTAAGATGCATCCCAGCAAATGTATGATCCAGGGTTTTCCGGCAGGTCCTTCAATGTTGAACTGATTGGCGCTTTTTTTGAGACATATTTGGCCAACAGTCATCCAGCATTCAGCGATGAGGACCAAAATGAAGGCTTTGTTCATAAGTTTTCCCTGGTTCTGTCATTCCCGGGAAAACGGGAATCAGATGTTGGTTTGCTTTTGGAGATAAAGTATATACCCAGCACGATCAAAACAAGCCCCAGCCAGCGCGAGGGGGACACAAATTCATGCAGGAAGAAAATGGCCGCGATCGGTATTAGAATATAACTGGCACTGGCCAGGGGAAGGGCAACACTCAAGTCCGTCTTTGAGAGAATATTCATCCATAAAAAGAAATTGGAAAGATAGATGATCAATCCAATCCAAAACAGGAAAATATCGGGACTGGAAAAATCATTGAGATGATGGATCCCTTTTTTCATCAGGAGTTGGGCGCATGTGTCCAAAAGATCAGAGGCCGCAATTAACAGGAGAATTTTAAGCGGCAGCTGGTTTATTTTTCTGATTTTTTCCATCGTTTGAGTTCCGGGTCAAAATTTTCGAATTTAAGAAGTGCGCTTAAAACTTTTAATCCGGGGCGCAGTATTGTGTAACGGCTTTTGACATAAAGATAGACCGGCACAAAATTAAATCCGAGACGGCGTTTAGGTTCATAACCGGTCGCGCCCATTTCGTATGTTTTAATGCCGTGGTCCAGGCACCAGTTGAAGACTTCTTTAAATTTGACGAAATACAGATGATATTCATGGGCCAGAGTATAGTCAAATCCCAGATAATAATCAAGCAAAACACCTTCTGAAACCAGGCAGAATACGAAAGCAGCTAATGTGCCATTGATCCGCCAGAGAAAAAACTTGGTCTCTTGAGGCATATTTTTTGAAATCAAACGGAAAAATTCTTTGGGGACAATTTCAAAGCCCATTTCGTGTGTTTCAACAGCTCGAAGATACAGGCTGTAGACCTCATTAAGAGTGCTTTCATCAAGAGAGCTTTTTATGCTTGATTCGATTTTTACGCTGGATGCTTTTTTAAGTTTTCGTCTGAAATCATATCGGGTGGCACTGCTTAAGGTCTTTAAATAATCTTCAAAATCAGAAAAGTTTAATTCCAGGCGGGTCATGGGTAAACTGTCAATTTTCAGAAAACCATTTTTTAACAGAGGATTAAAGAGATTGTCATAGGAGGGGTCAAAGTCTTTGAAGGCAATGATGGGGGCATGGATTTTGCGCGACAGCGATTCCATGCGCCGCTGGATGGCCTCCAGAACAGGCTGAGAGCCGCTCATTATGCCCATCTGTCCCTGGCCCATGGGAATACCGCATACTAGGGCTTTGATGCTAAAAAGGCGGGGGAATACTTTTTTAATCGCATTTGAAAATTGACGTAAGGGGCCCTTAATGCTTGTATCAAGAGAATAGTCAATAGTAAAGCAGGGAGCTGCGCCGGCTAATTGGCTGCCTTCATAAACGAGGATATAATAAAAGGAAAACTGGTCGAATTTGGATTCGTCCAATGTTTTAAGAAATAAGTATTTTTCATGAACAGAGGGAAATATCTTGTTGAATTCTTCAGCAGGGATTTCTTCGATTTTTTGGATGACCCGTGTCCGAAGATGGAGTTTTTTAAATTGGCGGGCAATTTTCATTTTGGGGATTCTATCAGCTGGCGTGAGCAAGGTCAACTTTTTCAATGACAAAGGTTTTATTTCCATTTAATATGTGCCCATGGCTTTGTTGAAAATCAATATCCCCTTTTTCTTGCTCGGCAAACCGGAGACACAATTCGTATGGGGTTATTGAGAGTTGTCACTTTTCTTTCTGCCTTTCTGATGTTTCAGATTGAGCTTGTTATGGCTAAGTTATTTCTTCCCAATTACGGTGGTTCTTATTTGGTATGGGGGGCATGCATTGTTTTTTTTCAGGCCGTTTTATTGGGAGGCTACATTTTTGCCCACGCGCTGCTGGGGCGTTTTGGGCCCTCTTTCTATTTAAAAATCCATTTATGGCTTTTATTTGTCCCGTTTTTATTTTTTCCTATGCGTGATGCCCATCTTTCATTCAGCAGTGTTTCTTTGCCTTTAGTGTTAGATATATTTTGGCGTTTAACAATCACCATCGGCCCGGTTTTTTTTGTTCTGTCAACCATGAGCCTGGTGACCCAAAGCTGGCTTGGGGGCTCTCTTTTAAAAGAACGGCACAACCCCTATGGACTTTACGCGGTATCAAATTCAGGATCATTCACGGCCCTCTTGACCTACCCGTTTGTTTTTGAACCATATTTGACCAACACTCAACAATTGCAAATTTGGCGTGTCTTGTATCTGGTTTTAGTTTTTGGAAATTTATTGGCTTGGAAAATGATCAAAACCGACGCACAGAAGCAGAAGGGGGCAGTCCCTGAACTTGAGGGAACAAACCTCCTGACTTCAAAGGAACAGGGCCTTTGGGGACAGTCCCCTTCAAGAAAGCAGATTTTGCGTTGGCTTGTGTTAGGTGCTGCGGGAGTTGTAATGTTTTTGTCTGTTACCAATATCATTACTTATGAAGTTGCGCCGGTGCCATTACTGTGGGTGGTCCCCTTGGGGATTTATTTACTGGCCTTTATTTTGAATTTTAAGAAAAATCCCTGGTGCCCGTCCTGGATCGTCCGATTTATCGGCCCTATTATTGGTTTGGCGGCTATGTTATATTTTTTGTCGCTAAAGCATTTCCTACCGGTCCTTCTTGTAATTGCCTTGCTCTGCGGTTTTTTATTTTTTATATGTATGTATATCCAGCATCAACTGATTCGATCCAAACCTTTGTCGGGTGTTTATATGACGTTTTTTTATGTGATGATCTCATTGGGTGGATTTTTAGGCGGAATACTTACCAGCTGGATCATTCCTTTGGTATCCAATACCCTGATAGAATATTTAGCGGGGTTATTGTTGGTGGCTTTAATGATACCTCAACCATCCGGCAGGCTGTCCCTTTGGAAGCTTGGGCTTTCTGTTATGCTTGCAGGGGCGGCATTTTTTATTTGGCCGTCCTTTGTGAAGGGGTATCATCTGTGGTCTTTTGTTTTATTATGGGTGGGTGTTTGGTTTTCATTTTTAGGTTTATCTTCCGATAAAAAATTTCTTTCAGCTGTTTTAACCGGTATTATCTTAGCAACACCCTCTCTGGAATCCATTTGGCAAAACGCCGTTTTTATAATTAAAAAAAGGAATTATTACGGGATATATGAAGTTTATGATAATAAAGATGGTGTCAGGGTATTAGTGCATGGCACGACCTTGCACGGGGTCGAATTTGTTGATCAAGAAAAACGCCGTATTCCCTTGGGGTATTACAGCCCCAGCTCAGCCATCGGCTCTTTGTTGATCGCGGATATTTTTCAGGCCAAGCGGGTGGGGGTCGTGGGTTTGGGAACAGGGACATTGTCCATGTATGCCAAGCCCGCCTGCCCTATTGATTATTATGAATTAGATGCCGATGTGAAAAACCTGGCATCACAATATTTTTGGTATCTGGCAGAAGCTCCGGGAGAGGTGAACGTGATTTTAGGTGATGCCAGGCTTTCGTTGAAACAAGCGGCGGATGGGGCATATGACCTGCTGATCATTGATGCTTTTAGCGGGGATTCGATCCCTACCCATTTGGTCAATAAGGACGTGTTGAAGGAATATCGACGCAAGCTGGCTTTAAGGGGGGGAATAGTTTTTCACATTACAAACCGGTATTTGAATTTGGAGCCGGTATTAGCTAAAATGGCAGAAGATTCAGGTGCTTATGTGGCTGTCAAAGATGTAGGGGATGAGGGTGTCAATATGCGCTCCATCTGGTGCATCCTGACATGGGACGATGATCGTTTTTTAAAATTGATCACCGGGGAAAATTGGCAGCCGCTGGAGATAGTCCCAGGCCGTCAAGGCCGTATTTGGACTGATGATTACTCGACGATATTGCCGATTATCAATATAGGGGAGCTGGAGCTTTCGCTTAAAAGTTTTAAACCATTTACGTGGTAGAATGTTAAACAGCCGTTGGGATGAATTTTTTCCGCCAAAATGCTAATTGCTACTTACTGATTCCTGGATAAGTTAGGAGCAAAAACACGCATTTTGGCTACAAAAATTATCCCAACGTCTGTTTAGTATAAACACGGAAGTTGAGGAATGATGTTTTCTATATTTAAAAAGAAATCTACGGATGAACAATTAAAATCGGACTTATTCGATTTCCTGGCGGAGATGGAAAAGAATTTGGAATTCTTTTATGTGATGGACCAGCGGCAATTTATCACTCACGGATTTCTGACGGATACCTGGCCGCGGGTCAAAGAGACGGATATCATCAAGCGGCATGAAAGCATTGCCATTTACGCCCGGGCCACGGAAGATTTTAATCATTCTTTAAAAGCTTTTAGAGATTATGAAGCTTGGTACACCGGGGACGCCAATAATAAAACCCCTGAAGGCGGCCGCAAGCTGCATACCTTGAAGCATGAATTGGATTTGAAACTAAAAGGCATGGAATCTATCATTATCCCCGCCGGACAAGATCTCGAGCGGGAAATGCTGCAATTAGGCTTATTAAAAACATGAGTGATGAATTTTTAACAGTATCCGGATTAAATCATTTTATCCGTGATGTTTTAAACAGCGGCTTCCCTAAAAGCCTGTGGGTCTGCGGAGAAATACAGGGCTACGACCGTAGCAAAGACAAAAAACATGTATTTTTTGAATTGTGTGAAAAAGACACCATTACCCGGGAGATCAAGGCCCGCATCGGCCTGGTGATTTTTGCCCAAGCCCGACCTCAAATTAATGCCATTTTAAGACAAGCCCAAAACGCTTTTGAATTAAAAGATGATATTGAAGTCAAATTCTTATGCAAGGTGGATTTTTACCCCGGGCATGGCCAGGTGCGTTTGATCGTTGAGAGCATAGACCCGGTCCATACTTTGGGAAAAATCGCCCAGGACCGCCAGCGTTTAATTTCACTTTTAAAACAAAAAGGGATTTTAGACAAGAATAAGCAATTGCTGCTTCCTGATGTCATTTTGAACATAGGCCTTATTACTTCTTATGATTCCGCGGCATATCATGATTTTATTTCAGAACTAAAACGAAGCGGGTATGCTTTTAAAATATTTTTAATCAATTCGATCATGCAGGGAAAAAATACCGAAAATTCTGTCATCAAAGCCCTAAAAATCCTGGAAAACACAGCTGAGATGGATGTGATCGTCATCACCCGGGGCGGGGGATCCATCGCGGAATTAAGCAGTTTTGACAGTGAAAAAATAGCCACGGCCATTGCCCAGTTAAACATACCGGTATTAAGCGGCATAGGCCATGAAATCAACACGACCGTCACTGATTTGGCAGCCCATACCTTTGCCAAGACGCCGACAGCCATCGCCAAATTTTTAGTGGAGCGCCTAAAGGAATTTATAGCAGGCGTTGATGAACGTCAAACACGAATTATTGAAGCCCTGCGCCGGGAATTTCGCGGCAAGCGCGATCGGCTCAAAGATAATGCCGTATTTTTACAGACCCAAACACTGGGCCTGGTCAAAAGTCATCACCATCACCTGGCGAGGATCACTGAAGCTCTTGAGCGGATCCCGGCTGTCAGATTTAAGGAATCCAGAAAATTTTTGGGAGATGCCCAGGAGCGTTTAAAGAAAATTATTTATTTGCACCTGCAAAGTTCAAGGACTAAAATAAGCCAGTATCAAAAATTGGCCCAAATGGCTTCTCCTGTGCTTACACTCAAGCGCGGGTTCAGCATCACCAGAAACCAGGAGGGGCATTTAATCCGAAGCATCAAAGACATCAAGGGCATTAAAGGCATCACGACACAGCTGGTGGATGGTATAATCAACAGCACTATGATCCGTCATTCTGAGCGTAGCGAAGAATCTTAAAGAATGGGACATTCATTATGGCTGAATTGAAGTACAAAAAAGCGATCGAGCGGCTGGATGAAATAATCGGTAAAATTGAAAGTGATGATATTGATGTTGATGAGTTATCTTTGCGGGTCAAGGAAGCCGTGAATTTAGTCAAGTTGTGCAAGGCGAAGATCGATAAGGCCGAGATGGAAGTCAAGCAGGTTGTCGATGATTTTGCCAGGGAATCAAAGGAAAAAGAGGGATAGGCCCATGATCGTTTTATATACGACCCTCATTATTTTAGTTTGTTTGCTGGTACTTTTGAATACCTATCGTGTCTGGTTTTTGATTGATGCCCGCCGGCGCGGAAAATTGCCGGCCAAAGGCCGTGCCACCATGTATGATGTGCGTCATTTGTTGATGGAAGGCGAGAAAGAATTGGCCATCAAGGTCTATTGCGAAATTTTTCAAACCACACCCATTAAAGCCAAAAAAGACGTCGAAGACCTCGAACGCAGCTTGAAAGTGTGAACCAAAAAGCCATTGGGATGAATTTTTTCCACCAAAATTCTAATTGCTACTTACTGATTCCTGGATAAGTTAGGAGCAAAAACACGAATTTTGGTTTCAAAAATTATCCCAACGTCTTTTTGACTCATTCTTATGATAATTTCTACATGGATTTTTAGCCGATGGATGGCTTTGATTTACCTGGCGGCATTTTGGTCTTTGGGCGTACAGGTTTTAGGACTTATCGGACACCACGGTATTTTACCCACCATTGATTTTTTACAATACGTCAGGCAAGAAGAGGGGACAAACCGCTTTTGGGCAGCACCTACACTTTGCTGGTTTAATAACAGTGACGGGTTTTTATTGTTTTTATGTTGGGGAGGGGCAGTCCTTTCTATTTTGTTTTTGATAGGGTTAATGCCGGCCATAAGCGCTTTTTTGCTTTGGCTTTTTTATTTGTCCTTGACCGTGGTGGGTCAAGAATTTTTAGGTTTTCAGTGGGATAATTTGCTACTG
>Ga0206837_1027_pt1 | contig 25649 bp, 15 predicted proteins | sample Alteio_BWOrgCont_29_FD_152863 | JGI IMG/M metagenome (GOLD analysis project Ga0206837, IMG submission 152863) | Enriched cells from forest soil in Barre Woods Harvard Forest LTER site, Petersham, Massachusetts, United States -... | ecosystem: Environmental > Terrestrial > Soil > Temperate forest >...
GTCCCAACACCATCAACCTCACCCTGGTCGGCGACTACAAGCTGACTCTGTTCGGCGACGCCCATAACGGCACCAACGGCGCCCTGCAGATCAACAACCAGAGCGTGACCATCAACAACACCAGCGGCGGCGCAGCCATTATCGACGGCGGCGGCGTCGATCGCGTCTTCGACATCGAGGGAACCATCGCCGGCGGCGTGACCTTCAATGGCGTCGTTATTTAAGGAGATGACCCAGCCGGCGGCGCCGGAGTCGGCGGTGCGGCCGAGCAGGGTTTCGTAGAGGTTTTCCACGAACGCGCCGTTTGCGCTGGTTCCCACAAAGCCGGGAAGCTGGGTTTGGACGGCGCCAATCGAGGGGGCGCTTTGGCCAGCGCCGGGGCGCGCGAAGCCGCGCTGGTCGGCGCTCGGGGGCGAGGTGGTGTCAGCGGCGCCGATGGCTTTGCTGCCGGGCATCAGCACCTGCGTGAAGGTTGGGCCGCCGTTGTTTTGCAGTGGTCCCAGCAAGGGGTTCTTCGGAGCGGCCTTGGTGCCCACTTGGTCGGCCTTCACGCCGTTAGTGAAACTGGAGCTCTGGGCATCTTCCACGCCGATGAAGTTGTGACCTTGCGTAACGAAGATACCGACGACGTCGGGACCGTCATTGGCGTTGGCGGAGTTGCCGGCGATGATGGTGCTGTGGACGTCGAAGGTGCCGTCGTTGCGGAAGACGCCGCCGCCAAGGGCGGCAGCGTTGCCATCAATGGTCACGAAGTTCAGCGCCTCGGTGCCGCTGGCCTCTTTGGCGATGCCGCCGCCTTGGACCGAGGCGGTGTTGCCGAAAAGAGTGTCATTGGTGAGGCTTAGCCCGGCGCCGCCATCGCTGTGATCGTAGATGCCGCCGCCGTCTGCCCCGGCGTGATTACCGCTGATGGTGCAGCCGGTAATCGTCAGAGGAACGGATGCGCTATCGTTGGAGGTATAGATGCCGCCGCCGTCGGAGGCAGCCGAATTGCCGCTGATGGTGGAGTTGCTTATCGAGCCGCCGTTTTCGGTGTAGATGTAGGCGCCGCCAGCGCCCTCGCCCGCGGTGTTGTTGCTGAGGGTGTCGCCGTGGAGCGTCAAGGTGGTGCCGCTGAATTCCAGGCCGCCGTCGCTGCTGCCGGCGTGGTTGCCGCTGATGCTGGTATTGGTGATGGTGGCCGTGCCGCCGTCGACGTAGATGCCTGCCTCGGCCGAGCCGGCATAGTTGTCGTCGATGTTGCAACCGGTCATGGTCAAGGTGGTGTCCTCGATGTCGAGGCCGCCTTCCGAAGAGCCGCAGTGGTTGCCGATGATGTTGACGTTGGTAAACGTGGCCGTGGTGGCGCCGGCATAGATGCCGGCCTCGCTGCTGCCGCTGCGATTGTTGTTAATGGAGCTGCTGGCGACGGTCAAGGTGGTGCAGTCAACCTCAATCCCGCCATAGCTGCTGCCGCTGTGATTGGAGTCGATGGCGCTATTGTTGAAGGTGGCCGTGGAGTTTGACCCGGAGAGGTAGACATACATGCCGGCCTCGTCGCTGCCGGCGCTGTTGTTGCTGACGGTGCTGTAGCCCAGCGTGAAGCTGCTGCCGGCCGCGCTGGTGTCCATGCCAATGCCGCCCTCGTTGCCCTCGGCCGCGTTACCGGTGATGGTGCAGCCGCCAACGGTCAGCTTGGTACCGTAGAAGGCGACGCCGCCAACGTCATCACCAAAGTTGCCGGAAATGGCGCAGGTGGTCAGCGTCGCTTTCAGGCCGGCGGCGTAGATGCCGCCCCCGTCGCCGTCGGCGGTGTTGTTGGCGATGGTACAGCCGCCCATGGTTAGCGTCTGATTGGAGTTATCGTCTGCAGCGATCGCACCGCCGTCGCTGGCGGCCGTGTTGCCGCCGAAGATAGAACCGCTGATGGTGTCGTTGGTGGAATTGAGGTAGAGCCCGCCGCCCTCGCCGTCGGCCGTGTTGCCGCTGATGTTGCTGCTGGTGATCGACGCGGTACCCGCCCTGGCATGCTGGTAGACGCCGCCGCCGTCGCTGGTGGCAGTATTGTCGGTGATGGTGGAGTTGGTGATGGTCAGGTTGCCGGTGGAGGTGGAGCTCATGCCGAGTCCGCCGCCATCGCCGTCGGCGCTGTTGCCGGTGATGGTTGTGCCCATCGCCGCGATGGCGCCCTTATCCGCGTACATGCCGCCGCCGTTGCTGTCGGCGACGTTGCCGGTGATCGTCGAGTTGGTCATCGCGATGGTGCCGCTGATGCTATAGATGCCGCCCCCATCGCTGTCGGCGTTGTTGCCGCTGATGGTGCTGGCGTTGAGGGTCACGTTGGCGGTGTCGGTCCAGATGCCGCCGCCTTCGTCGTCGGAGAGGTTGTTGGCGACGACGCAGTTGTTGAGGGCGATGTTGGTCTGCGGACTGTAAATGCCGGCGCCGTCGTCGTCGGCGCCGTTGGTGTCGCTGCCCGTGTTGCCCTCGTCAGCCAAGCCGTTCTGGATGGTGACGCCGTTGAAGGTGACGCCGCCGGCAATGACGCCCTCGATGTCGAAGACGCGATCGACGCCGCCGCCGTCAATGATGGCCGTGCCGCCGCTCGTGTTATTGATGGTCACGCTGTGGTTGTCGATCTGCAGGGCGCCGTTCGTGCCGTTGTGGGCGTTGCCGAACAGACTCAGCATGTAGATGCCGGGCAGAGTAAGGTTGATGGTGTTGGTCCCGGCCGTGCTGTCGGAGCTGAGAATAGCAGCCCGGAGCGAGCCGGCGACGCCGTCCGCCAGCGTGGTGACGTTGAAGCTAGCCGGGGTCAGCCGATCTTCCAGCGTTTCCAGCCCGAGCTGCGGAGTTTGGCGCCTGGCGCGCTTCTGGTTGTGGCCTGAAGTTGATTTCCGCGCGAACCTGAACCAGCGGGACATGGGACGGGCCTCCAGTTTTAAGAAGTTTGCAAAATCGCTAGCGAGCCTCCCACGTAAGTGGGGGGAGCTTGGACAACAGCCTTGCTATCTCACCCCCCGTTCACGCGGGAGGCTCGCTAATCAGCCGATCAGGATCGGTTTGCGAAAGCCTCGCCTGAGCCGAGGATGTCGGCCTGGACCGTCTCGACGGACAGCCCGGCCTGCAACGCCACGATCCAGGAATTGAGCCCTGCCGCATCCGGCGCGCGGCCGAGGTCCTTGGCGTAGATGGATTCCACCAGGCCGGCCAGGAATTCGGTCGAGGAGAGGATATCCGTGGCCACCTGCCCGGTGGGCGTCCCGGAATTGAGCATCTGCAAGAAGCCGGCCTGTTCGGCGGCGCTGCCGCCGCGGCCAAGCGTGTCCCAGTAGAGAGCTGTCAGGAAGGCTTCGTTCGTGCCGCCGTGCAGTTGGAGATACTCCGCCGAGCCGATGAGATCCGCGGCCACCTGCTCGATCTTGCCGCCGCCGGCCATAAAGCTGAGCCAACCCTGCAAGCCTGCCGCATCGGCAGCGCGGTGCAGATAGGTCTGATACAACCCTTGGATCTCGTCGCTGCGATACTCGGTGGTGCCCTCGAGCGCCTGGACGACGGAAGTCGGGCTGGCGCCGTTATTCAGGGAGATGACCCAGCCGGCGGCGCCCGAGTCGGCGGTGCGGCCGAGCAGGGTTTCGTAGAGGTTCTCTACGAAAGCGCCGTTGGCAGACGTTCCCACGAAGCCGGGAAGCTGGGTTTGCAGGGCGCCGATCGACGGGGCGCTTTGGCCAGCGCCGGGACGTGCAAAGCCGCGCTGGTCTGTGCTAGGAGGACTCGAGGAATCGCCTCCGGCGATGGCATGGCTGCCCGGCATTAGCACCTGCGTAAAGGTTGGGCCGCCGTTGTTTTCCAGGGGTCCCAGCAAGGGGTTTTTCGGACTGGCCACGCTGCCGACTTGATCGCTCAGCGTTCCGTTGGTGAAGTTGGTGCTAGCGGCGTCTTCGACGCCGATGAAGTTGTGGCCCTGCGACACGAAAGACCCGCTGACGTCGGGCCCCTTGGTGGCGTTGGCCGCGTTGCCGGCGATGATGCTGCTGTGCACATCGGCCTTGGGGGAGCTGCTGAAGGCGCCACCGCCGCTGGCCGCCGAGTTGCCGTCGATGGTCACGAAGTTTAGCGAGGCGGGGTCACTTCCTACGATGCAGATGCCGCCACCGTCAACGGCGGCGGTGTTGCCGAAAAGAGTGTCATTGGTGAGTCGCAGCCCGTAAGTGCTAGTGCCGCTGGAGTCGATGCCGCCGCCGTCGCCTCCCGCATGGTTGTTGCTGACGGTGCAGCCGGTAATGGTAATAGGCGCTGTGCCACTGAAGTTATACGTGTAAAGGCCGCCGACGTCGCCAGCGGCGGAGTTGCCGCTGATCGTGGAATTGCTGATCGTGCTGCTTCCACCATTGTAGATATAGGCGCCGCCTACTGAGCCGCCCGCCGTGTTGTTGGTGATAGTGTCGTTGCTCATGTTCAGAGAATAGACGCCACTATACAGGCCGCCCTCGCTGCCGCCTGCGTGGTTGCCGCTGATGCTGGTGTTGGTGATGGTGGCGCTGGTGACAGCTAGGTAGAGGCCGCCGTCGCTCGAGCCGGCATAGTTGTCGCTGATGTTGCAACCCGTCATCGTCAACGTGGTGGCGGCCAGCTCGCCCCCGCCCTCGCTGGAGCCGCTGTGATTGGCGATTACGTTGACGTTAGTGAAGGTGGCCGTGGTGACAGCGGCGTAGACGCCGCTGTCGGCGCTGCCGGCGCGGTTGTTGTTGATGGAGCTGTCGATGATGTTCAGGGTGGCGGCGCCGATCTCGAGGCCGCCCTCGTCATCGCCTGCGTGGTTGGAGTCGATCGCGCTGTTATTGATGGTCGCTTTCGAATTGGTGGAGAGACTCAGATCGATGCCGCCCGCGCTGTTGCCGGCGCTATTGTTGCTGACCGTGCTGCTGCCCAGTGTGAAGCTACTGCCGGCCGCGCTGGTGTCCATCAGGATGCCAGCGTTGCTGCCCTCGGTCGAGTTCCCGGTGATGGTGCAGCCGCCCACGGTCAGGCTGGCGCCGTAGAAGGCAATGCCGCCGGCGCTTTCCGCGAAGTTGCCGGAGAGGGTGCATGTCGTCAAGGTCGCCTTCGCGGCGCCCGTGCCCGCATTGATGCCGCCGCCGTCGCCGTCGGCTGTGTTGTTGACGATGGTGCAGGCGCCGATGGTCAGCGTCTGACTGGAGTTTTCCTTGGCAGCGATGCCGCCGCCGTCGCCGTCGGCCGTGTTGCCACTGATGGTGCAGCCGCTTATCGTCGCGGTCGTGGAATTGAGGTAGAGTCCGCCGCCGTCGCCGTCAGCGCTATTGCCGCTGATGTTGCTATTGGTGATCGACGCTATGCCAGCCCTTGCCTGCTGATAGACGCCGCCGCCGTCGTCGGCGACGTTGTCGGTGATGGTCGAGTTGCTGATGGTCAGATTCCCGGTAGAGCTGGAGCTCATGCCGAGCCCGCCGCCATCGCCGCCGGCGCTGTTCCCGGTGATGGTTGTCCCGATTGCTGAGATAGCGCCCTTGTCTGTATACATGCCGCCGCCGCCGCTGTCGGCGACGTTGCCAGTGATCGTCGAATTGGTCATCGCGATGGTGCCGCTCAGGCTATAGATGCCCCCGCCGTCGCTGTCGGCGTTGTTGCCGCTGACGGTGCTGGCGTTGAGGGTCACGTTGGCGGTGTCGGTCCAGATGCCGCCGCCTTCATCGTCGGCCAGGTTGTTGCTGACGACGCAGTTGTTGAGAGCAATGTTGGTCCGTGGACTGTAAATGCCGGCGCCGTCGTCGTCGGCGCCGTTGGTGTCGCTTCCCGCGTTGCCCACGTCAGCCAGTCCGTTCTGAATGGTGACGCCGTTGAAGGTGACCCCGCCGGGAATGACCCCTTCGATGTCGAAGACGCGATCGACGCCGCCGCCGTCGATGATGGCCGTGCCGCCGCTCGTGTTGTTGATGGTCACGCTGTGGTTAGTGATCTGCAAAGCGCCGTTGGTGCCGTTGTCAGCGTTGCCGAACAGAGTCAGCTGATAGTCGCCGGCCTGGGTGAGGTTGATGGTGTTGGTCCCGGCCGTGCTATTGGAACTGAGAATCGCGGCCCGGAGCGAGCCCGCCACGCCGTCCGTCAGGGTGGTGACGTTAAAGGTGGCCGGCGTTAGACGGTCCTCCAGCGTTTCCAGACTGAGTGGAGTGGTCAGGTGCCTGGCGCGTTTCTTGTTGTGGCTAGACACGGATTTTCGCGCGAATTTGATCCAGCGTGACATGGTCGGGGTCTCCTGTTCGAACCAGATTCCAAAACGGTGCTGACCCCAACGTTCTTTCGTGTCGTCACGCCTGGTTCATGTCTCGCCGACACTGGCGAACGCACATCCTGCAAACCGATCTTCTCGGGGCCGTTCCGTTAGCAAATAACCAACCCGCCGCATCCGAAGAATGCGGCGGGCTCTGAATGGTTATCGCTTGGCCCCGGGAGAACGGACAAAAAAGTTTTAGATGAGAGGCTGTCGTACCGTAGACGGGTTGTGGGAGCGGAGATCGTAACCACGGATTTAAGGGATAATGAGGATGTGAAAAATCTCTTTTAATTCATCAGATTTCGATGCTTCGGAGGCCGCGCTTCGCTGCGCGGCGCGGCTAAACAGGGGCGGCGGCGGGGCGGGTGATTTCATTTCTTGCTGAAACTCCAGCGCTTGATCGCGAGCTAGGTTTCCTTTCGTAGAGGAAGTAGGCCTTGATATCTGAACAGATGAATACTATTCTTGTGTATAGGTATCTTCCGGCTTGCGAAAGGAATCAGCCATGTCTTATTCCTCCTTGGCTCTGCCCTTGCTCGATGGCTTGACCGATTCTGGGGAAGCCCTGGAAGCGGATTGTCTACACCTTCCCAACGAACGTCTGCCCTGGATCGAGTGGCGCACGCGGCGGGGGCCCGTGTTACACCCAAGTCCGTTCAACGACGACCCGGAAGTGCTGAGTTTGAATCTGTCGCAGGGGTGCCTGCACCGGTGCTCGTTTTGTTCGCTGCGCGGCAACGAATCGTACCGAGGGGACGAGACGATCTACCTGTATCGCGACACGCCAGAGCAGCTGGATAGGGAACTGCGTTTGCGCGTGCATGGCCCCCGCGCCGTGATCCTGAGTCCGTCGTCCGATTTGTTCGGGCCCGAACTAACCGTTCAGCAAGAAGCATTGAAAGTCATCAAGGTCTTGTCGCGCCATGGCGTGGCGGCCTGGCTTATGACCCGCGGGATCATACGTCCCCGCATTCTCGATGAGCTGTTGACGATCAAGTCCGGCCTGCGCATCCGCGTGGCGCTGACGACCGTAAACAGGCGCTTGCAGCGCGTGCTGGAACCGCTGACTGCTCCGCCGATGTTGCGTCTCAAGCAACTGGAACGACTGGTGCGCGCCGGCGTTGCCGTCGACGTCGTTCTGGAGCCGTTGCTGCCCGGCCTGACCGATATGCCGGCGAATCTGCGGCCGTTGCTTCGCGCTCTGGCAGAGCGGGGAATACGGCAAATCGCGGCGGGCTATGCGTTTCTGCGCACCGGGATTCGCGAGAATCTGCGCGAGGCTTTGACGGCCGCCGATCTGCCGGTGGAGGAACTGGAAGCTGCTTACGAAGGCGGTCCCCTTCTAACGAGCGGGCAGATTGCCGCAGCCCGCTATTTGCCGCGCAAGCGGCGCCAGCGCGGCTATGCATCCCTCATGGCCCTGGCTGCCGAGTTCGGGATTCACGTCCAGGTCTGTCCCGGCACCAATCCGGACTTCCAGCCATCTCGGCCCCGGCCGGATCGGACTGGCTCACGCATCTCCCTGCGCACGTTGTTCGCGAGCGCCGGCCACGCCGGTTAACCGGCCCGGCGTCCGCTGTCAGTCATGTGCGCCCCAAGACTTTTCCCTTGCACCTTATTTTTAAGGGGCTTAGCATCACGATGCGTTCGTGAGGGGGGATTTGTCATGAAAGGCGAGGGCGTTCAAGAAGAGGTCGAGCGACTGCGCGCCCGCATTGCCGTTCTGGAACAGCAGGAGCGCGAGAATGGTCTGGCGACGGAGGACCAGGCAGCCAGGCTTTCGGAATCGAACGAGCAACTCCAGGCGCGGGCCGCCAAGCTGGCCGATTCGGAAGAGGCCCTGCGGCGACAAACGGGCGTGCTCGATGCCGTTCTGCGCAGCATGAATGCGGGCGTGGTCGTGGCTCAGCTGAGCGGCAAGTTTCTCCTCTTCAACCACGCTGCCGAACGCATCCTGGGCAAGACCGCGGCCGACGTTTCCCTACCCCAGGACTGGGCGCGGCATTTTGGCTTCTACCTTCCGGATCAGAAGACGATCTTTCCCACGGAGCAACTGCCGCTGTTCCGGGCGATGAGCGGCGAGGACGTCGACGACGTCGAAGTCTATCTCCGCCGTCCCGATCGGCCGGACGGCTCCTGGCTCAGCATTAGCTCGCGCCCTTTGCGCGACGCCAAGGGCCAGGTTCAAGGCGGCCTGAGCCTCATCCGCGATTTCACCGAAAAGAAAGCGGTATTGCGCAGACAGGCGACGCAACACGCCGTGGCCCGCGCCCTGGCGGGCGCCGTTTCCTTGCGCGACGGGGCGCCCAAGACGCTGGAAGCCATCGGCGAATCGCTCGACTGGCAATTCGGCGTCTTGTGGGGCGTCGAGGACGACGGCAAGCACCTGACGTGCATCGACTACTGGCACGGTCCGGATCCCGCTTATCGCGCCCTTGCCGAAGGAACGCGCCGGTTGGCATTCGATTGGGGGCAGGGCATTCCTGGGCAGGTCTGGGCCCAGTCCGAGCCGCGCTGGCAGCGGTCGCTAGGCAAAGAAGACGAAGATCCGCGCGTCCCGCTGCTCCGGAATTTGAATCTGAACACGTCGATCGCGTTTCCGATCGTGTCGGGCGCGGAAGTCAAGGGAGTCGTCGAGTTCCTCAACAACGACGTGCATCCGCCCAGCCCGGATTTGCTGGCCGTCTTCAGCGTGCTCGGCAGTCAGATCGGGCACTTCGTCGAGCGCCGCCGCGCCGTGGAAGCGTTGCAGGATAACGAGCTGCGTTTTCGCTTGATCCTCGACTCGGCCTCCGACGCCTTCTTTGCACTGGACGTCGAGGGCGCCGTCACCAGCTGGAATACCCAGGCCGAGGACATTTTCGGCTGGAGCCGCGAAGAAGCGCTCGCCAAACACTGGGTGGACCTGGTGCTGGCGCCGGACGAGCGCGATCGCCATCGCGCCGAACTGAAATGGTTCGTAGCAACCGGTGAGAGCGCCCTCTGCTGCCATCGAGTCGAGGTGCTGGCGGCGCGGCGCTCGGGCGAGACATTCCCGGCGGAATTGACGATCAGTCCCATTCGCCTGGGCACGGTCCACGTTTTCAGCTGCTTCCTCCGCGACATCACCGAGCGCAAACAGGCGGACCAGGCGCTGCGCAACTCGGAATCGCTCTATCATTCTCTCGTGGAAACGCTGCCGCTCAACGTCTTTCGCAAGGACCGCGAAGGCCGTTTCACATTCGTCAATCGCCTCTTCTGCGGCACCTCGGGCAAGCTTCCGGCGGAACTTCTCGGCCGCACCGATTTCGACTTCTATCCGCCGGAACTGGCCCGCAAATACCGCGAGGACGATCAAAAGGTCATGGCAAGCCGCGCCGTGATCGACGTCGTGGAATCGCATCAGAAGCCCAGCGGCGAGACCATCTACGTGCAGGTGATCAAGACTCCCGTTTACGATTCGCGCGACCAGGTCATTGGCACCCAGGCCATCTTCTGGGACGTGACTGATCGCCTGCGCACGGAGGAGGCGACCCGAAAAGCCCGCGAGGCGGCCGAATCGGCCAATCGTGCCAAGAGCGCGTTCCTGGCCACCATGAGCCACGAAATTCGCACGCCCATGAACGCCATCATCGGCATGACCGAGCTGGTGCTCGATACGGAACTGACCGGTGAACAGCGCGAGTATCTGGAGCTGGCACGGAAATCGGCAGACTCGCTCCTGACGATCATCAACGACGTTCTGGATTTCTCCAAAGTGGAAGCCGGCAAGCTCGATCTCGATGTCAGCGAGTTCGGTTTCCGCGATACGCTGGGAGATTTGTTGGCGTCGCTTGCTCCCCGTGCCCACCAGAAGGGACTCGAGCTGGCGTGTCACGTGGCGGCGGACGTGCCCGATCGACTGGAAGGCGACTCCCTCCGCCTTTGTCAGATTATTACCAACCTGGTGGGCAATGCTCTCAAATTCACCGAGGTAGGCGAGATCATCGTCGACGTGGCCGCACGGGACCGAGACGACAAGAACGTGCAGCTGCACGTGACCGTGACCGACACGGGCATCGGCATTCCGGCCGAAAAGCGCGAGGCCATTTTCGACGCTTTCTCCCAGGCGGACGGTTCGACCACGCGCAAGTACGGCGGCACCGGGCTGGGCCTGGCCATTGCCCGCCGTTTGGTGGAAATCATGGGAGGCAAGCTCTGGGTTGAGAGCGAGGTCGGCAAGGGCAGCAAGTTTCAATTCACCGCCTTGCTGGGGCATCAGCCCGACGCCGCGCACAGGCCGCACGTAGTAGCAACGCCGCTCATGCACGGCTTGCCCGTTCTGGTGGTCGACGACAATGCCACCAACCGCCGCATTCTCGAGGAGACATTGCTCGGTTGGCAGATGCGGCCGACGCTGGTCGACAGCGGTCCGGCCGCGCTGGAGGCTCTGGACAAAGCCTTGGCGGACGGCGAGCCGTTCCCTCTTGCCCTGATCGACGTCCACATGCCGGGGATGGACGGCTTCGAGCTGGCGGAGCACATCCGCCGGCAGCCGAGTCTTAATTCCCTCAACCTGATGATGCTGACTTCGGGGGGTCAACAAGGCGATGCGGCCCGGCGTCGGGAGCTGGGAGTGGCAGGGGCTTTCATCAAGCCGGTCAAGCAAGCCGACCTGTACAAGGCCATCATGCAAACGCTGGGCATGCCCTTGTTGGAGGACGACGCGAACTCCGGGGCGGCAGCCGTCGCCGCGAGCCCGGTGGGCGCCGGCTACCGGATTCTGGTTGCCGAGGACAACCTGGTCAATCAACGATTGGCGGTTCGCCTGCTGCAAAAACGTGGTCACCACCCAACCGTTGCCAACAATGGCCAGGACGCCCTGGATTGCCTCGCCGCGGAGCGGTACGACCTGGTGCTGATGGATGTGCAAATGCCGGTCATGGACGGCTTCGAGACGACGGCTGCCATTCGGGAACGCGAGCGGCCCGGCGGTACCCGCTTGCCCATCGTAGCCATGACGGCATACGCCATGAAAGGGGACCGGGATCGCTGCCTGGCGGCGGGCATGGACGCCTACATCTCCAAGCCGGTGCGCGCCCGCGAGCTGTACGACATCATCGATCGAGTCATGGCGGTCGAGCAGCGCGTGACGGAAGCCCCGGTGGCCGTCACCGATCCCGTCTCTCTCGTTTGGGATGAAAAGCGTGCCCTGCACGCGGTCGGGGACGACCGTGTGCTTCTGGGGGAGCTGGCCCAGATCTTTCTGGAAGAATGTCCCCGGCTCGTGGCCGAGGTCGGGGAGGCCGTACAAGCCGGCAATGCGGCGCGGCTCCGCAACGCGGCGCACGGTCTCAAGGGCGCCGTGGATAATTTTGGGGCTCGACTTGCCTACGAGGCTGCTCTGAAGCTGGAATTATTGGGACGGAGCGGTACCCTAGAAGGCGCACCTGCGGCGTTTGCGGAACTCCAGGAGGAACTGGCTCGCCTGCAGCCGCTGCTCTACGAATTGGCCCGCGCTGTCCTCGCGTGATTGCACACCCATGGGGCACGCGGGGGCGAGCGGCCCTTCGAGGAAATAGGAAGGAGCGTTTATCGTGGCTACGGTCTTGATCGTGGATGATTCCGCAGTCGATCGTCGCCGTGCCGTCAAGTTGCTGACGAATGCGGGCCTGACCGTTCTCGCGGCCCCTGGGGGCCGCGAAGCGCTGACCATGATCGAGCACGACCATCCCGATCTCGTCTTGACGGACATGCAAATGGGCGAAATGGACGGGCTCGCGCTCGTGCAGGAAGTCAAGGAGCGATTTCCGGGAGTGCCCGTTATTCTCATGACGGCGCACGGCAGTGAAGAGCTGGCGGTCGAGGCTCTGCAGAAGGGCGCCGCCAGCTACGTTCCGAAGCGAAACCTGGCCAACGATCTTTCGGAGGTGATCGAGAGTGTTTTGGGCATTGCCAGCGCCCGTCGTAGTCAGGAGCGTTTGCGCGAATCCCTGATTTCCACAGATGCCCAGTTCGTCCTGGAAAACGACGTGGCGTTGATTCCTTCCCTGGTCGCCTTCGCCGAAAGCAATCTCAAACGGATGACCATCTGCGACGAGAACGGCTTGATCCGCATTGCCGTCGCCTTGCGCGAAGCCCTGGTCAACGCGATGCACCACGGCAACCTGGAACTGACTTCGCACCTGCGCGAGGAAGACGACAAGGCCTACCACAGGCTGGTCGAGGAGAGACGCCATCAAGAGCCGTATTGCGACCGGCGGGTTTTCTTGCACACCCGCGAGAGCCTGCGCGAGGTGGTCTACGTCATTCGCGACGAAGGGCCGGGGTTCAATCCCGCCGCCTTGCCCGATCCCACCGATCCGGCCAATTTGGAGAAATCGAGCGGCCGCGGCTTGCTGCTTATCCGGACGTTCATGGACGAAGTGCGTCACAACAAGATCGGCAACGAGATCACCATGTGCAAGCGCGCCGACCGCTGAGCGCGACTGCCTTGTCAGGAGCGAGCCAGGCGGCTAACATAAGCCGAGCTTTTCCCTGTTGACCCAACTCGAAAAGGAGCTTCCTGGACGGTTGCCGTGGATGCAACCTCGGTTCGGATACCTACTCTCCTATGCTCTTTCAGCCTGCCAATACTCTTAAATCTCGCACCTTTATCGGGCTTTTGGTGGCGCAGTTCCTGGCGGCCTTCAACGACCAGGCCATTCACGCCTCCGCGATGTTTTTCGCGATCCATCACAAAACGCTCACGCAAGCGGACGCTATTTCGTTGATGCCGATCCTGTTCTACGCGCCGTGGGCGATCTTCTGCACCCTGGCAGGGTACATGGCGGACCGGTTCAGCAAGCGGCAGGCGCTGGTCTTCTGGAAGGTCGCCGAGGTCGGGATCACGCTGGTCGCCTTGACCGGCTTCTACCTGGGAAGCGTGCACGGCAGCAGGATAGGGCCCTGGCTGGTTCTTTCTGCCGTCTTCTTGATGGGCATGCACAGCGCCTTTTTTGTCCCGGCCAAGTATGGCGCCATGCCGGAAATCCTGCAGCCTCATCTGCTTTCGCGCGCCAACGGCCTCCTGGAATCGCTCTCCTTCCTGGCCGTCATCCTGGGGACGGTGTCGGGCGGTGTCCTGTACTTCCGCTGCCAGGAACGCGAATGGATCATCGGCCTGGTCTTGCTTTCGTTGGCCCTCGTTGGGGCCGGGGCCAGCTTTTTGATCGAACGCATGCCCGCCGCCAACCCCACGAGACCATTCCCCAAGAACCTGTTCAAGCCCCTGTTCACCAATTTGAAAACCATGCTGTCCTCGCGGCAACTGGCGCTTGCCGTCCTGGCCATTGCCTTCTTCACGTTTGTCGTGGCCTTCATGCGCGGCACCATGTACATGCACGGCGAAACTCGAAACCCGCGCTGGACCGAACAGCACACGAGTTTCGTGGTGGGCGTGGTTGCCCTGGGGATCGGCCTGGGGAGTCCCCTGGCGGGCCTGCTCTCGGGCGGCAAGGTGGAGCTCGGCCTGGTGCCTTTGGGTGCGATAGGAATGATCTCCTCGTTGGCCATCATCTCGGTCACCCTCAATTCGGAAGGCTGGCTGATCGGCTGCCTGGTGGGGATCGGCTTCTTCACCGGGTTCTACATCGTGCCCATGTATACGCTGCTCCAGCATCGCGCGCCCAAAGCCACCAAAGGCGATCTGCTTGCTTCCAGTAATTTCATCAACGTAATCGGGGCCATCGGCGCTTCCGTTCTCTTCAAACTCCTGGTTTCGCTTGCTAGCTGGACAGGCGTCACGCAATCGGTGCAGCCGGTCGAGGTTATGCGCGGGACCTTGTACAACCTCGAATTCGAATCGGGCCACCTGGCTCTCATGGACGTGCTCAGGCCCGATGGCAGCCACTGGATCACGGAGCGCGATCCGGGCATCAGGGAGCTCGAGTCGGAAGGCGCCCTGGTGGAAGAGGACGACAACCCCGACCAGGGCACCGAGGTCGCTGTCGGCCACTACGAGTTGCCGCGTCAAGGAAAGGAAGTCGTTTACTTCAAGGTGCAACCCGCGGACTACCCGTTCGCGCCCGTGGCGAACAATGAGCCGCTGACGCGCTACCTGTTCTGGGGCGCCGGCACCTTGACCCTTCTGAGCGTCATTGCCTTGCGCCGACTCTTGCCTGATTTCTTCCTGCGCTCGCTCATTTGGCTGCGCTCTCTAGGTCGCTATCGGCTCCAGGTGGTGGGGACCACCAACCTTCCCTCCTTCGGTCCTGCCGTGCTGGTGACCAATTGTCCGGTTTTCGAGCGGGCTCTGATCGTGCTGTCGGCCACCGACCGCTATGCGCGCTTTTTCATGTGGCGCAGCCAGCAGCCGACCATGAAGCCCTGGGTGGCCTGGCGCATGGCTCGCAACAGCGGCCTGGTGGTGGTTGAGAATGGCAAAGCCGACATGAGTGAGATTGCCCGGCGGGCGCGGAAGTCGCTCGATCGCGGCGATCTGGTGGCTCTTCCGGTCACCGGCGATGAACTAGCAAATGCCCAGGTTCAGGCAATCCTGACCGAGCTACAAGTGGGACGCGTGTTGACGTTGCTGCCCGTCTATTGCAACGGGCCCACGCGCAAGATCGACAGTCAAGCTTCGCGAGCCCCCGTGGTGCGCGTCGTGATCGGGGAGGCGCTGCCTCCGTGCAACTCGGTCCTGGACCTTCGCGCTGCCGTAGAAGCGCTAAGCAAGAACGAAGACGAAGATTGAAGGAATAAAAACTCGAAATCCGAAGCACGAAATTCGAAATCTAATTCGAATTTCGGGTTTTCTCGGTGAGCGGCAGAGAACGAAGACTATCACTTCAGGGATTCCAGGGGCCGCAAGCGCATCGCGGTGAGTGCCGGGATGAGGCCGCCCAGGGCGCCCATGACCAGCGTGAACAGAAGGCCGGCGCCGAGAATCCGGGCATCGACAATCAGTTTGAAGACGATGGTCTTCCCGCCTCCTTGACCGTTGCTGAGGATGCTGGTCGCTTGCAGGCCGTTGCACAGGCTGCCGAGCGCGCAGCCGACCAGGCCGCCGATCATGGCGATGACGAGCGTTTCCAAAAAGAAGGAAATCAGGATCTGGGTACGGGCAAAGCCCAGGATGCGCAAGACGCCAATGTCTTTGGTGCGCTGGCTGATGGCGGCGAACATCGTGTTCATGACACCGAAGACGCCGCCGATGGCCATGATGGCCGCGATGAACACAATCGCATAAAGGAATTGTACGTTGGTGGCGTTGAGCTTGGCGTAATAAGCCGTTTGCGGTTCTGCCCGTACCGGTGGCCTGAAGTTCGTGCGCAAATCCTCCGCCAGTCGCTCGGCTTCCTTGGCGTCCTGCGAGCGAACGACCATGCAGGTAATTTGGTCTTTGCCGAACAGGGGCCCGACGATGCTGCGCTTGGCCCAGATTTCGGAGCCGAAAGTGGAGCCCGCGGTTTGCGAGATGCCGGTCACGATCCAGGTCCGGCCGCCCAGGTCGAAGGTGTCGCCGGGGTGAAGCATCGTGGGCTTGTCTCCCTGTCCCGCAAGCCTTTGAAACGTGCCCGAGACGAAACCTGCCGCTTTTTGGAGCCAGCCGGCATTCGTCTCCGCTTGTTTGCGGTCATCGGCAAGAATGCGCGCAATCCCCTCTCCAAGGACAGCCTGAATCGCGGGCTGAGAAGCCTTGCCATTGATGGCCGGCAATTCTTGCACGCCCGCTTCGGAAAACCAGGAGCTGTCGTCCGGATAGAGATCGATGCCGTGAACGGCGCTCGAGGTTCTTGCATCCTCGATGCCGCGGACCTGCAGGAAACGTCGTCGCTCCGGTTGGCCGGGAGCGACGGCGACCGGCTGATTGACGACGATGTAGACCTCCCTGCTGCACAGCGGTAGATTGCGCTCCGGGTCACGAAGCACGCCGGGCTGGCGCTCGATGTTCGCGGTGTCGCCAAACGAGAGGTTGCTGAATAGCTCGTCGGTGGCGCCGTCGGAAAGGATCATGACGTTGCCTGGCTCACCGCTTGCTTCGGTCAGGCGATACATGCCGTTCACAAATGCCAGCATGACGGTGAGCAAGCCGACAACCAGCGTGAACGCCAGGGCCGTAAGAAAGGTGATCCGCCAGCGAACCAAGAGATTACGGACGTTGTAACGGAGAGGGACTTTCCCCATCAGCAACAAGACGACGACGGCGACCAGAAACAACGCCAGGCCGAGAGCCAGCGGCAAGCTTTTGAAGAGGGGATCGAAAAAACTCATGACGAGACGCCCTTGCTATGTTCGCAATCATCCCAGATTTTTACCCGTGCTATCGGCGCTATCCGGGATCAATCATCTACCTAGCCGATCTTGGAAAACACTTCGGAGACTTTGACCCTGCGCGCCGACAAAGCTGGAAAAAAGCTGCCGGCGAGCGAGGCCAGCCCGCCCACCAGCGGACCCCACCACAGGGCATCGGCAAAGACCTCGAACGACGGAAAGAAGGCGATCGGAAACTTGAAGCCGCCCAGCCACACCGTGATGACGAAATAGGCCAGTGCGGCGCTTGCGAGGCCGCTGCAGATGCCGATAAGCAGGGCCTCGCCCAGAACGAATGCCTGGATGCGGCCCGGGCCGTAGCCGAGCACCTTGAGGACCGCCATTTCCGTGCGCCGCTCGCGCACGCTGATGCTGATCGCGTTCGCGATGACCAGCGACATCGTGATAAGAATGGCCGGAACCAGAAGCCATTTCATTCCTTGGAGAATGTCCTTGTAGGAATCGAGAAAGCTCGCGATCCCGGAAGAGGCCGTTTCGCATTTGACCGCAGGCGCCGTGAACAGACTCGACGTCACGATCTGGTCGGCCAGCTTTTCGTAGGACGGCTTATCGGCAACGCGTAGCCACACCAGATTTAACGATTTGTCGGCCATGGAGTGCTTTTGACCATTGTGCAAGCGCGGCCAGGCGTCCAAGGTGTCGTTCAGATAATCTCGATTCATGATGGCGCTCTGGTCGTAACGGCCCTCCGGAAGGATGCCCACGACCTCGAATTCCAGCTTCATGTCCGGATAATTGAGTCCCTGGAGAACGAAACGCTCGCCCACTCTCTTGTTCAGCGACTTGGCTCGGTCCCGGCCGATCAGCACACCCGCTTTTTTCTGGACCATTGCCTCGATCATGCGCTCATCGAGGCCTTCGAGGTCGTCCATCATGGGTTTGATTTTGTGGGGATCCATAGCGAAAAAGAAGATGATGTTCTCCAGATTGCGCTTGGCCGGGTCGGGTTCCGTCGTGCCGCCATAGAATTGCCAGGTCATGCTGTCGGTCGGCTTGACGGCGTGGGGATCATCCGGGTGTGGCGCGCCGCTTTCGAGGGCGGCGCCGTAGGAGATCGGCATCTGACTCGGGATCTGCCAGCGTTCCGTCACGATGGCCTTCAGATCGGTCGATTTGTCCTCCATGACGATATCGAGAAACATGAGAACGGACCAAATCAACGTCACCACCATGACGAGCGAGAAAATGGCGGCGCTGCTGAGGAGCGTACGCAGCTTATTGCGAAAGAGGCTCTTGAAAATGAAGGTGAAATACTTGCGGAAGGCAAGCACCAAAGCCAAAAGCAGGAAGGCCAGCGCCACCAGGCCCGCCGCCAGGTAGAGCCTGTATTCGGGGTGTTTGGGCAGCGCCAGGATCATTCGGTGCAGCGGATAAAAGAACTGCATGGTTTCGCCAACCAGGGACGGGAATTCCTTCTACTTCGTACGCTTTTTGCCGAGCCTTGTCAGCGGATGGCGTCTTCGGGCATTGCCTGGGTCTCCGACACCAGCATGCCCTTGTCCAGGTGGAGAGTGCGCTGGGCGCGCTCGGCTGCCTTCGGATCGTGCGTCACCATGATGATCGTTTTGTCGAGTTCTTTGCAAAGCTCTTGCAGCAAGCTGAGGATTTCGTGCGCGGACTTGGAATCGAGGTCGCCGGTCGGCTCGTCGGCCACGATGAGCGTGGGATCGGTGACGATGGCTCGGGCGATGCCGACCCGTTGCTGCTGACCACCCGACAATTGCCCGGGGCGATGGCCGATGCGATCGGCCAGGCTCACTGCTTCCAGAGCGACCATGACTTGCTGCCGGCGCTCCTTGGCGGAGAGAGGTAGCAGGAGCAGCGGCAGCTCCACATTTTCATAAGCGGTCAAGACCGGCAACAGATGGTAGAACTGAAAAACGAAACCGATGTTTCGCGTCCGCCAGCGTGCCAGTTGCCCTTCCGACATCCGAGAAATCTGTTGATCCCCTACCCAGACACTGCCTTCGCTGGGCTGGTCCAGACCGGCAATAAGGTTCAGAAGGGTGGTTTTGCCGGAGCCCGAAGGCCCCATGAGCGCCAGGAACTCACCTTGATGGACGGCCAGGCTCAGACCCTTCAGGACGTCGATCTGCTCGCTGCCGCGCCGAAAGTTCTTGTGGACCTGGTTAACGCGCACAATCGGCTCTGCAGGCATAACGGTTCCTTAGAAAGGGCAGCTCGTTCGCCTTCCCGAATCCTACTTCCTGGCCTGGGCTTCCTTGCTCTGAGACGCCTTCAGGAAGGACACGACGGCTCCCATTTCCGGTTTCATGTAGACGCCTTCTTCGTCCCTTGGCACCGCAAGCTTGACTCGCACTGGAATGGCCGATTTCGAGCGGTCGGCCTGAGGCATGAGACGTGACACAATGCCGTCGTAAACGCGATCCGGGAATGCTTCGGAGCGGACCTTGCACAGTTGACCCTTGAAAACGCGGGCCACGTCGCGCTCCTCGATATTCAAGTCGACCTCCAGGTCCGAGAGATCGGCCATCTCGCACAGGCTGGTGGAACCCTGCATCGCAATCGGGTTCACGAGGTTGCCAAGCTCCGCGCGCTTCACCAGGATGGTGCCGGTCACGGGAGCGCGAATACTGCAGTTTTCGAGCCGCCATTTGTTCTTTGCCATGTCCGCCTCAGCTTGAAGGACGTCGGCCCAGGCCGCTTCGACTTTTTCGATGCGGGGCCCTTCGAGAAGCATGAGATAGTCCTGGCGCATCTGCTCGGCCTTCCGCTCCATGGCACGGTAGCTGCTGGCAGATAGCTCGTAATCGTGTGCTGCTCCGGCGCTGTTGCTGGTCAGGCGGGTGTTCCGCTTGAAATCGAGGTAGAGCTGTTCCTTTTGCGCGTCCATTTCGTCCAGGCGGGCCTTGGCCTGCTTGATCTCCTCGGGTCGGCTGCCCCGATAGAGTTCGAGAAACCGTTGCCAAGCTCCCTGGTACATTCCCGCGGAGCGACGGTAGTCGGCGTCGTAGTCGATCGTTTCCAGTTGAGCAAGAACCTGGCCTTTCTGAACGCGCAGGCCCTCCTCGATATTGAGCGACTCGATCATGCCGCTCACCTTCGGGCTGATGAGGATCTGGTGGGCCGGGATGATATACCCCTTACGCTCGAGTACGACCTCGCCCGAGGCAGCGAATTTCGCGGCGCCGACGGCGGAACTCGAATTGGACGAAATGGTCGAAGCCGATGCCGCGCGCCCGCCTGGATCGCCCGCGTGAGCCAGGTCCCCTGCCACGAAGTCGGCGAGTTGTTTGCTGGTTTGGGCATTTTCGCGCCACAGGTAGAGCACCTGCCCCGAGAGTCCCAGACAGATCACGAGGAAGACGGCAAGCAAGCGCTTATTGGTGCTCGGCGGGTTGATCTTGGGATCCGGCAGCCTAAGTGAACGAACGCGTTCCTTTAGACTGGCGGTCGGAAGCGCCCGGTGCGGGGAGTCGGCTGCCCCGGCGTCGGTTTGCCTTTGCTCAGTGTGTTCGTTCACGGATTGTCCCTTGGTCGTTTGTGGGATCACGATACGGGTACGATTGTCTCGTCATTGTTTTCCCGGCGATTGTGGTCGGCTCGACGCCAGGCATGGTATGGGCGGGAACTCGCGCGGTTCTCCCCAGATAGGAGCCCAGCACGTCGGAGCATAACTCCAGCATCTCGCGCTCATCCAGCGCATCCGGGTCGGCGGCGCGCTGAATCGCAAGTCCGTGGAGAATTGCCTGCACCAGGCTGGCGAAAGCGCGACCTGAAACGCGTTTTTCCGAGGTGGACTCGGCGAAATCGCGTTCGAGTCCCTCGGCCATTTTGCTTCGCCAGACGCTATAAAGCCCGGCCAGCTTTTCTCGAAAATCCTCCCGGTGGTCAATCTGCGACAAGAAGGTGTACTGCAGACAACCGAATTCCGGGTTGAGAGGCGGATGGGCGAGTATTCGCACCAGCAGGTGCTGAATCCATTCCCACGCACCCGCCGCCTCGGCGGTCGCTCCCGCGGGCTGACCGATGCGCTCATGTGTCAACGCCACGAGCCGGTCGAACATCGCCAGGAGAATGTCTTCTTTCGTGGGAAAGTAATAGGTCAGTTGTCCCCGGCTCATGCCTGCTTTCTTCTCAATCTCCGACAGGGACAGATTCTGGATCCCCTGCTCCATAAGCACCGCGACCGCCGCCTCGACTATTTGTTCGCGACGGATGCCGGCAATATTGATACGGGGCGACTTCATGGTACGCGGTTTTCCCTGAAGAGATCCTGGACCGCGAAAGTGCGTCCCGGGTTTAGACCAAGCAAACCATTTATAGACTGATTGGACTACCCAGTCAATCCGCGATGCGGCTAGCACTCCGTTGCCGCATCCGCGCAAAAAAACAGCCCACGCAAGGATGCATGGGCTGTTCGAACATCAGCGTCAGCTACTCGGCTCAGTTGTCGGCCTTTTTCTTCTTGCCGCCTTTGCCTTTCACCTTAACTTCGGTGACTACTTCCTTGTCGCCCTTCTTCTCCGTGACAATCGTAACGTTGGGAAGCGTGTCCGCCGTGAAAACCTTTTCCTTGAGCTTGTCAGCCAAGTCGACCGTCTTGCCCTTGCCCTTGCCGGCCTTGGTGAACTTGGTGTCGTCCGTTACGACGAATTCCTTGTCCATATCCTTCTCGCCATCCTTGCCGGGGATGGTGATGACGATCTTGTTCTTGTCGGGATCGACGCTCTTGACCTTGCCGTTGTATTCTTCGGCAAGCAATGCCACCGAGGCGATGCCCAGCGCCAAAAGCGCGAACGAAAACTTACGAAGCATTCAAAGACTCCTTTGCCCAAAAAAGCCGGCTCGTCATAGCCCATAGGTTCCGGAGCCAATCCGAAACCTTTTCGTGATCCCCTTGGGGTAATCCTTATTCTTAGTGAAGGCACAATTGTCAGTGAGGGCACGGCGGGCTGACGCCGCGCCGCTCGCCACTTCATTTCGAGTTTACCTTAACTGAACGCTCACGCAAGGGGCGAACCACACGCGAACTATTGAACCCTGGCATGAGCGGAGGCGAGTCCTCCAGCCACATACTGAGAAAACCCCAGCAGCGACAAAGAGTTTCTACGGAATTCGAGAATTATGTACAGGCGTCGGCAAGGTTGACCGACTCCGGCGCCCGCAGGGCGCGCCGGCGCGCGTAAGATTTTGCCAGGGTGTTTAGTGTCCGGAAAGAACGGAGGTCGCGCTCTGTTTTGCCGATGAGCGCGAATGATCGCGGCCGGGCATCGATTCGAGTCGAGACCTTACCTCGTCGATGACGCGATCGGGGGTCGAGGTTCCGGCCGTCAAGCCGACCCTGTCGACGTCGCGAAACCATTCCGGCTTCAAATCATCGGCCCGAGCGACCTGGTAGGTGCGACAGCCGAGTTTGCGGGCAAGCTCGGCTAGCTTGCGGCTGTTGTTGCTCGTGGGCCCGCCGACAACTACGACCACCGAGCATTCCGCGGCGAGCCGACGGAGAGCTTCCTGGCGATCCTTGGTCGGCTGGCACACGGTGTCGATGAAGCGAATGTCGGCCCGAGGATAACGGCGGCGCATGGCATTGACGAGGCTGAGCACCAACTCCAGAGGTTGCGTGGTCTGGGCGACCACGCCAATCCGCGGCTTGCCTGCGAGCGCTGCCAGGTCATCTTCATGAAGAACTACCGTACACTCCTCAAGGTCTTCGATGATCCCCTGGACCTCGACGTGCCCCTGCTGGCCAATCACGACCGGATGGCGGCCCTCGGCCGTGAGCTTCGCGACGGCCGTGTGAACCCGGGTGACCAGCGGGCATGCCGCATCGTGGGTGACGAAACCCTCCGAGTGGAGCCGAAGCTGACGGCGTTTCGACGTTCCATGTGCGGTCAGCACAACGGTCTGCGTCGCAATCTCGTCCACTTCGTGGGCGTGGCGGGCTCCGGCTGTCTCCAGCTCCTGGACTACTTCTTCATTGTGGACGAGCTCGCCCAGGACCGTGACCGGCTGCTCGCGCGCCAGGCCCAGGGCCAAGTCAATGGCGTCGCGGACGCCGAAGCACATGCCAAAATGATCTGCGAGGCGAACTTCCATGGCTTCTTTCCTCTTTCTAAGCCCGCTGTCTACCGCGCCCCTGTTCCACGATGGCTTGAAGATGCTCGAGATACTTGGCGAACGCCTGTCTTCCTCCCTTGGTAAGTCCGCACGAAGTGAGCGGTCTGCGCGCGACGAATTGTTTGTCCAGGCTGACGTAACCCTTCTCTTCCAGCTTTTGAAGGTGAACGCTCAGGTTGCCGTCGGTCATACCCAGATTGTCGCGCAGTTCCGTAAACGGAATGCGATCGACAGCAGCCAAAACGGAAACAATGGCCAGGCGCCCGCGCTCGTGCAGCAACGGGTCCAGCTCATCCACCAGCCGGCGTAGTGCATTCACGTGGGAAACCCTTGCTTCAAATGGAGAACAGGAAACGAAGACGGCGCTGGCGGACGGCTATTACGCTACCGATTGATGCAGACGCGGGACCATGCTGCGGCGTTCGGCCGCAAAGAGAACGCCGCCCAGGCCAATGTGGCCCAGGCCGAAGACGATGCCCATGGCGGGCACTGCCCAGTCAGGGCCCAAATAGAGCGTTAGAGCGCCTCCCAGCAAGACGGCCGTTCCCAGCGAGCGGATCGGCTTGGGGGCGTACGCAGCTGTCGCCAGGGCTCCTTGCCCGTAGCAGAGCATCCAGACTCCGGGCAGCCAAAGATGCAGGTCGCGCGCGAAAAAATAGCCGCTCAATACGAGGGCCGCGAACAGGGACGGCAAGAGCGCCGTCACGACAGCGCGGGCCTGACGTGACCAAACGAGTTCGCCGCGTTCCCGGCCGCGCAACACCGTGCCGATCGCTGCCGCCAATAGTGAGCCGGCAAAGACCAGGCCCCAGACTATGCCGAACTGCCAAGGATTGTTCCTGTCCAGCCAAAGGAAAGACAGCGCGCCGACCCCGGCAAGACTGCCGGCGGCCAGGCCCGCGCGTGCGGTAAGAAGCTGGTACTGAGTCGTCCGCTCCATGAGCGTGCGGATAACCTCCAAGTTCATTGCAGCCTGGCGAGCATTCATGACATCTCTCCGGCAAATAGCTTTGTCCCGCAAAGTAGATTAGGATAGCGACAGGTCTTTGTCAACAGATTATTCGCCGAGTTCTCGTCACAAATTGTCGTTACGTGTTTCGGTGCGAGATGAGGATGCGCTGAGAAAACGATCCGAGCCTGACGCGTAAGCGAAGTGGAGGTTCACTTCGCTTACGCGTCAGGCTCGGACGGACGGAGCTCGATTACTCCTTCTCCTGCAGTTCTTGCTGAATTTCTTGCAGTGCCTTCTTTGACACGAGTTCGCCCAATTTCTTCTTCATCTTGGCCTGCCGATCCTTTTCGCGCTTGGTCGTGACTTCCTGGGCCAGCGCGGTTTTCAGCACGGCGACAGCTTCCGCTTTCTCCCCCATGGCGAGATAAACGTCGACGAGGTGATCCAGGATTTCGACGTGTTGTCCTTCTTCCTTGTCTTGCGTGGCCAGGAGGAGGTACTTCTTCGCCTCCGGATAATTCTTCTTTTTGAACAGGACCCAACCCAGGCTATCCAGATAGGCGGCCGAATCGTGGTCATTTTCCGGGCTCAACAGGTTCTTTTTCCTGAGCTTTTCGCGTCTCTTGCTATCGTCGTCGAGGGCCTTCCGAATCATTTTCTCGGCATTGTCCAACTCGCGATCGTGATCGGCCAGAACGTAGCCAAGGTCGTTGTTGTAGGAGGGATTGTCGGCGTTACCTTTTTCGGCCAACAAAGTTTGGAGCGCCTCGATGGCCTTGTCGACCTGGTCCAGCTCGATGTAGACATTGCTGAGGCGGTAGAGCACGTCGTCCTTCTGTGCCTTTTTTGAATCATCCCCATTCTTCAGCTTGCTATCCTTTTCGATCAGCGGGATCATCGCCTCGTAGGCGCGCGCCGCCTCGGCATAATCTTCCAGTCCCAACTTCACCTGCGCCTTCACTTTCACTCGCTGCCAGTCGTCTTCCTGGCTCTTGAGATAACTGTCCAACATCTTGTTCGCTTCGACCGCCTTGCCTTTCTTGATCCAGTCGATGAACGCACTGGCGAGGAGAAGGCGTCCCTCCTCGGTGTATATCTTCTTTTCCGCCTTCTCTAACTTGCCATCTTTTTCGATCTTGGGGATCAAGTCCTCGTAGGTGCGCACCGCCTCGGCAAACTCTTCCATCTCCTGCTTTACTTCTGCTTTCACCTTCAGCCGCCGCCAATCGTTTTCGTGGCCCTTGAGATAGCCGTCGAGCATTTTGTTGGCTTCGGGGATCTTGCCTTCCTTGACCCAGGCTTTGAGCATCAGAAAGATCACGTCGCCACGCGCTTCCTGGACGATGTTGTGCTTTTCCATCATCTCCAGGAACTCCTGGGAAAGCTTCGCGCTGGCCTCGTATTTTTTGTCTTGTTGGAGCAGTTGGATGACGATTTCGAGCCCGGTGTAGGACTGGCCGAGCTTCGTGGAACTCTGCAACAGGTTGGCTTGCTCGGCGCACACCCAGAAAAACGTGCGGCTAGCTTCCAGGTCCTTGAGCCTGAGCGCCGTGTTGGCGAGGATGAAGGCGCCGTTGTAGTTAAACGGCTGGTCCTTCTCTTTTGCCATGGGAACGGCCACCGCCAGCAGTTTCTTGGCAGCCTGGGGGTCGTCGACCAGCGCCTTGATTTCGCCGCGAATCGGCTCCTCGCCGGTCACGTCGTTAAGTGCCAGGGCCTTATCGCGCAAACCGCTCTTGTCGGCTTTCTTGTCGTCTGCCCGGACCGTGGGTTGCATTGCCAAAACGACCAGTGCCAGGGCCAGCCAAAGGCTTCCGAAGCGCTTCATTTCCGTAACTCCGCTGGGAACGTTGCCACTATCCAAACACACCCGTTATCGTACCCACTCAGCCCATTTCGAGCTATCCAGCTTTCTTGCCATGGCATTCGTTTCGAGCCACGTCCCTGGCCTTTGCGCACTAGACTTGGGCAGGAGACGAAATTCATGCTCTATCCTTTTTTTGCGCTGGCCGCGCAAAGTCCTACGCGCCAAAAGGGCTTTCGTAAGGCAGTTGTGGCCCATTTGCTGATATT
>Ga0206837_1028_pt1 | contig 24729 bp, 26 predicted proteins | sample Alteio_BWOrgCont_29_FD_152863 | JGI IMG/M metagenome (GOLD analysis project Ga0206837, IMG submission 152863) | Enriched cells from forest soil in Barre Woods Harvard Forest LTER site, Petersham, Massachusetts, United States -... | ecosystem: Environmental > Terrestrial > Soil > Temperate forest >...
GGTTGCGGACAAACGAAAATTTGAAATAGCTGTCCCAATACTCCTGATAGATCTTTTTAGCCTGACTGGCTAACAAATGTTTTGTTTCTTTCTCGATGTACCACCAATCATCCCCGCAGATCCATTTTTCTATGGCTGTGCCTGCGGTGCGGGGTATATGGATAAAAATGCATTTATATTTGTGCGATATCATAAATCATTGCCTCATTTTAATGACATAGCGCATGGTTTTGATCCGCCATTGCTCAATAAGCGGCAATTTTTTCAGATACAAATCCATGACCCGCATCTTGTTTAATTGAAGTTGGCTGTTTTCTTTTGCGATATAGGTTTTTGTGCCTTTCAGGAACCTGTAATTACCCCAAATTTCATTGACGTACTGAAAATGGGCAGAAAAAAGTGCGCGCATGATAAAGTCCAGGTCCATGGCATAATGATCTGATTCATCAAAGTGCCCGATTTTGTCGTGCAATGATTTATGGTAAAAATAAGATGCCGGGTTATGGGGGAATTGATTATTTACGCCTCCTATAAGGATATCGGACACATTTAACCGGCTGGGCTTGTTGATGTACCATACCGAGCCGTCGTCTTTAAAAACACGGCAGTTTCCCGCCAAAAAGCTTGGGTCCGGCAAAGTGTCAAAAATTTTCAAAATCCGGGGCAGCAAACCTGGTTCATAATAATCATCGGCATTAAGAATACCTATGATCTTGCCCCGGGACATGGCGATCCCTTTATTCATGGCTGATGATTGGCCGCGGTCCTTTTCAGAAACCCAGCGGATATGAGGATGCCGGCCGGCGTAACGTTCAATAATTTCAACTGTACCGTCAGTCGAAGCGCCATCGATGAGCAGATGTTCAGCCTGCGGGCAGTTTTGGCTGATGACCGACTGCAAGCAGGATTCAATGAACCTTTTGCCGTTATATACCGGTGTAATCACGCTTAATTGAGGCCTATTTACCTGGTTTGGCATTTAATCCTTTACTGCCCGGACACCGAAAATGACCGGATAATCTATATCATTAAAATTATATTCTTTTTCACTGATTTCTTTCCGGCCGATACCATAAAGAAAACAGGCAAAAGTGAAAATATTCCCGAACCTGTTCGTAGTGATCCTGTCTGCTGAAAAAAATTCACCTAAGATTTTTTTGAAACAAATATCGGAAATGTTCCAATGGATATCACAATTAGGGTTCTGATGGATCTTAAAACCAACACCTGAAGTCAATAATAAGACACCTGAAGGTTTAAGTATCCGGTGAACAGTACGCAAAGCGGAGGCGTAATCATAAATCATACTGATAACGTGTGTTAAAATTATACAGTCATAGGTGTTGGAAGGTATATGGCCGGCATCCGTCAGATCGGCAATAATGGTTGCTTTTTTATTTTCCCGGTTAACATCAAGGATGTCGCTTTTAATGACGCTTTGCTTTCCATAGTCATTTGTATATTTGTTATCACCGACCTCTAATACCGTCCCTTTGATATCAGAAGATGAGTTTAACAGGAATTTTTCTATATAATACCGGTCAACAGGGCCGCCTCGAACATAGCCAAAATCATGGCTCATTGGCTTCATCCGGCGAAGGTCTCCGAAATTGATCTTTCCGACAGCCGGCACATAATCCGCGCCGTATTTAAAAATCTTAAAACGGCGGATTGCCCCATCCGGGACAAACTTTCGCAATAATATTTTCGTCCTGAGTTTATATTGATTAAGGTCAAACATAATATTATTGGTATCTCCAATTGTAATTGTGGTGCAACAGGTCAAACCGGTAATTCCTTTTCGTAAGGCTTTTGAAGAGAAAACGGGCCTTCAAATAATTCCGGATCCCTATGCCCTTGTAAAGTAGTTTTAAAACCCCTTTCTTGTGCATATCATAAATCCTGTCAGTCATCTTCATGGTATAGGTCAAGTGCCCTGCCGGATCCATTTCCCTGGCTGCGCATTCTTCCAACAATTTCGTATTGACCGCAAGAAGGCTTTCGATCAAAAATGGAGACGCTGTTTTTTGTGCCAGAAAGGAGCGGTTGAGTTTTTCATAAATTTTGATTTTTTGAAAAAACATATTTTCGGTGTTATCGGATATTCCGGTCTTGAGCATGCGATAGCAACAGCCGACAAAGGGCAAATGTTTCATATATGCCCCTACCCCAAGTATGCGGATCCACAAATCAGTGTCTTCGCTGCAGGTCAAAGTTACATCGAACCCCCCCACACGATCAAGCAAGGATTTGGGGACCAGAAAAGCATGGATAACGCCGCGGTTTGATTCAATAAATGAGGCCAATTGCCGCTCTTTACTAACTAAATGGACAGGACGATGTTCGCTAATACCATTGAGCTTAAGGAGCAGACTATCGCTGATAGAAATGGCCTCCGGTTCCTGCTCAATGTCCCGGAATTGCTTTTCTATTTGTTCGGGAAAAAGAAAATCATCGCTGTCTAAGAATTTGATGTATCGGCCCCGCGCCAGTTTTAAACCCGCATTACGTGCCTTTGATGGGCCCTGATTGTCCTGATAAATATACGTGATTTGGCCAGCATCAACATACGATTTAAGAATGGAAACTGTTTCGTCCGTTGAGCCGTCATCAACTACGATAATTTCTAAATCTTTGTAAGTTTGGGCCAAAGCGCTATCAACCGCCTGCCGGATATAGGGCGCTTTGTTGTATGTTGGTATAATGACGCTGACAGTCATAATTATTGCTCCAACCAATTTTGCAGGTTTTGCTCAAATTGGTCCCCGTTCCAATTCTGCACTGCAAATCGAGGCAGCAGATATGGATTTGAGTTACGCATGACCGGATTTTGCACAACAGTGCATGCATTTTGGAATTTTAAGCGCTCCACCAGTTTTACTGTTTCCTCATTGTAATTACCGTGCGGATAAGAGAAACTGACGATGGCTTTATTGACCCTTTTTTCTAAATCTGTTTTACTCAGATTGATTTCATCATTCTGTTTTTGAACAGGTATAAAGGCCAATTTTGGATGATTGACCGTGTGCGCTCCAATTTCGAAAAGCGGGCAATCCGCCAGGGACAGCAGATCGCCGGAAGTCATAGGCAGGCACTCTTTCCGCACGGCTAAATCCTGTCCAGACCATTGCCCCAAAAGCTTTAATGCAACCCGTCTTTCTTCAATTGATGAAGTGCCGAGTATTTGAATAAGGACGTTGTAAAATTCGGACCTGGACAATTTAGCAGATGTTTTATCATTTATAGTTTGGCCATATTCTATGGTTTGGCATGTCCCCGAAGGTTTTATTTCCCAGTGGTATTTTTTACCGGCAATGATTATATCGAGGATTTGAGGAAGAGTTTCAGGAGCCAGGACAGCGCGTCTCAGACTCTCCCAGAAAAATTCTTCCTGGCTATCAATGCATCCTGTAATGATAAAAAATGTTGCCGGAATGTCATGACGTTCAAAAATTGGTTTGGCGTTATAAAAGTTATCTGAATAACCGTCATCCAAAGTGACAGCAATGTCCGTTTTCCCAAAGGAAAAACGGTTTAAATTTTTCCCCATGTGCCGCATCTGGACAGGGCGGCTGTATTTTTTGATTATCCGCATCTGTTCTTCAAAATGCTTTGGGGACACATTCAAACCCAATGGGTCATAATCTACATTGGCCACCCGGTGGTACATGAGAATGATCCCCAGGCGGTTAAAAGGGTTTAAAAATTTTTTGATTGTCCGAGACGCTGGAATTTTCATATTGATTTCCTTAAGAAAAGTCCATATCTGAATCAGTCTTAGTTAAAAACCAATTATGAGGTCCTTTAATAATTGAATCCAGGCCATTACCGGTATTGTTAATGAACAATCCCTGTTCTTTTTTTTCAGAGACCAGTGAAAAGTTTTTACGCAAGGTATCATTTAACATTTTGTCATCGGAAGAAACCATCATTTTTATGGCCTGGCAACCTATTGTTTTTAAAGTTGATACCCCTGCTTCTAACAGGGCTGTCATAACAGCACTGTTGGACCTGTCAGTAAACATATCTACAATAATACCTTCATGATACCCTTCATATTTTTTGTCCCGGACGACAATGTAGCCTAAAACTTCATTTGTGCTGACAGCCCCTAATACACGATACGATATATGGGGGCATTTAAAGAACCGCCAGTTAAGGAAACGACTGTCCCTTACCTGGATATTCGTGTAATCTTTAGATGCCTTTAACCATAACCGGTCAAATCTTTCATCAAAATATTCAACGTCAATAATTTGGATTTTTTTTGGGTTTTTGATGCCTAAAGGGCCTATCAGGCGGTCAAAGAAGCGAAAGGTCCTGGAATATTCCACCAACTGGCTAAACTGCACCCATTTGAGCCGATTCCATAGATTTAACGTGTTATCCGCAGGAAACCCCATCATTAAATACGGCTGTGCGCTTAATTCTTTAGCCAGGTTTATCCCATGATAACCTCGGCGGTAATCGGGGTGGACCATGAAATCCCCAACCCAATAAGCCGGGTAAATACTATTACCGATTTTTACCTTCTGGGCAAATGTACCAACCATTCCTACGATATTGTTGTCATCTTCTGAAACAAAAATTACAGGATCTTCAGGTAAATTGTTCGGGTTTTGTTCATACTGCCATTGGAAACGTTGTACCGCTTTTTTATAGACCCCTTCGTTATAAACGGCACGTACAAGTTCCAGGACCTTCGGGTGATCTTCATGGGTATATCGCCTGATCAGTATATTTTTTAAAATTTCCATTTAATCTCCGGCAAAAAAACAGCATCAGATGTACTCTTAGGCCCTTCAATATCCACACGCATGACATCTTTATTACGGATAACGTAAGGGTGGATCATTTCTTTGTCCATGATGGAAAACCTGACCATATAAATCCCCTGTGCCAATAGATTTTTACCAAGGTCTATCGTTACCTTTCCTTGTCCCTGGATAGAATCAATCTTAATCCCTAATTTATCTGTCCGTGAAGAGCAGCAAAGCACGCCGTCAGCCCGTAATATACCGAACCAGAAAATCGGATTATCAATTTTTTCTTTGGCTTCGTAATATAACGTGAAAATGATCGGCTCACCAAGCTTGTAGGATTGATTGAATTCGACGCCGGTAATCTCCACCATGGTACGGGTATCGACACTTACCCGCTGGTCTTCAATGGCTTTCATTTTATTTCTAAGATCTGCTTCTTTCTGTTTAAAAATGATATTTTGATAATGAGGGATCACCTGGTCTGTCGGCCCGTCTTTGATCACTTCACCGTTTTGCAGGAGGATGATCCTCTTGCACAGGCTTTGCATCATATCGAGTTGGTGGGAAACCAAAACAATGGTTGCCCCCGAAGAGAGGAGATCACGTATTTTCTGGGCGCATTTGGCTTGAAATGATATATCTCCCACTGAGAGAACTTCATCAACCAGTAGAATGTCCGGATTCATATGCGCCGCGACAGAAAATCCCAGGCGTGAGAACATGCCGGAAGAATACCGTTTAACGGGCGTGTCAATAAATTCCCTGACACCTGAAAATTCCACGATTTCATCAAATTTACCATCGATTTCCTTTTTACGCATCCCAAGGATGGTTGCATTGAGATAGACATTTTCCCTGCCGGTCAAATCCGGATGAAATCCCGCGGTCACTTCAATAAGCGCTGAAACCCTGCCATTGATTTTCATGGACCCCTTGTTAGGAATGAGGATCCGTGATAAAAGTTTCAGTACCGTACTTTTACCGGCCCCATTGGCCCCCATAATGCCGACCACTTCACCCTTTTCAATATTAAAACTGATGTCCTTGACAGCCCAGAACTCAAGGTCCTGCAAAGAAACATTTTTATTGTTGCGTTTAAATAAATGAGGAATAGCATCACGAAGAGAATTTACTTTCTCACCTTTTTTGAATTTTTTCCATACATGGTCGAATTCGAGGGCGTATTTCATTGCTTAACTCCAATGTTATGGATTCCCGCTTTCGCGGGAATGACATAGATTTAAATATTTTCCGCAAAATAGGGTTCAGTTTTATGAAAAACCATCATTCCAATGATGAAAACAGCTGAAGAGGCCAATACCGCGTAAATCAGCCATAGTGCATCCGGCATCTGGTGTAAAACTACAACTTTATCGATCTCTTCAAGGATGCTTCCTAAAGGATTTAAGAGCATAATTGCCTTCCACCTGCCAAAGGCCTCGGCACTGTAGTAAACGGGCGTAAAAAATATACCGAACATTAAAATAATTTCTACAACGTATTTAATGTCCCGGTAAAAAAGATTGGCCGCAGAAAGGAGCAAACCTAAACCAAGCGTGTAGAGAATCAATAGAAGTAAAAGAAGCGGAAGCCATAATAAGTAAATACATACTCCTACTTTAACAATAATCAAAAGGACGACAAGGACTGCTATAGCGACACTAAAATCAAAAAGACAGGCTAACACGGTAGACAGCACTAAAACTGCGCGAGGAAAATAAATTTTGGTGACCAGAGAGCTGTTTCCGATTAGAGCTTGCACAGAAAAACGTATGGAACTGATAAAAAAGGTCCATGGGAGGACTTTAACTGATATGGAAATGATCCCTCGGGTGTCTAAAGAGTGTTGAGCAACGACGGCCATGACCTTTTTGATTAAAATACCCGCGCATATGGCCACGATGGGCATAAAAATAGCCCATAAAAATCCCATGGCGGCCTGTTTATACCTTACCCGTAAATCCCGTAAGGTCAGCATCATGATGAGGTCACGGTACTCAATCAATTCTTTTAACATTTGGATCATTGCATTGAACTCCTCTATAATTGACTTGGGCTTCCTGAAGAACAAGTTTTTCCTGTGGATCTGCCGGCTTCGCTATTTTATTCCGCTCCAATATCCCCCGCAGTATGCCGCGTAAGCCCGGTTCAGCATAGGTTGCCACAAACCAGCCAATAGTAACAACAATGGCGATCGGAATGACCGGTATTAGAAAATTCGGCATAAACGGCATCCAGTGCCCAAACTTGACAATACAAGAAACCAACATGTTTTCATGGACGAGATACAATGGGTAGCTGACGAACCCCAGAAACAATAAAAATTTTGAACTGATAATCAACCGTAGTCGTTCACTCAACATGACGGCCATAAAAAACAACGACATCACGACCCCTGCCAGGATTGAGTCTGCTCCTTTGGGAAGAGACGCCGCACTGGCCAAAGACATTAATACCGCCATCCAGAGCCAATTTTTTCTCCCCCCCTTAAAATAAAGGTAATACATCGCCCCGGAGGCAAACCAACCCATATATTCCGGAGAAAAGCGCCAGACAAAAGGGGCGTTCAAAACATAGCAAACAAACAAAGCAACCAAGCCGGCGATTGCCGCATTGACGCCAAAGATAAAAAAAATAAGGCCGAATATGACATAAAATTTGGCTTCAACGAACAAACTCCAGAAAGCATTTTCAATCACACCCTGGTGGGAATGGAAAATTCTAGTTAAGGCATCGTTGTCGATGAATGTAAGGCCTGGCAAAAGATCTCTGAGTACCGGGATACCCTGAGGGCGTTCCGGGAATAACATACGCGCGGTAGCGAAAACTAGTATGGAAACTATGAGCATTGCGGGAAAAAGCCTGAGCCAGCGCCTGTACATAAACTGGAAGAAATTGGTCGTTTTTTCAAGGGTCATGAGAATCACAAACCCGGAGATCATGAAAAAAAGATGAACACCCAACCGTCCGTATTTAAAGAACACGATCTCGCTATATTCGTTCCCGTATGGGACGATCTGAGGATAGCGGGCATACGCATGGAACAGGACAACCGACAGGATGGCTACTCCCCGAAGTCCATCCAGGAATGATATTCTTTTTAATTTCTCGTTCATTTGAACTTCCCCTCGCGAAACAAAGCAATAGGGCCTTCTGTCTCAATTAAAGAAAAAGGCGTCCGTTAAGGACGCCTTTTTGATGCCAATTATTATTTATACTTTTTTTTAAAATACTCTACCGTATGTTTCAATCCCTCCTCAAAACTGACTAAGGGCCGGTATTTGATTTTTTGTTGGATCTTGGATATGTCCGCGCTGGTCCTAAATACATCCCCTGCCCGCACGGGTAATAATTTTGGCTTTATATTCTTTCCGATTATCCGGTTTAATGCATCCACCAATTCCAAGACGGTATTATCTTTCCCGTTGGCCACGTTAAAGACTTGATGTTTGATGCCGGGTGTTGTGGCGGAAAGGACATTGGCGGAGATAACATTTTCGATATAGGTAAAATCCCTGGACTGTAAGCCCGTCCCGAAAATCGGCGGCGCTTCGTCATTTAAGATACAGTGAATGAATTTGGGAACTACTACAGCGTATTCGTCATCTAAAGCCTGTTTAGGCCCAAATACATTAAAGTAACGAAGGCATACGGTTTCAACCCCGAAGAATTCAGAAAAAATACGGCAGTAATACTCCCCAGTGAGCTTACTTAAGGCATAGGGTGAAATCAAAAGCGGCAAGTGGTCCTCTTTTTCCGGGAAGTTAGTGGTATCTCCGTAAATGGAACTTGAAGAGGCAAAAACAAGCCTTTTAATTTTATGTTTGGATGCGGCTTGCAGCATGTGCAAAACCCCGTCAATATTGACCCTGTTATAACTTAAAGGGTCTTCCAGAGATTTTGGGACAGAGCGTAATGCTGCTTGATGAAGCACATAATCCATGCCCTGACAGGCTTTATTGCAATCTGCGGGGTTAGTGATGTCTCCGCGGATAAGTTCAAACTTGTCCTTCCCTAATCCTTTGGCAAAATCTATATTTTCTTCTTTACCGGAATAAAAGTTATCCAGCACACGGACAAAATGCCCATTTTTGGTCAAATACTGGGCAATGCTTGAGCCGATAAAGCCTGCGCCGCCTGTGATTAAATACTTACTCATTTTCTTCCTCTCTATAGTTTATTCATGTTCTCGATTCCCGCTTTCGCGGGAATGACAATAACTATTTATAAATAGCGATAGAGGTAATTGGGAACAAAGTATTCGATACTTGTTAAAACGTGGCCTATAATTTTCGCGTGGCCCTGATTAAGTAGCTCCTCAGCGCGGTTTACCATCCCACGCTGGGTATCTCCGGCTTTAATGACCATTAAAACCCCATCCACATACGTTCCAATAACGACCGCGTCAGTGACCGGGATAACAGGCGGCGTATCAATCAAAATGTATTCAAACTGTGAACGCATCTGCCTCAAAAGATCAGTCATTCTCGCTGAAGCTAAAAGGTCTGCGGGATGGGATGGGACCTGCCCGCATGAAATAAAACTTAAATGATTAATATCAATATGGAAAACAATTTCGTCCAATTGAGCCTGGCCTGTTAAATATTCGCTTAGTCCCTTATGCTCCTCAACACCCAAATATTTGATTATTTTTCCTTTACGCATGTCAGCATCGATCAGCAGGACCTTGGGCTTGTGAATGGCATGGGACAAGGTAATAGCCAAATTAAGCGCAGTGACTGATTTGCCTTCCGAAGAAATGGAACTGGTAATGGCAATAATATGCGGAGGCTTTCCTTTGTTAAGGGAAAGCAAATTAGTCACTAAACTTTTATATTGTTCTGAAACCAGCGACTTAGGGTCAAAATAAGGTACCAGGCATGCGTCCACCCTGGATTCTTTCATTTTTCGGGCCACTACTTGTTTTTGTTCCTGGATCCTAATGACCTTATCAAGACGCCCTATGCGTTCCTTGGCGGCCTTTTGCAGAGCTTCTGTGATTTTTCCCATGAAATTTATTCCTTTGTCTGAGTATTGGAAGCAGCGATGGCTTCGATTTTTTGGTCCAGTTTTTTTGTATAGTTATTTAAAAAATCAATCTCTTGTTTATCATTGAGAATGGCTTCTTTGAGATTATCGTAATTATCTTTGCTGTTTGATGCTAAATCTTTCATTTGATCTTTAACATTTCTGTTCCCATTCTCTAAACGAAGCTTCATATCGTGCATTTGGGTGTCTAAGACATTGATCTTTCTTTCCTGTGTTTTAACCTTTTCTTCCAAATTAAGCACTTGAGTTTGTTTTAATTCTGAGTTTTTCAAGAACAGCGTAATGGCTGTTGAACTTAGTGAAATTGCCCCCAGAGCACAGACAATCAGCAGGGCCATTAAAGCAGTCCTTGGCCAAGACTGCGGTGCGTCTGAAAGATAGACTATCCCTTTTGTTTTATCTTCCTGAATATTTTGCCTTGATTCCTGGCTTTTTTTTAAGGCTTTTGAAATTAAGCTCATACGTACTCCTTGGCCTTTTCCTGCCCAAATTGCTGGTTAGGGGCCTCTTCAATAACTTCCATTAAAATACGGCCATCAATAACACGGTTTTCAGAGACATAGCCGGTCAAAAAGGCATTATCACAAATTTGATTGATGAGTCTGGGTACGCCTTTAGAAAATTTATACACTAATTCTAAGGCTTCTTCAGTCATATATTGGTGATCACTGTCACTGGCAATTTTTAAACGATGCAGTACATATTCTTTAGTTTCTATTCCGGTAAGTGGAGTAAGATGAAAATAAACGGCAACACGCTGGCGTAACTGTTCCAAGCGGGGCAAAGCCAATTTTTGCTTGAGTTCCGGCTGGCCCAACAGGATAATTTGAATGAGCTTTTCTGTCTCGGTTTCCAGATTGGACAACATGCGGATTTCTTCCAAAACTGCTGGTTTGAGGTTTTGGGCCTCATCAATAATAAGGACCACGTTATTATCCTGCTTAATTTGATCAATCAGATAGGAGTTAAGCTGAGAAAGCAGTTTGGATTTTGTTGATCCATGAGTAAATTCAATTTCCAGGTCTTCCAGGACCATTGAAAGCAAATCTTTGCTGTTTAAATGTGTATTTGTGATCAGGGCCACTTGTGTATGCCTGTCGAGCCTGCTTAATAAAGTACGGCAAACAGTTGTTTTACCTGAGCCTATTTCACCGGTAATCACCACAAATCCTTTACGCTGGTCAATGGCGTATACCAGGCTATCCAAAGCCTCAGTGTGTTTGTGGCTGGCAAAAAAGAAACGGGAATTAGGTGTAAGATTAAATGGACTTTCTTTAAACCCATAAAATTGATTATACATAATCCTTATCCTTTAATAAGCCCGTATGTCTGTATGTTTACAAACATGATTGTCAGGCTAACCATTAATACCCCTGCCGAGAACATCCAAAATAGAAGATGCACCTGAGCATACTTTTGTTCTTTCAGTGATTCCTCTGTATTGATTTTAGAAATAGCCCCTAATAATGGGACGTTTAAGAAAGCTGAGGCCTCGTGAACGTCTAAAAATGATTTGTCCAGAAATTCCGTTACAAATATAAAAGTGATCCCTAAAGCTAACCCCAGGAATAGGCCGATCAGAGAGACCAATATTTTATCAGGCCTAATGGGTTTTGAAGGAAGCCTGGCATTTTCGATAATCGTATATTTTGTTCCTTCATTGGAAGCCTGCAGACGTTGAGTTATTTTGGCTGTTTCCAAACGCTGAAGCAGGCTGTTATAAATGGTTTCATTGACATTTACGTCCCGTGCCATGACAGTGTCAATTTTGTCCATGAGCATGACTTTATAAAGGTCTTTATCGCCTCCTGAGGGAGCATTAGTGCTAAGGTCAGCGGCAGTCACGGTTTTGGGGCCAAGATTTTCCAAGGCTTGCTGGATTTGTGTAACCATGGGATTGGTCGCATCAGCTGTAAGCTTGACGTCTTCCGAATATTCCAGATTCTGCGATTTAAGTTCGTCCATTTTTGTTTTAATCTGGCTTCTTAACTCCTTGACTTGAGGGTGCAGTTCCGTGGAATCCACCAATAGCGTATTTAATTTATCTTTCAGGTTCGCGATTTCAGCGGATTTTATTTTTCCAAGGTAAACATGCAGTTGTTCTTCTATGAATTTAATGGTATTGGATGTCTCAAGGCTTTGGGCGAGCACATTGCGCCCAATGTAAATATCAGTCACATTCTTGACCACCGCTTGGGCTTGCTGAGGGCTTTTTGAAATATAAGAAATTTCAATGATGTTCCCATTTGCTTTAAAAATAATTTTACTCTGGAGCGATTTAATCAATTGTTCCGTTTCACTTTGTGAATGGTTATCTTTTTCCAATTGCAAGCGTTTGACCAATTCATTCAGGCTGTTCCACCCCAGCATGGTTTCTCTGATAGTCTGAATATGCTGTCCCGCAGTTGCGGAAATGGCAATGTTAGTTAAAAGCGGGTTGTCATTCTTTGCATCTTCAACCAATATCTTCATCGAAGAAAGGTACTCTTTAGGCAAAATCATGGATGTGCAAATCCCTAAAACAAGCCCTACAAATGAAGGAATGATAATAAACCATTTGCGCCTGAAGAAAACTTTTAAATACTCAATAACACCGTGATTCACATCTTCCATATTGAATGACCTTTCCACTAGCCCCTCCCACAAGGGGAGGAGAAATTTTATAAATTTATACTTTGTTTAAAATGCCACGGCTTTTGCCGCTCCCGCTGCTCCGTATGTATTTGCTGCCGAACTGATAGGATTAGTTACAGGACTGATCATCCGCATGGCTTTAGTCAAAAAGGTTGCAGGTATATACAAACAGTCCCCTGGGTGCATCACATAATTCTCACGCAAATCTCCTTTGTAAAGCAAAGCCTCCACATTAACTCTTTTTCTTATAATATTACCGCTCGCGGAAGGAGTAAATAAAGATGCGCTATCCGTGGCCGCCGATCCTATTAAAGGTAACCCTGCGGACAATAAAGCATCACGGACCGTAATGGTGTCCCCATGCATAGGGATCCTTCCAGGAGTAGCTACCTCACCAACAACATAGACAATTTTACTGTTATATCCGGCAATTTTAAGGATGACTTCAGGCTTGATGATATATGTAGATAATTTTTTGGCTAAAATTTCAACAGCTTGGTCTTTAGTATAACCGGCCAAAACCACATCTCCAACAAATTCATATTGGATCTTTCCTTCCAGGTTAATGATATACTGGCCGCTGACTTCCGGATGGCGCATGACTATAATATTAATCACATCGTTAGGCCCCAAGGTATATTGACTGTTATAATCTATATAAGCCTTGGCACCCGAAAAATTTTTAAATTCACCTGCACTCATCGTTTCTTTGATTTTATCATTATTTATGATATTGTTTTTTTCAATATAGCCTTTATTTTCATCCTTAGACGTTGTATTTTGGCCAGAATTTTCATTATTTAACTGTTTCAATGCATCTTGGGTTTGGCCTGAAGTCATAAACGACATAAAACTTAACAGGACAGCTATGTGAATAGTTAAAATTTTTGGTGTTTTCATAATACGAAATCTCCTTCTTTGGTTTCCCATTTTCGTGGGTAAGGCAGTAAAAAAATATTTACTCTACTTCAATAATAATTTCATGCAATTGGCGTATTTGAAAAAGGTCATTTTCATCATAAACCCGCCAGCTTCGCCAATTACGTTTGGGTTTTTTAATTTTACCCATTTTTTCCCATCTCATAATGGTTTTGGCGCTGATACCCACAATTTGGGCTACCTCTGTAATAGTCATGCGCCTTTTCATCTCACTTGTGATCATATACGGGTTCTCCATATGGCAATGTTACCTAAGATATAGCAAAAAGCGTACCAATAAGACTCCTTAATACCGATTATGCGCTAAACATCTGCAAATTATAATATTAAAGATCAATAAATCAATTATACCAAGGTATAATATGACATTTTAAGTCATACCAGAATTAACCAACTGTATAAAAGAATAGACACTATTGTCCATGACATACCAGGACATAGGTGGTTATATTAGCATAATTTTATTTTTTTACCAGTTAAATTTTTAAAGAGTTGATTATATTTCATAACTATGTTAATTTCAATAAGTTATACTCCAGCCTTCCTGGCCTTAGCATTTGCATTTCTACAAAAATGTGCTATGTTATATGTATGCATTTAAATACCTCAAGAATCCAGGCCCAAAAGGCTATTTATTCTCTTTCACTTGAGAAATCTATCGCCATACTCATACTGCCTCATACAGAATTGGTGATCAGTATTGAGCAAGAATTGCAGGAGAATCCCCTACTAGAAGCAGAATTTGAAGATTCTCAGGTCAATATTGAGCAAATGAACGCTCTAGTCAATCTCTCTTCTTCTAATAGTCAAGGCCAGGGCTCTGCAATTGAAGAAGAACGGGAATTTGAATCTTCTTCTATGGCAAACATGATGACTTTGGAAAATTATCTATTTCAGCAGCTATATTGGGAATTTTCAGACCCAGAAAAGAGGAAAATCGGTGAATTTATCATTGGAAACCTTGATAAAGATGGTTTTCTACTTTTAACCTGTGAAGAAATAGCTGAAGCTTTGAATATAACCTGTATTTCTAATATTAAAGATGTGTTAAATGCTATTCAGAATTTTGAACCCCTTGGTATAGCTACTGGGAATCTTAAAGAGTGCCTGATAGTCCAATTACAAAGCCGCCAGTCACCTCTTCGTGATTTAGCCATACGTATTATAGAAGAAGAGTGCTTGTTTGAGGTGGGTAACAAGAGGTATGCGGCTTTAGCCAAAAAACTGTGTGTTTCCCTTCAAGAAGTCAATGAGGCAGTGAATTTGATCACTTCCCTTGAGCCTAAGCCTGTGCGTAATTATAGTCCCATTGACCCGACCATTTACGTTGAGCCTGATATTTACGTCCGTAAGAATGAGGAAGGGAAATTTATCATAGAAACGAATAAAAGCGGCCTTCCTGCCCTTAGGATCAGCCAATTGTACCGTAATACGCTTAATCAACCTAATATCTCTAATGAAGACCGTAATTTTATTAAGGAAAGAATCACTAGAGCCGTTAATTTTATTAGAAGCCTTTCCCAACGCGGTGAAACCTTGACAGCCATTGGCAGGTACATCTTAGAGAGCCAAAAAGAATTCTTTAATAGCGAGGATTCCACCCTTATACCCATGACACTGAAAGATGTAGCCGTACGTTTGGAGAGATGTGAGTCAACCATCTCGCGTGCCATTAGCAATAAATATATAGATACGCCTCAGGGGCTTTTTCCATTGAAATTCTTTTTTTCAAATAATGCTTCCCGGCAGGATGATGAAAATGTTTCAGCGCATAATGTCAAACAAGAGCTGGCCCAATTGATTGAAGAAGAAAATAAACAATCCCCTCTTTCCGATCAGGCCATTCAAACTTATTTTAATTCTAAAGGACTTCATTTAGCCCGCCGTACCATTACCAAGTACCGCCAGACACTGCATATCCCCGCGTCACATTTGAGAAAATAGGGCTATTTATTTACGGATTAGAAAAATGGCAATATCGGAAAGCAGATTGTGGGCAAAGGCGACTTCACCTTGTGCATTCAGGGCGCATTCCCTTTCAATGGTGATGGAGCGCTCATGACAAAAATCACGGAAGTCTTTGATGCTCAAAAAACGTAAATTGGGCGTATTATACCATTTATAAGGAAGGCTTTTGGTCACCGGCACCCGGCCCAAGAAGAATATCTGCAGGCGCGCGTTTAAATTGCAAAAATTAGGGATGCCCACAATGGCTTTCTTGCCCACCCTTAGGGCTTCAGCAATCACTTTTTCGGGGTCCAAAACTTCCTGCAAGCTTTCGTTTAAGATCACATAATCAAAACGTTTGTCGGCATAATCCGCCAGGCCGGAATCAACGTCTCCATGCGAAACACTCACTCCCCGCTCAACGCATTTATAGATGGCTTTTTCATCGATTTAAATGCCTGCGGCGCGGCAATTGCGTTCTTTCATCAGCAAAGACAAAAGTTCTCCATCCCCGCAGCCTAAATCGAGCACGTGGCTGTTGGGTTCGATCATTTCCAAAATATATTTGTGATCAATACGCATCATACCGTTACACCTCCCGGAGGTGTAACGGTAACATTCTTTAGAAAGTCCGATACTAATTTTGACTGGCCGTCTATTTCCACCAAAAAGGAATCATGGCCATAGCTGGTTTCAATTTCAATAAATGAAACATCAACTTCATTGGCTTTCATGGCTTTGACAATGTCTTTAGACTGATAGGAAGGATATAGCCAATCGGACGTAAATGTAATTATTAAAAATTTGGTTTTTACATCTTTAAATGCACCCACCAAATCAGTATCTTCTGAAAGGTCGAAATAATCCAGCGCCTTGGACAAATACAAATAGCTGTTGGCATCAAAGCGCTGCACGAAGCTGGCCCCCCGGTATTTAAGATAGGATTCCACCTCAAAGTCATGGGAGAAATCGTAGCCGACTTTTTCCTTGCCTTCCAATTTGCGGCCAAATTTTTCTTCCATCGAACGTTCGGACATATAAGTTATGTGGCCGATCATCCGGGAAACCGACATCCCTTGCGCCGGTAATTCCTTGCCGTAATAGTCGCCTTTTTTCCAATTAGGATCAGACATGATCGCCTGGCGTGCCACTTCATGCAAGGCGATTTGCTGGGCTGTGTGTTTGTAATTGGTGGCAATCAGTATTGCAGATTGAAGTGTGCCGGGAAAACGCACCGTCCACTCAAGGGCCATCAGACCCCCCATCGAACCACCGGAAGCAGACAGTAATTTCTTGATGCCCAGATGGTCTATCAAATATTTCTGGGAGATCACCATATCTTCAATGGTGATGACCGGAAAATTTAAACCATACGGTTTGCCGGTGGCTGGATTTATCGAAGATGGCCCGGTGGAGCCTTTGCATCCGCCTAAAACATTGATACAGATAATAAAATATTTGTCCGTATTAAAAGCTTTGCCGCTGCCGATCATAGGGTCCCACCAGCCGGGGTTTTTAGCATCTTTATGCCATCCTGCCGCGTGGGCGTCACCGGTCAAGGCATGAAAAATCAAAATGGCATTGCTCTTATCAGCATTTAATTGGCCGTAAGTTTCATAAGCCAGGGTCACAGGCCCTAATTTGACGCCGCTTTTTAAAACCAGCTCATGAGGCGGATGGGCAAAGGTGAAATATTGGGTTTCGATGTATTGGTTGGGCATGGGTATTTAGGCGTAGCGGAACATGGCCTCGATTGTTTTTAGCGCACGCAGGCGTGTGGGCTCATCTAATATGACCCGGTCTTTGGGTAATGGGTTTTTAAGGGCCCGTAATATATTTTCAAGCGTATTGGATTTCATATATTTGCACATGGTGCAAGTGCCAACCAATTGCTTATCAGGAAATTCCGATTGCAGGCGGGCGGAAAGCCCGCATTCAGTCAGCATTAAAAATTGTTTGGCGTTGGTCTCCTTCATATAGCCTAGCATTTGCTCGGTGGAACCGACAAAATCAGAATTATCCACGATGGCAGAGTTACATTCAGGATGGCTGACAATTTTGGCATCGGGATATTCAAGCCTTACTTTAAGGATATCATCCATGCCATATTCTTCATGGACGTAGCAGGTGCCGGAATAAAATTTGATGTCTTTTTTAATCTTTTGACGCTCCATGAAATTCTTCAGGTTTTGCCCCATAAATTTATCCGGCAGAAAATAAATCTTGTCATTTGGAATGCCCTTGGCAACTTTGTACACATTCGCGGAAGTGACTGTTATATCGCACTCAGCCTTGACTTGGGCGGAGGTATTGATATAGCAGATAAATGTATAGTCCGGATATTGACGGCGCAAGTCCCTGACTGTTTCTGCTTTGATGGAATCTGCCAAGGAACAGCCGTCAAGGGCAGCCGGGACCAGGACTTCTTTATCAGGATTGAGGATTTTGGCCGTCTCCCCCATAAAACGCACTGCTACAAAGACAATCGTAGTAGCGCTGGTCGTTAAAGCGTCCTTGCTTAATTTATAGGAATCACCGACAAAGTCCGAAACACCGTAGATAATCTCCGGGCTGATATAGGAATGCGCCAGGATAACGGCATTCTTTTCTTCCTTTAGCTCATTGATTTCATTGATGAGGGGTACTAATTCCTCGCATTTGCGCAAGGAATATTGGCACACGGACGCCCCCAGCTTGATATTTTTGAGCTTTTCGTATAGCTGTGGAGCTGTTATTTGGGTCTTTAACATAATCAATAAATATATACCTAATTGTTGAAATTATCAAGCGATGCTTCTGATACGCTTTTTACGCTTTTTACTAAGGCAGGTATTTAAACAACTTCGGAGTAATGAGATCAGTGAATTCCTTAACTTCTTTGATGGCTTTTTCTTTATCATTATTGCTGATATCAGCAGAAATTCGGATTAACGCGCTCCCTTTTCCTTGGCCAAATAGCGTGTTAAAGGCAACCAGTATCTGCTCCTTCAAATAGTCAGATGTAAAATTGTTTCCCACCTTAAACCAATAAAAGGAAATTTGATATAGTTTACCCGCTTGAAGCAGGAATCGATTAGCCCTAATGGTCAGATGCTGATAGTTCACGCGGATAAGATCATGTGTTTTTTCAAGGAATGAAACACCGTTTCCTCTATAACAAATTTCAGGAAGATGTGTAGTTTTATGGTTATTTTGAGAATAGACGATAAATAAATAAACCTCTTCTCCATTAGTATTACTGTATTTTCTAAAAAAGACATTGTCTGTTTCCAAAGCGATCAATACATCTTTGGATAATGGGATTTCTTTGGAAACCCAGGTTCCCACTGTGCGGGGAAAGTCCTTAACATAAACAGTATCCGTCTGCTTAAGGTCTCTAAAATAGAAACATAAAGAAAATAAACCTGCAGTGACCAAACAAACAGCCATGATCATAAAATTCTTATCGTCATTACGCATAATTTTTCCTATTTTAATAATTGCTCAACTTGGGACAACAAAAGGAACGCCAGGAGGAATACTGAAAGCCCGGCAAGATCCTCAACGAGTCCGGGAACATATTTTGTTCCCCAAAATTCGCTGACTATAGCCAAAAACATGATGCGCAGCATATTAGTTATCAACGCGATCGGGATTGAAGAAAGGAACAAGACTGTTTTTTTTACCTTTCCTGCTCTCAGCCAATAGGCAAATAGAGCCCCCAATGCCATAAGGGCGACCAGGGAACGCAAGCCGCTGCAAACATCTTCTACAAGGACACTGGCATGTTCTGTAAGAATATAACTCCCCTGTTGGACAGCGTGCATATTAATAACGTTTAGCATCATTGTAGCCATATGTGCAGAGAGTAATTTTAATTGGAAACTGATATTGATGAGAGTCACTACCGGTAAGGGGACCATAAAGACCAAAAATATGATCGGAAACAAAATTACTTGCAAAACATTCTTACCATAAAAACATAAAACAAAGCCGGCAAGGACAATGATCATTGAAAATCCGGAAGTAAAATAAACGCGAAATAACAAGCTTAATAAATGAATAACGACCCCTAAGATAAATAATTTCATGCCCCATAGTGAAGATTTCACTTTGGTATTCTTCAGTGCATCTCGCTTTTGCCAAATCAACAAAACTGATATCAAAGGGATTAGAATGCCATGACTATAATATGAACCCGGGATGAACCACCTCTCCCACATCCATTGCAATGTCGAGAAATACGCAAGGATAAATAAGAGGATCAAGATCCAAATTTTTTTGAATATATCTATATTCATCGTTTTAGTTTAAACCAAATCCTCAAGAAAATAGAACCTATATTCTATTCAAACTTTTATTTTCTAAGATCATAAAAAAAACCCGACGATTTTCATCGTCGGAGAATATTGCACGGGACCTCTAGCTTAAGATATTAGAACCTGTTTATTGCCCTCACTGACAACTTATTTAAACAGAGGTAATTTTATTTTTCTTAAGCCTAAATCCTATTAACCCCAAACCTAAAAGCGCTATGGTGGCAGGTTCCGGAGCTCCTGCTGTTGGAAATGTACCAACAGGAACAATTCCGCCATTTGGACCTATTGTAAGGCCGTTGTCAGAGCCGTTGCTGTTGCTTCCGCCACAGTTATCAGAGACGTTATTGGTGTCCATCGTCACTGCACCATTTAGCGCAATGGCTCTGCCACAGTTAATATTTACGCCGGTAGTCAAGGTGATGCTCTGGTCCGCGAGAATATTTCCTGTGAATGTGGTGCCTGTACCGAGAGTCGCAGAACTGCCGACCTGCCAGAACACACCATCATTTAAACCCGGATTGGTCAACGTCACTGATGAAGCGGATGCAGTGGTGAGAGTTTTGCCAATCTGGAAATTAAAGACTGCATTATTAAGGCCCTGGGCATTTAGGGTGAGCGGCCCGGTCAACTGAGCGGACGAATTAAAAGTATAGACGCCAGGTGTAAGTACAAGGGTGCCCAGATTCGTACCAGTTAGATTGCTAGTGGACACCATGCTTGCCAAACCGTTGTATGCTGCGGTGGCATCAGTCTGAGCCTGAAGAGACACCGGACCCGGTCCGTATATTGTCCCATTAACGATCCCCGGGCCACCGTCTACTGCAAAAAAACCTGTGATTGAGGTTTTTGGGTCAAGGCCCAAGTCTCCGGTGACAACACTCGAGCCGGTATTGGTTACCGTTGAGCTGCCCAAAACTGCGAAACTATCCGCTGTATTAAGGATGCTGGCAAACCCTGGTGAAGGGTTATAAAATAAAGCGGTTAAAGCCACCATTGCCGAAATAATTAAAAATTTGAAGTCCATGTCGATCTCCTGTTTATTTGATGGTTTTTTACAAAAATTTCTGCATTTCAAGCACTTGCGAAAAATGAATTAAATAAATTGATTTATGCTGGTATTGTAGGGAAAATTAGGAAATGGTCAATTATACCTAGGTATAATCCCCTTCCTATTTTTAAGACCCTGGAGGGTAACAATAACGTCCTTAAAAAATTTATTCAACGGGTATCCTGGGTGCTTTTCAATCAACATTTGGTAAAACGCAATCGGCTGGCCAGGTTTTTTCAATTTTTCAATGGATACAACGTTAATTAAATAAACCATTGACCCTGTCGTTTTCGAATCCAGATATGGGCTTGGGATATACTCCAGGAGGATCTTTTCAAAAATCTTTACAGCATCATCCCACTTCTCTTGGTCCAGATACGTTACAGATAAGAACCGTAAGGCATTAAAACCCTTCGAAGAATTAGGATTTTCTTGAGCTGTATTCCGGTAAAACCCTTCCGCTTCTTGAAACGCGTTTTGGGCCTCGACATCTTTATTTAACCTATGGCAATAGTTGGCAATATAAAGTGGCATGTTTAAGCCTACGTCCGTTAGGGGATAATTTTTGACAACCTGCCGATAGGTCTCTAAGGCCATGGCGACTTTATTTTCCTTCTCATAGGTTAAACCAATATCCAGTAAAGCTTCGGAGCATAGATCCTTTTGCTGTGGAAACCGTTGTAAAGCCTCAGAATAGCTTGTCCGGGCTTTTTCAAAATCCTTATTCACTGCGTATATTTGGCCGATGCGTATATAAATCTGCGGTAAAAGGCCCGATTTTGGGTATTGCTGAATCAAGTTCCGGTACATCGTTGTCAAATATTCGGATTTTTCTTTCGATAGTATTCCATATTGGGCCTCTACGGTAAATTGCTGTTGAATTTTCCACATTTTCTTCTCTAGAACATATTCACTACGATCAATGGCTGAAAAGAAGACAAAAATAAAAAAAAGCAAAGCGGGTAAAAGAACAAGTGATATTTTCATAATGGCTCTTCTTTAGTTAATAAGTAGCACAGGGTGATCGCCGTATACTGAATAGCAGTGATAAACAGCATCATCAAGATCGATAGGGCCAGAAACAGGCCGGACATTTCCGGATCGTTCAATATCATTTCGTTCGTTTGAATCGATTGGAGATAAATAATTGGAAGATACAAAAATCCGGATACGATGATTACCCCAAGAATTAATCCAAAGAACCGGCCATAATCCGTAAAATTTAATTTAACCGCGGTAATAATCTTTTTTTGTTCAAGCATGATTATCGGTACGACAAAGGCAAGAAGCGCCGTAACAAAGCAGGCTAATAGCCATTGTAGATACGGGGCGGAAATGATCACCGTATTTTTAATTAAAAAATAAATACCAACGCTAGAGCGGATAAACAAGGCTTTTTTAAATATCAAACCGTGCAGAAACGTCAGTCCTTTAAAGAACATGGCCGCCAGAATCATAGCGGTAACCAGGTGAATATACGAAGAAAAAACTTGCTGAAAAACTTTTTTCAAACTTACCGGTTTACCGCTATTAATCAAAGATATGATCAGGACTACTGCACCATAAAAAATACAGCTTATTAAAATGGCAATGAAGATCTCAAGGCCATGAAACCACTTCAATAAAATAAGGTAATTATACGGGTAATGCAGGAATGCCGGGCCTGCGGACCTAACAATTACCGGGCCGAAGAATTCCGACATAGGATTACGAACAGAGAAATAAATGATTTCCAAAAGCAGAAGCTGAATAAACCCAAGGAGGAAAATCGGATATAAAATAATCGGATTCGTAAGCAAAATATCAATTGCTGCTTTTAGTAAAGACCATATCCCAATTTGGAGATTTTTCATAAAAGAACTCTAAGTTTAAGGAAGGCCTTTGAGGGCGTGCGGTGTAGCGGCTGTGATACGAACTTTGACCATATCCCCCATTTTATAGCCGTATTTAGGCCCGCCTGGCGGCGAGGCAGGCAGGATAACCAGCTTGTTGCCATCTGTCCGCCCTACAGAATTTATGGAAGGCCTATCCGGAGGAGTTGGCTCTAGCAGGATTTGCAATAACTGGCCGATATGTGCTTGATTTTTCTTGAGGGTTATCTCTTTTTGAATCTCATTTAAGTGCATAATACGTTCAGTCTTGATGGCTTCAGGGACAGCATCGGGGTACTTTTTAGAGGCAATGGTCCCTTGACGCTGGGAATATTTAAAAGTAAAGGCTGAATCAAATTGCACCTTTCTGATAACTTGTATGGTATCTTCAAATTCCCCATCGGTTTCTGTGGGAAAGCCCACAATGACATCCGTTGTTAAAGCGATACCTGGAATTTTAGTACGGATTTTATCCACTAAGGTCAGGTATTCTTCATTAGTGTACGTCCTATTCATCATATCCAGGATGCGATTATTGCCTGCTTGCAAAGGCAGATGGATATGTTTGCATATTTTAGGGTTAACAGCCATCAAATCCAGAAAACGGTCAGGGAAATCTTTAGGATGCGGAGAGGTAAAACGGATGCGTTCAATGCCTTTGACCTTGCTCACTTCATCCATTAGATAGGCAAAATCATAATCATCATAGCGGTAAGAATTAACATTTTGGCCAAGCAAGGTGACTTGCTTAAAGCCTTCGGCTGCCAGATGGCGTACTTCATCTACAACATTTTCTGGTGAGCGGCTGCGCTCGCGGCCGCGCGTATAAGGTACCACACAAAAGGTGCAAAAATTATTACAACCGCGCATCACCACGATCCAGGCATTTACACCCTTGGTGCGGCTGGGGGCTATATCCGAGTAAGTTTCAAATTCGGACAAAGTCACATCATAGGATTTTTGCCCATCTTCAGAAGCCTCCTGGATCAATTGCGGCAGGCGTTTGTAGCTGTCGGGCCCTGCGATGAAATCAATTTTTAAACTGCGGTCTTCCAGCAGGTCATGCCGTAAATTAGTGGCCATACAGCCTAAAATGCCGATCATGACAGGGTCTTTGCCCCGCGCGTGGCGAATTTGATGCACCCGGCCGTAGACCTTGCGATGCGCATGTTCACGGATTGCGCAGGTGTTGAGCATAACGATATCCGCTGCCAACTCGTCAGTCACAAATTCATAATTCTCTTTTTTGAGAATTGAGCGCACGAGCTGGCTGTCGTATTCGTTCATCTGGCAGCCGTATGTTTCCAGGAATATTTTATTTTGTTTTGTTTGATTGATCACGAAATTTTCTTGATAAAACCGGTTGACCTAAGCTGCCTTAAGCCTTCTCTATATAAATTTTTACGGGAACCGTCACTGACAAAATGATGGCAGATGGTCCTAGCGGTTACGGGTTTTTTTGAAATCTGATAATCGCAACCCAGCCGCTCAGCGTTTAACTTCGAAAGGTTCATCGCAACCAGTGTCTGTTCACGCCACAACGTTTTATGTTTGTGCCCCATCTGGGAAACTTTTTTAAAATATGCTTCCCCAAGATCAAGAATACCGTCAAAGTCATTCTTGGAGATGAAATAAAAGCCAGCATTTATTTTATGGACCATTTTTATCTTCATCAGGTCATTCAGAAATTCCATCGGATAAGTATACGCATCCATGCAATCGCTTAAATAAAACGGTGTCCCGCCAGCAATGTGTTCCAGTATTTCTTTAGGTTTGTTTAAAAACAGTACATCGGAATCCAGTATTAGCATGTACTCTGATTTCGCATAATATGCCGGACCAAAAATTTTAAGAAGGCCAAGGTATGACCCTACATTAATATATTCAAGGTTCATTTTATACGCTTTTAAAAAATCTCCGATATCACGATCGAGCCTTTCGCGTCGGACGATCTGGCAATTCACAAAATGACTGGTAAGTGTACTTACGGAGTCTTCTGTCAGGGAACCATCATCATAGATTATCAATCTCGGCTTAATGCCGCTAAAATAGTAAAATGTTTTCAAGGACCACATGGTACATTCTAAATCCCGTTCACATGTCAGCATATGTAATTCTAAACGCCCTTCTTTGTCACAGACTACCGGTTTGGTTTTGAATATTTTTCCTGCATATATTTT
>Ga0206837_1030_pt1 | contig 23639 bp, 15 predicted proteins | sample Alteio_BWOrgCont_29_FD_152863 | JGI IMG/M metagenome (GOLD analysis project Ga0206837, IMG submission 152863) | Enriched cells from forest soil in Barre Woods Harvard Forest LTER site, Petersham, Massachusetts, United States -... | ecosystem: Environmental > Terrestrial > Soil > Temperate forest >...
AAAATCGACAAGTGTAATTGCCGCGAGCAACAAGCCGTACGATGGCTTGAATGCCATGTAAAAGATGTAGCTCGCAACAAGAAGCAACATCCAGCGAAATCGGTAGGGAAGCACCAAAAACAGTGCAACGACGGTCGGGAAAAAAATGAGAAACCGTAGTTCGACGAAACTCATATATCTTTTGGGCTAGTATACCTTCTCCGTGCATTCGCTGATATACTGCCGACATCTATGGCAGAAGCGGTGTATAAGGATGATTTCTTTGCAGGGATGGAGGATGCAAACCTCTCGTCGGCCCGCGTGGTCATACCTCTTGCGCTGCAATTCGTGCAGGCAAAATCAGTTATTGATATAGGATGCGGCCAAGGACTGTGGCTCCGCGCATGTATGGAGTCGGGCATTGAGGATGTCGTTGGGTATGATGGCGAGTATGTTGATAGAGAAAAGTTATCAATTCCAAAAGAAAAATTTATAGCCGCAAATTTAGAGCAGCCGTTGCAGTTGGGAAGAACATTTGATCTCGCGGTGTCGCTCGAAGTCGGAGAACATCTCACAGATGGAGCATCCCGTACATTTGTAAAAAACGTAACCAGCGCAGCGCCGGTAATTTTATTCTCAGCAGCGATACCTGGACAGCAGGGTGTGCATCATATAAATGAGCAATGGCCAGACTATTGGGAGGCGCGTTTTAAGGAACAAGGCTATGTTCCTGTTGATTGCTTGCGCCACCATGTATGGAACGACAAACGCGTCTCTTTTTTTTACGCCCAGAACGTGATGTTCTATATAAAAGAAAGCGAACTCGCGCGCTATCCAAAATTAGACGAGGAAATTAAAAGAGGCCATGGCGTCGCACTCCCGCTCGTGCACCCGTACCTATACACCTACTATGAAAGCCGCTGGAACAAAATCGTCCCGCTTATTTGGAAGATTCCACTACCGCTCATAAAACTTGGAAATAAAATTCTGGGAAGAAAAAAATAATTTATTGCCGAGGCTTTATTGCTGAAACACCCACGTGATTAATTTGCGGGTGAAGACCTCGAGTTTCTATATGGACCTGTTCGAAATCTTTTAACAGTAACTCCCAGCCTTGGGGGGTTATTCTCCAGTAATCACCGTAATCTTCCCCGTGCAGCTCATGGAGAAGGGGACCTGTTCCTATAAATAAACCTCCGGGCTTTAGCACTTTCATTATTTCTGTAATGGCAGTCCACGGGTTGGTCGTATGTTCAAATACCTCGGCACAGATAACTGTGTCAAAAGAATTTGGAGGTACGACTTGTGAGAGAACATGTATATCTCCTACATAATCAACGTCCCCCATATCCCGCACATCAAGAGTGAAGACATTCTCAAAATTTTTCTTGGCAAAGGAGCGTGGTCCGCCTCCAATATCGAGGATTTTCCCGTGTGGTTTGCATTTCAAAATAAATGCGTTATCGAATTTCCATTTTGCATCTCCTTCAAACTGAAGTGTTTGATTGGGGCGCGCCAACTGATAGCCAGTCAGTTTAATGAGTGCCGCGTTCAGGACATATTTTACGTTCATGAATTAAAAGGTTTTGTACATTATATATAAAGTAAGGGCGGCTCCCGCTTCGGCAAGTACCGTACCCCACACCGCACCCCACAGCCCGAAGAGTGGGATAAGTATACAGAAAAGTGCAAACTCTATTGCTTGGCTGGAGAGCAGCGTCACGTAACGCTTTTTTACTTCGCCGTGGGCAATGAGCAAGGATTCCAAAACCCCTTTGCCTTGGAAGAGTATTGTCAGCGCCATTACTTGGCTAATAAGCACGGAAGCTAAATATTTGGGGAACAAATATTTAAATAGAAAAGGTACACAAATGATATAGCCGATTGTGCCGAGCATGGAAAGGAATGAAAGTTGTTTGAGGCGCAAGGGAAGAGACTTCCGCACCTCTTCTTTTGTTTTGCGTGCAAGTTTAGGGAAAATAATAGTGCTGAAGTTGATGATTAAATTTTGGGCTTCTTGCACTGGCGCTAATGCAAGCGCATAGACGGCCAGCACGGCCGCACCGGCAAAATGGAACAATAGTAGCTGGTCAATCTGCCCTGAAATAAGCACAAAAAATCCAAGCACGCTCATATGTTTGCCAAAGTTAATAGCTTCCTTGAGCCCCTCCTTGGATTCCTGCCCACCGAGCTTCTTCATCGTATAGCGATACTGCGACCATCCCATGTAGGTGTTCGTCGCAAAATACGCAAACAGGATCCATACGACGTTTCTTGTAACCAAAAGAGTAACAAGTACGATAAGTATGGAAAGTACTGCGCGGGGAAACCCAAAGAACGTGTTGCTCCTGAAGTCACCTATCGCGACCAGCATTGATTTTGAAAGTCCGTAACCGTTGGACAATACGTTTGTGATTGCAATGAATACGAATCCGAATGCCAACGTTGTGTTTGAGTGTCCAAAATAATATGCACTTAACGCGAGTGTCACGGCGCTGGCGGGCAGGCTCCATAGCATTGATGTGCGTATAAGGCCGGGTACGACACCAATATCCCCCTTTGCAACCGAGCGCATCACCGACTGGTTCATTGAATTCAGAGAGAAAGCCGCCACGAACCCGCTTGCCGCGATGACATATTTATATGTGCCATAGACTTCAGGGGGCAGGAGGTTGGCAAATGCAACCGTGAGACCCATTCCTATGAACAGGAGCAGGAAGCGCGGCGCGACGAGCCAGAAATTGCTCGCGGTCAGATACACCATATCCGTCTTGGTGTATTTCTCCGTCCACCGCAAAAACTTGTGCAGGCGCTGTTTTACTTCGGTAAACATAGGTACCAGAAGTATAACTGTTCTTTGGTGCAAAAAGGCACTTCTGCTACAATGCGTGCTATATGTCGTATACCAAATTCCTGCGGTGGACGCTGCTCGTTGGCCTCGCTGCCGTATTCGTTATTCCATTTATTATTGCCGACGGCGGGGTGGGGTACAGCCAAGCACCAGGGATGGGCAATCTCTACATCCCATTCTTTGCCATGTTCTTCCCGTTTATTACTGGCAAGAACTTTGTCTTCCGTATCTTAATAGAGGTGCTTCTAGGCGTGTACGTACTCTTGGCACTTCGTGAGCCGAAGTATCGCCCGCGCGCGTCCTTCATACTCTGGGCGCTCGGGATTTTCGTCGCATGGATTGCAGTCGCAACTATTGTGAGCGTTGACCCGACGAAAAGTTTCTGGAGCAACTTCGAGCGTATGGAAGGGTACATCACTACGCTGCACTTGTTTGCATACTTCCTTATGGTGGGTACCGTTGTTGCGGCCGAGGAATGGTGGGACCAATTGTTCCGAGTTTCCATTGTTGCCTCAGTCGTTATGGCTTTTTATGGCTTGCTGCAGCTTGCACACAAAATCCCAATCAGCAGCCAGAGCGGCCCGCGCTTGGACGGCACGTTTGGAAATGCGACCTACTTGGCCGTGTTTATGCTCTTCAACATGTTCATCACGCTGTTTATGCTCGTGCGCCAGCGCAAGTCGACGGTCGCACAAGTACTCTACGGCATCGCACTTGTATTACAGTTGGCAGTCCTCTATTACACCGAAACGCGGGGTGCCCTGCTTGGCGTCATGGGCGGCCTTGTGATTGCCGCGATATACATTGGATGGAAAGGTACGGGTGGGGAGTGGCGCGTGCTGCGCAAAATTTCCCTCTGGGGGCTTGGTACAATTGTCGTTATTATCATCGGATTCTTTGCGCTTCGCAGCACCTCGTTTGTTAAAAATAGTGCAACGTTGTCCGCATCTCGTCGATTTCTTTGAGCGACCCGACCACTGTTGCACGCTTTGAAATCTGGCATATGGCGCTTGAGGGTTTTGTCCAATCGCCGAAGACCGTTATCGCGGGCTGGGGGCAGGAAAATTTCAACTTCGTCTTCAATAAATATTACGTAGCGGCGATGTACAGCCAAGAGCAGTGGTTCGACCGCGCACACGACCAGTTCCTCGACTGGTTGGTTGACGGAGGCTTGCCTGCATTCCTGCTCTATATATCGTTCTTCGTACTCGCTGTCTGGTACATCATGCGCTCCGACTTGGAAGTACCTGAACAGGCAGTTTTGCTTGGCCTTGTAGGGGCGTATGCATTCAACAACTTGTTCGTGTTTGATGACCTGATGAGTTCGGTGTACTTCTTCCTGCTGATGGCATTTGCGCACTCACTTTCGAAAAAGATGCCACCACGATGGATGTTCCTCTCGCGGCCGGCCACCGAGCGTGCACTCGCCGTTGCTGCACCCGTTGTCGTTGTCGTTACGTTACTTGTTGTATGGACAGCGAACGTACCGGGCATTGTTCGCGCGCAGAATCTTATCACTGCACTGACCACGGAGGTCCCGGTCAAGGATGCGAATGGGAATATAACCGGACAGGCGAAAGATCCGAAGGTGTTGCTCCAAAATTACCAAACCGCGCTTGGCGAAGGCATCTGGCCAGGGACGCCAATGGGCCGTCAGGAAGTTACCGAACAGCTGTTGCAATATGCATCCGGCCTGCCGGCTTCAACCTCGATAGATCCGTCGGTACGGCAGGATACCGCAACCGCTGCACAAAATGCCGCAGCCGTGATGATGCAGGAGCGCCCGCACGATGCACGTATTGAGCTTTTTGACGGGGCATTTCTTGATAGCTTCGCGCAATATCCACAAGCGCTCCAGGTGCTTGCGAGCGCACTCTCCGACTCGCCAAAGAAACAACAAATCATGTTCGAGATAGGTGTTACGTACTTGAACGCCAATGATACAAAAGACGCGTTGCCCGTGTTGAAAGCCGCGTTTGACGAAGCGCCTGCCTATACCGATGCGCGCGTACTCTACGCGTCGGCGCTTTATTACAACGGTGACATCACGGATGGAGACGCACTTATGATCCAGGGCTTTGGTACTGTCATTGTCGACGACGACCGGCTCTTGCAGGTATACGTCAACACCAAGCAGTATGGGCGTGTTGTGCAGATCTGGCAGCTTCGCGTGAAAAATGATCCGGAAAACACGCAGGATGAATTGGGCTTGGCCGCGGCGTATTACACCAACGGCGACAAAACTGATGCTATTGCGGCCCTTAACCGCGCGGCACAGCTCGACCCCTCGCTCGCCTCACAGATTGCATCGGTCATAACACAAATACAAAACGGCACACTGCAAACCTCGCAGTAATCTCCATGCAGGTCGAAGAAAATGTCGCGCTCGGACCCCTCACCACATTCCACGTGGGAGGCCCGGCGCGATTTTTTGCTCGTGCGCACACGATAGATGACATTCATGAAGGGCTCGCGTTTGCCAAAGAAAAGAGTCTTCCGGTGTTTATTCTTGGTGGTGGTTCGAACGTATTGGTCGGCGATAAAGGATTTGCTGGAGTCGTTATAAAAATTGAACTAAAAGGTATTGAACAGGATGGAAACACTCTTACTGCAGGTGCAGGTGAAAATTGGGACGCACTTGTTGCATACGCGGTAGACAAAAATTTGTGGGGCATTGAAAATCTCTCAGGAATCCCAGGGAGCGTGGGTGGTGCTGTTGTGCAAGGTATTGGCGCATATGGTGCGGCAGTAGGGCAGACGCTTTCGTTGGTAGAAGTATTTGACCGCGAAACTGCCGAAGTAAAAAAGATGTCGAATGCTGAATGCCGTTTTGATTATCGAGACAGTTTTTTCAAACACGATAACGAGAGACATATAATCCTGCGTGCAGCATTTGCGCTTTCATCGTCACCAACTCCAAATGTCTCGTATAAAGATTTGGCTGTACGATTCAACGACTCATCAATGGATCTGGATGCGATACGAAATGCCGTACTTTCTATTAGAAAGGATAAATTCCCTGACTTGAACGTCGAAGGAACTGCCGGTTCGTTCTTTAAGAACCCAATTATGTCAGAGGAACAGGCTAATACCCTTAAGGAGAAGTACCCCGATATGCCGCTTTTTGTGATGCCTGAAACCGACGGAATAAAAGTTCCGCTCGCGTGGCTCCTAGATAAAGCACTATCGCTCCACGGCACACGTGTGGGAGGTGCTAGGCTTTTTGAAAAGCAGGCACTTGTTATTACAGCGGATAGAAATGCATCCGCGAATGACGTGAAAGAACTTGCATCACTTGTGCAGAAAAAAGTTTTTGACGAATTACAAATAAAAATAGAACCGGAAGTAAAAATAATTTAAATTTATTTTTCTTTTTATATTTTTTAAAATAAAAAGTTATCCACACAATGAAATTTAAATTCATTGTAACTATATTTTATTTACCGGATACTTACATGTAGAGCATCGAGATTGCTCATTGCGTTGTCCGCGGACAAACTTTGAACAAGGTCGATCGATGTCCAGACAATTTGCGACGCAAGTCGCCAAAATTATATGGCAGCAAAGAAAAAGAAAGCAGCAAAGAAGAAGCGCAAATAATTGCGTCCGTGATTTAGACATTGTTTGAATCACGATCCTCTCGAAAGAAAAGTCTTCCGCCTCAGGCGGAGGATTTTTCTTTTGCCCTTTTACGGGTAAAAACAGGCGATTTGTGGTACTCTAGTGCGTATGTTTTCGCTTAAAAACCTCTTTGGCAGCACGGGTACCCGCGCCATGGCAGATAACGCCCAGGTGATTGCAACCATAAACGGCTTGGAGCCCGAATACGAGGCACTTTCCGATGATGGCTTAAGGGGCAAAACCGAAGAGTTCCGCCTACGCTTGGCAGAAGGTGCAACTGTAGATTCGCTGCTACCCGAGGCCTTTGCCGCCGTCCGCGAAAGCGCACGCCGCACACTCCACCTGCGCCCATTTGATGTGCAGCTCATCGGCGGCATCGTGCTGCATAATCGCGGCATTGCCGAGATGCGCACGGGAGAAGGTAAAACGCTCGTTGCAACATTGCCTGCATATTTAAACGCACTTCCAAAAAAAGGCGTACATGTTGTGACCGTCAACGACTATCTTGCACGTCGCGACGCGGTATGGATGGGGCAGGTGTATGTTGCGCTCGGCTTGTCCGTTGGTGTTATCAACCACGACTCTTCCTTTATATATGACGCGTCGCATATGGAGAACGATGCGATGCGCGACGAAGAGGGGAGCTTCCGCGTCTTCCACGAATTTTTGCGCCCGTGTTCGCGCCGCGAAGCATACGAAGCCGACATTACCTACGGTACCAACAGCGAGTATGGGTTTGATTATCTGCGCGACAATATTGCATACAACTCAAACGAGCTTCGCCAGCGCGGGCATTATTTTGCGATTGTCGACGAAATCGATTCTATTTTGATAGACGAGGCACGCACGCCGCTTATTATCTCGGCACCCGCTGCAGAGTCGGAGGATTTGTACCGCCAGTTTGCCGATATTGCAGGAAAGTTGAACCCAGAGACCGATTACACAGTGGACGAAAAACAAAAGGCCATACAACTTACTGATGCTGGCATCGAGCATGCGGAAAAGTTGCTCGGTGTCGAGAATATCTACACTGAAAAAGGCATCAAGTACGTGCACCATTTGGAAACCGCGGTGCGTGCCCGTGCATTGTTTGAACGCGATCGTTCGTATGTGGTGAAGGATGGCGAAGTGGTCATTGTGGATGAATTTACCGGCCGCATGCAGCCAGGCCGCCGTTGGTCTGAAGGCTTGCATCAGGCTATTGAGGCGAAGGAGCACGTCACCGTGCAGAAGGAATCACGCACCTATGCATCCATTACGTATCAAAATTACTTCCGCCTCTACGACAAGCTCGCCGGCATGACGGGTACGGCAAAAACATCCTCGGAAGAATTTTATAAGGTGTACGGCTTGGAAGTGGTGGACATACCAACCAACCGCGCCGTTGTCCGCGCCGACCGTAATGACCTTATCTTCCAAACGGAGAAGGGTAAGTTCAAGGCGCTTGCGCGGAAGATTAAGGAGCTGCACCAAAAAGGCCAGCCAGTGCTTGTCGGCACCGTTTCCATTGAAAAGAACGAACTGCTTTCGGCGTATTTAAAAACGGAAGGCGTGCCGCATGAAATTTTGAACGCAAAAAACCACGAGCGTGAAGGCGAAATTGTCGCTTCGGCCGGCCACAAGGGCAAGGTAACGGTTGCTACCAACATGGCAGGCCGCGGTGTCGACATCAAGCTTGGCGGCATTTCGGCCACCAAGGAAGAACAGGATGAAATAAAAAATATGGGTGGCCTGTTTGTGCTCGGTACCGAGCGCCACGAGGCACGCCGCATCGACAACCAGCTCCGTGGACGTTCGGGCCGCCAAGGCGACCCAGGGGAGACCCAGTTTTTCGTTTCGCTTGAAGACAATTTGATGCGTGTATTTGCCCCCGACTCCATAAAAGGACTGATGGGTCGCTTTGGCATCCCCGAAGACGAGCCTATAACAAACGGTCTCGTATCGCGCGCGCTTGAAAGTGCCCAGACGAAGATAGAAGGATTTAACTTTGATGCCCGCAAGCACGTGCTTGAGTTCGACAACGTGCTCGACAGGCAGCGCAAGGCCGTCTATGACCGCCGCCGCAAGGTGCTTGAAGGTTCATTGAACGAGGTAGAAGATGTTTTGAAAGAATTGGCGGCGGAAAGTGAGGAAGCAAAACAAGTTATAGAAAAGAAGGAAGCTGAGTTTGGCCGCGAAGAATTTTTAGGTGCAGCGCGTACCATCATGCTGCAGACCTTGGACATGTTGTGGGTTGAACATTTGGAGTCGATGGAATATTTGCGCGGCAGTGTGAACCTCCGTGCGTACGGCCAGCGCGACCCGCTGACAGAATATCGCAAGGAAGGAACGCGTATCTACAAGGATATGGAATTTATGTTTGCTGCCCGCGTGTTTGAAATTTTGGATAATCTCAACAAAAACGTTGTACAACCAGCGCCTACTCCCATCATCCCAATTTCAACAGTTCCAACCGACATGGGTGAAGTTGGCCGTAACGACAAGGTAACAATCACCAACGGTACGGAAACCCGCGAACTAAAATACAAAAAAGCCGAATCATTGCTTAAACAAGGTTGGACAATTGTTAAATAAAATGGAATCTACCAGGATAAAAACTCCTGAACAGGTTGCAGAGATAGAAAAAGTGCAACGTGCCGGGGAGGCTGCACTTGCGGCAGTTATTGAATATCTTCGCTCGAGTGATGCACCAACGTCAGAAGGTGCCCACGCAATTCTCGATACGAGGCTTACAGAAGCAGGGTGCGAATCACCCGAAGGGCATATTGTTGCTGGAGGAATGCAGGGAGCTGAACCGCATGAAGCGGGAACAGGCCAGCTCACAAAAGGAGAATCGATAGTTATCGATATCTACCCGCGCTCAAAAACAAGCCGATATTTTGCCGATATGACTCGGACCGTGTGTATTGGCACCCCTTCACCTGAGTTACAAAAAATGTATGACGCGGTGCTGGGTGCGCAAGAATTGGCAATTTCTATGGTGAAACCGGGTGCTCGCTGCAAAGACATCCAAGACGCTACCGAGAAATTTTTTATAGAAAAAGGGTTTGAGACTTCCGGAAAAGGAAAAGAATTTGCCTACGCAGAGGGATTTGTCCATGGCGTGGGCCACGGAGTTGGACTCAATATCCATGAAGCGCCCAGCATCGGAAGGAAAACCGAAGATATTTTGATGGAAGGAGACGTGATAACAATAGAACCTGGGTTGTACTACAAAAATATTGGCGGGGTGAGAATAGAAGATATGGTCTTGGTAACAAAAGATGGATATCGGAATCTTACAAAAGCAGCTAAAAATTTCGTTCTATAATGAAAGGGTATTACTAGTATTTTTTAGGACATCATGCAATTTATGCATAGCCGTGGGTATGAAAAAGCAGCACTATGGATTGCTCGTTTGTTTTTGGCATTTCAGTTCGGTGTCGCGGCATATTTTAAAATAATGGGTTTTTCAGGCGAAGCGGCAATGACCGCAGGCGTCGGTGTGCCGTTTGCAAAAGTTGCAGTTGGTTTGGCTCTTATTCTTGAAGTAGTCGGTGTAATTGCGCTTTTGACTGGTTGGAAGATTCGCCCAGTCGCACTATTGTTAGCGCTTTACGTCGCATTGCTCGCCGTTCTCTTTTATCACAACTGGTCTAACCAAGAGACAATTGGATTGTTCATCAGCCATCTTGGCCTTATTGCCGCGCTTTTGTATGTGTCGGTGTTCGGAGCTAAAAAATAAATGAAAGAATCCGCGGGAGGAATAATAAAAGGGCCTGACGGCCGCATTGTGCTCGTGCGCCAGAACGGCAACTCGTGGTCGTTCCTCAAAGGGGGTGTTGAGGAAGGGGAGACACTGCTACAGGCGGCAATGCGCGAAATTGAGGAAGAGACTGGCATCACGCAACTTCATCTCGTGAAAGAGCTCGGCTCGTATGAACGATATTCTATAGGCAAAGATGGTAGGGGAGAAAATCCAGAGTGGGGCATGAAGAAGCGCACATTGTTTTTGTTTACAACAATGCAGCACGCACTGCACCCGAAAGATGATGAAGTCACGGAAGCCCGCTACGTCAGCATGGACGAAGCGGCCGAGATGCTCACCCACGAAAAAGACAAGGAGTTTTTTGCATCCGTTCGCGATACAATAGAGGGGTAATGCCTGACGCACTTTCCCTCATACCTGCTGCATTTCTTGCCGGAGTGTTGATGTTTCTCGCCCCATGCACGCTGCCCATAGTGCCGGGGTATTTGGCATTTATTGCAGGAGTGCCTGAAAGCGAGGTGGCAAAAACTGGCGCCCGTGACGCCAGAAGGCGCGTGATGAAAAATGCATTATTTTTTGTCATTGGTTTCTCTCTTGTATTTATTGCACTCGGGCTTTTTGCTGCGAGCCTTGGTGGTTTGCTGGGGCCATGGCGGCCGTTCATCAGCCGCGCGGCAGGTGTCATTATTATCCTGTTTGGTTTGACAATGCTCGGATGGATTAAAATCCCCGTACTTCTGTCCGAAAAACGTATCCGTGCTCCGCACTTTATTGTCATCGGCCGCCCCGAAAGCTCGTTTTTAATTGGCATGTTGTTTGCCCTCGGGTGGACGCCGTGCATCGGTCCCATTTTGGGAACGGTACTTCTCTTTGCATCAACTTCTGCAACAGCATTGCAAGGAGCGCTTCTATTGTTTGTTTTTTCGCTCGGGCTTGGCCTCCCATTTTTATTGACTGCGTATTTGATAGGAAGCGCGGGAAAATTTTTTGCGCGTATGCAGGGAGCAGTTTCGCTGCTTTCGAAAGTTGCGGGTGGCATTTTGGTGATATTCGGCCTCTACATGCTGTTCGGATATATGGGATTTTTCGTGCAGTGGGCGAGCGATCTTTTCACTCACCTAGGCTACAACGGGCTACTTAACCACTTGTAGGGCGTGGTAAAATTCAAACATGCTTTCGCTCCTCCGAAATACGCTAGCCGTCTTTGTAGTCCTTGTGGCTATATTTGCTACGGCCTATATTCCTTACACGTACGCTGCGACGAGCAACGTGAGTGTCTACATTGTGGGAGGCGGAGGGGCCGGTGGGTTCAAACGCGGCGGTGGCGGTGGCGGTGGCGGAGTTGCCACAAGTACTGCATTTAGTATTGTTCCTGGAAAAACATATTCGGTAATTGTTGGTGGTGGTGGAATTGCTTCGAGCTCTACCGGTTCGGTTGGTGGAAATGGCGGCAACTCTGGGTTTGCTACCCTTATTGCTCTTGGAGGTGGCGGCGGCGGCGGTGTTACTGCAAAAAATGGACAAAACGGAGGTAGCGGCGGCGGTGCAGATGGTTCTGATAGTACGACAGGAACTGTAGGTTCGGGCACGTTAGGGCAAGGGCAAAATGGCGGTGCGGCTGTGGGTTCGGGCACGGGTTGTTCTGGTGCGGGCGGTGGCGGTGGCGGGTATGCAGCCACAGGAGGTGCGGCATCGGCTACGACACCACCCTGCAGCGGTGGGGCTGGTGCCAATGGAACTACGTCATCAATTTCAGGTGTAACTGTTGATTATGGATGTGGCGGCGGCGGCGGTTCATCGTCGGCGGCGGGGACTAACTTTAGAGCCGCCGCTGGCTGTTCAAACGCGGGGCAGGGAGGTAGTCCGGGGGTTACCCTTCGAGGACTTGCTGGCATAGACGGCACTGGCGGCGGGGGTGGCGGAGGAGGTGATGATTCGACAAATGGTTTTGGAGCTAACGGAGGCTCAGGTATCGTGATTGTTACAGCGCCCATGAATACCATTTGCGCCAGGGGCGGTGTGCACCTCGTGAGCGGAGGAAATGATGTCTGGGTCTTCACAACCAAAGGAACAACGAGTCTAACCAGCGCATTTATTACGCAACCTTGCTCGGCTGTTCTTATACAAGGAGGAAGTGCAAGCGGGCATTTTCTTATACAGGGCGGCCATACGATGATTCAATGACACACCTGTAGTTCATTGCCCAACCATCTTTGATGTACTAAGATGCAAGCATGATAAAGATTCTCATCCGTATCCTTATAACTGCAGGCGCACTTTTACTTATTGCGAATTTTGTACCAGGCATTATGGTCGCGGGTTTTTGGACGGCACTTATCGTAGCGCTGCTCTGGGGTATTATTGGTGTCACGATAAAGCCAGTACTGAGCCTCCTTACACTACCCATAAATCTTATAACACTTGGCCTCTTTTCCTTCGTGGTAAATGCCCTGCTCTTTTGGCTTTTGGCAGCATTCGTCCCGGGGTTTTCTATCAGCGGATTTATACCAGCGCTTGAAGGCTCGGTCATTCTCTCACTTGTATCGATGGTGTTGCACGCAGCGCTTAGTTCGCGCGATTAATATATGGCGTCTTTTGTTGATGAATTAGACATTGCCGCACGGGCAGGCAATGGTGGCGATGGCGTGGTTCGCTGGCTGCATGAAAAGGGCAAGGAGTACTCAGGCCCTTCAGGCGGTAACGGCGGCAATGGCGGTGATTTTTATATCCGCGGCGTGCGTGACTTGAACCTTCTTGCGCGATATCGTGGCGAGAAAAAATTCCAAGCCGAGGACGGCAAGGATGGAGAAAATCAAAATCGCGGCGGGAAGGGCGGCGAAGATTTTGTATTCGACCTGCCTGTCGGCTCAATAGTCCGCAACGAAAATACCGGCGAGGTGTTCGAACTGATAGAGGAGAATAAACAAATAGTAGTTTTGAAGGGTGGCCGTGGCGGGGCGGGGAACACGGCGTTCAAGTCATCGACAAACCAGAGCCCGATGGAATGTACTCCGGGTGCGCGCGGCGAATCTGCCAAACTTCATATTGAACTCCGGCTTATTGCCGATGCGGGGTTGGTCGGCCTGCCAAACGCGGGTAAATCATCATTGTTGAATGCACTTACCGGTGCATCGGCCAAAGTTGGCTCCTACGCATTTACAACGCTTGACCCGAATCTTGGCGCACTCTACGGTTTTATACTTGCCGATATCCCCGGCCTTATCGAAGGTGCATCCGCAGGGAAAGGGCTTGGGTCTCAATTTTTGCGCCATATCTCGCGCACACATGTGCTCGTGCACTGTGTAAGCCTCGAGTCGGAAGACCCGCTTGCCGACTACAAACTTATCCGAGGCGAGCTGGCCCAGTTTGAAAATGGCGTGTTGTCGGCCAAGCCAGAAATGCTCGTACTGACGAAGTCGGATACCCGAGATGCGTCATATATAGAGGAAATAAAGAAGACTTTTGCAAAAGAAGGCCTCCTTGGGCAGGCGGGGAAGGAGAAGATCGTGGTTGTATCGGTACTGGACGATGAGGCAGTAAAAGAGCTGCGGGATACACTTATTGCCGCATTGCGGTAATATAGGTACACATGAGCGAATATCGGCCGACTATCGGCTTGGAAATTCATGCGGAACTCTCGACGCGCACCAAGATCTTTTGTGCGTGCTTGAATGATGCTGATGAAAAACGCCCCAACCAGAACGTTTGCCCAATTTGTATGGCGCACCCGGGTTCGTTGCCAGTTATAAATAAAGAAGCGGTCAGACACGTATTACGGATGGGCACAGCGCTTTCCTCAAAGCTTGCCGATTACACTGAATTTGATAGAAAAAGTTATTTTTACCCAGACATTCCCAAGGGCTACCAGATAAGCCAGTATGCGTACCCGCTTGTAAGCGGGGGCCACTTGAGAGGCATTGATATTACGCGCATCCATTTGGAAGAGGATACTGCGCGTTCACAGCACCTGCCTGCGCAGGCAGGCGTAGGCGAGACAAGTTTGGTTGATTACAACCGCGCAGGTGTGCCGTTGATGGAGCTTGTTACCGAGCCTGTTATCCATACTGCCGAAGACGCGGGTGCGTTTGCCCGAGAACTCCAACTACTGCTGCGCTATTTAGGGGCGGGGGAGGCAAACATGGAGAAGGGCGAGATGCGTGTTGAAGCCAACATTTCAGTTTCAAAAACCGATACCTTTGGTACCAAGGTAGAGGTCAAAAACCTCAATTCTTTCCGCAGTGTTGAACGAGCCATTGCATTTGAAGTTGCTCGGCAAATCGAACTTTTGGAAAAAGGCGGCACGGTCGTGCAGGAGACTCGTGGATGGAATGAGAATACGCAGGCCACATTCTCCCAGCGCAAAAAAGAATCGAGCCACGATTACCGTTATTTCCCGGACCCAGATTTGCCGAAACTAACGTTATCCGAAATAGCAGAATTTAAAGACTTCGCGTTGCCCGAACTTCCGTGGCAGAAACGTGCTCGCCTCGCGGAGCTGGGGCTCCTACAAGTACAGGACATAGAGCAGCTTGTAGGCGATGCCGAACTCTCTGCATTTTTTAGCGAAATGGAAACAAAACTCGCCAAGCCGGAACGTATAAAAATTGCTGCAAACTTTATCTTGAATGATATTGCAGGACAGCGGAAAAAGGACGCAACATGGTTGCCATCGGCTGGGTTGTTTGCCGAGGTGGTTGAACTTTATGCGGCGGGGAAGATAGCATCGCCGCAGGCAAAGAACTCGCTGCTTTCCGGTGTGCTTGTCGAGGCGGCAGGTGATGATACGTTGCCAGCACTTGTACAGAAAATAATTGATGCAAACCCGAGCGTCGCTGCCGACTACAAGGCGGGGAAGGCGGCGGTACTTCAGTTTTTGGTCGGGCAGGGTATGAAGGAAAGCAAGGGCTCGGCAAATCCGGCAGCGTTGGCCGAGCAGTTTAAAAAGCTTCTGAAGTAAACAGATAAAAATGAGTTTTGCACACCCGCCTCCGGCGAGTTTCTTCTTGGTATATACTGTAGGCAAATGGATGAACTAGAAATCTCGGGGAAGCGATACATCTCGTCTAAACGTATCGCCAAGGAAAATAAGTACCACTCGGACTATATCGGCCAGCTTATCCGTGGAGGCAAAATTCTCGGCACCAAGGTGGGCCGGGCATGGTACGTGGAGGAGCGTTCGTTTGCTGACTACCTTAACAAGGAAGACAAAACATATATTGCACCCGCACCCCAAGTGGCTCCAGTACAGGTTGTGACCCCTACCCCAGTTGAAATTGTAGAAACCATCCTTCCGGAGCCAGAACCAATGCCGGCGATGCAATCTCCGGTCATTGTGGAAAAAAAAGAAGAGTACATGGTTCCAGTCAGAAAGGAGGAAGTATTTATTTCGGAGCCACAGGCTGTGCGCAATGTGCCAATAAAAAAAGCAGGGTTAACATACATCTCCGACAGCAGCCCGTTATTTCCTGCAATACAAAAGCGTACAACAGCCCCTGCTGAAAAAGCTTTACCAGCAGTAGCAATACGTCCGGCATCTTTTCAGAAACCAACCGTGCACGTAGAGCCGGCACAGGTACAAAAAAGAAATCCCTATCTCACGGCACTCTCCATTACAGCGGTAGGGGCGCTCGGGGTTATTGTGCTGACATTCGTTTTTTTTGGGTCGCTGGGGCTCGATACAACAGTAACTGTGCAAAAAGGGCAGCCTGCAAGCGTTGCATATTCGCAAGAAAAAACATTGTGCTTCATTTTTGGAACCTGTCAAAACACTTCTGACACTCAATAATTAACTTTCTATACAGGGCTTAAAACATCAGTCCCGATAGTAAAGTATCGGGACTTTCTCTTATTCTATCTAGTATCTTTTAGCCGAGATATCGTTAGACCAAGACGATATATCTTTATTTTAATTTATTAAATCGGCAATAAAAATCTCGGTAATGAAATATCATTTTCTCATCTCAAAAGAGATCACAGAAATAATGGGAGAAATATTTTTTTGAATCTTAAAATAACTTTACTGCAGAAGCTTTTATAAATTTTTTGATCGTGTTTCTATCCACAGATTTATATGAATTTTTACTGAAGAATTTACGCGTATGTACGTACAATATGTGTAGTGCTTCCTCCGAAATCACTTTGTAAATGAAAGATATATCGGACCCATGTCTTCTTTGAAAAAAATAATTTCAAAAACTGGCGAACCGATGTTTACCGCACGCAAGGTTGCGGCGCGTTTGAAGTGTGCACCTGATTATATTTCAAAACTTTGCCGCGAAGGCAAACTCCAGGGTGAACAAATTGACGGTGTTTGGTTTGTAACCCCCAGCTCTATTGCGAGCTTTGAAGCGGCTAGAACCCTTGCAAAACAAGAACGCGCACAAGAACTGGGGCTTCAGCGCCGAAGCGAAAAAATCGAATATACAAAACAACATGCAACGTTTTTGCAGCATATTTTTTTGCGTACACGGAGTGCGCTTGTCGGTGCCCCTATAGGACTAGTTGCGGGCGCAGTGCTGCTTCTTGGCTCGTTGGTGTTTGCTTCGACCCTGGTGCCAAATATAAAACACGCGTCCCTTGCTGCGGCAGTGTCGCAATCGGAAACGCCGTTTTTCGGAACCACGCCGCCGAACGTAACGCTGCCACATACCGGAAATGCATTTGCAGGCGCATCAAACTTTTTATCGGGATTGTTTGCGACGCTGTTTGGAAATAAAAATCAGCCGCAGGTTGCAGAAAATACTAACGCTGCCCCAGAACCATCCGAACCTGCGCAGAACCCTCTGACGTCGCAAGCGACGCAACCGGGTTCTGCTCCGGCATCCTCAGGGTTTGTTGCGGTTCAACAAGCTGCGCCCACCATCATCAACAACTACCCGGTCATCGAACGCACGGTTGAGCAGCAGTCGGCAGCTGTTGGCGGTGTTACCGAAGATGAACTCAGCTCGCGTTTACAGGAACTCTCAAATGCGCTTCAAAACCAAATCTCTACTTTGGAGAACCCGGGCTTCCAACAAAACCCGCTACAAAATTTTGTCGTACCCGAAGTCATCAACAATCTCTCCGACGTGCGTTTGAATGGTGACACCGTGGCGGATAATATTGCCGCGAAATATATAAATACTGCAAAACTAGATGCCGGACAAATAAATATTAACGGCCCTGCCACCATTGCTGGTGACGCCACGGTGGACGGCCAGCTCAACGCGGCAACGACAACGCTGGCGGACCTCACGGTAAACGGCAACGCAACAACAACGGGTGTTGCATATTTCAATACGGACGTAACCATTGGTGGCAACACCATTGTCGACGGGAACCTTACCGTCGAAAACAACAATGGCAGCCCGGGCACGGCATTTGCCGGTACAACGACCGTTACAAATTTGGCCGTACAAAACACATCTACTTCAACCTTTGCCGGCGGCTTAGCCGTTAGTGGCGCCGCAACGTTTGCCTCACTCTTGGACGCTCATGGACTCTCGACCTTCTGGAGCGGTTTGGTTTCGAGTGCATCATCAACCATCGGTGATGGCACACAAACGGGCGGCCTGACAATCAACGGCGGCGCAACAACAACTGGTAATGCGTATTTTGGCGGGAATATCATTGCAACCTCAACCCTGAACGTTGCGGGCCTCTCAACTCTCAACTCTCTCTCGGTCACCGGAAACACCACCCTCGCAAACGCAACATCAACCAACTTTTTCTCAACCGTTGCATCATCAACCAACCTGTTTGCACAGACGGCATCGCTTGGTTCGCTCACAACACAGGCATTTAGCAACACCGGCACACTTACACAGACTGGACTTGCAACATTTACAAATGGATTACTATCTCTTGCATCCTCAACCATCGGTGACGGCACACAAACGGGCGGCCTGACAATCAACGGTGGCGCGACGACAACTGGTAATGCGTATTTTGGCGGAGGCCTTGGTGTCGGTATCGCGACTTCGGCACCTGGTGTGTTGCAAGTTGCAAACAATGCGTACGTCGGCGGTAACTTGTTTGTTGCGGGAAATTCGACGACGCTCGGAGGGAGCTCGGCAAACACCCTGACCATAAACTCATCGATTAATTCAAGCCTTGTTCCGAACCAGAATATTTCCTACGACTTGGGTTCGCCTTCGTTTTTCTGGAACAACGGATACATCAACACATTGACTGCCAACAACATCGTCGCCAACAACACGCAGATAGGCGGCACGCAGCTTTCGACATTCACCATAAACTCGGGCAACAACACGGCCGATACCGAAGACTCTTCGCTCATCTTCTTCCGCGGTAGCGTGGTACCGAACGCTATTCTTGCCTGGAACTCGACGGCAAAACGTTTTGAGTTTAACCAGTCGCTGTTTATATCCAACCAGTCGGGCTCGACAACAGAACCAACACTTGCACTCCAGGGGGTTGCAGGGCAAACGGGAAATATTTTCCAGATTGCATCGTCCTCCGGCAGCACAATATTTGCAATTAACCCGATGGGCGCTGTCACAATCGGTACCACGTCGATAACAGCACTTACGGCCGGCACATCGACACTGACGAACCTTTCGGTAACGAACCTTTCAAATTCGAGTTTTGCTGGAGGCCTTTCGGTTGGAGGCCTTTCAGTCCTCGGTAACGGATTTGTATCGCAGGCATCATCGACCGTCGCCGGTAACTTTACGACGACGGGTAGCAACCTATTTGGCGGTGCTCTAAACGTCCAAGGAAACACCACGCTTGCAAACGCAACTTCGACAAACTTCTTCTCCGGCCTTGCATCATCGACTAACCTGTTTGCACAGACTGCATCACTTGGAACACTATCAGCCCAAGCATTTACCGTCGCGGGTACCCTGACACAAACCGGCCTTGCAACATTTACAAATGGATTCCTCTCCAATGCATCCTCGACAATCACCTCCGGCCTCTTTTCGGCAAACGGTGGTGCTTCGACAACGAACCTGACCGCAAGTGGTACTGGATATTTTGGTAACATCGGCATTGGTACTACATCACCTACACAAACACTTGGAGTGCAGGGTAACCAGTACACCTCCGGCACATCATTCTTCGGCGGGGCAATCACGGCAACCTCAACCCTGAACGTCACCGGCCTCTCAACCCTCGGCTCACTCTCAGTCACCGGCAACACCACCCTGGCCAACGCAACCTCGACAAACCTTTTCTCGACCGTTGCATCTTCAACCAACCTCTTTGCACAGACAGCATCACTTGGTTCGCTTACGACGCAGGTGTTTAACAACCTTGGCCTTTCCACACTCGTAGGTGGTTTTGTTTCGCAGGCTTCCTCCACAGTCGTTGGTAACTTTACTGATACCGGTAACACTGCGATTGGTGGCACGCTCAATGTCACTGGGCAATCTACGTTTGGAAATGCATCCTCGACTAAACTTTCTGCAAATATTCTTTCAGTCGGCGGCACAGGCACCACTACCATCACATCCGCTGGATTCCTTGGCATCGGTTCCTCGACACCCGCATTTGCGCTCTCGGTGCAGGGCAATTCCTACCACTCCGGCACATCGTTCTTCGGTGGTGCGATTACTGCAACATCAACCTTGAACGTTGCAGGCCTCTCGACGTTTAGTGGAAATGCCTCCACAACGCAGATATCGGCGTACAACGGGGCATATTTTGGAAATATTGCGACGACAAGTATTTTTGGAGACAATCTGCAATCCTCGTTCGCAGGGTCGGTCAATATTGCCACAACATCGACCACCGCGCTCAATGTCCAAGACCAGTACGGCTCGAACTACCTCACGGTAAATACTGCTTCAACCACGAGCGACATACTCGATGTTGCGTCATCCACGGGAAATATATTATTTGGAGTAGGACAGGGGGGACTGGTTGCTATAGGTAGCACATCGCCATTTGCGCTGCTGTCAGTGCAGGCAAACAACGGCGACACCAACGGCACGCTCTTTGCTATTGGTTCTTCGACACCGACCGCCACAACAACACTCTTTAGCGTTTCTAACGCAGGCCTTATCAACGGTCTTGCATTCTCGCTGACAAACGGCACCACCACAAACCTTTTCTCCAGTGTTGCATCAAGTACTAACTTGTTCGCACAAACCGCATCGCTTGGTGCCTTGACCGCGCAGAGCCTTACGGTTTCCGGCAATACTACCCACACCGGCCTCGCAACATTTACAAATGGATTACTATCTCTTGCATCATCAACCATCGGCAACGGGAATCAAAATGCAGGATTAACAATCAACGGCGGCGCGACGACAACTGGTAATGCGTATTTTGCAGGTAATGTAGGCATTGGCACTACCACCCCGGTATTTGCGCTCTCGGTGCAGGGCAATTCCTACCACTCCGGCACATCGTTCTTCGGTGGGGCAATTACCGCAACATCAACGTTGAATGTTTCGGGCCTCTCAACATTTACCAACGCATCATCAACCAACTTCTCGGCGAATACATTTGCAGTCGGCGGCACAGGCACCACGTCCATTGCAAGCAGTGGCACACTCACCACCCCAGCACTTGTCATCACTGGCCTTACCTCCGGCCTCCACGCAGCATCTCTCAACGGAGCAACATACTCTGCAGCGACATCATCCATTGCTGCGGGTACCGGCATCACCTTTATAGGTACTCCCGGTGCCCTTGTTGGCGGCACCAGCCTGACGATTCAGGGAATTGCATATCCGTTCGGAGTTGCAGGTAATGCAACATCAACCCTGACCCAGTTCAACGGCGGTCTTACCGCATTTGCCTCTTCAACCATCGGCGCAGGTGGACAAGCCACCGGCCTCACCATCTTCGGTGCTGCAACAACGACAGGTAACCTCCTCGTACAAGGTAACGCCACCTCCACAAATTTCTTCTCAACTGTTGCATCATCGACCAATCTATTTGCACAAACCGCATCACTTGGTTCGCTTACAACACAGGCATTTAGCAACACCGGCACACTCACACAGACTGGACTTGCAACATTTACAAATGGATTCCTTTCACAAGCCTCATCAACTGTTGCAGGGGCATTCACCATCACTGGTCTTGAAACTCAAAACGGTGGCTTCCTCTCCACTGCATCATCGACGGTTAACGGAACATTTGTCGGTGTAGGCAGTGCCACCTTCAACGCAGGACTTACTGTCCTCGGCCAGAGTGCCTTCGCCAACGCCTCATCCACTAACTTCTCGGCAAATACACTTGCGGTGGGTGGGACTGGAACAACTACCATTACGTCAGGTGGGTTCTTGGGTGTGGGAACTTCGACCCCGAACTGGAACTTGGATGTGTCAGGTACCCGCCCTTCAATTGACCTTTCTGACGCTTCTGCTGGCACAAACCTCAAACATTGGGTGCTTTCCTCCGAAGGTGGCAACTTCTATATAGGTACATCAACTGATGCGTTTGCGACAAGCACCACGGAGCAACTTTCCATACTCAACAACGGCAATATTGGTATCGCAACTTCGTCGCCGTTTGCAGCTCTTTCGGTTGTTGGCTCAAATGGCCCTGCAGTTTCAGGTGTCAACGCTAATGCGCCATTCGCACTTGCGGTATACGGCGGTGTTGGTTCAACGAGTGCAAGCATAGCTTCAGGAGGCATTGGGGGCGGTGTACTCATTGTCACTGGTAACGGCGGTATTTCAACTGCTCAGGGAACTGGAGGTGCTGGAGGTTCATTTAACACGACGCTCGGCGCGGGCGGTTCTCCCGTGGGTGGTTCAGGTGGTGTAGGCGGTTCTTTTGTACTGAATGCCGGTATTGGTGGTGCTGCAGGTACCGCATCAGTTGTAACTTCCGGTATTGGTGGTGGAATCACCTTAACGGCAGGCACAGGAGGCTTGTATAGCGGCAGCCAAGGTGTACCAGGGATCGGCGGCACACTTAGCCTTATCGGTGGTACCGGAGGTGCATTTACGGCAACAAATACAAATAGGACAGGAGCTGCTGGTGGTGGATTGGTGCTTTCGGCAGGCGGCGGCGGTATTGGCACAAGTAACTCAAACACTTCCGCCACTGGCGGGGCAGGAGGTGCTGGTGCGTCGACTACAATTTCCGGTGGTGGAGGCGGTACGGGCGGTGCCGGTACTGGTACTAACGCAAACGGTGGTCCGGGTGGTGGAGGCGGAAACTTATTTATTGTTGGTGGTGCGGGTGGAAATGGTGGAGCAAAAAATGGTACAGGCACGCTTGGTGCAAACGGTGCGGCAGGGAACGTAGTTCTTGGAGTGACGCTGCCAGGCATACAACAGGGTATTGTGCTGGTCGGCACATCGACGACTAACAACACAAGTGCAGAATTGAGTGTAACTGCAACAACTTCTTCAGCGCAGTTTCAACTTTTTAATGTCGCTTCATCCACTGGTACATCACTTTTCAGTGTGAATGGATTGGGTAACGTGGCACTTGCGGGAATTGAGACACAGTCGGGTGGCTTCCTCTCCCAAGCCTCATCAACCGTCGCAGGGACACTCACTATCACCGGTCTTGAAACTCAAAATGGCGGATTCCTTTCCCAAGCCTCATCAACTGTTGCAGGTGCATTCACCATCACTGGGCTTGAAACTCAAAATGGCGGATTCCTCTCCACTGCATCATCGACAGTTAACGGAACGCTCGCGGTTGTTGGTGGGATTACCGCGGCTGGATCGTTTACGTTGACGGGCCAAGGCACTGGCTGCGCAACTTTCACTGCAGGAGTTCTATCAACGACGGGTGTGGCATGCAGCTCGGGTGGTGCTGCATATCCGTTCCCTGGATTTAACAACTCAACCACAACGCTTACGCTCTTCAACGGTAATGCATCCACCACAGCGCTTTCCGCAACACAGGCGTTCTTCGGCGGCACCGCAACATCGACGTTTACCACCAACGGCTTCCTTGGCATCGGCACCTCGACCCCGAACTGGAACTTGGATGTGTCAGGTACACGCCCTTCAATTGACCTTTCTGACGCTTCTGCTGGCACAAACCTCAAACACTGGCTCCTTACTTCGGAGGGCGGAAACTTCTACATCGGCACCTCGACTGATGCATTTGCAACATCGTCACCATCAGTGCTCACCATGCTTAATGCCGGCAATGTCGGCATTGGCACGTCATCACCATTTGCGAAGTTTTCAATTAGTGCAAACAACGGCGACCTGTCGCCTGACATCTTTGCAATTTCATCATCCACATCGGCTATAACATCAACGCTGCTCACGGTGTCCAATGCCGGCTTGTTGTCGGTTGGCAGCAATGGTAGTAACGCGTTCACCGTCGACAGCACAACCGGCAGCACAACTATCGCCAATCTTTCCGTCGGTAACCTTAACTTCGACATAAATGCAGGCACGGTTGCACTCTCCAACATCCCCGTATCGAGTGCCGCCGCAGCTGGTGTCGTGCAGTCGCAGAGCATCAACATCGGAGATACGCCGGTATTCACCGTGTACGGTGAGTCCG
>Ga0206837_1032_pt1 | contig 22622 bp, 24 predicted proteins | sample Alteio_BWOrgCont_29_FD_152863 | JGI IMG/M metagenome (GOLD analysis project Ga0206837, IMG submission 152863) | Enriched cells from forest soil in Barre Woods Harvard Forest LTER site, Petersham, Massachusetts, United States -... | ecosystem: Environmental > Terrestrial > Soil > Temperate forest >...
CTCAATGGGGGCTAATCCAAAGGCCCTCTTATTTCCCTCACGGATAGGCCGGCATCGAACTCTCCTGTTAAGCAAGCGAAGCGTCCATCGGCCTGCTTCTTCAGAAACACCATGTAGTGCGGTCCGATTTTATCCAGGAGAGGTTTCTCGCGTTCGGGGAGGTTTATCAGCCGTTTATCAACGACAAACGAAGCAAGAGTTGGCCCGTTGACGATCCCGCCTGGTATGAGTTCGTTCAGGCGGTAGTGAACCAGTTCAAAATTCTTCTGTTTGTACTCGCCCTTCACCACATACGAAACCTGAAAACGTGTCACGACTCCAACCAGAGTATCCGCCTGGCCTTTGGGAGGAATGGCTCGATCTTCCTTCTTGGCATCCCTGACGGAGAGTGGTCTCAAGATCATCACGAGATCCGACTGCTTGAACAAGTCGTCGTAGGACAACAAGGGAATTGGCCGAGCATGAGCGTCGTTGTGCAGCGGCAGCGTAATCAGGAAGCCAAGGATAAGCCCGAACGTGAATCTTGCTTTCATTAGTATCTCCCTATTCACAACGTCTGAGATCCACTATTGCCAAGGATCTTCATTGGCTATTTACCCTTTTCAGGAACTCCCTCTGCTTGTGCTTTGATGAAGAAGTCCCAGAAGTATTTCTCCATTTCCTGCCCGCCCTCTGACCATTTGATCTTTTTCCATGCTTCGCTTTTTCGCAATGATTCGAGATCCTCTAGGGCCTGCTTTCTGGTCGGCACTGGAATACGATCTTTTCGAAAGACTCCCTCTTTAGCGCAATAGTCGATGTAGCTTTTTGTAGACTCAGGCCGGCCACCAACGACATACCCTTGGCTAACCACAAAGAAGGACGATCCCGACCGAGCAATTGGGAAATGTGGCCATCTTTCAGGTGGCATCGACTCGAAGTGAAGCTGGGGGCAGCCAAAACGAGCATTCCGAAGTGGGGCTTTTCCCTTGGGTTGAAAGAGAATCCTGCAAACCCAGCCAATGCGTTCATTTTCATCGATGTAGACTTCACTTATCGGGGTTGAGAATGGACCGACCGGAAGAGAAAGAAGTTCCTTGACAGCCTCCTTCTCACCCAGGGCAACAAAGTGGTTGACTGCATTTGCCAATGTGACGCAAGTGAAGGGCTTTTCACGAAAAAGCTCTGGAGCTTCAGCACGACAGGGAGCGGCACAAAGGACGAGAACAAGTAGTCCGCTTCGGTGCATGACGATCTCCATGATTGCTCGGGCATTTCGGCGGCACTATCGTAGCAACTTGGAGTCGTCTGGAATAGGGTTTCGAGGCCCAGGCTTCGTCTGCCAAGTCAGCATCAGGTGACGTGTGCGAAGCAATGGCTCGCTGAGACGCTTCTTTATCGGTTCACAAGGCCCTCCAGAAGGCAGAAAGTAGGCCCGACTCCACGGCCACACTACCGCGAACTAGGCCTGAATGAAGCGAACCCCCTGGGGGTTGTTCGCAGTAATTTGATGAAAAAACTCGAAATCTCTCGTCGTTTCCGGGGTTTGAGAAGGTGTTGAGATCTTCTTACACCCGAAGCACGGAGGGATTTCGAGTGAACGCGACTATAGCCGGCAAACTGGCCAACCGCAAGCGTCGGATTGAGCGGCGACTGGACAAGACCAACCTCGTAGGTTGCGACAAGCCCATGCTCACCGCCAGCAACATTCATTACGAGATCAGCGACCGCAGTCGCGGCATCGCTCACGGCGGCATCGGCGCTATGCACGCCCTGGCCCAGCAGATCGGTTTGATCGACGCTATCGACGAACGCTTGCAACTGCTCAAGATTCATTTGCCCTTCCACGAGTCGGATCACGTCCTCAATTTCGCCTACAACGCTTTGTGCGAGGGCGTCTGCCTGCAAGACATCGAATTGCGCCGCAACGATGAAGTGTTTCTCGATGCCCTGGGCGCTCGTCGCATCCCCGACCCAACCACGGCCGGCGACTTCTGCCGCCGCTTCACCGAGGCCGACATCAACACGCTGCAAACTGTTTTCAACAAAGTCCGCCAGCCCGTCTGGAAGCAGCAGCCTGATTCCTTCTTCGACCTGGCCGTGATCGACATGGACGGCACGCTTGTGGAAACCACCGGCCAATGCAAGCAAGGCATGGACATCGCCTACAACGGCACGTGGGGTTATCACCCCTTGGTTTTGTCTCTGGCCAACACCGGCGAAGTGCTGTGGCTGGTGAACCGCCCTGGCAATCGGCCTTCGCACGAGGGGGCGGCAGCAGCCGTCGACCGGGTGGTAACCGTCTGCCGGGAGGGCGGCTTCCGGAAGGTGCTGCTCCGCGGCGACACCGATTTTTCGCAAAGCGAGCATCTTGATCGCTGGGATGCGGCTGGCACATCTTTCCTTTTTGGCTTCAATGCCATGAAGAACTTGAACGCCCTTGCAGAGGATTTGCCGACCAATTCCTGGCAGCCGTTGAGCCGGCTCCCTGCCTACACGGTCCAGACGCAACCGCGGCCACGTCCCGACAACGTCAAGGAAGCCATCGTCGTGGAACGAGAGTACGAGAATCGTCAGCTGGGCTCCGAAGAGGTGGCCGAGTTCCCCTATCGCCCCACCGCTTGTGGTCAGGCCTACCGTATGATCGTGGTGCGGAAGAATATCTCCGTGGCCAAGGGCGACAAATTGCTGTTCGATGAGATCCGTTATTCTTTCTACATCACCAATATCACGGAGCTGGAACAGGAGCAGCTCGTCTGGGTAGCCACCAACCGCTGTAACCAGGAAAACTTGCTGGCCCAACTGCACAGCGGTGTCAGCGCTTTGAAGGCGCCGGTGAACACGCTGGACAGCAACTGGGCTTATATGGTGATGACGGCGCTGGCATGGAACTTGAAAGCCTGGTGGGCTCTGATTTTGCCCACGATGCCGGGACGCTGGCAGAAGCGGCACCAGGAAGAGAAGCAATGGGTGCTAGGCTTGGAATTCAAGACGTTCGTGCAAGGGTTCGTGCGGCTGCCGTGCCAGATCGTGCGAACGAGCCGAAAGTTGGTGTATCGTCTGTTGTCGTGGAACCCACACCAGAAGATCTTTTGGCGCTTGGTGACGGCATTGCGTTGTTGACGCAATGCTTCTTGAAGTCGGGATCCGGATGTCCCGATCCACCATGGCATCAAAAGCAGAGATGCGGAGAGAAAACAAAGCTATGCCGACCTCAAACACTGGCCCAAAACCAACCTGGCATCCGACCCGGGCCGGGGAACCTGCCGGCCGCGCCGGACGCCGCCAACGGAGGCCAAATCCCCTTCGGCCTTCGCTTGTTTAAGGTCTAGATCAGCCTGCAAGAAGCGGCTATCATGCAAATGTCCCAGCCCAGACAGGCTATTTCGGGACTTTTCGTCTGCATGAGGTCGATCCCATTGAACCCGACACTCAGCAAATGCGGCAACCGCCTGCTTCTTCTGGGCATTCCGATCATGCTCCTTTCGGCTCTTTCTCTCTACCTAAGTCTTGGGCGGAAGGCCGAATTCGGGCCAATCTCTTCGGAATACAAGGTAATGCGACACGCTGATGACGGCCAGGTTATTACGGTTGTTGGTGCTGCCATCGCCGAGGACTTCAAATTCGGTCCGAAGCTCGTTCTGGATGACCATTCCTGTTTTAGAATCACGAACCAGCCAAAGCGTAGTCCGTGGCCAGCCGGAATCAAGGAAGGCATGCGTGTTCGGGTGGAGGCAAGGGTTATAACAGTCGATGAACTGGGTCGGTGGTATATACCTGGGGGAGCGTGTATCCCGGAACGCTACGTAACAGAGATTGAGATGATTTCCATGAAGCCTGATGAATGAGGCAAACGGGGGTTGTCCTGCTTGGCTGGATAAACTTGTCGGTTCTTGAATCGCGTCACAAACTGCCCCGGAGGCCATCAAGAACGCTTTGATGTGGCCGAGGAGTCGGGCCTTTCTCCAATAGTAGGTTTCGCCCAGCTATCCACGTGTGCCGGTCAGCATGGTGACGCTGTTCAGCAACTCAATCAGGACGGTCTCATGAACACACGAGTAGTTTCCCTGGTGACCGGAGTGCTCCTCATGATCGTGGGCGGCTATCTGTTGCTCTACGTGTATGCATTCAGCAGCATGGTTAATCCCGCATTGCAGGGGTGGGAGCGTCAGAAGCTAATCGTGAGTAAGATGTGGGATTTCCATAATGCCGGATTGCTGACGCTGCTTTCCCTGGTATTCGTAGCCTACGGTGGCTGGCTTCTCGGTTCCCTGGTAGCCAACACTATCCGCTCCGTCGCAAAACCCAGCAGAGCTAACGATGAGCGTCAAGGCCTGACTTCGTGACGATGGGCCAGCTTTCGGCCTCGTCTCCAAAGGCAAAGCTACCAACTCGCAGGAATAGGTGCAAGAATAGGGCTCTTCTAGATTTCTTGTGGGTTGATCCCTCATGGCGGTATTCTGAGAGAGCCCATTTTCTCTCGGAGGACTGCTGTGCGCGACCGCGACCTTTACGCCAAGATTCTCGGTTTGTCGGAGCCTTGGAGTGTTGCTGACGTCGATCTGGACCTTGCCGACAAAACGGTCGTGGTTCGAGTGGTTCGACGTGGGGATGTTTCCTTGGAATGTCCCGAGTGCGGTCAGATTTGCCCCGGTTACGACACGCTGCCCCGGCGTTGGAGGCACTTGGATACTTGCCAGTTCCATACCGTCTTGGAAGCGGAGGTTCCTCGGTGCCATTGCCCGGAACATGGGGTCAAGCAGATCCTCTTGCCGTGGGCCGAACCGGGAAGCCGCTTTACTGCGCTTTTCGAGTGCCTCGTCATCGACTGGATGAGGGAAGCCGGACGGTCTGCGACAGCGCGTCGGCTCGGACTGTCCTGGAGTGAAGCCAACGGCATCATGCAGCGGGCAGTCGATCGCGGTCTGGTCCGCCGCACCGCTATCAATATTCCGGTGTTAGGTGTCGACGAGAAGTCGTTCCAAGGGCGTGAATTTGTCACAGTTGTTTGTGACCTCGATGGTGGCACGGTGTTGCACGTGGCCGACGGGCGAGGAAGTGAAGCCTTGCACTCCTGCTACGCGGCCATGACGCCCGAACAACGCTCGGCTGTCCAGGCAGTTGCGATGGACATGCACCAGCCCTACGTGCTGGCGACGGAGAGTGCCTTGCCCGATGCCACGATCGTGTTCGACAAGTTTCACATCGCCAAGTTGGCAGGCGATGCGGTTGACCAGGTGCGGCGGAGCGAAGCCAAAACCCTGGCGGAGGAGGGAGACGACCGGCTCAAAGGGACACGCTACGGCTGGCTCCGCAATCCCCTGAAGGAAAGCGCGGAACAGCGTGTGGCTTTCAAGCCCTTGCGGGCTAGCCATCTGAAAACCGCACGGGGCTGGGCGATCAAAGAGACGCTGATGGACTTCTTCTTCTATCGACAGCAAGCGGCCGCACGGCGGTTCTTCGGGAAGTGGTACGGTTGGGCAATCCGAAGCCGACTGCAGCCGATGCGACGTCTGGCCAGGACAATGCGAAGTCACTTGCACACGCTGTTGAACTACTGCCGCTGGCCAATCACCAACGCGGTGTCGGAGGCCCTGAACTCCAAAATCCAATGGATCAAATACACGGCCCGAGGTTTCCGAAGTCGGGAAGGATACCGCCGAGCCATCTACTTCCATTGTGGAAACCTCGATCTTTACCCACAGAGTTTCTAGAAGAGCCAAGAATAGGCACGACATTTGAGAGCCGAGGAGCCCGGCCTTCTTGATGCCTTCGGGGGGCTTGGAGAATCAATTCAAGAGCGTTCGCGTGGACATGATGACGGCTTCATAGCAACTGGATAACTGCATCCACCTCGATCCGAGACGGAGTGCAGGAGGCATAATGGTCGATACTTCTGAGCGGCGCCAACGCCCTGTTCTTTTGCTTGTCTCTGTCCTCATTCCGTTGATGTTGGCTTCATGTTGCGGTTTTCTCTATTGGGATTTCACGGCTCCATTTTCCCTTGAGATCGTGAACGTTAGCGGCCCGCCCCTGACTCTCGATTTCAAAGCGTCAAGGATGAACTGCATTATGGGGGCGAGCTTTTATTCAGACACTCACAAGGAGTATTTATGGATAGTCGATTACACCGCGTTTGGACCGACCTCAGGTCTTACTTACGGGATCGTGCCGGAGCGAGACCCTAGTGGTAGGGGAAGCCAGCCCAGGCAAAGGTTACCAAAGAAAGGACCGCCGAGACCCCTAAAACCTGGTGAGACAGTCATTCTCATGGTAGGCATCCAGTATGACCGAGGTCTATCGCCACTGGGTGGGGGCAGACTTTGGCAACTGGAGATTCAACCTGATGGGACAGCCAAGGTTGAGCCTCTGCCTCAAGGGTACATGTTTCCATCAGGACCGCCCGAAGATCAACTTAATGACGACTTTCCCTGACGCTTTATCCTCCTTCTTCCTTATAAACAGACCTTTCTAACCGTGGTGCCAGAAGCGACTTTGGTGGTTCGCAGGTAGCCTGCAGGAGGTCAAAAGCGGGTAAAGAAGACGGGGCGAAACACCTGTCGAACTTCTTCGGGTCTAGCGTTGGCATCACGGACGCTTGGACAGAAGTTGGTCCACCTTCCACGCAATCAACCCCACGATAAGACAGCCGCCGAACCCGACCCAGACGGCTCCGAAGAATTCCCTGACAACAGCATACCCGAGACAAGCACCGACCGTAAATCCTGCCAGTAGTCCCACGGCTAACGTCCAAGGCACTTTACCCTTCCGGACAATCGCCTGAGTAATCAAGCCGACAATCAACGAAACAAAGAAACCGTAGCAGAGCGACCCCCAAATAAACTCGAGAACCCCAAAACGCCCTTGGGTTGGAAGTATCCCCGTTCCAACCCCGATGGCGAAACAAGCCGTCCCGACCAACCAGCCAATGAGAACACTAAGCCATATCCGGCGAGAATCACGCATAAGAGATGTCGCCCCGTTGCCGGAAGGCAAAAAGTAGAACGTAAACAGTAGAACGGCAGGAGCGCTTTGGGAAAAAGGTGAGCAGGTGAAGAGCCAGGCGGTACAATCCAGTCACTTTAGCAGAGCGACATAGCCGGCCTGTTCGAAATGCTGATCGCCAGTCAGGGCCTCGGTGATCCCTTCGCGCTCCATGACGACGAAGGAGATGCAATCGGTAAGAGACCACTCCTTGTCAGGACGCTGGGAATAGAGGAGAAACCCCTCTTGTAATAGGGCACGTGTCGCCGAAACAATCGTCAATTCCGCTGTCGCCTCCAACTTCCTGTACAAGGCTACGAAAGTGCCGCGGTTGGGTGAGCGCGCGAACGCATCGGCCAGTTCCACCATCACCCAATCCGTTGTCATCATCCGGCCCTGGTAGGAGCCGGTGAATGCCGAGGCCTTCTTGTGCGCGCGATCGTGCGGATTGAGCTGGGCGATGAAGAAGAAAGTATCGGCAAATACCGTCGTCATCGCCTGGGAGTCCCGTGGATATAGTGATCGTGCTGTTCGGCCATATCCGGAGGCAGATCCTTCATGCAACCAGCGTACTTCGTGAGCACGTCACGCAGGGTCTCTTTTTCGGCGGCTCCCTCTTCAACCGTGATGGTCACGCGCGCCCCCTCGGGAAGGAGCTGGTTTGCATCCAGTTGAATCGTTCCGTTCACGACCGTTCCCGAAAGGGTCATGGTCTCTTCCTCCAAATTCCGCCCTGAAAGCCAGATGCTATCATAGTGGCCCGGCCGGAAGCAATCGAGACAATGAATGCTCTCACCGTAGGCGGACTGATCGTGGTGACGCGCAATGGTTGGCCTCGATCAGCGGCTGTGTGTGCGCGCACGCGCAATGCAATCCATTGGCGCGAGACCCTTGCTTCAGGATTACCCACCCTCATTTGGCTCTTCTGAGGCGTTCCGCGTTTCTTCTGTCTGGGCCGGCATGTCCTTTTCCGCGAGCGTGAAGCGGCGGATTGCCGTGGCGCGGTTCGTGGAGGGATCCACCTCGACTATTGCGCCGCCCATGCGGACATCGCCGGTGGCGACGTCGAAGGAAGCGGGAACGAAGGTCAGAGCCGCGGACAGCACCCGGTCGATGCGGCGGCCCAGAATGCTGTCGTACGGGCCAGTCATGCCGACGTCGCAAATGAACGCTGTGCCGCCAGGCAACAGCTGCTCGTCGGCGGTCGGCACGTGCGTGTGTGTGCCGAGAACTGCCGCCACGCGCCCTTTCAGATGGTGGGCGATCAGATACTTGTCCGCGGTCGCCTCCGCATGAATGTCCACAATCACGCAGTCCGCCAGGCCAGCCATCTGTGCCAGCACGCGGTCGGCAGCCCGAAAGGGACATTCCACGGGCCGCATGAACGTCCGGCCCAGGAGCGTGAAGGCGCCAACGCGCGTGCCGTCCTGGGCAAGGGCCAGGGCAAAGTCGCGTCCGGGCGCGCCTTCGGGAAAGTTGGCGGGCCGGCAGATCGCCTCTTCCTGGTCCAGAGTGGGGATGATCTCGCGCTTTTTGTAAACGTGATCGCCCATAGTGATCATGTCGACGCCCGCCTGGCGCAGCTGGCGGTATTGCTTGCCGATCAGGCCGGAGCCGTCCGCGGCATTTTCCGCGTTGGCCACCACCACGTCGATCCCCTCGCGGGCGCGCACACCTGCCAGCGCCCGCTTCACAAAGGCCAGGCCCGGCTTACCCACAATGTCGCCAAGAAAAAGGATGCGCATAGGAAACAAAATGCTAAATGATGAATGCTAAATGATGAATGCTAAATGATGAAAAGATGCAAAGCTGCTGTCGTACTAATGGCAATTCAGCATTTAGCATTCGTAACTATTTGGCCATTTCCACCGCGCGGATTTCGCGGACCACGGTGACCTTGATTTCGCCCGGGTAATTTAGCTGTTGTTCAATGGCCTTGGCAATTTCCCTGCACAGGCGAACCGAGTCGCTGTCGGTTAGCTGCGAAGCGTTGGCGAGCACGCGCACTTCGCGTCCTGCCTGGATCGCGTAGGCATGCTCCACGCCGGGGAAGCCCGAGGCAAGCGCTTCCAGCTCTTCCAGGCGCTTGACGTATTTTTCGAGAGTCTCGCGGCGTGCCCCCGGCCTGCTCGCGCTGATCGCGTCCGCTGCAGCAACGAGTACCGTGTAGATGTGGCCAATGGTCACATCGTCGTGATGGCCCAGGATGGCGTGCAGCACTTCTTTGCTGGTCTCGCCGTAACGCTTGGCCAACTCGGCCCCTACCTTGGGGTGTCCGCCTTCCATTTCATGGTCCGCTGCCTTGCCTACGTCGTGCAGCAATCCGCAGCGACGCGCCAGCGGGCCGTTCAGGCCCAGGTCGTCCGCCATCATGCCGCAGAGATGGGCAACTTCCACGCTGTGCTGCAGCACGTTTTGGCTATAACTGGTCCGGAAGCGCAGCCTGCCCAGAAGCTGCATGAGCTTGTCCTGAACCGGCCCGACCACGTTGGCGTCCTGCACTGCTTGCTTGCCGATCTCGAGAATGTGCCGATCCATCTCTTCTTGCGTTTCCTTGACCACTTCTTCAATCCGAGACGGATGAATCCTGCCGTCCTGAATTAGTTTGATCAGAGACAGCCGGCCGATTTCCCGGCGAACGTTGTCGAAGGCGCTGACGATGACGACGCCCGGGGTATCGTCCACGATGACGTCGACGCCGGTGGCCTTTTCGAACGTGCGGATATTACGGCCTTCGCGGCCGATGATGCGGCCCTTCATGTCGTCGCTGGGAATGTCCACGGTGCTGACGGTCGTATCGGCGGTGTGCGCGGCACTGTAGCGCTGGATGGCGCTGACCAGGATCTCGCGCGCTTTCTCCTCGGCCACCGACTTGATTTGCGCTTCGTGCTTTTGAATCCTGCCGGCTACCTCGTTGCTCAATTCATTTTCCACCCGCTCCAGAAGCATTTTCTCCGCCTGGTCGCGGTTGAGCTTGGCGATCTCCAGAAGCTTGTCGCCCTGAGTCTTGAGCAACCCTTCCAGCTCTTTGGTCTTGCAATCGACGATCTCCTTGCGTTCGGCCAGCTTCTTTTGTGCGACCTTGAGCATTTTGTCGCTTTCTTGCTGCTCGCGCTGTTTCTGGTCGAACAAATCTTCGCGCTTTTCCAGGCGATGCTCCTGCTCGCGCAGCTTGCCGCGCTCCTTTTCCATCTCGCGCTTGAATTCTTCCTGTCTTTTGAAGAGGTCTTCTTTTGCCTGTAGCTGAGCGTCTTTGAGCAAATTGTCGGCTTCACGGCGCGCCTGGGCGGCAATCTCCGCGCCGCGCGCCTGGGCGTTCGCGAGCCGGGATCGATCCTGGAGACGCGCCAGGAAATATCCCGCGGGCAAGGCGCCCACCAGGGCGGCGAGCGCTCCCCCAAGAACATAGGGCAACCATTCGGGCATTCGGGCCACTCCTCACGAAGCGGCCGGCAGTATTCTTGGTGAAAGACGAGACAGGAGGAAAGCGCCAGCTACGCGCAACCGGGCCAGAAATGCCCAGCTGGCCGCAGCGGGGGAGAACGGAACAGAGCACCGAATCAGCTTCGACCAATCGCTCCTACAACCCTTTGCGGACCCCTCATTCGAAATAGGCGGGACGAATTCGTCCTGGGGCCCTATTTCGGAGCGGGCCCGGACATTCCGGGATCCCGTGCTGGGGTCTTCTCCTCGGCGCCGAGGACTGGCTTTTTGGGCGCGCGCCTGGCGGACCGCTGCCCTGGATTCAGGAGATAATCGTCCAAATCAAGCGCTACCACGGGAGGGGCGCTTCGATTGTCCGGACGGCGCAGGGCATACGGCACCGGCACGCGCACCCGGATGGGGCGAAGGCCGCGCAGCATATCCCAAAAGCGAAAGCTGCCGATAGTTACTCCGAGCACCAGACCGACCAACAGCAGCAAAACCGTCAGCATGTCAATTCCGTGGTTAGTTGGTGCTTAACTCGTTCCCCCGACCCGCGCTTCCCGCAACCGTGCATGGAACGCCGGGCCGTGCCTACTTGTCTTGTTGTCTTGACCGAGAAACGGCGTCACCGCTTCAATTGATTACAAGTTGAACCAGATCCAGGCGCTCGCGTGAACGCCATGGTCTGTTCCGAACCCTGCCTCGCAAAGGCATCTAGGACAATTGCCGACGCAAGAGAGAATTCGCATTCATTATCAGGGTATCCCAGGCGCGGGTCAAACAAATTGTGCAAGGAATTTCGGGCGAAGGAGATCCCGGGTGCCGGGCGTGCGGGTCTTTGAAGAAATTCATTTTGCCTTTTCGTTCCGCCCGCTATATGACCGTGCATGATTCGGCAGCATCGCAGGATAGATTTTCAATCTGTCCGGTCAGGTTGAAAACCTGAGCTACGGCCGATTCCTGCACGGTGATTTAGGATCGGGAGCTATGACTTCCAGGCCGCTTGCCGCCAGCACGAGTTTGCGTTTCGATTCTCTGGAGCAAGAAGTGTTCTTGAGTCTCTGGCGCACTTACGACCGCCTTCGTGCCCACGAAGACGCCCTCTTTGGGCGTTTCGACCTGACCCCGCAGCAGTACAACGTTTTACGTCTGCTGCGCGCGGAGCACCCCGCCGCACAGGCGACTTTGGCACTGGCCGATCGCCTGGTCTCGCGGGCCCCGGACATCACGCGGATGCTCGACAAGCTCGAACAGCGCGGCTTGATCGTCCGCGAAAGGCCGGCCGCGGACCGGCGCATGGTGCGCGTGCGCATTTCGCCTGCCGGGGTGGCGCTGCTCGATGAAATGGCGGAGCCGTTGCGCGAATGCCATCGGCGGCAGCTCGGGCATCTCTCGGCGGCGAACTTGAAGCGGCTTGCCGCCCTTTTGCGCGCCGCCCGGCTGCCCCATGAAGAAAAAGGCAGCGCGTGGACGCAGGGCGCCTGACGCCAAGATTTCGAATTTAACCACGGATAGCACCGATGACACGGATAAAAACAGACGGTGGTAAGGAAGCTCCCTTGCTTGGTTTTTTTCTTATCTGTGTCATCCGTGCTATCCGTGGTAAATCTTTTGGGCTACTGCTCGGCCGCGACGTGCATTTTTGCAATTCCCCAAGGAGACCACGATGCGTTTTGGCCTGATCGGCTACGGGGCCTGGGGCAGTCATCATGCCCGCGTGATCGCCAAGAATCCTCGGGCCGAGCTTGTCGCGATCGCGGCACGGTCCGAGGAAACGAGAGCGCGGGCGGCGCAGGAGCACACCTCTGCCCAGGTTTATGCGGATTACCGGGACCTTCTGGCCAGAAAGGACCTCGAAGCCGTCGCGGTGGTTTTGCCATCCCATTTGCACCACGAAGTTGGGGCCGCGGTCCTCGCATCAGGTCGCCACTTACTCATGGAAAAGCCGATGGCCATCTCCGTGGCCGACTGCGACGACTTGATTGCCGTGGCCCAGAAGCACGGGCGCACGCTTGCCATCGGCCACGAAATGCGCCTGTCGTCGCTCTGGGGCAAGGTGAAGGAATTGATCGCGACCGGCGCGATCGGGACGCCCCAGTACGCGTTGATCGAGCTATGGCGGCGGCCCTATCGGCTCGGGGCCGACGGCTGGCGCTATGACATTGCTCGCGTTGGCAACTGGATTCTCGAAGAGCCGATTCACTTCTTCGATATCGCCCGCTGGTATTTTCAGGGCGTCGGCGAACCCATGTCGGTGTATGCACGGGCCGTTGCCAAAAACGCCGAGCGCCCCGAATTGCAGGACAATTTCAGCGCCGTCGTAAACTTCCCGGACGGCCGCTATGCCGTGATTTCGCAGACCCTGGCCGGCTGGGAACATCACCAGACAGTGAAAATCACCGGCGCCGATGGGGCCTTGTGGGCCAAATGGTCCGGCGCCATGGATCGGACGTTCGCGCCGACGTTTTCGCTTCAGCGGACGCATGGGCAGGAAATCGAAACCGTTGATGTGCCCAAGGCCGCCGGCGAGGTATTCGAGCTTGAAGAACAACTGACGCGTTTCATTCAGGCTGTGGAGGCCGGCGCCACGCCCGCGGCAACAGGAAACGACGGCAAATGGTCCGTGCGGATGTGTCTGAAAGCGCAAGAATCGGTGCAGGCAGGCGGGCCGGTGACGCTCTGATGGCTTTGCCTTGGATACCCCGAAGGGGTTGGGCTTCCAGGGCGCGGATTGCGCGCATGCATTGGATAGGTAATAGCCCCGGAGGGGCGACGGGTTATAGCCACGGGTGAAGCGACGCCGATTTAGGCGTCGCGCAACCCGTGGAAGACAGTCCTCTCATCCCGCCCCGGCAGGGGCGGAGGAGGTTCGATGCCCGCGCGAATATGTTCGATTCCTCCGCCCCTGCCGGGGCGGGTACTAGAGGGGCTATTACCACGGGTTTTACCCGTGGCTACAGGCCGCCGCCCCGCCGGGGCTTAAAACACGAGTCGCGGATTGCGCGCATGCATTGGATAGGTAATAGCCCCGGAGGGGCGACGGGTTATAGCCACGGGTGAAGCGACGCCGATTTAGGCGTCGCGCAACCCGTGGAAGACGATCTTTTCATTCCGCCCCGGCAGGGGCGGAGGAGGTTCGATGCCCGCACAAATACGTTCGATTCCTCCGCCCCTGCTGGGGCGGGCACAAGAGGAGCTATTACCACGGGTTTTACCCGTGGCTACAGCCCGCCGCCCCGCCGGGGCTTAAAACAATTGACGGTGGAGGGCAAGTTTGCACCTCGAAAGCCCTGCTCCTTCGGAGTGAACGTTCATGAATTCGAACATCAAGAATTCTGGAAGCATTAGCTTCGGATTTTTGGGCAAAGCCTACTCTGACATTCTTTTTCCGATCGGAAAACCGTGACGACTTCTTCTGAGCCGCAGTCCGCACTTCCCTGGTATCGCGGCATCGCGCGCTATCAGTGGCTCATTTTCTTTTTGGCCTCCGCAGGTTGGGTCTTCGATGTCTACGAAGGCCAGATTTTCAATATCACCCGCAAGAGTCTTTTTGCCGATATCCTTGGGCCGGATCGAACCCCCGCTCAGGTGAAGATGTACGGCGATGCGTTCCTGGGCATTTTCCTGGTCGGCGGAACTTTTGGGGGCTTGTTCTTCGGCGCTTTGGCCGATCGCTGGGGCAGGAAGCCGACGCTGGCGCTGACGATTCTTCTTTACTCCGTCTTTTCCGGGATGACCTACTGGGCAACCAGTCTTTGGCAGATCGCCCTGCTTCGCTTCATCGTCGCCGCGGGAGTAGGCGGCGAATGGTCGGTGGCGGCAGCGCTGGTTGCAGAGACGTTTCCGGCGCGCGCGCGGGCTCAGGCCTCGAGCTTTTTTCAGGCAAGCAGCGTGCTTGGCACTTGGATCGCCGCCCTCGTGGGCTACCTGGTCGCTGAACACTGGCGGCTTGCTTACCTGGTCGGCGTGTTGCCTGCCCTGCTCCTCTTGGGAGTTCGGCTGGGCATGGTGGAACCCAAACGCGCCCCTGCCTCGGCGGAAAGCGCCGCCAAGGCCGGCAGCATTCCCGAGTTGCTGGCGAATCCGCGCTGGCGGAAACGGGCGATCCTTGGGCTGCTCCTGGCCGCCATCGGTTTGGGGACGTTTTGGGGCGTCCATATCGAAGGGCAAGGGCTCGCGGAACTCGTGTTCGTTCGAGGCGGGGCTACGGAAGCGAATGCAGCGGACCGAGCCAAGATTGCTTATGGATGGATCGAGGCAACCGGGGGCGGCATTGGGTTGATGGCGTTCGGGCCTATTGCCGCGCGCTGGGGTCGGCGGCGAACGTTCATTTTCTACCATGCCATGGCCTTCGCCCTTGTGCCGATTACCTGCTTCGCTCCAGCCACGGTCTGGCAATTCCTGACCCTGCTGCCCCTTTTTGGCTTTTTCACGCTCGGTCTGCACGCAGGCTATGCCGTTTATTTCCCCGAGTTATTTCCCAACCATTTGCGGGCGACCGGCGCCGGCTTTTGCTTCAACGGCGGCAGGCTCGTTGCCGCCCCCATCCTTTTCTTTTCGGGCTGGTTCAAGGGATTTGTGGGTTCGCTGCCGATGGCAGTGTCCATTCTCGGCTGCATGTTCTTGCTCGGCATCGTGATCGTGCTGTTTCTTCCCGAGACGCGAGGCCAGCCATTGCCGGAGTGAGATTGAGGTAGGTCCCGTCTGCCGGACGGGACCTTGGTTTCACGTCGGCGGAGGTGTTGGTGAAGCCGCTTGAGGTAGGTCCCGTCTGCCGACGGGACCTTGACAGCGCGCCTGTTCAGGTCCTGCCCGGCAGACAGGACCTACTAGTCCGGTCTTTTATTGTGAGACATTCGATGCGTGTACTCATTACCGGAGCAGCCGGGCTCATTGGGCGCCAGGTGACGCGCGGGCTCGGGTCCGAGCACGAGCTGCGGCTGGGTGATCTTGCGCCGCTGGCCGACTCGCGGTACGTGCCGCTCGACGTGACCCAGCCTGCGAGCGTCGCCAAGGCAATGCAGGGCATCGAAGCAGTCGTCCATCTGGCCATCGCGCCTGGCCACGAAGGCGACTACGAGGACGACGCTTTTAATCAGGTTCGGTTCGACGTGAATGTGCGCGGCGTGTGCAACGTCATGGAGGCGGCCCGGCGCGCCGGCGTTCGCCGGATCGTTCATACCAGCAGCATCATGGTCGTGTGGGGTTATGCCGCCCCGACATGGGTGGCCGCGGATGCCCCGCCCCGGCCGGTCGGAACCTATGCACTCACGAAGCGTCTGGGTGAACAGGTCTGCGAGCATTATGCGCTGGCGCATGGATTGTCGATCGTATGTCTGCGCATTCCGAAGCCGGTCGACCTGGACGATCCTTCCTGGAAGCGCCGCCGGCTTCGGCCTCAGTGGATCGCGTTTCCCGATTTGGTGGAGGCTTATCGGCTGGCACTTGCAGTGCCAGACATTGGCTTCGAGATCGTGACCGTCGTCGGCGAAAGCAGCAAGCGCCGCTGGGACCTGTCTAAGGCCGAGCACGTCCTGGGCTATCGGCCCCGTTGCAGGCTGGAAGATATGGGTTACACCGTGGGCGATGAAAGTGAGCCGCTGGAGGTGTAGCGTGTGAAGCCCACGGACAGCAGTCCGTGGGCTTTGCCCACCCTGCCCTTGACGCACTTGGCGTGGTCCTTATCATACCTGTTCCGATTGGATGGAAAGTGAACGCATGCAAGGTATTACCATGCCTACTTATATGGCCAAAAAGGGCCAGGTTTCTCAAAAGTGGTTCCTGTTCGACGCTACCGACCAGGTTGTCGGCCGGTTGGCGGTGCAAATAGCTACCATTTTGCGCGGCAAACATCGACCGGATTACACGACGCACGTGGACACGGGCGACTTTGTCGTGGTCATCAATGCGGAAAAGGTCCGCTTCACCGGCAAGAAGTGGGACACGCAAGTTTATAGCTCGTACAGCCATCACCCGGGTGGCTTGCGTCTGGTGACTGCCCGGGAGCAGTTGGCCAAGGCGCCGGAGAAAATCCTGATCGAGGCCGTCCGCCGCATGGTGCCGCGGAATCGCCTGGGCCGGGCCCAGATGGGCAAGCTGAAGGTCTACGTGGGGCCAAGCCATCCGCACCAGGCCCAGAATCCGCAGGAATTCAAGATCTCAACCTGATATCGGGAGCAGCAACGTGGCGGAAGCGAAAAAGGAAAAGAAGAAGTTCTACCTGGGCACCGGCCGGCGCAAGACCGCCGTGGCCCGTGTGCGCATGTGCGAAGGCAGCGGCAGGCTCACCATCAACGGCAAGACGCTGAACGACTACTTTACCGAGGACAAGGATCGGCGCGCGGTGCTCGGTCCCCTCGAACTGGTCGAGATGAAGAGCACTCTCGACGTCTTTGTGACGACGATGGGCGGCGGCTTCACGGGTCAGGGCGGCGCCGTTTGCCAGGGCGTCGCACGCGCTCTCATCAAGATGTTCAATTTGCCGACGACCGATGCGGCCGCGACCGGCGACGAGGTCGTCAACGCGATGACCAAGAAGCTCCGCGATTCCGGCTATCTGACCCGCGACGGCCGGATGAAAGAGCGCAAGAAATACGGCCGCAAGGGCGCCCGCAAAGCCTTCCAGTTCTCCAAACGATAACGAACGGCGACCGCCCGGCGGGAATAACCCGCCGGCGCTCCTTCTCTTTGGTCGCGGCTGCCACGATCTCCGCCCAATCTCCCGCTTCCTCCCAATGGGTAGGCAATGGTGGGCTTGGTGTTCGTCCATCACTTGGTGCGCGGGCCGGCTCGGTGCGCGTTGTCCGAAATGGAAAGATTCAAGCGAAGTCATAGATCATTGCATATTCGATTGTAGGCAGTATCCTTCTTGCCGCGATCGGCTTTGCAGTATGACTCAAGATTCCCTTCTCCATCTTCGTCGGTTGTCCATCGTAGGCGGCATCACGCTGGCAGCTTTGCTGCCGTTTGTGGGTAAGCCGTTTCAGGTTGACGACCCGCTCTTCTTGCGGGCGGCCCGGCAAATTCAGGAGCATCCCCTGGATCCTTACGGCTTTCGCTACAACATGTATCAGTACGAGCAGCCGTTCTATACCATTACGAAGAACCCGCCGCTCTCTTGCTACCTTCTGGCGCTTTGTGCCCGCCTGGTGGGGTGGAATGAAGTCGGCTTGCACCTTTGCTATCTACTACCTGCCCTGGCGGCAGCAACGGGTACCTACTTTCTGGCCCGGCGATTCTGCAACCTTCCAGCCGAGGCAACGTTACTAGCTGTCGCGACGCCTGCCTTCCTGGTTTCGGCAACGTCGGTCATGTGCGATACGCTCATGCTCGCGCTTTGGTGCTGGGCGATCGAATTCTGGTTCCGGGGCCTCGACAGTCGCCGCGCGGCGTATTTCCTGACGTCCAGCGTCTTGATTGCGTGCGCCGCGCTGACCAAGTATTTTGCCGTCAGCCTCATTCCGCTTTTGGCTCTAATCACCCTGGCTCGGCGGCGGTGGTTTGATGAGTGCTTGTTCTGGTTGCTCGTACCGCTCGCCTTTTTGGGCGCTTACGAAGTGTACACGATTCACCTGTACCGAATAGGGTTGCTTGGCGACGCGATGCGCTTTGGACGACAGATGCGCGCTCAGTTTTCGCTGCACGTGTCGGCCACCAATCAAGTCATCACCGCTCTCGCGTACCCGGGGGGATGCTTTGTCACGATTCTGTTCCTGGCGCCGATGGCCTGGTCGAAATGGGAGTGGTTGGGATTTGCAGCGATTCTCGTGTTGGCAGTACTTAGCTTCCTGCGACTCGGTTCTTACGACGACATTCCACTCGTCAGCGACGGCCAGATCGCCTGGTCGCCATTCTGCCACCTCGTGCTCTACTGGTCCGCGGGCCTTTGCGCCTTGATGCTGGGCCTTGTCGATTGGTGGCGACGCCGTGACGTCGGCTCGCTATTCCTGAATCTTTGGCTATTCGGCACCTGGTATTTCACCGTGATGGTCAACTGGACCGTGAATGCACGATCATTCCTGCCGGCGGCGCCGGCGCTCGGGATCTTGCTTATGAGACAGTTCGACTACTGGCAGCAAGGGGCGCCGTCCGGACCGAAAGCGGCCCCAGCCGGGAGATTTCGCTGGGCTGCGGGCCTGGCGCTGGCCGCATCCTTTGCCGTGTCGATGTCGGTGGCGTGGGCGGAATATAGCGATGCCTGGATTCAGCGCGAGGCCGTCAGGCGGATTGTCGAGGAACACCGGTCGACGCCGGCGCCTCTCTGGTTCTGGACGCATCGCGGCTTTCAATATTACATGGAGGCTGCCGGAGCCAGGCCCTGGAGCCCAATGACATCGGAAGTGGCCCCCGGCGAATGGCTAGCGTATCAGGTCTTCGAGGGCGACAACTCCATCGCGAAGATGGTCGATCGGAGCGATGTGGTACTCTCGTTCGACTTGCCCCTTCCCTGCCGCCTTTCACCCACTTCCTACCGTACCGCGAATTTCTATGGGTTTGCCGGCTTTCCCTTTGCCCTTTTTCCTTCGTCGTCTGAAGCCTTTCGCGTAATCACGCCACGTGTGCAGGAGGGTAAAGCGTCAAACAAATGACCAACGACGGATTACGATGAGGAGACTGGAAGGACGAAAAACAACCCGCCGATGCGGCGTCTCTTTTGTCGCCTAATTTCTCCGGCGGGCAGGAGAGATATTGAAGCCAGTCGCCCTGATGGCGTCGAGCCGTCGGTTTTGCTATCATCGCTGCGGGAGAAAATCCAATGACTCTGCAAGGTCGAATCAAGAGCGGCGTTGTCGTTTTGGAGAAAGGCTTCGCCTTGCCGGAGGGAACGCGGGTGACCGTGCGTCCGGTAAAGGCAACGGCCGCAAAGAAATCCTCTCGGACTTCAAAATCGCAAGGCCGGAGAAAGCTGCTTCGGCATGCCGGTAAAGCCACGAGCCTGCCCGCTGACGCTGCTCGCAACCTCGATCACTACCTATACGGCCATGCGAAGAAATGACTTCGCATTTTGCCGACACCTCGTTGTTTGTTGCATTTCTCAATTCGCGCGACGAGTACCATGAACTGGCTGCCGAATACGTTCGTGCAGAGTCCAACTTCCTCCTGACAACAGACTGGGTTCTGGTCGAGTTGGCAACTTTTTGTCCAGGTCGCGCGCCCGACGTCGCTTTGTCCCTTTCGTTCGCGACCTGCGCGAAGATCCGCAAGTCGAGATCGTCCCACATACGACGAGCATATTCGAGCAAGCGTTCGACCTCTACGATCGCAGGCCCGACAAGGAATGGTCGATTACGGATTGCACATCCTTTCTCGTGATGCGAAAGCGCCGCCTGACCGAAGCGTTGACGACAGATCACCACTTCGTGCAAGCAGGATTCGCGATTCTGTTGAAGTGATCGCGCGGCGGTTTTAGACTACTTCCTTGCCGCGATCAACCATTATGATGCCGTTTGCTCGTTTGTTCGCCCTCCCACAGATGTCCAGGGAGTGATTCATGGCCAGTCATCAAAGAATTCAATGGACGCGCGCGTTCATGGCGGCCACGTTGCTTGCAGTCGCTGTCGGCACGGGACAAGCGGCCATCATGTATACCTACGATCTCGACTCCCTGGTCTACATGAGCACCGATATCGTCGAAGGTGAAATTGTTGCCAAGAACGGGGCAAACCGCTTCGGTCCGGTCGATGTCAAGATCAGCGCGGTTTTTAAGGGCGCGCTGAAAGAGGACCAGCTTATCGTTGTGGCGAACACTTCTCTGTACCGGAAACCCGGCGGCGGTCTCAATGCCTCGGATTTGGAAACGGGCGACCGTCTATTCTTTTTTCTCGTGCAAACTCCAAATTCGCGCAAGGGGGCCGGTGACAAGGGCTCCGAATATCAGCCAGTGGGCTCGGGACTGCGTCTGGTGCAAACTGGCAACGTCTTGACATTTCGGCAAAACGGCAATCCTGGCCCATTCGTGGCCACGCTGCCAAGGAAGGGCGATACTACGGAATCTCCGACGATCGATAACTTTCGCAAGCAGCTCGAACAAAGCATGCGCATTGCGCCAGAGTACGCAGCGGCGCTGGAGCCCGGCAATGCAAAGCCCAACGGCGAACTCCTCTTGAAAATATTGGGCCGGCTGCCCAAGCCCTCAGCCAATTCCAACGACTTTCAGAATAAAGACCGTATAGGAGAACTTGCTGGCGAGAGACTCGCGGAACTGGGAGACCCCGAGTTGTTGTCCCGGGCACAGTTGCTTACTCGAGACTATTTGATCCTCCGTATGCTGGAGCGGGGTTTCGGCACTCCCAAAGGCAGGGATTATCTTCTGGCGAAAGTTAACGACCCCAAGCTGGAGATGGAAGTTCGGCTCCGCTCGGCGAAAACTTTGGAATGGGCCGGACCGATTTACAAATCCTCCTTCGTGCTCAAGCCCGGTCCCGGCGCGAGAATTAAAAGGCCGGCAGACCCCAACAATTCGGGGTACGTGACGCGGATTGCTTCAGCAGCGCGCGACAACGTTCAGAGCGAGGAATTATGCATCTGTCTGCTCGATTGCCTTCGTAGTTTCGTCATGAAGAGCCCGCCCCAATCGATTGACCCCCAATTCTCCAGCGATCTGCAAGGCGCCCTGTCGATCCTGATGGAGCTTTCCACGAAGACATTGCCCGAGAAAACTCGGACTGCGCTCGCGACGATCGACCCTGCCGGCAGCCGGGAGGCCTACAAACTTGCAGGCTCTCAGCGGCCAAAGGAGATCATTTGCAAGATGGAGGGAACTGCCAACGGGAGGACACTCAAGCTCAGATACAGCTACAACGCTGGCAGCTTCGACTCCGAGGTAACACTTCATACGTCCTTGATCTTGGTTCACGAGGTGACCAAGAAAAGACATGAGCTTCCACAAAAACTGGCCGTCTCCGGTGGACGCAATATGGGGGCTTCGGGCACCGTCACCGTTCCCGTGGATCTTCCCGCGGGCAAATACAAGGTTTTTGCCGAGGTTTCCGACGGCAACAAAGTCGTCGCTACAACAGAACCCTTCGAGGCCGACCTGTGACACGGTCATTCCGGGTTGGCCGCCGCGTGGAGGGATTTTCTTTCGGGGACTGAGCTTATTGTTCGACAATGACGTAACGATGTCGCTGAGAGAGCAAACAGACGATGTCCTGAGGGCGATCGACGACAACGGCAAACAGGGAGAGAACGTCCCGGCCCAATACGCTCATTTCCAGAGATTGCGAGTTAGTAGCCGCTAAGAATTGTCCGCGGAAGGAAACCGGAATCTTGCCGGGCTGGCGTAGTCTGAATTGAACATCGATCACTTCTGCCTTACTGAGACCCCCAATTCCGGAAAGCTGGGCATCGACCTGCTTAGCTGGCAACCCAAGGACCTCCCGATCACCCGCACAGAAAACAGTGCTGTCCGCCCCAGTGTCTATCAGAAAGTTGACGGGTTCCCAGGTACCTGGAGCACCCAGGGCTTCAGCCCGGACAATCGGCCTGATGGTGTCATCGTCGCAAAGATACCATAGTCTATCAATGCGCATAAATGAGAGGCAGCTTTTCTTTGGGTACGAAGTGAAGAAAACGGCCGTCGTCGTCAGGGTGAGCAGCTTGCGCAAGGGCCAGCGCCTCCAGGGCCGTATCGGCAGCGAATAACTCTTGGCCCGCGATGCAGAGGTACTTTCCTCGATTCTTCGAATAAATCTCCGCGCCGTGAGCTTGCAGCCAATCGGCATTGCGGTCAAACCGTTCCTGCCGCAGCTGAAAGTCTGCAATCTCTTTAGGGTCGGTCACCAAGGTAATCTCTACCTTGCTCGTAAGGCCAGCTGCTACTTGCGTCGGGTGATTGAGGGAAGTTTTGATCATGTTGCTATTATCCCCATGCTCCGGCTAACAATCAATTCGAGAAGGAAGGGGCTATCCAAATTCACACTCTTCACGCCCACCCCTCGACCCGTTCCACAACCGCCGTCAGCCGCTCGGTTACCGGAGTGCCAGCGGCAAACTGCCTCTCCCCGTGCCCGCACCAGCGGAGCCAGTTGAGCAGGCCGATCAAGACGCCGGTGCGGTCAAGTAGCCGGGCGAGGGCTTCCTCTTCCCAGGACAACGGACGAAGGGCGCGGTAGGCGGCCAGCGCGGCGGTCCAGGCGTTGTCGTCGTCACCCACCAGGCTGCCGGCCAGGCGGCCGAGATCCGCCGCGACGTGATCGAGGCGCACGCCGCCAAAATCGATGACACCCGAAACC
>Ga0206837_1034_pt1 | contig 22488 bp, 19 predicted proteins | sample Alteio_BWOrgCont_29_FD_152863 | JGI IMG/M metagenome (GOLD analysis project Ga0206837, IMG submission 152863) | Enriched cells from forest soil in Barre Woods Harvard Forest LTER site, Petersham, Massachusetts, United States -... | ecosystem: Environmental > Terrestrial > Soil > Temperate forest >...
CTTGACGAGAAACATAATCCCCGGCAATTGGTGTCGGTTCAAGTAAAAAGACAATCTCCGGGTGGGTTTTCCCACAGAGCCGGCAATCTGTTCTTCTGTAGACATTCTGTGCCGTGTTCTTCATACTAGGCTCGGCTTTCTGAATTTGCTGATCTTTAATGTTAATCCCTTCCTAAACCTTTCGACCTCAACAGGATCGTCTCCATCAGGGGCCCAAGGGGCATAAATAGTAGCAGAAGGCTTGAATGGGCCCTTAATGGTCTCATGGAATAATAAAAAATCTGAACGCACAAGAGGAAGATAGTAAACCTCCTCGTTAAGGCGAAAAAAAGAAGTGCTTCCGGTCCCAAACTTACCGATGGGCATAACATCGCGGATTTCCCCTTGCTCGTCAAACAAAACCATGTCGGCAATGCCTTCAATAATATGATAGGACACACTTTTAGCAGGGTGTTTATGCGGATGGACATAGGTCTCTTTTGAATGCAAAATGAGCATCTCCTGAACAAGGTCCGTAATGTCCCCATGCGTGCATAATCTGGCGCTTTTGCGGCCATTGTGGTGCGCCGCTTCTTTGAGAAAATTGATTTCAACGTCCCCGATTTTCACAAGGGGGCCTTTTACAAAAAAAATTCCCTCGCCTTCTTTTTTCATATTAATAGGGGTTTTCATAAAATTATCCATCATTTTAATCCATCGCAATGACGACACGGCCCGCTTCGCCTCTTCGAATGGCATCCAAAGCCTCGTTGATTTGCTCCAACTTAAATTCATGTGTGATAATGCCCTCAAGCGTCATCTTGCCCTTTTTGATGAGCTCGATATAACGCGGGATCTCCAGATTAGGCTGCACGCTTCCGCCGTGCGATCCTTTTAAAACTTTTTTAAAATGCAACGGTAAAGAATAGATGGAAATATTGTCCCCTTTACGCGGAACACCGACAAGGATGGTTTTCCCGTCAGGGTGGGTCAACTCATAGGCCGTTTCTATGACCCTGGCGTTGCCCGTCGTGTCAATAACGACATCCGCTCCTTTTTCGCCCACCATCTTTCGGATCTGACTCAGATAATCTTTATTGTCCTTTGAATTAAACCCATGGGTGGCCCCGAAACGTTTAGCCATGTCTAATTTCTTATCGAAAAGGTCAATGGCGATGATGGGGTTGGCCGAAACCATTTGGGCGGATTGAATAATATTTAAACCAACTCCTCCGACCCCAAAAACGACCACTGATTGGCCGATTTTAACCTGGGCATCATTGTTAATGACTCCCATGGCTGTTGTGACGGCACAGCCGAATAAAACAGCGGTCTTCATATCAAAATCATCCGGTATGACCGTCAGCCTGTTTTCTGAAACAACGGCGTGATCATTAAAGGTGGTGACCCAACCGGAATTGACTTGACGGCCGTCCCACAAATAGGTCGGCGTTGGGGATTGCAATCCGTCACTCGGACGCCAATGCATGACCACACGGTCATTAGGTTTAACACGCGTGACGCCTTCCCCAACGGCCAGGACAGCCGCTGATCCTTCATGCCCTAAAAGGTGCGGTAAGAATTTATCAGGGCCTTTGGCCCCCGCAATTTCATTAAACTGCGCTCCGCATATCCCGCTGTAATGGACACGGACCAAAACTTGTCCAAAAGATAATCGTTGCGGAAGCTGTATTTCAGCAACAACCAATGGCTTGTTTAACTCTGTTAGAATCGCGGCCTTCATCGTCTTAACGGCAAGGCTTGTTTCATTCAAAATAGATAAATTCATAATCTCCGGTATAACCGTATTCCTTATACAGCCAAACCCATTCCTCAGGCCGTAAAAAAACCTCTGCGGTAAGGGCCCAGCATTGCAGGTTAAAAAGCTCTTCTACGTTCCGATACGCTTCCACACAAATAAATTTGTTTTTGCCAACCCTTTGTATTTCCTGAACAGCTTTTTTTAGGTCAAAATTTAAAAGATTATGCAAAGTCGTATTGGAAAACACCAGGTCAAATTCTTTGTCGGCGAATGGGTATTTGTCCTGGGCTGCCAATTTTTTCAGGAACGGCCGTACTTCTTCTTTGGCATCTTTAAGCGCATGATTGGAAATATCAATGCCTACCACGGTCGCTTGAGGTAATAGTTTTTTAAACTCATACAACAGAAAACCTTTGCCGCATCCGACGTCCAGTATCTTCGCATTGGAAGGAAGATGGTAACGGTCAATTAAGGCCTTGGCCACCACAGACCAGCGCCCATCATACTTATAACCGCCAAAACCATAGCCGCGCTCGCCATCCCAGTAATCAAATTCAAATTGGCGGGCGATCTCGGAACAACGCACTTTATCATTGACCATCCGTTCGATATAGTTACGCTTGGACTTTTTGTGTAAAGGCGTGATGATATCAACAAGCTTTCCCATTTTACTTAACCCTTTCCTAAGACTATTTTAATTAAACGGTAATTTTTAGATCCCTTAATTGCTTAATAACAGCGCACAAATTCTCGGCGGTTATGCCATATTTTTTCATTAAATCATCCTGGGTCCCATAACCCTCGGGGAATACATCAGGTATGCCGATCCTTTTGAAATTTTTGACAGTATCAAAATTGGCTTCCAGGATCGCCTCCGCTACAGCGCTGCCGAGCCCGCCAATGACTGAATGCTCTTCAATGGCAACAACAACAGAAGTCTGATGCACATAATTTAACAATGTTTTATGGTCTAATGGTTTTACCGTCGGCATATGGAGAATGGCCGCTTCGATCCCTTCTTTACTTAATATTTCCGCGGCTTTTAATGCCAGCCCCAGGGTAATGCCGGTTGTAACAATAAGGGCGTCCTTACCTTCACGTAGGCCTAAGGCTTTGCCAATTTTGAAAGGTATACGATCGCTGGATACGATCGGATCGCCGCCTTTGGCTATGCGGATGTACATGGGACCCTGATGATCCACCGTCAAGGGCATAAGCCGCTTCATTTCATCGGCATCGCAAGGCGCAACGATGGTCATGTTCGGTACCGCACGCAAAATCGCCAGATCATCAATAGCCAGATGCGTGGGCCCCAGCGGCGCATAAACAACGCCGCCCCCATTAGCGATAAGGCGGACATTGGCGTGGTGCAAAGCCATATCCAGAACTATTTGTTCAAAACAGCGCCGGCTTAAGAAAGTTGCAATGGTGTTGGCATAGACGATCTTTCCCTCCATGGCCATGCCTGCTGAAATCCCGACCAGATTCGCTTCGCTGACCCCCTCCATAAAGAAACGGCCGGGCATTTCATTCTTAAACTGTTTTAGCGTTTCATAGCCTAAGTCTGAGCCGACAAAAAATATCCTCGGGTCCTTTTTGGCCAATTCATAAACCTGATCTAAACATGTTTTACGCATATCTTAAACCTTAAGCTCCTGTAAAAGGCTTTGGATTTCTTCATCCGTCACTTTATTTTTATGGTGCCATTTCAAATTGTTTTCAACAAAACTAACACCCTTACCCTTGACCGTATGACAAATGATCGCGCTGGGTTTTCCTGCTTCCAGGGGAAGCTTATTAAACGTGTCCTTTAATGCCGCCACATCATGCCCGTCGATTTCCTTGGCGGCAAAACCAAAGGCCCGCCATTTGCCGGCAAAAGGTTCCATGTCCTGCACTTCCGTCGTTGTTGCGTAGGACTGCTGCTTGTTATAATCAACTATGACCGTCAGTTTATCCAATTTATGCTTTCCCGCACATAACGCCGCTTCCCAGACCGATCCCTCGTTAGATTCCCCGTCTCCAATAATCACAAAGGTCCGGTAATCCGATTTTTCATATCGCCCGTTTAAAGCCATTCCCACCCCAATGGACAAGCCATGGCCAAGGCTCCCCGTTGAAGCTTCTACCCCCGGGATTTTATGTTCGGGGTGGCCTCCCAACATACCGTCAGGAGCGCAGAATTTCCACAATTCAGATTCAGGGAAAAATCCTTTATCCTGCAGGACCACATAAAGGGCCAAACATCCGTGCCCTTTGCTTAAAATACAGCGGTCACGATCGGCCCAATGCGGATTTTGGGGATCATAACGCAAAATGCCGTCATATAAAACACGCAGGATCTCAACTAAGGAAAATGCAGCGCCGACATGGCCGCGACGGGAAGCCTTGAGGATACGCACGATGGTTTGGCGCATTTGTTTTGACCTTGCGTCCAGCAGTGTGTCCAATGGGGAGTGAGTCTTAAGATCCATAAGGAAAATCCTTATATATCATCTTGATTTTTTCGCTCATGCGCTTGGCCTTTACCAATTGCTCAAGACGTACGGCTGTTTTGTTCTTGGCCTGGGAACGGGCAAAATCCCGCCGCTGCAAGTCTGTAGGAATAAATTCATTTAAAAGGATCAAGCACCACTTTAAACCAAATAAAGAAAAAACACCTTTAAGGCGTGCTTTAAAATAAGGGTCATTTCCAAAAATCATACTCATCCGGTAGACAAAATACATCTTAAGGTCTTCTGTCATGTTCATCGCCGGATGCCATAAAAAATCTGAAACCAGTTTGGTCGGGTCATCCCAGCCAAAATATTCAAAATCTAAAAAAACCATCGAACCGGCAGAGGTACGCAAAGCATTATGGAACCCGAAATCCGAAGGGCTTAGCGTCCGGTATTGTTCTGGAAGTTCTTGCCCCCATAATACTCCCTGGCCGATCAAATATTTTTTTGACCACGCTTCAATGGTCTCCAATAGGGGCAGGAAATCATTCTGTAAATATTCCCGCAAAGCGATGTGTTCACCGGTATTGTCCTCAAGACGAAAACGCTTTAAACGCACCTTTAAACTGTTGACGATGTCCTTGGCACTAAAAAAGGCCTCTGAGGCCCCGGAAAAATTCAAACTGGCGGCCCCCGCAGAAAAATTCCTTAATATATCAAGGAAATATACCGCCCCGTCGATGTCTTTTTGGGAAATATCACGGCCGGGCGGCGTTCCTTTAATAAACTCATAAAAAGCACATTGGTGTTCCAAACTCAGGGTGACCGGCCGGGGAATCACACGTAAACCCTGTTCCCACAAAAATGAAAGGCTTTTAAATTCTATACCCAAACGGTCGCGGGAATCTGACGGGTGTTGAAAATAAAATTTAACCGCATACTCTTGAGCAGGACAGATCACATGATAAACCTTGCTGTTGCCGCCTCCGCCCATTTTAGAAACAAAATTGATTTTCTGCTGTAAGCAGTCAGACGCGATTTTGATCACATCAGCTTCACTCATTTGGCTCTTATTATCTAAAAAAGTATTCATAAATCCTTCCCCAGCTTGTGAACACCTTCATATCACCTGAAGTATGGCAATCCTCTTGAGGGGCGAATAAAATCTTTTCTACGCCTTCAGGAAATGTTTTTTCCAAAAAAACCTCTTTCAAATCATCGATAAAATGCGTGCATCCTAATTCTTTTATCCGTTCGACCTTCTCTTTGCGTGTCATTTCAAAGTAAACATCTTGAGGAGATAGTCCCAGGCCTTCATCATCAAAAAATCCGTGGGTGTTCATCCACCCCAACGCCACTTGACGCAAATCAATCCCCTTCTTATCAGCGGCCGCGAATTTCGTTTTATGGCTGACAATAAATACTTGAATGCCCCTTTTTTTAGATAATTCTATAAAATCCTTGGCCCCCTCCATCAGCCTGGCTTCATTCATACACTCGCCATAAACAAACGCCTGAAACTTACACCATTTCATTTCGCCGTCGGGTAAATGTCGGATTTCATCACGGATATTCTGTTTGCTTCTTGGGACATCTTTGTCAATTAACCCAAGCCTGACAGCTGAACTGTGCATAACATCATCATAACTAACAAGCGTATTGTCGAAATCAATGCCGAGTATCAATCGCATCTTCTCTGGTGTACCTTTAAACAGCGCATTGGGCCCCGACGTTTTTAAGCGTTTTAATATTAAAATACCTGCTATTATTCAAGGAATCTTTAAACTTTCCGGCTTTAAAGGCCTTGATGAGGTCCCGCACCGCATCTTCAATGGTGTGCTTGGGGACAAATCCAAGCTCCTGCTTGATTTTCTCGGATGAAATACGGTAGGAACGGATATCATCGGAAGGCTTTGTTTCAACTGTAATTTCCGGGCGCCCGGGAAATTCCTCCGCCATCACGCGGCGGACAATCTGCGCGATATCCGCTACCGAACGGTTCTGATAACCGGCGTTAAAGGTTTTACCCGCGATTTTTTCACCCGGCAATTCCAAAAGTAAACAATAGAGGTCTGTCATGTCTTCAATATGAAGGTTGGGACGCTCCTGCTGGCCGCCAAAAACAATGATATGATTGTTGTTATACGCGTGATTGGTCAGGATATTAACGGTCAAATCAAATCTCTGACGGGGAGAATACCCGCACACCGTGGCCGGCCGGATAGTAACGGCTGTGAATTCCGGTGACTGGTATTTCCAGAGAATCGGCTCGCACAATCCTTTATATTTGTTGTAATCGGTAATAGGCAATAGCGGATGGTCTTCTGTGACATTCTCTGCGTCGCTGACACCGTAAACGCTGCAGGTTGAAGCATAAATAAACCGGGCCACCCCGCTTACTTTGGCTGTACGCACCAGCGGTTCAAAAGCATCGTAATTCACCTTGCGGCTTAATGTGGGATTTAATTCAAAGGTGGGGTCATTGGAAATACAGGCCAAATGAATGACCGCGTCAACTCCGGATAAACTTTTTTTCAGGAGTGCCGTATCACAAATATCGCCTTCGATTTGGGTAAGTTTCGATTTATCCTTAATGCCGTCAAATATATCCTTCCCGTACGTATATAAATCAAGGACCTTGACTTGATATCCTTTATTCAATAATTTAGGGACCAAAATAGCACCGACATACCCTGCTCCCCCTGTAACCAAAACTGTCTTAAACTTACTTGATGCCATCTCTAAGCCTCCTCATTTTCTTTTCAATTTGTCACCCCCGAATGTTTTAGTCGGGGGTCCAGTCATGCGTGTCTGGATTCCCGACAAAAGCATTCGGGAATGACACATTAAATCCTATTTTAACAATCTGGTAATAAATTTAATGAGATCGACCGATTTAACGGGTTCGCGATTACACACAATTTGGACCGCCAAGGAACCAACGGCATTTCCGATTAAAGAAACAACTTCTTGCGGCAGCCTGGATGCAAAACACGGGGCGATGAATGCAAAAAAAGCATCTCCGGCACCGATGGCATCGACCACGTGATTGGAAAAAGCCGGTGTTTCATGATAACCCCTCTCTTTGGAATAGCAAAGAGAACCCAGGGGCCCGCGCGTGGCAATAATATGTTTGCAGCCCATCTGTTCATAGACCTTTTTAGCGTGGGTCCTCAAATCACTCACCCTATCATGGGTGGCATAGCGCAGTTCCAATTCATCGACACACACACAATCCGCCCGGCGGTATTTGGTGACCAGGTTAAATCCGATATTGGCACTGTTGGTCTGGACATTTAAAGCGAGAAATTTAGCCTTGGCACAGATCAGGTCACGTATCCTTTTCGTCAAGAACCCATGCCCGAAATCGGAAATGATCACTAAATCATAGTTTTTAATGACCTTGTTCAAATGAGCAATGACCTTGCTCTCTTCGGCTGATGCGATATCGCTATCATCAATAAAACATATTTCAAATAACTTACGGTTAGTCTCTTTGCCGACATATCTGCGCTTGACAATGGTCTCGGTATCGGGACGCATGAAAAATACAGGTTTGATATTGGCACTTAAACGCGATTCGATAAACGCTTGATGGGACCTCTGGGCCCCCAGGACCGTCACCAGATCGACCTTGCCGCAAATGCTTGCCGTATTATTCGCCGTTGCAAGGCTTCCACCAGCAAAGATTTCCTTGGATTCATAGCGGTTGACCACCAAATGTTCTTTGGAGGATTTTCCCATCGGTGAGCAATAACGGTATTCATCGATAATGGCATCCCCGATCACAAGCACCTTTAATTTCTTTAAGGCATCCAGGGATTCAATAATGTAATCAATGGGGTAGCGCTTGGCCATGGCCCTGAGATATTTAACGGTCCGCGGCGGATACGCGTCCAAATAGTCATTGATCAGTTTGGAGGAACTAAACGTAATATCATCAGTAATGAATAACTGCCCTCCCACATCTTTGATGGCTTCTTCCTCTTCAAAAATCTTACCGGTCACGTCTTTGGCTTTTGTACGGTAATCAGGGCCTTTGGCATAAACATCGGGACGCACCTTGAGGATAAAATCCGTCGCGGTGGGGGCATCGACGATGGCTACATAGTCTGTTATGGCCAAGGACGCCAGTGTCTCAGCACGCAAACGGCCATTAAAAAATGGGCGGCCAGGCCCGCGTTTGACATATTTATCTTGGGTCAGAGAGGCGATTAAAACATCCCCCTGTTCTTTGGCCTGGTTAAAATATCGTATATGCCCTAAATGCACGATATCGAAAACACCGTGGCAAAGCACCACCTTCTTCCCCTTTTTCTTAAGGTCTTCGACGATTTTTGCCAGCCTGGCGGGTGTTTGTATTTTCTTTAGAATTTTGGGGTCCATTTTATCTTTTAATCCTTGACTAAATATTTAAACCAGTCTTCCGTGGCTTTTTCGATCGAGGCCGGCGTCCAAACCGGCGCATCTTTCCAATAGTCGATGTGTTTAAGGATCTCCTCGACACCCTGGGAAAAAGTCACTTTCGGCTCCCAGGAAAGCATAGATTTGATTTTACTGATATTGGCCCAGGTGCAATCCGGTTCGCCGGGGCGCTTGGGGATGTGGATTTTTTCTCCGCCCAGCAAAGAAACGAGCGTATTAATGCTTTGGGGATTCCCTGTCCCTACGTTAAAGATGTCATTTTTTACCGGAGAAAAGGCAGCGGCCACAAAGGCAGCAGCCACATCCGTGACAAAGATAAAATCACGCGTCTGCTGACCATCACCGACCACGGTATAGGGTTTGCCATCAAGTTTTTGGGATAAAAAAACACCAAATACAGCGCCGTAAGTCCCAGAAGTCCTGGACCGCGGGCCATACACATTAAACAACCGCAATGAAACGACCGGCAAATCATAGACCTGGCCCCAATGCAGAAGGGTTTGCTCTCCTAAATATTTCGTCAATGCGTAAGGATATTGAGGACTGATGGGAGCGGTTTCCAAGGTCGGGTAAAATTCTTTAGGAGGTATGCCGTAACAGGAAGACGAAGCAGAATAAACAAGCTTTTGGACTTTACTCAAACGCGAGGCCTCAGCGACATTCATGGTCCCCAGTACATTTGACGCGTAATATCCGCGGGGCTTGACAATGGAAGGAACAATATCAGCTAATGCGGCCAAATGAAAGACAATCTCCTGATTCTGAAAATAAGGAAAAATAGCGTCAAAGTCGGTGATGTCAGCTTCAACGATCCGGACATTGTCCTTTTGATGGGTCAGATTCCCCGGGCGGCCCGTGGAAAAATTATCAATGACCGTGACCGAATGGCCTTCTTCCACCAGCTGGTCAACCAGATGACTTGCGATAAAACCTGCTCCACCCGTCACTAAAACTCTTTTTTCTTTCATCAGCTTGGTCTTTCACTCCTATTGCGGAACGCCTGTCAAAGAAAAACGTGATTTTTCTATGGTGTAATCATCCGCGATGCGCTCAACCATGGCTTTCAATTCGCTGACCGTCATCCATTCGGTATTGGAATCCGAACGGTAAGTAAACCCTTCAGGGCATGCTTGTCCCTTATATTTTTCCGCTTGGGCCAAAAGAATGTCCCGCTGGTCCGGATTGTATTGCACCACAAAACAATCCGGAAATTCAATGGCAGACCTGGCTTCGTCCTCACTGATCAATGTTTCATGGATCTTTTCTCCGGGACGGATACCGACGACTTCCTGTTTGCAGTCCGGGGCAATGGCCTTGGCCAGATCGGTGATTTTCATGGACGCAATGCGGGGAACAAAAATTTCCCCTCCCTTGGACCTTTGCAGGGACATCAACACAAAATAAACAGCTTGATCAAGGGTGATCCAAAAACGCGTCATACGCTCATCCGTGATCGGCAAGACCCCTGTTTTAGCGCGTTCCCAGAAAAAGGGGATAACAGAACCCCTGGAGCCGACAACATTGCCGTAACGCACGACGGAAAATTGTGTTCTTGAGGAAAGGACCACGTTGTTTTCAGCCACAAACAACTTATCAGAGCATAATTTTGTCGCCCCGTAAAGGTTAATGGGGTTACAGGCTTTGTCGGTTGACAAGGCAATCACTTTTTTGACATTGCATTGCAATGCCGCTTCGATAATGTTCATCGCTCCCATAACATTGGTTTTAATGTATTCATCCGGGTTGCGTTCAGCGGCAGGGACCTGTTTAAGGGCCGCCGCATGGATCACATAATCAATGCCTTCAAAAACCCGGTATAACCTGTTTACGTCCCGCACGTCACCCAGGACATATTCCAGGCAAGGATATTCGGAAGGTTTCCATTTCTGCGACATTTCAAATTGTTTTAATTCATCCCTTGAGAAAATAACCAGCCGCTTGGGACGGAATTGTTTTAAAACAATTTGGACCATTTTTTTTCCAAACGATCCTGTTCCTCCGGTGATCAGAATACTTTTATTATCTAAAACACTTGTATCCATAACACCCTCTCACTTGTTGAATAATGGGACCCTGTTTTCAAATTCGTTATTTTTCTGGCTGGCCAGCTCTTTAATCAAATCCACACAACGCTCACCGCTTAATTTCCGGCTATCTTCATCTTCCCGGCAAATAAGCACCAGGCCGTCAGGACCTTCCAAAAGGGACGTGATCCGGCTAACTTCAAGCCCGGCCCATTGGGACTGAATTAAAGAACTCTCCACCAATTGGGCGAAATCCGAATCGCCTAAAATATAAAACTTCCTGTGGCCTTTTGTATATAGGCCTTCCAAAATACCTAAAAGTTGTCTTTTTATTAACCCCATGGAACTAATAGTTTTTAGCGTGTATTTTACGGACTTGCGTATTTTTTCAGCAAATCCTTTAGGGGTCAAAAAATACCCGACTTTTCGGCGGTCCAGCTGCTTGATGCGGATATAACCTTTAGTGACCAAACGCCTTAAAAGCATATTGGTCATGCCCAAAGAAAGGTTCATCTGGCGGGAAAGCTCACGCTGATTGGCAGCCAGGTCGGCGCCAACGATATTGACTAGCTCAAATTCACGTTCGTTAAGGGGATCATTCATGATGTTCAATTAATGAACATTATATAAGAGACAAGAACTATGTCAATGCAAATTACCTTCTATGCATAAAAGCCATTGTACGCTGGAGCACCACCTGGGTCATGGATATTGTCTTCTTGGGAAAAACATACGGGATACTCAAAGCAAAAATCACGGCCATGGCAAGCAGCTGTTTTTTGGGGACCTTTAACTTTTCCAGATAAAAAGGCAGGATATTGATCAGGCCCAACCAAAAAACCGCCCGATGGGCATCGTAATAAATGTATTGACGTTCCGTAAAGAAATAACCCCTCGATAAAGTAGCCCAAAAAATCAGCGGGCCCATCAAAAAAACAATCAGCACAGCTAAGGGACCTGTGGTCATGGGCAAAGTCCGCTTCGACAGGCACAACGATCCGATCGCGACAAGCAGCATCGGGATAATGATCGCCTCATGGCCCCACAATATGAAGAAGCGATGCCACGCATCGGCCCAAGGTTCATCGTTGCGATGGCCATAGGACGCGGGGTATGCATAATATACGACCAGGAATACAGGAACAATTAAAACTTGGGAGCAATCCATAATGGCCTGCTTCCATCCGTTTTGTTGCCATCGGAGAGCAAAATAGGCGATCCCGACGGACAGGATCTGAAAAACACTTCCCACCATTGTCATGGCCAACAGGCTTAAACACAGCGCCAGGATAAATTTGGCTTTATGGGTCAAGGAACAAACCGCGATCGTAATGAACCATAAAGCAAACCACAAGGCGTAGGGCCGTACTTCAGCCGCATAATGATAGGTCATCGGGCGGTAAAGATAAACAAAAGGCAGGAACATGAGCAAGAGCAATTGGAACATCCTAACCAGGTCCGATGACGGGGAGTACCGGATATCCCTTACAAACAGGCAAATAACCACAAAACCGCTAAACACCATGACAAAGTTCGCCCAAAGCCGGTAATAAACCTTGTCTGAAACACCAAACGAACCCACGCCCTGTTTCATATCATCAAGCATCTTGGTAAAAAGATAATCCAAAGGCGCGGCATTGGCTTCAGTTCGGCCTGCCCCTTTGCCGAGTAATCCCAGGTAGGTAATTCCCTGTACGGTGTTTTTCAGGGAATATGTCTCGTCCCCCCAAAAATCTTTGGAGTCAGCGCGGTACATCTGATTGATAAAATTACAAAAGGCCATCAGAATAACCGTAACAATCACAAAAGCAGAAAAACTTTTCAGGTAACATCCTCTCATAGGAACCTATAAATTTTACCCCATCCTTGTGTGCGATAAATAATGTTGATAAGATAGTCAATATTAAAAGATACTCAACAGGATTGCAATCTAAAAAATGAAACAATCCCCATTCCCTCCAAGCATCGCGGCTATTTTTATCCTGTCCCTGGCCTATTGGTCGTACTTGGGGACGACAACCGGCATGATCATCTTTTTTGATGCCATTGGTTATGAATCCTTGGGAAGAATGATACAAACCCAAGGCTGGGTTTCTTATTTTACAAACGGACCTAACCGCGAAGGGCTTTATCCTTTACTGATAGCCGTATCCATGGCTTTCGAACATATCACGGGCTTGGCCTTCGTTAAAATCATGGCCATCTTTGGCGTCATTATCCTGTTTTTGACACAAGCATTGACTTATAAAATCTTACGCCTGTTGGATATTCGAAATGGTATTTGCATTTTGGTTTTGTCTTATTTGGCCCTGTCCCCGGCATTAAACAATACCGCTTTCAGTTTATTTTCGGAAATTGCCGCGTATCCATTTGTTTTGGGCATACTCTTGGCGAGTTATTATGCCTGGGGAGCAATAATTCATAACAAAAAATATTATGCTTTTTCTTACGGCATGCTTTTGGGAATATTATTGGCCCTGGCAACCTTGGTGAAGGGAGTTTTTGAATGCATCGCTCCCGTTTATTTAATAATCCTTTTCTCAACAATATTCTTAACGGATAAACAGACAATAGCAAAAAAAATGATGGCGTTTATACTATGTGCCGTCGCAGCGGCAAGTTTATTCTATGTTCCCATCACCGCTTATAAATGGCTCAATCTGCATTATAACGGAAATTTTACAGTGACCAACCGCGCTCCCTGGATGATCTATGGCAATACCGCACGGCGTATGGAGCCGTTAGGCCTAAAAAAAATCGTTGAGGCCCTGGCCTATGCCCCGGGAGAAGGCGTCTGTAACAGCTTGTTTGGCCAAAAAGAATGCGATTTTTGGTCTTTTCAAGAATCTGATAGGCTGGGAATAAAAAAACTAAACGAATTAAATAACCAACACTTATCTCCTAAAAAAATAAACACCACCCTGGTCGGTCTGTCTGCCCAAAAAGCCCTTCAGAACCCTTTTCAGTACGCTTTATTGGCTGCCATTGAAGGGTTAAAAATGTTCTTCTGGGAATCAACCAAGATCGGATTTATCAACTATCCTCCTTGGCTGTCAAAAATTTATGGAAACAGGATATTTAATAATGGCCTGCGCTTATTTACCGGCTTGATCTCCCTGGTAGCTGTATTATCGCTATGGTTTCAAGCCCGGACACCGCAAAAATCTCCTCTTGGCTTTCTGATGGGCGTGCTGATATTTCTCTATATTTTATTTTTCTCCTTTGTCTCTGTCCTCACCCGCTATGCGCTGCCCATGGCCCCGCTGTACTTAATTAGCATCGGTATTTGGTTAAATAGCTTATCATCGGGTGGCCGAGGGTGGGGTCTCCCCAGCGAGCGCAGGCTTTTGCGAGCACGCTGGGGAAACCCGAGGACAGGACCCGATGATCGTGCTATAATGCCCCCCATGCAAAAAATCACGGACATCTTCGCCCATCAAAAACTGACCTTTTCTTTTGAGCTTTTTCCTCCTAAAACTGAAGAAGGTTATCTAAAACTGCTTAACACGATCCCTCTTCTCAGTGATCTAAAACCGGATTTTATTTCCTGCACCTACGGGGCCGGAGGCGGCAGCCGCGAGAAAACCCTGGGTCTTGTCGAACACATCCAAAATCATCACCACATCCCATCGGTGGCGCACTTGACCTGTGTATTGCATACTAAAAACGAAATTAAGGACATCCTGACCGAAATGAAGCAGCGCGGGGTTTCCAATGTGTTGGCGTTAAGGGGAGATACCCCCAAGGACCAACCCAACTGGATACCGGGGAAAGACAATTTTAAATATAGCTGGGAGTTAGTGGTTTTTATCCGGGAGCATTTCAGGGATCATTTCAGCATCGGGGTGGCTGGTTTTCCTGAAGGGCATGTCCTTTGCCCTGACCGCGATTTGGATGCCCAATATTTAAAAAACAAAATTACCAAGGGCGCTGATTATGTGATTACCCAGCTTTTTTTTAAACCTCAGGATTATTTTGATTATGTGGCTCGCTTGAAGAAATTGGGGGTCAGCTCCCGCATCATCCCGGGAATCTTACCGATCACAGATTACCCGGCCTTAATTCGTTTCTGTTCGATGTGCGGGGCCTCTGTCCCTCAAGAGGTACATGATATTTTCAGGCCGATTGCAGAAAACCATGAAAAAACATTAGCTGCGGGAATTGATTTTTGCCTGAAACAAAGCCGGACGCTTCTCCAGGGAGGCGCGCCCGGGCTGCATTTTTACACCTTAAATAAAATTCATCCTGTGGATGTGATTATTAAAGAGATATTATGACATACTCAAAACAATACGACATCCTGCGTGACCTTCTTAAGGAAAGGATCCTCATCCTTGACGGGGCCATGGGAACAATGATTCAAAAACATAAGCTGACCGAAAGCCAATACCGCGGTGAACGATTTAAGAATTGGTCCGGCGACCTAAAAGGCAATAATGATCTCTTGTCCCTGACCCAGCCTCAAATTATCAAAGAAATCCACCAGCAGTATTTCAAAGCCGGCGCGGATATTGTTGAAACCAACACCTTCAACAGTAATCGTATCAGCATGGCTGATTACAAAATGGAGGGTTTGGTATATGAACTTAACGTTGCGGCGGCTAAACTTGCTAAAAATACGGCAGAGAAGTTTACCAAAGACGAGCCCCATAAACCACGGTTTGTGGCCGGAGCCATAGGCCCCACTACCCGGACAGCTTCAATTTCTCCGGATGTCAATAATCCGGCTTACCGTGCCATTAATTTTGACCAATTAGTGGAAGCCTACTCAGAGCAACTCAAAGGCTTGATCGACGGCGGGGTTGATTTAATTTTGATTGAAACCATCTTTGATACCCTCAATGCTAAAGCCGCTATCTTTGCTTATGAAACCATCTCTGAGAAACTTGGGAGTAAACTGCCGTTGATCATTTCCGGGACCATCACCGATGCTTCCGGACGCACCCTCTCCGGACAAACCACGGAAGCCTTTTGGATTTCTGTTAAACATGCTAAACCATTGGCCATTGGTTTAAATTGTGCTTTAGGCCCTGCTGATATGCGCGCCTACATTGCTGAGCTATCGCGCATGTCCGACTGTTTTGTCAGCTGTTATCCTAACGCAGGCCTTCCTAATGCTTTTGGCGAGTATGACCTGGGGGCCCGAGAAATGGCCGGCATTGTCAAAGAATTTTCCCAGAACAAATTAATTAATATTCTAGGCGGCTGCTGCGGGACAACTCCCGAGCATATTCAAGCTTTCGCTTTTGCTGTTAAAGATATGCCTCCGAGGGATATCCCAAAAATTAAATCATTGAGTTCATTTTCCGGGCTTGAACCTTTGATCGTCCGTGAAAATATTAATTTTATCAATGTGGGTGAACGCACCAACGTCACAGGTTCTAAACAGTTTGCCCGTTTAATTATTGCCGGAAAATATGATGAAGCGTTGGTCGTCGCCCGCAGCCAGGTTGACAACGGCGCCCAAATCATTGATGTCAACATGGATGAAGCCATGCTTAATTCCGCTGAGGCCATGACAACATTCCTGAACCTGATCGGTTCTGAGCCTGACATTGCCCGCGTTCCTGTCATGATTGATTCTTCTAAATGGTCAGTCATTGAGGCAGGGCTAAAATGCGTTCAAGGTAAATCAATCGTTAATTCCATCAGCCTCAAAGAAGGTGAAGCTTCTTTTAAGAACCAAGCTAAAAAAGTCCTTTATTATGGCGCGGCTGCCGTGGTCATGGCTTTTGATGAAAATGGCCAGGCGGATACGGTCGAAAAACGCGTCAGTATCTGTCAAAGGGCTTATAAAATATTGACCAAAGAAATCGGTTTTTCACCCAATGACATTATTTTTGATCCGAATATTTTCGCGATTGCCACAGGCATCGAGGAACATAATAATTACGCCAAAGATTATTTTGAAGCAGCGCGTCGAATTAAAGCCACCTGCCCGGGCTGCATGATTTCCGGCGGTGTTTCAAATGTTTCCTTCTCTTTTCGCGGTAATGATCCCGTGCGTGAGGCCATGCACTCAGTCTTCCTGTTCCATGCCATCAAAGCCGGCATGGATATGGGTATTGTCAACGCGGGAATGATCAGTGTTTACGATCAAATCCCCCGCGATCTATTGGAGCTTATTGAAGACGTTATATTAAACCGCCGTGCGGATGCCACTGAGCGCCTGGTTAATTTTTCCCAGACAGTCCAATCTCAAGGTGAAAAAAAGCAGGAAGACCTGACGTGGCGCAGCCTTCCTGTGGACCAACGGCTGTCTCATGCCCTGGTAAAAGGAATTGTTGAATTCATAGAACAAGATACTGAAGAAGCAAGGGCCAGGTCCAGCCGCCCCCTGGATGTCATTGAAGGCCCTTTGATGGCAGGGATGAATGTTGTCGGAGACCTTTTCGGGGCCGGCAAAATGTTCCTGCCGCAGGTTGTTAAAAGCGCCCGTGTCATGAAGAAATCGGTCGCCTATTTGAACCCTTTTATTGAAAAAGAAAAAGACCAGGATGCTAAAGTCGCCGGGACCGTGGTGATGGCAACCGTTAAAGGCGATGTGCATGATATCGGCAAAAATATCGTCGGTGTGGTACTCGCCTGCAATGGTTTTAAGATCATTGATCTTGGTGTCATGGTGGCTTGTGAAAAAATTCTGTCAGAAGCCAAACACCATAAAGCTGATGTCATAGGACTTTCGGGGCTTATCACCCCTTCTTTGGATGAAATGGTGCATGTGGCAGGTGAAATGCAGCGCCAGGGCTTTACCATTCCGCTTTTAATCGGAGGAGCGACCACCTCCCCCGCGCATACTGCAGTTAAAGTCGCACCGGCATATGAGCATGCTGTCATCCATAGCAAAGATGCTTCCCGGTGCGTGGGCGTTTGCCGAAGCCTCATGGAACCACGGTTAAAAAAAGAACTGGAAGATAAAACCAGCGCTGAGTATAAAAAACTGCGTGAAGAACATGCCAGCCGCCAGTCTATGAAATCATTTGTACCCATTGAAAAAGCCCGTCAAAAAGGCCTTGTCACTGACTGGAAAAAAGCAGACATTACAACCCCCTCGTTCCTGGGTGTTAAAACTTTTAAAAATTTTGATTTGAATCTGGTCCGCCAGAAAATTGACTGGTCTCCTTACTTTTTCACCTGGGAATTTAAAGGCAAATTCCCTCAAATATTTAATGATCCTGTGATAGGTGCTGAAGCCAAACGTGTTTATAACGATGCGAACACTCTTTTGGATGAAATCATTAAAAAGAAACTGCTCACAGCCAACGGGGTCGTTGGGTTCTTTCCTGCCAACTCGGTTGGGGACGATATTGAACTTTATAAGGATGATAGCCGTGGGTCAGTAACGGACATTCTTTATAATATACGTCAACAAATCCTTGTCCGTGATGGTCAACCCCTTTTGTCTCACGCGGATTATATTGCCCCCAAATCATCCGGTGTGAAGGATTACGTTGGTGCCTTTGCTGTTACTACGGGAATTGGTTTGGATAAACTGACTGCGCTGTACGAAGCTGACCATGACGACTATAAAAGCATCATGGCTAAAGCCGTGGCTGACCGCCTGGCTGAAGCCTTTGCGGAGCTCATGCATGAGATGGTTAGAAAAGATCTTTGGGGATTTGCCAAGGATGAAAATTTAAGCAATGATCAGATTATCTTGGGGCAATATCGCAGCATCCGTCCTGCCCCGGGATACCCCGCATGCCCTGACCATACGGAAAAAGCAACCATATTTAAAATTCTCGATGCCACCAGGGCGACAGGCATTACCTTAACAGAAACTTTTGCCATGTTTCCCACGGCGGCTGTCTGCGGCCTCTATTTTGCCCATCCGCAGTCAAAATATTTTGCCATAGGCAAAATAGCCCAGGACCAAATCATTGATTATGCCAAACGGAAAAAAATGTCAGTCAATGAGGCAGAAAAATGGCTGGGCCCTAATCTGGGCTATTAAAAAGGGGACACTTTAAAGTGTCCCCTTTTTAAAAAAACCAAGCGCCCTTTTATTTTTTAGTGATATACCGCACCAGGTCAACCACGCGGTTGGAATATCCCCACTCATTGTCATACCATTGTTTCAGAATCTCGACGGAGCCAATGGGGTTTTTGATTTTCTTTAAGCACTTTAGTCTCATCACTTTAGCACCAATTGGGGTTATGCCGCAATTTTCGATTTGAGAAAATGTTGTTGTCAAAAGTGAGAAAATGTTGCTGTTCTTTATACACAATCAAGTTTGTGGATAAGGCGTTGATAACCTATCTTCAAACTGCGCCATTTCTCACTGTCAAGCCGTCTGTAAAACAAATTACGTTCCCAGCCTAACCTCTTTTGCAAGCTGTCCGCTGGAATCCAATTTTGCGCCAAATCCTCGATAAACTTGGCATCATACTTAAACCCGTTGCCATATCTGAACCAGCTACCATCCCTGGCTGTCCCTTTGATTCCTTCCTCAAGATAGCCGTGTTTATTGGCATACTGCCTCAAGGCAGGGATTTGGAGATTCAGATGGCCCAGGCGTTCCATTACTTCGGTTTCAGGTACATAGATTTTATTATCTATCACCTTTTTGTCAACAGGTGTTTCGTTAAACACCTTTTTATAGTTTTCTCGAATATGCCTTATAGTGGAAGAATCAATTCCCACTGTATCTGAAAGCCAATGCTCAATCTCTGGCAAGGGCATTTCATTAAGAACATCTTTTGGTGTCTTTTTCTTGTTGTTCTTACGGTGAGCCTCCATCTTCAATTTCTTCAAGTAGGGGTTATTGTGAATATAGTGCCGCCTGGTCGTTTCAACCTTTGAGTGTCGTAATCTCTGCGCCGTTTCGTATAAAGGCAAGCATAAACCGATTGTTTCAATATTCAGGGTGGCAAAAGTATGCCGTAACGTGTGGGGAGACGGTTTCTCTCCATAATAAGTTTGAACGGCAAATCTTTGGCAAAGCATTTTAAAACGTGTTGCACAATGGGCGGTGCTTAAAGCCCTTCCTCTTTGATTGGACAAAATCAAGGCATCCGTTGTGGGGCCAAATTGCTTCCGAACACTTTTTAAATAATGTTCCAGTAATTGTTTGGTCTCATCAAAGAAGAGATACATGACTTCTTCATCCTTATGACCTTTTTGGATTTCGGGTCTCAAGGTAACGAACCATTCACCCTGCTCGTCTTTTCTAAAATCGGCGACTTCCAAGCCGTGCAGTTCACTGATTCTTAACGCCAAATCATAACTCAACATGACCACAAGACGGTCTCTTACGTCTTCCTTGTTCTTATAATTCAGGGTGGAAAGGTCTTTAAATTTCTCCATCCCTTCGACTGTTATGAAATCTTTCTTTATCGCCCCGCCATTCATTTTTAATGACACATGAGACAACGGATTAGTCTTGATAAATCCCTGGGAACGGATGTTGATAAAGAAAGTAGCCACATGGGCCAAATAGTCCTCTTTTTGCTTCACGCCTCTTTGCAGACAAATGGCCTCATACTTTTTAACATCCTCATCGGTGATAAACTCAAAACCATTTTTATTGACCGCTTTAAGGAAACGTAAAGCATGTTCAACCTTCCCGCTTTTGGTCACAGGTTTTAATTCTCTGTTGGTAACACGGTGCAACATACGTACCAACTGATTTGAAATATCCCCTTGGGTATTCTCCACATATACGGGAATAGCCTCGACCCGCTTGCCGTTTTCTTCAAACCATTTAACTGCTTCACGGCTATTAGGTGTCAATTCAAAAAACTTTTCATACCTCTGGCTGATTATGTCCTTCAATACTTGCCTTTGGACAAGACCTTTAGGGTATAAAAATTCATTGATAAGTTCTCTGGTGAAACGAGGGGCTTTCTTCCTGGTCTCCCATTGGTATTCCTTGGCTTTAAGGTCGCCGCTTTCTTTAAGCCTATCCCACATCACCTTGATAAATTGCTCATCGGGAACGACATCATTTATCTCGTATTTATTGAGGTAATGTTCAAGTATGTTTGCCCGCATACGAAGATTGTTACGAGTCACATTTGAGCAATCATACTCTTTTTCGACGACTTCCCTTATGTATCCCATAAAAATATCTTTAGGAATTGGCTGGGAAACAACTGGCTTGGCGTAGGATTCCGCTTCACCGTATTTATTCTGAATGGTTGCGTACATATTTTTTCCTCCGAATAATGAAAGTTTAGTACATTTAAGCTTAAAACACAAACTTTTACTGTAAACGGGCATCAGAAAATACCATTACGGATTCATTCCAATACCCGCCCACAGCGATTTTGTTTAAGACATTTTCCTTTGAATATCTTCCAGCTTCGCCGACATTTCAGCGATTATAGGGAGAAGTGTCATATTCCCTACGCCTGAAATCTTATCAAGGATGCGTTTTGTGGCGGGGTCACCGACCATTTTGACCTGCGCTATGTCATCTTGCTCACAAGTCACCAGGGAATCATAGGGTGATTGTAAAACAAAAGACATAGAACCATTACCCTTAAAGACTTTAGCGACCTGATTTTTGACTAAATGGTCACGCCAATCCTTAATGGTATTGGGACTTGCCCCCATTCTTTCCTTCAATTCAGGGTAATTCGTACAAAACTTATTTGTTTTGTCCATGTTGAAAACTACGAAGAAAAACAGCGGCCAAGCCTTACCAATGGCCTTTATATTTTCCGCTTGTAACAGTAAATTAGAGAGAAGATTCCAGCGTGTCATGTTCGCCCTCCTCTCCATTACCGTACAAAAGGCCAGTGAAGCAATCAGCCTCATGTCTTTCTATGCCATCGGTTTCTTGGTTAATTTCTCTTATTAGTTTTTTGATTTCCTTGCTCTTTAAGTCTTGCTTTTCTCTCTCCTTGAGCATTGGGAGAATTTCTTCAAACGATTGAGTCATGTGATGCTCCTTTGTTAATGGTTAATAAACTATTTTCCTTCAACGAGAGCCAGCGGATTCAAAACTCCCAAAGACCCTTCACCAATTACCTTTTTCAATCTTGGGTTATAAGGCAGGATTTTGTGCGCTAAGCGTTCCTCTTTATCCTTTATCCATGCCCCATCTTTGTGAGGCCGACGCTTAAATGTCCCCAATGCGATAACAAGGGCCAAATTTTGCGTATTTACATCCAGGAGCAGTAGACCATCATCCGTGCTCCATTCGTTCAAAATCACCCCTTGATTTCTCAACTGGAAGGCGTTTTGATTGAAAATTTTGGGGTTGAAGACAACCAATTTAAGGATGTCTTCCGATTTTCTATAAACCTCGCAATGTTTCAGAATTAAAAAATCATCCCCACATTCATCTTGCCATAATAAGTGTCGGAACTGCATTGTGATTAGTTCGCTCATTTTGAATTTCCTTTATCTTTTTGTTGAGTCTTTGGTTTATGCGATAACCATGTAGTAAAAAAACCTACACCCCCTTTATTTTTTCTTTTTGCCATAGAAGACCTGTAAGGTGGTCATCTATTCATCCATTCGTGAAATTGCAAGGGCACGCTCGCAATGTTTTTAGCAGAATCCTCGATGATTAATGACCTTAAAGACTGTATGGTCATGGTTCAGCGAGGTTTCTGTTTTTAAATATCCTAATAGAATTACTATAGGATATTTAAAAAGCTTCTTATTACTTCATTCTTAATAGAAGTAATTCTTAATATTATTACTTCTTAATAATTATTCCATCTGTACCTACACGCCAAATGGTATCCAGACCCACAAGGACGTTGGGAATTTTTTCCATATGGTGTGGGATTTTTTATTTTCAATCATCAACATCCTCAATTCTTGAGTCATTTTGACCGTCCACTGCTGGTGTTTCTAATGGTTTTATTTCACCGCCCCTGACCCGCCAATCTCCTGCTTGCCTAA
>Ga0206837_1035_pt1 | contig 22324 bp, 15 predicted proteins | sample Alteio_BWOrgCont_29_FD_152863 | JGI IMG/M metagenome (GOLD analysis project Ga0206837, IMG submission 152863) | Enriched cells from forest soil in Barre Woods Harvard Forest LTER site, Petersham, Massachusetts, United States -... | ecosystem: Environmental > Terrestrial > Soil > Temperate forest >...
TTCCGGCTGCCATAGCCGGCATAACGATATTCGAGACGCGCAGACCAATGCTCAGACAACTTCGTCTCGGCGCCAACTCCCAACGTCCAGCCGGTCATGGTCTTGGTGTTCGTCTGGTTTTGGGGTATCCCGCAGAGCGACGAAGTGTTCAAACTCGACGGACAAACGATCCTGATGTCGCTGTTCTGAAGGGCCAGGCCCGCGGTTCCGTAGAGCAGGAGACGAGAGCTGGCAGCGTAGCCGAGGCGAGCCCGCAGACTGGCGTCGAAATTCTGCTCAGCGTTCACGGTGTCGATCGGTGAGACGCCGTTGATGCCCATACTGGGGAAGTTATATGGCACGCCAGGAATACCGTTGGAGGTATTTTTGCTGCCAAAGATGCTGGCCATGTCGGCCTCGACGCCGGCGACAAGATTGGGGCCGACGGGAAAGTCCCATCCGACGAAACCACCGAGACGACCGCCCGTGGCGTTCAGGCTCCGGGTCGCCGAAGACGGCGCAACGCCAACGAAATTGTTCAAGCCAATCGATGTGCTTGTCCATCTGTTGTTGGAGGGCTCAACTCCCGTCAGGACCCCGATATATGGGCCGGCCCAGTACGCGGACGGTGATGAGTCAGCCGCCACGGCAAAACTGCTTACCGACATCGAAAGGCCTACGCTGGCTGCGACGATGGCAATGCGCGAAATTGTTTTCTTTAGCGACATCTTTGATCCCCTTAAACACTGCTCTATTCGAGGAACGGAGTGAGCAACAATCCGCCATTGGTCTGGTTGTCGTTCGGGCCACGGGCCAAGTTAAGCCCTGACTCCTTGCCCAAATAGCGGTCATAGATGGCACCGTAGTGCCCGATCGTCTTAAGGACGCGAGCCTGCCAATGCGTGTCCAAGCCCAATTCCATTGCCTTGACGGGCATGGCGCCAGCGCCGCCCGCATACCAAAGTGTTTCCGGCCGTTCGCCGGCGATCAGCGTATCGATGGTCCAGGCGACAATCGCCGCCCATTGGGCGTCACGCGTGCTGGTCCCCGCCATGATTGGAAAAACGGCCGTGCTTTCTGGGAGCAGCCTGCTGTGTTTGTCCGATACAAGATCCTGCGCTAACTTGGTGGCTTCATCGGCGACGGCTCCGCAACGTTTGGCGCCATACGCGTCGAGCATCTCGTCATCTTCTGTATAGGGCCTGGGACTGAGGTCGAGATGATGCCTCTCAAAATAACTGGAGAGACTGCGCTCAGCCCGTGAGCCGGCGGGCATGCAGATCGGTACCCCAGCCAAGTCGGCAAGGTTTTGGGCATAACTATCGACGGGCACCATGACCCGGTGGGTCTCATAGAAAATCGTCGGCCCGAAAAGCACCTTACCGGTCAGGTCGTTTAACTGGATTTCCGTGCCGGAAAGAAAGAACAGCTGGTCTTTACCGGCGGCAACCCGCGCAAATTGATTCGGCATTTCATAGTAGGAAAATATGACTTTATCTGGTGACCCCAGCAGGGCGACCGCCACGCTGCGGCAAATGTCCACAGCAATACCGGTCCAGTGACCATTGGCATCCTGGTACGCCACGCCAGGCCGTTGAGTGGCTCCGCAAGAAATGAATCCCTGCTTTTTCACCTGATCCAACACGGGACCGGCGTGAGCAACACTGCTCCAAAGGGCAATGAGTAAGAGTGCGAATGTCTTTTTCAAAATCCGACGATCCTTTGCGGAAGCAGAAGGCCGCGCCGGGGCATCCCGACGCGGCTTTGCTTAGTCAGATCAATTGTTGGCCGGATATTCGCCGGGCCGCGGATTGAATACCGTCGATCCTGTCGCGGTCGCAGTCGACGGAATGACATTTGTGATCCCAAGTCGGGCATCCATCGGTGTCACCCCAATCGCGCTGCATCCCGCGCCGGACGCATGGGGCAAGCTGGTGACAGCCGCGCTCGCGATCATCGCAAAACCTGCCGGGACCGGTGGCGAAAGGCCAAGCAACCGCTTGGGATCGAAACCGGACAGCAGGCTATCTGTTTGGGGTGAATTGATATCGCGCGGCCCGAGATGAGTCTGCTGGAACCCGGTCGGCCCAAACTTGTTGAAGGCGGCTGAATTGCCGGCGGCCAACGCGGCCGCTTCGTCCGGAAGGCTGGCCAAAGCGGGCGTGCCAAAGATCGTGTTGATTGTTTCGATGACCGAATTGTGGTCGCCCAACGCATGGGAAACCGCCGCCGTACGTGCGTAAGGAGAAATCAGGATCAAAGGTATACGAATGCCACGCGCTTCCGGCGCGCCGTCTGGACCGTAAGAAAGAATGGTGGGCGGCACGTGATCATAAAATCCGTCTGATTCGTCGTAAGTGATGACGATGGCACTCTGCTCCCACAGATTCGGATTGCCAGCGATCGCGTTGATGGTCCGGGCTGCGAACGCCTCAGAGAGCTGACTGTCGGAATAGCTGGCATGATCGTCGTCGCCAACATATGTCGACTGTATGGTTTTGGCTTCGGCCGCCGAAGTGCTTGGATTTTGAACCGGCGGCACCAGATTCTGCTGATTCAAATACCCGCCGCGGACGATAAAAACACCTCCCGAAGGCAGAGCGTTACTCGCGACGTCGGTGAAGAATTGCGTTTCGCTGGCAAGATTGTTCTGTTCCGACGGCGTATTGGCGATATACCCAAAATAAGACGGCGCATTGTGGTGTGTGACGTAGCCAGCGTGTGAGGCCGAATTGTTGCCGTCGCTGGATTCCAATCCATAGCCGTCCTGATACCACTTCCAGGGAATCGGGGAATAATTCAGGCCCTGGATGTAGGGAATGTCGTTCTGAGTGTCGGCAAGATCGACCGACGTGTTGCGGTTCGTCGCCAAAACGGTCTGGATTGTGTTGCCGAGGAAGGTCAGCGGCAAGGAAGCATAGGTTTGCGGTACGGAATAGGTACCGCAACCGTCACTGGCGCAACTCGTTACCTTAGCGCCGGTGGTGGCATCCACAGGCGATCCGTAGAATGGCTCCGTGTCACCAAGGGTCGGTGCTTGAATAAGCGTTCCAGTAGCCGAGCCGACGGTGATTGTTCCGCCGGAAGGGCCGTCGCCGTTAAAGGGGCTGCCCGCTACAGTGCCAATATTCGGATGTTTAACCCACTGGCTTTCACCGGATTGACCGGCGATCAAGGCAATCGCGTTGGGGGTCGATGGGCCGTCTTCAGTCGCGAAAATGTTGTCGAAAATGGTGAAGCGGGTCGCCCACTGCCACATGAACGGAATGGTATTGCAATCGACATGACTCATGACGAGACGCGCGTACTGGGTGCCCTTGGCGTCGTTGGCGGCGCCCCCGGCGGAGGCGTATTTGCTGTATTGCTCGGAAGCGAACTTGTCCATCTGCGGGACGCCGTTCACGACGTCGAGCTTAACGGCCAAGCCGGTGTGCGAGTGGTCGACGCTGGTAATCGCGGTGGCATTCTGCGCGGGCCCCATCAGGAAGGGCTGCACTGTGACTGTCGTGTTGGTGAGGAGATTGGTGTAGGTCTGGTTGAAGCCCGGCGTACTGGCGGGCGAACGCGCAGTGCCGGTAAAATCGGCATAAAGACCATTCGCACCCGGCAATGTGCCGAAATAGTGATCGAACGACCGGTTTTCCTGGAAGATCACAAAGACATATTTGATCTTCTGCTGAAGTAACTTGATCATCTCGATCTCGGACAACACCGGATCCTGCGTCGGATTATTCTGGCCGAAGGCGACCACATCAGGGGTTGGAAACGGCTGCAAGGTGACGGTCTGAGCTGTCTGGGCCATCGCCGCGGGGAGCACCATCATGTTCAGCAGCGCGGTCGACGCGACCAGAGCAAAACGGCGTTTCCAAAGCGGACGCATTGCACGCCCCGATTTCAGGGCTCCACCGGTCGGCATTGGCAACTCCTTTGAAGAATGAACAGAGCAGAAGGTTGCAGGCGGTAAGAAATGCCCGTTTCCCCGCTTTATTCAACGTCGGTACGATGAAGTTATAAATGCAACCTGATGACAGAGCTCTGTGTACGCTCAGTCATGACGAGAAAGGCTGGGCGCGATCAACGTGTTAGACCGCTACACACGTAAGCAAGTTTATTTTTCAACAGGCTTGCTCGTTATGGCGCATCTAATTCGACGAAGGCGCGTTTATTTCTCTGGTCCCGCCGGCAGCCTTCATTCCGTCACGGTGTAGCGCGTCATCATGCCTGCCGCCATGTGATCGGCGACGTGACAGTGAAACATCCAAACCCCGGGATTGTATGGTTTCATGTCAACCACTTCCGTTAGCGCAGGGAGCAGGCCTACCGTATCTGTCCGACTACCGTGGCGGAGCACGGTATTGCCATGCCAATGAGCCGTGTGAACGTCGTCTTCGTTGCCAAGCGCCAGCAAATACCAGCGAACACGTTGGTTGCGGCGCATGGTCAGGCCGTCGAGGTTGCCGTAAATGAAGCCATTTAGGGCGTGCTTCTTATTACTTTCCTTAAAGTCATCTGCTTCGAGCTGCACACCCCCCGGGGTGCCCGCGAACCGCTTGATATTTGCGCGCAAATACGGACTTAGGTTCTCGTCGAAAATCATAAATAGAACGAACAATTCGCGATCGACGTCCTTCGGCGTGCCGTCGGGCTTGGCATGACCCGCGCGCGTCACCACGATCGCTCCGACTAATCCGGTGTAGATGTCCACGCTTTCGTGGTCATGGGGATGATAGAGCCAAACTATCGAGTCCGGATCTAAAGGCCCGGGACCGGCCTGCTCGGGAACATTCCAATGATACGTGTACTCGTTGCCCGGCAGAACATGCGCACCTGTCTCAATGGTGGCAGCAGTCCCAGCCGCGCCAGGCTCGGGGCTGCCGTTCCCGGTGGCGTAATGTGCACCCTCCGAGGATTTATCATAACGCACGCCGTGGGGATGAATGCCGAGCGCCAAGTGCGTGTTGTTTCGAAACACGACTTTGATCGTATCGCCGACTTCCGCGTGGATGATGGGACCCAGGATACCGAGATAGCGCTCTTCAGGTGCACGCACCTTGAGCGTCTTGAAACTGGCATCGGTATACGCGCGGTAAACAGCCTTGATGTAGGAGTGACCGATGCGCGTATCGCCGCCGTTAATGTAGATCTTCTCTGCATTAGTAAATGGCTGTGCAACGATCGGATTGATAGGAGCCGACGGTGCGTAGTCCCAGATGACCTCGTCGGCCGCGATATAATAAATTCGCTCGGAAGCTTTCGCCGAAAAGGCGGGAAATGGAAGAAGAAGGAGGAAGATCAAACAGGTCAGAAGCGGCATCATCACCTCACTGAACAATCTGCCAATGCACTGACAATAGACGTTGGGCCTGTTGCCAACCGCTTCAATGGACCGCCGGAACATACATCTCCTTTGGAATTGGTCCGCGAATGTAGTCCGGATTGCGAACCCGTTCGGGCAGAGAAATCGGCTCGTGAGGTACCGTGCCGCTGGGAATCTGGCTCAGCAGGTGAGCTATACAATTCAAACGCGCCCGCTTCTTATCGACGGCCTCTACCACCCACCAGGGCGCTTCGGTGATGTGCGTGTGCTCCATCATCGCTTCCTTAGCCTTGGTATATGCCTCCCAGCGTCGGCGCGATTCGAGATCCATCGGACTGAGCTTCCATTGCTTCAACGGATCATGGATGCGCATGCTGAATCTAAAATGCTGCTCCTCGTCGGTGATCGAAAACCAGTACTTAAGTAGAATGATGTCGGAGCGAACCAGCATCCGCTCGAATTCAGGAACAGTCCGATAGAATTCCTCCACTTGGCTCTCGGTACAAAAACCCATCACGCGCTCTACACCAGCGCGGTTGTACCAACTACGATCGAACAGCACCATCTCGCCTGCAGCAGGCAGATGAGCGACATAACGCTGGAAATACCATTGTGTGCGCTCGCGTTCGTTCGGCGCAGGCAAAGCTGCCACCCGACATACGCGTGGATTGAGTCGTTGGGTAATGCGCTTAATCACGCCGCCCTTGCCGGCGGCGTCGCGACCCTCGAACAGAACGACAATCTTCAACTTCTTATGGACGACCCAGTCCTGAAGCTTGACGAGTTCACCCTGAAGACGGAACAGCTCCTTAAAATAGATTTGCCGGTTGAGGGAATTGGTCGCAGATTCGCGATCATCTTCCCCAAGCAACTTTGCGAGCCGCAGATCATCCAGCTCGAGTTCCAACTCCTCATCGAAGCTGTCGATCAATTCTTCATCAACGTGATCCTGCTGACTTTCCTTCGAGAGTGTCATGCGCCACCGCCGCTAAATGAGTGCCCCAATACCGACCAATCTCAAACAGGTTCGGTTCGGGAAAGAATGAACGTTCGATGACAAACACCGCATCGCGCCGCCAACAGATGCGGCAGCGAAATATGATATAAACTGCCGAAAATCGGTGCTCTTGTTGCTGAGCACCCAGCCGGACCCACCCGTAGAATGCCGATCAAGGGACAGTCAATGTCAGAGGACGAACTGCGCGTGAAATCGGGGCAAGTGATTGCGCTTCGATTATTCGACGTGGCATATGAAATTGACTTGAAACTCGCAGAGGAGCTCTGGGCGAAGCGCGCTCGGGGAGTGAGTGCGCGCGCGCGTTTAGTCGGCACACCGCCCAAAGCTGTGTCGTTTGGGGTGCCGCCGCTGGAGCTTGAACTCGACCCGACGACATTGGAACTCAGCAGCGGGTCTGTAGTAGCCACAGCACGTGTACGACTTTACGACTTTGGAATCGCCGCCTTAGCCTTGCGCCTTTCCGTGAAGGACATGACGTGGTCTGAATTCACGCGACACGTCAATGAGACCAATCAGGCAATCGGCCCCACCGCAGTTACTGACATATGGAACACACTGTTAGCTCAGCTGAGTGACTTGCTGCGTGAGGCGCTACACCGCCCGACGACCGTGCCGCTCCAGGAGGACTATCTTATCGCCGTAGCGAACGAGTTTGGCGAGGCGATAACGGCAGAGAAACTACAGCAACGCGTGGATCTAGTCCCGATACTTTCAGGGAGGGATCGTCCTCTATCAGAAGGCGCGCGCGGCGATCTCCTGCGACAGCGTTTTTCCTACTACCCGGACGATCTTGCAGTGATTACTTGGGATCGCGCCCTTCTCTACGAGCCACAGGGTGACACCGATGTCGCGGACGTTTTGGAAATAGCAAATGCACAACTTCTCGAAATCCGCGTGTACGACGAATTGCTCGACGACGAATTACCGCGCATGCACGACCTCGTTGAAGCCGCCCGGCGCCGAACCAATCTCCTGGCCTCGCGACGCTATGCCCGTCTTGCGCGACGCCTCCATACTCTTGTGGCGGAGGTCACCGAATTGGCGGAGCGCGTCGACAACGCATTGCAGGTCACAGAGGACGTTTATCTGGCCCGTGTTTACGCCGCAGCAATTGGGTTGTTTCGCGTGCCAAACGTCAGTGCCGCAGTAGATCGAAAGTTGGCTATAATTCGAGAGACTTACACGGCTCTTCACAGCGAGGCGGAGGGGAGCCGGGCGGAACTCCTAGAAATAGCTGTTTTAGTGCTGATCGCCCTCGAAATTGTGCTGTCGTTGGTACGACACTAAGGGCCCACCGTGTTGCGATTTCAAGATAGTTTCGTTACATTCTTCCGATGGAAAGAATGCCCACGCCAGCAACCGCGAGTATCATTTCGGCGGCACCCGATCCCATTACCGAGGTGCCTTTCGTTTTACCGCCCGAGCCGGTGACGCCTGACGTAACCATCGCTCCAGCTTTATCACCAAAGCGGCAGCGTAGGAAACCAGTTCACCCCAAAAAGCCGGTCGTCACGCCCGCCGTAACTGTCGTTCCAGCTTCATTACCAAAGCGGCGGCGCGGAAAACCAGTTCTTCCCAAAAAGCCAGCAAGGAAACGCGCTGTTTCTGCGCGCCGGCCACCGAGAGCGCATAAAGCCAGAGGCATTAAACTAAAGGCATCCGCGTCGATAGATGACGCGATGGCGATCATATTCAGTGCCTGTCGAGATCATTGGAAGGAAAACATCCAAGCCGCGCGTGTTGCGGGGCATTCAGATGGCCTACATCAGGTACGTGTCGGCCTTCGTAGGTTTCGAACGGCCCTCATATTATTTCGCGACTACTTGCCGTCGTCCCAGCGTGAATACTTCAATAGAGAAGCGAAAGTCCTGAACGAAACGCTTGGCCCGGCGCGCGACCTCGACGTCTTTACGAAGGATCTAGGTCAGCTTGCGGGAGCGCCGGGGGAAGATAGCTCTGTAGCTACGGTTGTTCGGGCCGCAGCAAAAGCTCGAACGGCCACACGACGTATGGCCGCATCAATGCTGCGAGGCGCACGCTATCGCCGCCTGATGGCGCGCCTTGATAGCTGGATCGCAGACAGACGCTGGCGCATTGGCAGTGGGAAAGAAAACGGTAGCGCCGAGCAGGTCAGTGGTTTTGCACGAAAAGTGCTTAACAAGCGCATTTCCAAAATTAGAAAGCAGTCGAAGAAGATTGCCGCAAGACATCCAGACGTGCTTCACGAGTTGAGAATCGTAATCAAAAAAGCGCGCTATGCATTAGAGTTTTTTGCAACAACGCTACCGGCGAAGCGGACGTCCCGCACCGCTAGTCAATTGAAGACCCTTCAAGATTCTTTGGGGCGTTTGAATGATCTCGTGGTGGCGCAGCGCACTATGAAAGCTCTTAAAGAGTCAGCTGTGCCCGCCAAGCGAAAAGCGATCAAGAAAGGCAACCGAGAACTAATTTCCCGCCTTAAATCTCTTGCTATGCCAAGTCTACCAAAGGCGGTGCGAGCTGCTGCCCGTCTCCGGGCACTACAGGCACTTTAGGTTCTCAAACTGGATGCTTGAATCGCAGAAAGCTCTAGCCTGGTGAAAATCTGTCTGCCGTGGTGTGAACGTATTTTTCGTTCAACCAAGATGATGGCGATGACTGGAAGGAATCGAGCTGCCGCTCGTGTGAAATCCCAATAATTCTGGCGCCAACAGCCCCTTGTCATTTAACCGCTATGGCCTGACCAGGGATCTCGAATCTGCTCCTGATGAAGCTTCTCGCTCTGTTGCCACACTTCAAATATAGAGGCCCTCAATAGGCGCGCAGTGCATCGTGCTGATGCCGTCGCATGTTCGAGCATGCCTGACGACAGCACCCGTTCATCACGCTTCATTCCGCTCTCATCAAAGAATCGGCAGGTAAAGTCCTGCATTGGCACTAGTCTGCTCCAGACAAGGACAGGGTGCCATATCGGCAAATGCTCAAAAAGCGACTAAAAGTTTCAATTTTTCAGCGCCTCATGTGCTTTAAGATATTCACAGCGCAGAGATTTTTCGCAGACTTAAGTTATAGGCGACGGTACAACGCTCGGCGGGTAACAAGAAAGACCGATCGTTTCATCTCCGTTTTCAAAATTCTGTCACACGCGAACGCCTACACTCCAATTCTGCTGGGGATACTGCCTAACGACGACCAGGGGTAGCGACCGTAAGAAACAGATCTGCATAGCAACAGGGGTCTTGGTGCTGGATCGTATATGTGGCTTATCGTCCGGCTAATAGCATGTGTGTGGGGATTAAACATGCTCATCAACTGTATTGCCTACCAGGATGGACGAAAGCTCGCCGACATTCCGATAAACGACATTCACGAATACATAAATCGCCCCGACTGTTTCGTATGGGTCGCGCTCAAGGATGCGTCTGAGCAAGAACTTGAGACTCTGCAGAAGGAGTTCGACTTGCATGAACTGGCGGTCGAGGACGCCCATCAGGGTCATCACCGCCCAAAGGTCGAGGAGTACGGCGAATCTCTATTTGCAGTCCTTCATCTTCTGGAGGTTGTCGACCATCAAATTCATGTCGGCGAGATCGATGTCTTCGTCGGGCGTCGTTACATTCTTTCGGTTCGCAATCGCAGCAAGCAGAACTTCATTGGTGTGCGCGACCGCTGCGAACGGGAACCTGAACTGCTGAAGCACGGGTCCGGATTCGTCCTTTATGCGCTGATCGACGCAGTGGTGGACCGCTATTTCCCGATCATAGATATGCTCGAAGTGGAGCTTGAGGACGTCGAAGGCAATCTTCTCGCCAAAGGATCGGCGCGCACAAACATCGAGCAACTCTATGATCTCAAGAGCAAAGTCGTCGTGATGAAACATGCCGTGCTGCCGCTGATGGAGGCTACCGGCAAGCTCTATGGAGGGCGTGTGCCGGCGGTATGTACTCATACGCAGGAATATTTTCGGGATGTCTACGATCATCTGGCCCGAATGAACACATCGATCGATACCATACGCGAAGCAGTCACAACCGCTATTCAAGTGAATCTGTCCGTGGCGACGATCGAAGACACCGACATCATGAAGCGTCTCGGGGCCTGGGGCGGCATTCTTGGCACAGCCATCACCCTCGCAGTCGTGTGGGAAGTCTTTCACCGGGCGATACCCGTCTTGGGCGGTGCCTATGGATATTTCGCGGCGCTCGCTGCCACGGTGGGCGCCTGTGTCTATCTTCACAGCCGTTTCAAGAAGTGGCGCTGGCTATAGGATCGGCGAAGCGGGGAAATATTAAGTGCTGCAGAGTTTCACAATCCCGAGCATTCGTCGACCAGCGCTCCCCAATCAGTGGGACGCTTTAGCTTTCGCGTTGGTCATCGGTGGTGTGGCGCTTATCGCTCACGCCCACAAAGGCATGACCATCCCATTCGAGTTGGCCACCTCGGAATTACCAATCTCCCTTGATCCGCGGAACTTGCCAGAATACGCGGCACGCACAACGATGCGCATGGCGATTGCCATGGTGCTGTCCATCGTCTTCAGCCTTACCTACGCAGCATTGGCAGCGAAAAGCCGGATGATGGAACGTCTGCTAGTGCCGGTGCTGGATATTCTCCAGTCAGTGCCCATTCTCAGCTTCTTGACTATCACAGTGACAGGGTTCATCGCATTATTTCCCCACAATTTGTTAGGGCTCGAATGCGCATCGATCTTCGCGGTATTCACGTCGCAAGCGTGGAATATCACTTTCAGCCTATACCAGTCATTTCGCACCGTTCCCTTGGACCTTGAGGAAGCGTCGCGCATGTTTCGCGCGTCTCCATGGCGCAAGTTCTGGCGCCTTGAGGTTCCGTTCGCCATGCCGCAACTGGTGTGGAACATCATGATGTCGGCATCGGGTGGATGGTTCTTTGTCGTTGCCTCCGAAGCCATCACGATTTCCGACAAGCAGGTCACGCTTCCCGGTATCGGTTCCTATATCGCGGCGGCAATCGATGCGCGCGATGTTCATGCCGTCATTTACGCTTTAATCGCAATGTTGGTCATTATCCTCGCGGTCGACCAACTGGTGATGCGGCCACTTCTGGTTTGGTCTGACAAATTCAGGCCGTCGGACGACCCGAGCGAGGACACGCGCGAAAGCTGGTTCCTCAATATGCTGATGCGCGCGCGCTTTCTGCACTGGGCAGCAGAGGCTTTTGAAGCTCTCGTGGAATATACCTCCTGCATCCTGCGCGGTCCGACCGACGCCGAAGCCACGATCGTACATCGCCCGCTCGCCAATCCCCTGTCGCGGCAAACCCGACTTGCGCTCGACGTTCTATGGAACGTCCTCTTGGTCGTGCTCGCCGGTTACTGCATGTGGCAGGTCTATCAAACCGTCATCAGCGCGATCGATTGGCCTGAAATCGCGAGCGTGTTCGTTTTCGGATTCTATACGGCGCTACGTGTGTTTTTCTGGATGGCGATTGCGTCGCTCGTGTGGGTTCCGATTGGCGTTCTCGTTGGATTGCGGCCATCGGTCGCCCAGGCGATTCAGCCAATTGTGCAAATCCTGGCAGCTTTTCCGGCCAATCTCCTGTTCCCGTTGGCCGTCATCTTGATAACGCGGACGCACGCCAATCCCGAAATCTGGTTGTCGCCGCTCATGATCCTTGGAACGCAATGGTATATTCTATTCAACGTCATCGGCGGCATGTCCACCATGCCGGCCGAACTGCAGTTCGCGGCGAGAAATTTCGGCGCGGAGGGTTTTATGTGGTGGCGCCGCGTGGCCTTGCCTTATGTGCTGCCGGCCTACGTTACCGGTGTCGTGACCGCCTCTGGCGGGTCGTGGAACGCGAGCATCGTTTCCGAGATCGTCAAGTGGGGCGACACGACGCTGACGGCGACCGGGATCGGCGCATATATCGCCAAGGCGTCCGCGGCCGGCGATATGTCGCGGGTTGTTTTGGGCAGTGCCGTACTTTGTGTGTTTGTGACGCTCATAAATAGACTGCTCTGGCGGCGACTCTATGCCTGGGCGGAAGAACGTGTTCGCCTTGGTTAGCCTGCGGAGGGTTGCGTGATTGCTAAAGCCGAACCAATGGTTCTCAAGAAGGTCACCAAGACCTATGGCTCGGACGCGGCCGGCGCGCCCGTCATTCTTGGCGGTATCGACCTTACTGTTGCCGATGGCGAGATCATCGCGATTCTCGGCCAATCCGGCTGTGGTAAGTCGACGTTGCTGCGCATCATTGCAGGATTGATTCCGGCCTCGAGCGGCGACGTGCTCTACCGCGGCCAGCTCGTGACCGGGCCCATGCCCGGCATCGCCATGGTCTTTCAGAGCTTCGCACTATTTCCTTGGATGACGGTTATTGAGAACGTCGCGTTCGGATTGGAAGCCGGAGGTGTTGCAGCCGCGGAAAGGCGCGAGCGGTCGTTGAAAGCGATCGCGCTGATTGGTCTGGACGGATACGAAAATGCTTATCCCAAGGAATTGTCCGGCGGCATGCGTCAGCGTGTCGGCTTCGCGCGCGCGTTGGTTGTGAATCCAGATTTGTTACTTTTGGACGAGCCTTTCTCGGCACTGGATGTTCTCACGGCCGAAACCCTTCGCGGCGATCTCATGAATCTGTGGACGGAAAAGAAGATTCCCACGCGAGGCATCGTTTTTGTCTCCCACAACATCGGCGAAGCGGTGGAGGTTTCCGACCGTATCATTGTTCTTGCGCCGCGACCTGGGCGGTTGCGGGCAGATATCAGAATCAAGCTGCCTCATCCGCGCAATCCGGATAGCGCCGCCTTCAAGGCGATCATTGCCGATATTTATCGTCAATTGGCGGCCGACATAGGTCGCGCTCCGCCGGCAACGTTGCGGCCCGATGCGCCGACGGGGGTCGCGTACTATCTGCCAGCGGCCGGCGTTCAGCCCTTACTAGGTCTTATCGATGTAATCGACGACGCGCCGTTCAACGGCTCGGCCGAATTCGCCGGGCTAGCCGAGCATGAGGGGCTGGAAATGGATCAGCTTCTTGTCCTCATGCAGGGTTTGCACCTACTCGGTTTCGCCGACGTATCGGATACGTCCGTCACGCTCAAGGATGCCGCGCGCGGATTTCACGAGGCCGATGTCCAAGAACGCAAGCGCATCTTCGGAAAGCATCTTCTGCAACATGTGCCGCTGATTCGGCGGATCCATAAAATATTGACTGAGCAAGTCGACCACAAAGCGCGTGAGAACCGAATTCTCACGGAGCTAGAGGAACATGTAAGTGAGGAAGATGCTCAAGCAATTCTCAATACCGCGATCAACTGGGCCCGCTATGCCGAGTTGTTTTCTTATGATTACAACAGCGGCATTTTCAGCCTAGATCCTCCGGAAGCTTAAGGGTGCCGACGTGTGCTCCCAAGCCCTCTTTTCAGGCTGCTGATCTAATTCGTAGAATCCTGAAGCTGTGATTCCGGCAGTGCGCATGTGATGCATGCTGACAGCTTTCGCTGAAAGGAAACTTTTTGGCGAGACCGTTGTTCGCAGCGAACTGACTTTCGCCACCGCAAGATCGCGCCTTCATGAGGAATCCTTAATTTCAGCGAGATTGAAGTCGTCCGGGCTCAGGGAGATACTCGCATTAGTGCAAATGAAACGCAGGTGACGACATGAAGCGGTCGATTCATCTCCCAATGTTAGCCGGTCTTTGCATTGCGATCTCGTCCTGTGCCGAACTCCCGCAGTCCGTGAATATTTCAGGCAGGTGGAAGCTCGACGAGATTCATATGGCATGCGGAGAGAATGCGGACCTAAGTAATCCTAAACGGTGTGCTCCTGAAGAAATTGAGCCTGTGTGTGTTTTTCGGCAGACAGGCGTGAGCCTAAGCGGCGCCTGCACGGGACCGGCGAATAACGGCACTGTTTCAGGAACGATCAGCGACGGCACTCTGAAATTCACGTTGGTTCACGTCCATCCCGACGGCACGCCGGGAAAAAACACGTTGCAATACACAGGTACGCTTGAGTCCGACCATCGCATGATCGGCTGGGTTTACGCAGGTGGGGGCCGACGGGGATTTGTAGCGGTGAAGCAAAACGATGTTGCTCTGGTGTCACCCGACATGGGCACTGGGTCCGGGATAAGATAGATCGGGTTGCATTGCACGTTGTCGAAGTGACGCTTAATACGCTCCCATTTCCTACTCTTCACATCGTGGTCTTATCGCCCAGTGGACGTGGGGCCGGATTTGATTGAGAACGCATGGTTACTTGGCCCGGGCAGCGACCCGGGTATGCTGGCAACCAGCTCTCGATGAAGGAGTTGATCATTTAACAAGACTTCAAAGGCAACGGCACGGAGAGAATAAGCCGATACTCGTGCCGAAGCTGTCGCGTGGCCCACTTGTCCAGAAAGGAGCACTCGCTCCTCGCACAGTTCGCCTAGCTCATTAAAAAAACGGCAAGTGAAGTCGCGCACCACGTTCCCCTACCATTCTGAGACTAACCAAATAAAGATGTGGGCGAATTATGCAAGCGAGCCATAATCCATAAGGCATCCGCTAAAGATACTCGCAAAACCTCCCGTGTACCGATTGCCCCTAAAAATCCGGGCAAAAAATAGCCCGGTTGCTGGGATTTTTAGCATGGACGGGAAAATTTCCGCGATATACGGCAAATGGTGAGTATGATACTCGTTCCCCTGAAAAAAACTCCAAGCCATTGATATCGGCTGGACATCCAACGCTCCGCGGCGTTGCTGACAAAGTCGCACAGGGAAAGGCATGGACCGAGCCCACCAGGCTTCATTCGTGTTGGGGCAATTTGGCGACGCGAAGCGTATAGCGGCGTGGTGCTGCATTGGTCGCGCTATCAATGCCCTAAATGGAGAAGGTTAATCGACCCCACGAACTAGAAAGGAAAATAGCTTAGAGGCATGCTTCGCTCGGGATCCGTTCACGCGTGCAAAGGGTAGGCTACTATCGCGATGTTTGGTGACGCTTGAAGTAAGCTGCCATATGCTGGAGTTCACGTGCAGACTTTCATTTCTCACAGGGAAATAGATTCATGGAAATGTCCGTCGAGGATTTTCCCAACAAGGTGAAATGCATCGCGTTAGAAGGCGCGCTCGATACTGAGGGCGCCTCCACGATTGAAATTAAAATGGCCGCGATCGCCGGACACAATGATTTCATCGTCATTGACATGTCGAAGGTCGCCTACCTTGCCTCGCTCGGAATAAGCGTACTGATCAGGAACGCTCAGGCTGTAAAGAGACGCGGCGGAGCTTTTGTCATATGCAGCCCAACAGCCTTTGTTGATGACGTACTTCGGAAGATGGTGATTCAAACAATCATTCCGATCTTTCAAACCAAAGAAGAAGCTATGTCGGCGGTTACTACTGCTTGATACGTCATTTGTAGCCTTCGCCCTGAATCGAATGAACGTCCTCGAGAGCGATTTGAAGGAAGACGGGCGCGCGGACTTAACTCTGCGCCTTAGCAATAGCCTGTCCGAGCTAAAGCGCATCGTCGATGCGCTTTACGCTATGAAAGAGCGATACTCCCTTAGCGAGCGCGATTTTCTGACTGCGCGCCTGTGCGCCGAGGAAGTATTCACGAATATCGTCAGGCACGGCTTTTTCGAAGGCGACGGCCGCGAGGTTTACCTGCGGATTGAGGCGGATGCCGACTCAATCCGCATGCATTTTCAAGATAACGGTAAACCTTTTGATCCATTAGCGACGTCGCCAACGCGTAAGAAGGAGACACTTGAGACAGCATTGGCCGGAGGGCGAGGCATCTCACTGATACGCGCCTATGCACAAGAATTGCGTTACGCGTATCAAGAAGGTTACAACTCCCTGTCGCTCACTATTCGACGCGAACTGCGTAGGGCCTAGAACCGGCGCAACTTTCACCACCATTCCGAGACGACCAAATCGGCTGTTACATCATTTCTGCGCCGCGGCCGAACACTGCCGAAACTTTGGTGCCCTTGTCCTTCTCGCTCGAAATGTGAAGATGTCCGCCGGCCGCTGCCAGGAGCCCGCGCACAATAGGCAGGCCAAGCCCGACACTGTCATGACGGGTAGAGCGTCTATCTGCCGGCTGACCGAATGGCTGGGCTGTGTATGCTATCTCGGCTGCCGTCATCCCAATTCCTTCGTCAGTGACAACAAGGGCAAAGTTGCCCTCCGGCATCTGTTTCACAGTCACATTAACCCGGTCGCCTGGCTCCGAATATTTGACCGCATTGGAGACGAGGTTGACTCCAATCTGCGCAGCCCGATGAGGGTCCATATCGACAATTGCCGGCTGCGACGACGGGTCAGCCTCTAGCATCACGCCTTTTTCGGCGGCAATTACCGCAAGCATGCGCACCGCATCAGCCGCCACAACATTCAGATCCGCCTCACTAGGTTCCAGGTGCTGCTTGGATTGTTCCAATCGTTCGATATCCAATATCTCGGAAACGACGCGATGGAAATGGGTAGCCGAAAAATGAATGTCCTCAGCATAGCTACGATATCGCTCGCTCAATGGCCCGAGGATTTCTCCGCGCAGGAGATCGGAAAAGCCAATGATGGAATTTAGTGGGGTTCGCAATTCGTGGCTCATATGAGCCATAAAGTTGCTCTTTGCCGCGTAGGCTTGCTGCAATTTATCGACAGTCTCTGCAAGTGCCGCTCTATCACGCCGACGCTGCCGCACCCAAACCCCGATGCAAGCGGAACTGCTCGCCCCACCTATTAAGAATACCGCGGCGAAAATCCAAATTGGACGGTTGGCTTGGACCCATGCGGCTTTTAACTTCTGACTTTCGATTAGTCCCGCAAACGCGAGAGAGGAGTTCGCGAGCCGACGATATACGACACATTGGCGCGCAGTAATCACGTTGCCTTCGCAGCGAACATGCGTTGCCATATCCTGCGGCAAAGTTCGCCCCGCGAGACTAGATCTTACTCGGGCGATCCAATTGGGTTCGCCGTTTGCATGATGGCCAAATACGGTGGCTGCGGCGCTATCGTTGGCGACGTTGAAGCTGGTCGGCCGATTGGAAGGCTTCACACTCATGTCAAAAATAACGACTGCCGCAGGCCCCTTTTTCATGGCTTTGGCGAAAATAAAATCCGGTATGTCCGCTTCATCTCTCAAAGCTTCCAGATCGGGCAGAAACAATTGTCCCCCGGCGCCTTGGAGATTTGTGGCGATGGACGAAAGCCTGTCGGCTAGATGAGGAGTAATATCACCGGCGTAAGAAAGAATGGTCCCCCGACCATCAAGAAATGCGACGGACCTAATATGTGAATCGCTACGAGCCCTCGCGCGCAATTCCGATAGCTGTTGATTCGACGGAGGCGCAGGCAAGTCGGCTAACATGTTTTCGAGATTTTCTGCATTCCAACGACTGTCGTCGATCAAATGCTGGACGTAACTTACGATGAGCGAAAGAGTTTCGGTACGACGGTCGATCTCGGTCGCTTCAACCGAACGCGCCGCCGACAGGCCGAACCACAGCACAAATACGGCGCAAATGAGAAAAGTCGTCGCCAGCGGCGACGCGATGACAACCGGGGTTGTAACTCTAGACCAGCTTATCATTTGGCTTAGCCAGCACAGATCATACAGTCACAGCGAATCCGTCCTTAAGCCAACCAAGGGCGGTAGGCCGTTTCGCACCGGACTAAATGTCGCTGTGATAGGGCCGCGTTGTAGCCGAACGGAATATCTTAAGCGCGCGGGCCGGCCCAAAATCACAAAACTGTCACACAGATCCCGTGATTTCTAGGCGCGCGACCGACCATGCGGTAATGCGATCCCTGCAAGCCGCGACATGGGCGTTTCCAAGCCCCTCAAAGGCCTCGGGAACAATCTGCGCCACAATGAGTCAATTTAAGGCTAAGCGCCTAGAACGAGGCCGACAGCGTCCCGAACACCATGCGCGGCGGAATGGGATAGGTGTTGTAAGTCCCCGAGGCGGCGCCGACAACCACCGTGCCCCAACCCTTCTTATCCGTGAGATTGGTGACGTTAAGTCGTAGGGTCACGTCTTTGAACCAGGAAACGGCCGGGCCAACGCGATACTCGGCCTGCGCGCCAATCAGGAAGTAGCTGTTGACGTACAGATCGTTCGTATAGGTCGCGAACCGCTTGCCGACATAATCGCCCTGCAGTTCGCCGGAGAATGATCCCAAATCGAGCCTGGCGATGAATTTGTTGACCCAGCTAGGATCGTCGGGAACGAGCTTGCCGGCGGTCGGAACGACGGCATTCGTGGCACCGGTCGTATAGTTGTCTTCGTAAACCGACCGATTATAGGAAATTGTGTCGTAGAATGAGAAGTGCGGCCCGAAATGGAGGGTGACAGCCGCGTCGACACCGTCGGTCTTGACGCTGCCGACGTTGGCCAGGATCGATGAGCCGGACACCAACGATAGAATCACCGGCGTCGACGAGATCTGCAAAAGTCGGTTCGAGAATTCGACGTGATAGTAACTGATCTGTCCGTCGATGCCGGTGATGAAGCCCATATCGAGGTCGCGCTTGGTACGCAGGCCGGTCTCATAGGTCCACGACGTTTCCGGTTTCACCGTCTGCTTGAACAAGTCGAACGCCGCCTGGCTGCCAAGACTCCAGGGCGACAAACCGGCGGCGATATAGTTGATGTATTGCCGCAGATTCTTCTGGACGTTGACGAAGCCCTGTTCATGGCCGTCGAAGTCATAGGTCGCGCCGGCCTGCGGCAGGAAACCCTCAAGGGTATCGATGCTGCCGTTTGGATACAGAGTCGGATTGGTTGAGGTCGGGAGGTTGAGCTGCTGAACGAGCACCTTCCCGTCCGCCCATTGCAAACTTGATTTGAAGCCCGCCTGAAGCACCAGATCGGACATCGCGTGCCACTGATCCTGAAGGTGGAACTGCGCGTCGCGCGTGATACCGCTGCCGGCGTATTGGGTGAAATTGAAATTGGTCGGCCGATCATAAGGCGTGAGATCGGTTGACGAGGCCGCGAACGGATACCACCGGCGATATTGGGTGGAATGGTTATACTCATACCAACCGCCAGCCTCGAGATCATGATCGCCCAGCGTCCACTTGAATGTCGAAATCACGCCTTCGCGGTTGATGGTGTATTCGGTGGTCCGCACGGCATAACCGGTACCGCCGAAGACATTTATGAGATTCTGGTTCGGATAGTAGACGGAGAACAGAGCCGGTAGACCGGCCTGGTTGACTGGCCCCGCGACGATGCCGCGAGCGGCATCGTTGTGGTAATAGGCCGTAGTCGACCAGCTCATGTTGTCGTTGAACTTGTAGTCGTATTTTGCATAGGCCAGGTAGTCGGTGCGCTGCGCAGCGCTGTGATAGTTGGAGAAGTTGTTTCCGGCTGACGCCGGCGGCGCGCCCGCGACGGAGAGATAGTTCAAGGCCGCCGTCAAATTTGGATACAAGAACGGCCGGGTATAGGGCGGATTCGGATCGGCCGCGTCATGCACGATCGAATCTTCGTTGGGCTCGACTTTGTCGCTGTAGTCAAAGAAGAACGTGAATTTCCCGTTCTCGGACTCGTGAACAAACTTGGCGTTGGCCTGAGCGTCGCGCTGATGGCCGTCGAAGTCCCAGGCTTTTGCGTCGTGATAAAGACCAGAGGCTGAAAGATAGTTCTCGCCACCAAAGGCGCCGGTATCGAGACGCGCGAACGTGCGCGTGGTGTCGTAGCTTCCAAGAGTCTCCTGGATGTAGCCGCCGCGCGTGTGGGCCGGATCGATCGAGAACGTCTCGATTGTGCCGCCCAGATTGCTGGCCGACGCCGTTCCAAGATCGCCGGCGCCGGAGGAAAGCGAGACCCTGCTGATGTTCTCGCTGATGAGCGCACGCGACGGAGACAGGCCGTTCCAGTTGCCATACTGCTGATCGCCCAACGGCACACCGTCCATGGTGTAGCCGAGTTGCTGCAAGCTGAAGCCGTGGATATAGAGCGTTTCGTTTTGCTCATTATTGCCCCAAGGATCGGCTGTCTCGAAGTCCACCCCCGGCAGCATTTGGATGGCCTTTAACGAATTGGTACCCGGAAGAATCCGTTGGACTTCCGCGCCACCGAGGTCGACCGCCGATCGCGTCGTGCGCTCAACAGTCACGACAATCTCTTCAATGCCGCTCGCAGCCGTCTGGGTCGAAACACCATTGCCCTCGGCGGCGGTCTGCTCGGCGGCCGTGGCCAAGCCAGTATTGAGCGCGCTGACCGCGCATGTGACCAAAAGCCACTGGGAGAAATTGCGATGTGATGCAGGCACGGTTTTTTTCCTGTTCGCTGTCGTTGCTTCAACCGCGCGCACCATTGCAGTTTTCCAATACAGAAGTGCCTCCGTTTGAATACGAAATTGTGAATTCAAAATCCCTAGACCGCTTGTGGTCACGCGAAACATTTTCGTGCAACCGTCATATCGCACGATGCGACCCGTGATAGCCTGAGGTCATAGATACTTAATCGGGTTGTCATGCTTGCGATTACTTTTCGCTGCGCGCTTGGGATGATCATTCTCGCGGGAGCGAGCGGCAACGCCACCGCGTGCGATATCGAGGCCCATCGTGGCGGCCGGGCCTTGCGCCCGGAAAACACGCTTCAATCTTTTGCCAACGCGTTATCGATGGGCGTGAACACGCTCGAGTTGGATATGGGCGTGACCAAGGATCAAAAAATTATCGTATCGCATGAACGAAAATTGAACCCCGACCTCGCGCGCGATCCGCAGGGGGATTACGTCACGCCACCGGGGACGCCGTGGGTGAATCTGACCCTGGCCGAAGTGAAACGCTATGACGTCGGCCAGATCAAACCCGGCACCAAATACGCGGCAGCGTTTCCGGATCAGCGCGCCATACTGGGCACCCGCATTCCAACCCTGTCGGAAGTGTTCGCCCTTGTCCGGAAGTCGGGCGATCCGCAGGTCCGTTTGAATATCGAGACAAAGCTCGATCCCGCTAACCCCGAGGAGGCCCCGGACCCCGAGCATTTCATCACCTTGGTTTTGAACCTTCTGCGCGCGGAGAAATTTACCGATCGCGTGATGATCCAATCTTTCGATTGGCGGACGTTACAGCTTGCGCAAAAGCTCGCTCCGGAAATCCCCACAGTCTATTTGACCGAGCAGACGGGGCCGGATGCGACAGTGCTGTCAGACAGACCGTCGCCGTGGACCGCGGGCTTCAATCCCGGCAACTATGGAAATTCCGTGGTAAAGACCATTCACGCCGCCGGTGGGCGACTCTGGTCGCCGCTTTATCTCGATGTGAACGCAGCAAATATTGCCGAAGCGCATGGCCTCGGCATGCAGGTGATCGTATGGACCGTCAACAGCCGCGAGGACATGGCACGACTGATCGATTTGGGCGTCGACGGCATCATCTCAGACCGACCGGACATATTGCGGGCGGTTGCTGGTGAGAAGGGCGTCTCCCTGCCCCAACCCGCGCCAGTTACGCCCTAAAGGATGACTATTCAAGGCCGGCCGCCGGATCACTTCGGTAGCTAACGACCTGTGTGGACAAGAATTCCTCTCAAGAATTTAACCGCGCCTATGGCTGACAAGTCTCAGGCATACATGCAATGTGCGGCCTGCGGGCCGGCGGCGGCTCATTCTCCCCCGAGCAAGAGACCCCCCTCTCTGCCGCCGGTTCGCACCACCTTTCACACGACTGTAACAGTCACCCCGGCATAATGACGTGTCGCCTCTGCGCGGCAATCCTTAGGGTGCGAACGCGTGTCGGAGACAGGAGACCTGGCGTCCGAGCTGCCGCCGACATTCAAGAAGGATATGGGCGGCACCGTCGGCAAGCTGACGCGTCTCGCACCGATCCTTTCAGAATCCGTAAGTTGCGGCACAGTCGCAGAACAACTGCATCGGGAACCGACGACGCCCGCGGTCGTCATCCGCAACGCGGACGGCAGCTACGGACTTGTCGATCGCAGCACTTATCTGCCGCGTTTTCTCGACCGCTTTAACCGCGATCTATTTCACCGCAAACCAATCTCGCTGTTGATGGACAAAAATCCACTGAT